>Ga0114957_1003279_pt1 | contig 14708 bp, 8 predicted proteins | sample BantaG_FD_87175 | JGI IMG/M metagenome (GOLD analysis project Ga0114957, IMG submission 87175) | Marine algal microbial communities from Bantry Bay, Ireland - BantryBay_4 metaG | ecosystem: Host-associated > Algae > Red algae > Unclassified | place: Bantry Bay, Ireland | collected 2014-11-21 | reverse complement strand
TGCTCAGGGGACTTCTTCGAACTGAGGGTATTTGAACTTGCGCTTGACACTTGCACTTGAATTTTAAAAAGTGCAAGTTCAAGTGTCAAGCGCAAACTCAAAAGCCCGCTATCGTAATTAACAATAGTTACCATAAACCCTAATATGTGAATGAAATCGCTGCGCTGCGAGACTTCCCTAAGGGGCTCGGTTCGGTGGACAACGGTCGAGGAAAGTCTCTCAGCGCAGCGGTCTCTTAGCAAAGCGATCTCATTACCTAAACCATTAAAATTAAAAATCATGAAACAAATAACAGTACTCACCATCTGTATCCTGGTACTTCTAAGTTGCAATAATAGCACCGGCCAAACATTTCTAAAAAGCAATATAGCAGAGGTGCCAATAATAGACTCCGCTTACATCGCTTCCAAAACAAAGTATTTTACGATAGAAGATGATCGGTTTAAGGGAGAAGCAAGCAATGCCATCCACCAAATGATCACCGAATCCCAATTCATCATGCTCGGTGAATCACACGGCTCCTACGAAACTTCAAAACTTACAGCAACGATGCTGCCGCTGGTGAAAAAAGCAGGCTTTAATAACTTCGCCGTAGAAGTGGGGCCATACTCGGCAAAGAAGTTAATGGCCTTGTCAAGCCCAACGGACAACACCGTGAAAAGTATGTACAATTTCAACAGCAAATATTACTTTAAGGAATTAGATGATACCTCCATTCCATTTTTTCATGGGGTAGAAGATGCACGGTTTTTAGAGGCTGCTGCCAAAAATGATATAGAACTTTGGGGATTGGATCAGGAGTATTTCAGCTCCATTATTTATCAAACAGATGACCTCTTAAATCTGGCAAAAGACAAACCTAATTTTGAAGCCATTCAACAAATGAAATTAGAAGCAGATAAGGTCATACGAAAATTATTTATTGAAGACGAAGCGTCAGAAAAAGGGATTGCGCTATTTAGCGAAATGTTGAAAGAGGCATCTGTACAGCAATTTTTTGGGCAGTTTGATGAAACCGATGTCGTTGCCATGGAAATGATTGAAGCGATAAAAATTAGCTGGGATATCTATGACCGTTGGCAAAAAGGATCTCACGCGGATCGTATCCGTTACATGCGAGAAAATTTTATGAAAAATTATGAGGCAAAAATAAAGACTGGTGAAACGCCAAAAATACTAGCGAAATTCGGTCGCCTACACGCTCCAAAAATCAGGTCAGGAGGTTGCCTGGATGTTGGGAATTTAGTCCATGAACTTGCTCTGAAAAACGGGACGATTTGCTCTAATGTCAGTTTGCTAAATCGTTACATCCAGGAGGAAGGAGTTACAAATGACAATATGAATTCCAAATATTACAAAGATCTAAAATCCATTCTGACTCATGGTAAAATGAACGAGTGGACCTTCATCGACCTAAAGTCAATCAGAGCAGACATCAAAAGCGGTAAAATAAAGCTTCCCAAAAGCGACGACGATACACTCGAAAAATTAATTGAAGGTTTTGATTACCAAATCATTTTGCCATTAGACAAGTATGTAGAACCAAATTACAAGCTCTAACCGATTTCCTAAAACTTAAAGTAGCATCACCTCCTTGGCTGAATAAGTCGAGGGGGTATTTCTTCGATTGACTCACTAGATTGGGCCAAGAGCCATATAACTTAATAGCGTCAGACGACTTTTTTAGGCGTCCGACACTATCGCGTTCGGAGCCCTTGGATGCCTGAAAAGATCGTCTGACGGCTCTCTCAATAATGCAAGGATTGAAAGCCTACCTGACACTATTCAAGCAAAAGGTCAATCGATTACTTTAAACAAACAATCCTGTTCATCCTGTCAAAAAACCGCGTTCAAGGGAAATCCACTAAACTAGGTCAAGAAGCATAAAATTCACTATCTTTAGGTTTGGGCAAATCTTAAAGATAGAACATGGAAAGAATAATAAAAGAGCGCCAATACGCCATGAATCGGCGCGCTTTTTTGTCAAAAGTGAGCATCGGACTTGGAACAGTAGCACTAGGATCCTTACTGGGTTTGCCTGGCTGCCTTTCGGCAAACAAAAACCCACTCGACACCGGAGCAGAAATATCGTTTCCCAACTTCGCACCAAAAGCAAAACGTGTCATTTATCTTTTCCAAAGTGGCGGCCCTTCTCAATTTGAACTTTTCGATTACAAACCACTACTCGATAAAATGCGCGGCGAAGAATTGCCCGAATCTATTCGAAACGGACAACGACTCACCGGCATGACTTCCGGACAAGATTCATTTCCACTAGTCGGTAGCGGCCTCTACGATTTCAAACAGTACGGACAAAGTGGTGCCTGGTTTAGCAACCTGCTTCCATACACTTCACAAATCGCAGACGAAATATGTATGGTCAAATCCATGTACACCGATGCTATTAATCACGATCCGGCCATCACTTTTTTTCAAACAGGTTCACAACAACCGGGACGACCAAGCATTGGTTCCTGGCTGAGTTATGGATTGGGTTCTGATAATAAAAATCTTCCAACGTTTTGCGTATTACTTTCACGCGGCACAGGCAGACCTTTCGGACAACCACTATACTCTCGTCTCTGGGGCAACGGATTTTTACACTCGCTACATCAGGGTGTCCAATTCCGTTCCGGCAAAGACCCCGTTCTCTATTTGCAAAACCCGGATGGCATCGACAGCCTTGCCCGCCGCAGAATGCTGGACAAGGTCGTCGCCCTCAACCAAAAACAAATGGATGAATTCGGTGACCCCGAAATTCACTCCCGCATAGCCCAATACGAAATGGCCTATCGCATGCAAACCTCGGTTCCCGACATCATGAATGTCGACAAAGAGTCAGATCACATTTACAAAATGTACGGCCCTGATTCGATGAAGCCCGGCACTTTTGCAGCCAACTGCCTGCTCGCCCGTCGCCTCATCGAAAAGGATGTAAAATTTGTTCAACTATATCACATGGGCTGGGATCAGCACGAACGTTTGCCCGACCAAATAGAAGGGCAGGCTAAAGATGTAGATCAGGCATCTGCGGCATTAGTGTTAGATTTGAAGCAGCGTGGATTGCTGGACGAGACCTTAGTCGTCTGGGGCGGAGAATTTGGAAGAACCAATTATTCGCAGGGAACGCTTACCGCTAAAAATTATGGTCGTGATCATCATCCAAGAAGTTTTACCATCTGGATGGCAGGCGGCGGCATCAAACCCGGTATGGTCTATGGCGAAACGGATGATTTCGGTTACAACATCGTAAAAGATCCTGTACATGTGCACGATTTTCAGGCCACCATGTTGCACCTCCTCGGCGTTGATCACGAAAAATTGACTTACAAGTATCAGGGCCGTCGTTTCCGCTTGACGGATGTGCATGGGAAGGTGGTGAAGGATTTATTGGCGTAAAATCTGCCACAATGAGACTAAATCCCTGCAAACGTAGATTTGAACGCGGAGGCGCAGAGGCGCTGAGTTTTCCCGCTAACGTAACATGACGCAGTAGAGGCGCAGAGTTGTTTTGCTTAAGCAAAACGGTGGACGAAATTAAAATTTCTTGTAACTATTCAGCTGTTGGCTTTTAGCTGTTGGCTGTTGGCTTCCTTATAACGCGATTTACTCGCGATGGAGGGAAGCCAACAGCTAAAAGCCAACAGCTAATAGTAAAGTAACTGAACAGTTACAATTTCTTTAGCTCTAATTTATAGCTCGCGATTGAATTTTTAAGCGAAGCGAAAAAATCTCTGCGCCTCCCGCGTATCACTGCATATCGAGGGTAACTCAGCGCCTCTGCGCCTCCGCGTTCAAAAAAACGGTAGCGGATTTGCGACTAATCACGATAAGCCTTTATGGTAAATTCCGCCTTTCGTTATATATTGTAAAGGCAACTGCTGCATCTATGCCGTTCTACCGAAAACCAAAACTGCCGCAACTTTACCCCCAGCAAATTGTACACCCTAAGCCCTGGCGTAGGATCTAGCGTAGGAGCAGCGAAGCGCACGTAAAAAAACATCCAACATCTAACATTCATCCAAAACCCATTAAATTAGTTAAAAAAATATCATGCCCAACTCAAGAAGAGCGTTCATAAAAAAAAGCACAACAGCACTGGCCACCACAGCCATACTCCCCTGGTACAGCATACTCCGCAAAAAAGAAAAACGCTCCGACTTCACCATAGGCCACAACAGCCATCAATACAAAGTCGACTTAAACTGGGGCAACCTGGATGCTAAACGCTATCCGGTCAACGACTGCCACGAAATGGTACAAGATTCTAAAGGCCGCATCATCCTACTCACCAACGAGACAAAAAACAACATCATCGTTTACGATAAGTCCGGAAAGGTTTTGAACACCTGGGGAAATGATTACCCGGGCGCACACGGACTCACCATCTCTAACGAAGGCGGCGAAGAGTTTCTATACATTGCCGATAACAACAGGCACGAAGTCATCAAAACAACCCTTGACGGGAAAGAAATCATGACCCTAAGCTGGCCCGAAGAATCCGGAAAATACAAAGAAGCCAGCCAGTACATTCCGACTGAAACGGCGGTGTTACCCAATGGCGATATCTACATTGCCGATGGTTATGGCGAGCAATATATTTTGCATTACAATTCGAAGGGAGAATTACTAAATGTATTTGGTGGGAGAGGAGAAGGTGATGCGCATTTTGATAACGCACATGGTATCTGTCTCGATACTCGTACCTTCAGGCCAACTTTATTAATTTCTGCCCGCCAACGAAATCAACTCAAGCGATTTAGTCTGGAAGGAAGACATTTGTTGACGATCGATCTGCCCGGCGCTTTTATTTGCCGTCCCGTCGTTGATGATAAAAATGTATATATGGCAGTGCTCGTTTCCAGACCACCTTTTGATTCGCAGTCAGGTTACATTTGCATTCTGGATGAAAACAATCAGGTGATTTCAAATCCCGCTGGCAGTATTCCGACATACGAGAACAATAAATTGCAAAAGATTTATCAAACGGTAAAGGTTTTTCAACATCCTCACGATGTGTGTGTTGATGAGGATAAAAATTTGTATGTTGCACAATGGAATTCAGGAAAAACGTATCCAGTTAAACTAGTGAGAGTGTGAGAAAGTTGGAGGTGGGAAGTGGGGCGTTGGAAGCATCCCACTAATGCGGAGCTCGCGATCGCTGGCGCTTCCCACTTCCAACTTCCCACTTCCAACCTTTTTCAAATATGCCAAAAGAAACACCAAAAATAGCACTCTTCCTCCTCTGTCAACTCATAGCACTCAGTTGCTTAGCGCAAGACAGTACCCTGTTCCAACTGGCAAGCCCTCTGATTAAAAGTGAGCAGGTTTTTTTCACGGATAGTACTTTCGTAAAAATAGAATTGGCCATGGAAGGAGTACAAATTTATTACACCCTCGATGGTAGTGACCCGGATGAACGTTCTCATTTTTTTATAACTCCTGTTTTATTGACGGAAAGCACCGAGCTGAAAGCCATAGCTTATCACGATGAATGCCAGCCAAGTGCTATTGTTAAAATGAATTTTTTTAAAGCGCAGAAAGTGCAACTAAAAGAAGCAGCTCTGGTTCCTATGGCGCACAAAAATTATCCCGGAGATGGGGTCAGTAGTTTGACGGATCATCGAAAAGGAAGTATTGATTTTAAAGATGGTAATTGGTTGGGCATTGCGAAGGAAGACATAGAAATTGAGTGTATATTTTTAGATACCATTGAATTGAGTTCGGTGACAGTTAGCACGATTTCAGATCCCAATTCCTGGATTTTTCCGCCGGTAGGTTTGGAAATATGGGCGACAGATGGAAGTGATCACTTTATAAAAATAGGAGACTTAAAAATAGATGTGCTCAAAGAAATGGAAAAACCAAATTTGCAATTTTACGCTTGCACTTTCGTGAAACGCAACACCACACAACTTAAAGTACGTATAAAAAATACAAACACCATTCCACCGTGGCACTTACGAGCAGGGAAGGGAACCTGGTTGTTTGTAGATGAATTGATTTTTGAATAATGACAAGCTATCCGGAAATATTACACTACTTAGGTCGGTACCACGTGCTTCTACTGCATCTGCCAATTGGTTTTATAGCCATGGCATTTTTGATGGAAATCACTGCCCGGTTTAAAAAGACGGAACGCTATGACGCGGCTATTGTTTTTATACTTTTTTGGTCGGCTATACTTTCAATACTGACTTCTACAAGTGGTTATTTGCTTTCCTTAGAAGGTGGCTATGAAGTTGCTTTATTGGATCGCCACTTTTGGTTGGGACTGGCAACAACTGGCTTGACTTTCATTATATACTGGCTGAAAAAATCAAAGCCTACTTCGCCAGTTACATTTCCAGGATTCATGGCGCTGGTTGGATTACTGCTTTTTACCGGCGATGTTGGTGGCTCCCTGACACATGGTGTTGATCACCTCTCGACCTATCGTCCTGTTTTTACAAAACTAGATCGATCTAAAAAAGATGCGCCACTAATCACTGCTTCAACGAAAGTGTTCGCCGGTATCATCCAACCCATCCTCGAAGATAAATGTGTGCAATGCCACAACCAGCAAAAAATAAAAGGTGGCTTACTCCTTACTTCTGCGGAAAGCATTAAAAAAGGCGGTGACAATGGGCACTTCCTAAAAGCAGGAGACATCTCTCAAAGCCTTTTTCTGCAAAGAGCAAAACTCCCCCTCGACGATAAAAAGCACATGCCACCTCGCGGGAAAAATCAACTCAGCGATGACGAAATAGTTCTCCTCGAATGGTGGGTAGAACAAGGCGCCACGTTTAATCAACCAGTAGACTCCATCCAAAAGCCAGCTGATGTTGAAGCCATTATTGATAAAATGAATCTGCGACCCAAAGGCGTTTTTGCCTTAGATATTCCGCCACCGAATGCCTCAAAAATTCAAACGCTGAACGAGGAGGGAATCCGAATTTTTCGCTTAGCGCAAAACAGTCCATTGCTGCAGGTTGATTTGTCAAGGAAGAAAGATGTTTCTGGAAAAACAATATCTGGTCTAAGCGCACTATCCAAACAAATCATCGACCTGGACCTTGGGCATTCCAATATTGATGATAGCGGAATGAAAAAAATTGCGCATCTGCCCCATCTTAGTAAACTTCATTTAGAAGGCACAAAGATTACAGATGCCGGTTTGAAGCCCCTTAAGAACTTAAAATACTTAGAGTCACTCAACCTCTACAACACAGCAATTACTGATAAAGGACTGTCGCATTTAGAAAACATTAAAAGCCTCGAATCCCTCTATCTCTGGCAGGCAAAAGCCACCGAAAAAGGCATTCAGCAACTAAAGGCAGCGGTTCCAAACCTGAAAATAATCACCCAATCCGGAGACGCTATTTTTGCAAATGTAAAACTTAATGCACCTGATATTATAGGTCGCGGCAAGCGCATACTATTTGCAGATTCGATCATTCTTAAAATGAAAAAATCGTTCAAGGGAAGCCGTATATTTTACACGCTGGATGGCAGTGTACCAACGGAGCAATCTCTGGCGTTTAAAGATTCTGTCATCCTCCGCCAATCCGCAGATTTTCGTGCAGTCACTAGTAAAGAAGATTGGGTCAATAGTGATATACTAGAAGCGGAAATTGTGAAAGTAAGCAGAACTGCCCAAAAAATTACCTTGAATAAAGATCCAAGTCCGGACTATCCCGGAAGTGGCGCAGCATCACTCAGCGATCTGATTCAGGGAGGAAATTTCGTCAAAAGTGCGGCCTGGTTGGGCTGGCAGGGTACTGACGTAACGGCGGTACTGGATTATGGCGAAGTTTTCGAAATGAGCCAGATTCGAATCGGCTTTATGGAGAATACGAATGCCTGGGTTTTTGCCCCAAAAGGCTTACAGGTTTGGACTTCAAAAGATGGCAAAAATTATCAATCCATTCTTTCCGAAAAATACACCCCCCGCGATGAGCCTAGTGGGGTAGAGCTCCGTTTTCTTAATCATAAATTTGCGCCCCACAGCGCCCGATTCGTGAAAGTAAAAGTGGAAGGCAATGGGAAGAATCCGGATTGGCATTTGACGCCGGGTAAGGATTCTTGGATGTTTTTGGATGAGGTTGTTGTGGAGTAGTTGATAAGCGTTTAAAAGATCGGTAAGCACTCCCTTTGGCTTGCCAAATCGGAGGGATTGCCGAGCTGAGATGTAAATATCGAGCTTGTTTTTTAACCTTGGAGAGAAACGGGGAGAGCTAATTTCTTGCGTCTCAGCTCGGCAATCCCTTTTGCTGCGCGAAAAAGTGCTTACCGGTCTTTAAGACTCGGATAAAGTGCCCCTGTTCCATGTCCCACCCACGTTCAAACAATTTTTCTTATTTTCGCGGTACAACCAGACACATCAATGAATATAAAAATCATCTCCGCAGGAGCAGGTTCCGGGAAAACGTATCGACTTACCGAAGAAATGGTCAAGCTCTTGCAGGAAGGCGTACGGGCCAACGGCATTATAGCCACCACTTTTACCAACAAGGCCGCCGCAGAATTGCAGGAACGAGTGCGCATCCGTTTGCTGGAAGAGGGTTTGCCCGAAGCGGCAAATGACCTCACCAATGCACTTATCGGGACCGTGCATGGGCTGGGCGTCAAGTTGCTGAAGCGTTTTGCGTTTGAGGCTGGGGTTTCTCCGGAGGTGGCTATCATCGCGGATGAGGATCAGCAGATTTTGTTTAACAAATCATTGGCGACGGTGCTGACGCAGAAGCGTATCGAGGATATGGAATACCTCAGCGAACGAATTGGTCTGAATAGCAACGACCGATACGATTGGCGTAAGGAAGTGAAAAACCTGACCGATGTGGCCCGCGGGAATAATTTCTCAACAGAAGTTTTGGAAAAAAGTAAAGTACTTTCTTTCGAATCGTTTAGTCCGTTTTTGAGTAAAAAGACAACGAGTACCGCGGATGAACTGAACCAAAAACTAGAAGAACTGCTGGACCAAACAATTAGCGAACTCGAGGGAAATGCGGATTCGACTAAAACGACCTTGAAGGTTGTCAATAATTTGAAAGGCATTCGCAATAACCTCCGCCTTAAAGGGGCACTCAACTGGCACGAATGGGTCAAGATTTCAAAATCAAAAGCTGGAGCTAAAAGCCGTGAAGCGGTAGAAGAATTAATCGAATTTGCGAAAGCACACGACGCCCACCCTGAGTTTCATAAAGACATTCAAAATTACCTGTACTATATTTTTGAGATCGTCATTGCTGCTATTGAGGAGTACGACACCTATAAGAAGCAACGCGGCTTGATTGATTACATTGACATGGAAATGTTGGTGCGGAAACTTTTGGAAAACGATGAAGTCGTAAAAGTGCTGGCAGAAGAAATCGATTTGCTGATGGTGGATGAGTTTCAGGACACCAATCCGATTCAGTTGGAGATTTTTCTAAAGCTTTCCAAAATTGTGAAGCACTCCATTTGGGTGGGTGATCCCAAACAATCCATCTATGGTTTTCGCGGAGCGGATCCAAAACTGATGCAGGAAATCATTCGGCAAACCGGCGGAATAAAAGCAGAAGACATCCAAAAATATTCCTGGCGTTCGCGAGAAGATATTGTGAACCTGACCAATGCTTTGTTCACTAAAGCGTTTCATATGTTGCCGAAGGAGCAGGTGGCTTTGGAAGCCAAACGCAATAAAAAAGCAGAACCACTTCAACTAAGCGATGCCATACAACATTGGCATTTTGAATTTGAGGAGGAAGGGCGATTGCCCGGTAAACCCTGGATGGAAAACTGTATGGCCAGTTGCATCAAACGTTTATTACTGGATCGAGACATACAGTTTTTGCCGAAAGGCGAAACAGCAACCAGAAGAGTACGGGCAGGAGATATCGCCGTGCTTTGTCGCTCCAACGCAGCATGTATATCGATTGCAGAGTCCTTGCATGGAGCCGGATTAAAAGCGGCGATTGCACGCGTAGGTTTATTAAATACGGCTGAGGCCAAACTGGTATTGGCCTGTCTCAAGTTTATTTTACATCGCTCCGATTCCTTGTCGATTGCGGAAATATTACATCTGACCAATGAGATGAATACCGAAGAAATCATCGAAGACCGTTTGGAATATCTGGAGCAACCAGAAAACCAAAACAGCTGGAACGAGCGCTGGGCAGAAGATAATACTTGCATCAAACGTTTGCACGAATTGCGGGAACAGGTGGCCGATTTGTCCGGTGCAGAGATCCTCGATTTGGTGTTGGAAGAATTGGATTTAAAACGAGTGATTGCCTCCTGGGGCAAAACCGAACAGCGGATGGCCAACGTGGATATGCTGCGCCATTACGCGCTGCATTATGAGGAGGCGAGCAATCGTTTGCATGTAGCCGCGTCCTTGGGCGGTTTCCTTTTGTGGTTGAGTGATCAGGCTGGAAATGAAAAAGATGCACAGGGGTCCGGCGCAGGTCCTGACGCGGTCAATGTATTGACCTATCACAAAAGTAAAGGACTGGAATGGCCGGTTGTGATTTGCCATAGCTTGGAAGGCAAGCCACGCGAATCGGTTTTTGGGATGCGCATTATTTCTGAAAGTGACGAAGTTGATTTGGAGAACTTACTGGGGAATCGTTGGATTCGATATTGGGTGAATCCATATGGTGTTCAGGGCAAAAATACATTGTTGGATGAACGAATAAAAGCAAGTAAGACTTTTGCTGAAACGAAAAAAAGTGCATTGGAGGAAGATGCCCGTCTGCTTTATGTGGGCATAACCAGAGCCCGCGACTATTTGGTTTTTCCAACTCGAAAAGCAGAAACGAACTGGTTGAATCGAGTGTGGCATGAAGGGCATGGTGACTACCCGACATTGCAGGAAGATGAGGCCCACACGCCCTGGGAATGGAAGGACCTTCCTCTCGCAAAAAATACAGATAAAGAGTTTTTCCCAAGGTTGTTTGCAACAGCAGATAAAGCTCCCGAAAAAATCCGTTACCTCGCTGAGCGCAATGGCATGAAGGAGCAAGTCAGTTACCTGATTGACCCTGCCAAAGAGCCTTTGCCGAAAGGCGTAAAAGTGAAGGTCGGTAAATCCATTAGTTGCAGTGCCGGCCTCGACGGAATAGAGGAATTAAATCGCTACCAACTTGGAAAAATGATGAGCGCTTTTATCGTGGGAGACAACCCGACTTATGATGAAACACTTCGCAATAATATGGCGCAGGGACATCTGGACCGTTATGAATTGTCGGAGGAATTGGAGGCGACGGAGCTCCTCAAAAATTCCTCTTCTTTTTATCATCAACTGGACGATCAGTTTGCGTACAAGAAAATGTTGAAACGCTATCCGTTGAAGTTGGATTATGAATTTCGTCGTTTTGAGGGCAGGGCTGATTTTCTTTTGGAAACGGATAATGGGCTTGTACTGATTATCAATGATGATGCGATGGGGGAGGCTAAGAAGTTGCGGAAGCGAGCGGAGCAATTGGGGATGCAATTGTACTATAGCAAGTTGGCTGTGGCTAAATCGTTTGGTCAGCCGGTGGTGAAGGGCTTCGTATATTTTGTGTTGGATGGGCAGTTGGTGGAGATTTTGAATTAGACTTGGAATTGGAATTGGAATGCCCTTTGTCGCGTTTAAAAGATACACCTACGCCAGATCCTACGCCAAGGCTTCGGCTCCTGAGAAAGGCTTCGGCTCCTGAGAAAGGCTTTGGTGTACAAGCCGGGAAAGCTCCATCGCGAAGCAAGGAGACTCCCGAGTTGAGATGTCAATACCTGTTTTCATTTAACACAAGTCTTGAACAAAACCGACTCATAAAAAAGTTAAAAATAACATCCAGCCTCTAACATCCATCCCGAACGCATCAATTGAGCCACTGAATAGTTACATTTACCTTATAAATTTTAATCCGTGCTATATCTACGCTTAAGCTTCGGTACACAAATCGGAAGTCCCTTTAGGCTTTTCGGTCCCTTATTTAATATTTATGGAAAATTTACAACGCGCCTTTCAACAATTTCAGGATCATTATGCTCAGCGATTTACGAAAGTAGATGCTAAATCAGAAAGTAATAAAGGTGGAATTAAAGAAACGTTTTGGGTGACATCTTCTGACTTGAAAAAGGGAAATCATCCGAGCATTTACCATCATGGGAAGAAGACGAAAGATGTGATTGTGATTGCGCATGGTTTGTCGGATTCGCCGCATTACATGAGTGCGGTGGCGAAGCGATTTTATGAGGAGGGGCTTAACGTGGTGTGTTCTTTATTGCCGGGGCATGGCTTGAAGGAACCGGATACAGCGATGGAAGATAAAGGACTCGATGCCAAGTGGCGGGAAGAAGTGGATGCCTGTATTGCAGTAGCGGAGCAATTGGGAGCGCGTATTTCGCTGGGCGGATTCTCTGCGGGAGGAGCCTTATGCTATAATGCCATTTTGCGAAAGCCCGGGAAAATAAAAGGAGGACTCTTTCTTTTTGCGGCAGCGATAGATGTGGCCCTGGTGAAAAATGTAGGACGGGTTTCCTTCTTAAGAACGATCACCAAAATCAAGGATGGGGAGATCATTGGCGTTGGGCGAAACCCCTATAAGTATCCAACTTTTCCGATGTATGGCGCATTGGAGTTGGGCGATATCATTCGGGAAAATGTCAAATTGGGAGATGCTAAAAAAATTGAACAACCTGTGTTTGCAGCGCATTCCATAGAAGATAAAACGGCGACGGTTGATGGGATACTTGATTTGGTGAAGAACAAATGTGTGAATGGGATTGCTTTTCTGATCTCGGCCAATATTGCTCATGGAGAGGTTCCGCTGGCAAAAGATATTGATTTGGATAATAAGCAAACTGTGGGGCCTAAGGAGATTCCTAAGGCCAATCCGGATTTTGACGTGATGATGGATAGTGTGATTCGGTTTTTTAGAAATAGGGTTGAAAGGAAGTAGAATTGGAATTGGAATTGGAATTTTTTCTGCTGATGTGAAATTCCCTTTTGTGCACGTGTCAGGTATAGATTAGAATTGAAATGTGAGGAGAGGTTTTTCAGCGTGCTTGATAAGTATGTTTTACCTTAGGAGGGCGAAACGGTGACTTTTTTGGGATCTTAGTAATTGATTGGCAGGAAATATGCTTATTTTGGGGTATACTTGTACTAAAAAGGACAGATTTTGACGTTACTATAAATAGAACAAAGCGTCTTTATTAGGTAAATCAAAAGAAAACTATCAAAAAAAACCGTTGTGATTATGGGAAATTTATTAAAACTCTTCGCTTACTTATTTGTCATTTTATTTCTTGCGGGTGTTGCATATTTGGCTTATGGCTCCTACGAGCACATGAAAAACCGAACAGCGCTTTCTGCTAACGAACAAACCTCTGAAATGGAAGAAGATGCAGACAGCGAAACAGCAGATTGGGAAGAGGATGAAGCGGAGGATGAGTTTGAGGAGGAAGACTTATTGGAAGATGAAGCAGTAAATGAATTACTGGAAGAGGATGATGCTAGTGTGCTTGATGAGGTAGAAAATAGTGTGATCGCTTCTGAGAAGGGTATTGTAGAAAATGCTTCTAATGCTGCGGAGACTTTTACGGAAAAAGGTGGAGCAGCCATAGATAATACGGAAGTAGAAATCAATGAAATGGCTAGAAAGGCTGAGGCGGAGATTCGTGAAGTGGCGGATAAAACGAAAGCAGGTATTGATAAAGCTGGCGAAAAAACGAAGGTAGCAGGGAGTAAGAGCAGGGCAATAGCACCTATAGTGGCTGGTAAATCAGAAAGAAAAGATATTCCTAAGGAATACAATAAGATCGCTAATGTAAAGCCAAAAGATCTTTATATGGTTATAACCGGTTCGTTTACCATTGCTGAAAATGCAGAAAAGAGCGCGACTGAATTGCGCAAAAAAGGATACCCTGATACTGAAACCGTACAGTTTGCTTCTACAAAATACCGATCTGTTTGTATTGGCCGTTTTAAAACAAAAGCGGAAGCTAAGAAAATGGTGGATAAGGTTAATAATGACATGAAAATTGACGCATATGTTCATAAGTGGAAGATGAAGTAGGGGTTGAGGTATGAAGTATGCGGGACAAGCACCTACGCTGAAGCTTCGGCGAAAGCGTTCGGACATAGCCCTTTGACGGCGGATGAAGCACAGCCCAATATAGTATAAAAGAAGTTTGAGGCGCGAGAAGCCGGGGAATCCCGAATTTGCAGTTTTGCAGGTTCGGGATTTTCTTGTTTTGGGAACCCGGAGGCCACACAGATCATTGAGCCCCGGCCGCAGGTCCGCCGGGATCGGTGCGTCTATCTGGCTGGCTAGACAGGCTTTGCGGGAAATTTTCTTCAATATTCATATTAAAATTAAATGTAACTGTTCAGCCCGCTTTGCTCTTGGGCTCCTGCGAACTGAGGGCATTTGAACTTGCGCTTGACACTTGCACTTGAATTTTAAAAAGTGCAAGTTCAAGTATCAAGTTCAAACTCAAATGCCCGCTATCGTAAGTAACACTGAACAGTTAATTTTAATTAAAGCATACCTAATGGGATACTCCCAAAATATTGAAATGTCACCTAATACTAGCTTAAGTCGGCAGCTGTTTTTATGGCTGCTTTGATCCGCGTGTAGGTACCACATCTGCAAATATTACCGTTCATGGCTTCGGTGATATCCTCATCCGAAGGCTTGGCATTTTTAGAAAGTAAAGCCGCTGCACTCATGATTTGTCCGGCCTGACAATAGCCG
>Ga0114957_1003277_pt1 | contig 14714 bp, 13 predicted proteins | sample BantaG_FD_87175 | JGI IMG/M metagenome (GOLD analysis project Ga0114957, IMG submission 87175) | Marine algal microbial communities from Bantry Bay, Ireland - BantryBay_4 metaG | ecosystem: Host-associated > Algae > Red algae > Unclassified | place: Bantry Bay, Ireland | collected 2014-11-21 | reverse complement strand
TATTCACAATCCAAAATAATAATGTAATTTCCATTGTATTCCTCCAAACGTATTTTGATTTTGAAAAGCTTAATCCCTTGAATCTTGCCTATAAAAAATACCTTAGGTTATACGAAAAATTAAGTGGTACAAAGATGAGTGCTAAATCTACTTATCAAGTAAGTAAAAATAATTTTTAAATCAATAATAAAGGTTAGATGTTGAAAGACAACAATAATAGAAAAAATTCAGAAATTCTTGATGAGATCATGATTGATTTCCCAAAAGAGAAATACCTATTTGGAGATTATCCCTTGGATGAGTTATTAAAAATATGTGGTTTTTTGGTCCTCTTTTTTATTAGCCTACTTCTCTATTAAACCTTTAATATTTGTCTTTGGATTATTTTTTATAATATTTTCCTTGAACGATGTTTTTAAAAAAAAGAAAAACCATTGACGATGGAAACTTTGGGTGATTCTATTTAGTTTGGCAAACATCTCCGTTTTGAATCTTTTCCCAAACTGGTTATAACAAAGTAATTACAAAAATTATTTTACCACTTCGCCATACAAATCATAATCTTCAGCACTAGTAATTTTTACATTAGCAAAATCTCCAATTCTCACATAATTAGTTTTGGCATCGACTAGCACTTCGTTATCGACTTCAGGAGAATCAAATTCCGTACGTCCAATAAAAAACGCCCCTTCTTTTCTATCAAATAAAACACGCATGACCATTCCTACTTTTTCATGATTCTTAGTAGCAGAAATATTCTGTTGGATTTCCATGATTCGACTCGCCCGTTCATTTTTTACTTTAGCAGAGATTTTATCTTTCATATCGAATGCCAAAGTATCTTCCTCATGAGAATACTGAAATACACCTACCCTTTCAAATTTCATATCCTCCACAAAATCACAAAGATCTTGAAATCTTTTATCTGTCTCACCGGGATGTCCTACTAGTAAAGTTGTTCGAATGGCAATCCCTGGAACTCTCGTCCTAGCATACTCAATTAATTCTCTAGTTTCGGCTTGCGTAATTTGGCGACGCATTTTCTTGAGGACAGCATCATTAGCATGTTGAAGTGGAATATCGAGATAGTTACAGATTTCCTTTCGTTCTGCCATTACATCAAATATTTCTTTTGGAAATTTGCTAGGATAAGCATAATGTAATCGAATCCACTCAATCCCTTCGACATCTGCCAAAGCATGCAGCAATTCAGGTAAAGCTCTTTTTTTATAAAGATCTAAACCATAATAAGTCAACTCTTGAGCGATAAGCATCAATTCTTTGACGCCCATTCGAGCCAAATTTTTAGCTTCTTTTACAAGAAGCTCAATTGGTTGAGAAATATGTTTGCCTCGCATCAAAGGAATGGCACAAAAGGAGCAAGTCCGATTACAACCTTCGGATATTTTGAGATAAGCGAAATGTTGAGGTGTGGTAGTGACTCGTTCTCCGACTAATTCATGTTTGTAATCAGCGTTTAACTTAGCCAACAAACCTGGCAGTTCCAATGTCCCAAAATAGGCATCTACTTCTGGAATATCTTTTTCCAAATTCTGCTTATAACGTTCTGATAAACAACCTGTTACATACAGTTTATCAATCTCTCCTTCCGTTTTCAAATCCGCATATTGTAGAATGGTATTGACAGACTCTTCCTTTGCCAAATCAATAAATCCGCACGTATTTATAATGACTACATTAGCATTTTCATCATTACTATTGTGAACGACTTCATAGTCATTCCCTTTCAATTGTGTAATCAGATTCTCAGAGTCAACCGTATTCTTAGAACATCCAAGTGTAATTACATTTACTTTATCCTGTCTTAATGTCTTTGTCTTCAATTTTTGTAAAATTTTGGCAAAGTTAATAAAATGCTTCTCATAATTTAAGTTTTAAATTTACGTTTGTAAAAAGAACCAATTAAATCAAAATCAAAATGTTTATCAAAATCAAAATTACTAACGGTGATTACACGATATAGAATTTTGATTTTGATTGACATTTTGATTTTGATTTAATTTCACATTGGTTCAATGTTTGAATTTAATAACAAAACCTACTAATCAAGACTACTCTACCCGATGGTTTTATATGCCGTTCCTCTGGAACTCAAAAATTATACTTTTAATACTACCGATATTTCGTCCCTCTGGGACTTGAGCGTTTTAAAAAAGTCCCAGAGGGACGAAATATTGGTAGAAAATATTAGCAATAAATAAAAGAAAAGTCCCAGAGGGACAGCATATAAAAATCATCGGGTAGAGTAAATCAAGACTAATTTCACTTTATGAAAAAATTATCGCTTTTCTTAGTACTCCTTTTTTTCTTTCAAATATTAAATGCACAATTCGGAATATCCGCAGGATATAAACCCATTACTGCAAAAAACTGGGAAAGAGTTATTGGCGAACATCCTTCTAATCTTTCAGGCAATGAATCCAATGAATCTTTTGCCAATGGTATTCATTTAGGAGTAGATTATTGGTTTAGATTAAAAAATTATCGAGTAGAATTTGTTCCTGAATTAAGTTTTTCACGCTTTACTAGAATTTATACTTTGGGTGAAGGAAAAGAGGATTTTTTTAATGCTCAATTTTTAGGACTTCATTTTAATACTAACTTTTATATTCTTGATTTAAAAGGAGATTGTGATTGCCCTACTTTTTCGAAAGAAGGGAATAGTTTAGAAAAAGGATTTTTTATTCAATTAGCACCAGGTGTTGATTATATTTTCAATTCTTATAAAACAGATGGGAATAGTCAAAAAGCAAATGATATTGTTCCTTCGGTCGGAATTGGGATTGGAATTGATTTTGGTTTAAATGATCTTCTCACCGTTACTCCTATGGTTAAAATTCATCATTATTTTAATGCAGAATGGGAAGGACTCAATACTATTTATGAGCCTACAAAATTGATTTCTGAGGATTTGAATACTAATAATGTTACTCAATTATTCGCTGGATTGAGAATTGGTCTGCGATTAGATTCTGATAAATATTAGAGGTTTGTATCTTTATATAAAAGGTAACTACTTAGGTGTAAGGAGCGAGGAGTCAGGAGTCAGGCGTTTGGTTTCTACGATTTTTCAGGACAAGACAGAGTCTGATAAATCGTAGAAACCACACTCCTGACTCCTGACTCCTCGCTCCTGACACCTAAATAATTAATATAAAAGGAAGAATCCCGAATTTTCTAAATCGAAAATTCGGGATTCTTTTTTCTGCGGGCTAAAGCCCGGCAGCTACGTCATTCAAAATATCTTGAACATTTTCAATCCCAACTGACATTCGAATCAAGCCATCTGTAATACCTACTCTTTCTCTTTCTTCTTTTGGAATATTCATATGAGACATCGACGCAGGATGAACTACCAATGTATCGACATCACCCAAGGTTGGAGCAATAGTGCAAAACTTTAAGCGATCTACAAATTGTAAACCTGCTTCAAAACCTCCTTTCAATTCAAAGCTTAACATTCCACCACTCCTTCGCATTTGTTTTTTTGCCAAATCAAAATCAGGATAAATCGCTAAAGAAGGATGATTTACTTTTTCTATTTTATTATTTTCTTGTAAAAATTTTGCGATAACATCAGCATTATCGCAATGTCGATCCATCCGAAGTTCCAAAGTTTTCAATCCATTATTGAGCATCCATGCATCAAAAGCATTGGAATTGGTTCCTACCAATTTCATGATTTTCCAAACCTTTTCTAACATAAAGTCTACATCTTTCCCGATGACCGCACCTGATATAGAATTGCCATGACCATTCAAATACTTAGTGGTAGAATGAACTATAAAATCAATTCCAAATTTGAATGGTTGTTGAAGATATGGTGTTAGAAAAGTATTATCAATGGCAGTTTTCACTCCATACTTTTTTGCCAATTGAGCGACCTTTTCTAAATCAACACAAGCCAAGGTAGGATTGGCAGGTGATTCCAAATAAATCATTTTAATGGCTTTGTTTTTTTTCAACTCCTCTTCTACTCGATTAAGATTACTAAAATCTGTAAACACAGATTCTACTCCAAGAGGTTTTAATATTTCATTAAAAAGATACGTAGTTCCTCCATATAAATTATCTTGAGTTAAAACCGCATCACCTGATTTTACACTTGCCATCAACAAGGAAGAAATAGCGGCCATACCTGAACTAAATAAAAATCCTTTCGCCTCTATTTCCAATCCATAAGTTTCTAATCGAGTTACTTTATCAGCAACCGTTTCTATGGTAGGGTTTCCATAACGGCTATACAAATGCCCTTCTGTTTTACCAGAAAAAACATCAATCCCCTGTTGCAAGTTTTCAAAAGCAAAAGAAGAGGTAGCATAAATTGGTAATTGATGGGACTTATTCTGCAATTTTTTAGTAAAATCATGAACACATAGCGAACCAAATTGAAAATCTTTTCTCATTTTTTATTAAATTTAAAATAATAATAATCTGAACCACAAAAGTTACAAAAGATGGACAAAAGTTTTTTTCACATAGTACTGTGAGTCAAAATTTTCTAAAAATACCCCAAATAAAAATTCACAATACTATGTGAAAAAACTTTTGTCCTTCTTTAGTATCTTTTGTGGTTCAAAAAATCAAATTTACAATTTCAAATATCAGAAGCAGAAATTTACTTACATTTACTGAAATTTTATTTTAAAAAAATGTGGAAAAAATATACATTTCTTCTTTTGGCTTTTCTTTTTACCATTTCCCTTAATGCGCAAAATGAGCAAAGCAATGAAGAAGCATACGATGAAGAATTGGAAGACGAATTTCAATTTGAAAAAGTATTTTTCATGGGCACCAATTTTCAATTAGGTTTTCCTCAAGGAATTTTGGGACGCAATATTGACTATACAGGATGGGGATTTGGAGGAAATATAATGTGGCCTTTTAAAAGATTACCACTTTATGGAGGTTTAGATTTTGGTTTCCAAAATTCAGCTTTTGAAGCGGATATTTTTTTAAATAGTTTTAATGAAAATATCGAAACTCGTACTAAAAATAGTATCGTTTTGATACATCTTCAATTTAGATATTATCCTGAAATCGCTTTTAAAGTGAAACCTTACGCTGAAGCAATGATTGGTGTTAAGGGGTTTGTCACCAGAACTATTGTAAAAGATGTAACTACCGGTTCCAATGAAACCATCAATAGTGAATTTAATAAAGCTAAATTCCCCCTTAGCTTTGGAGGTGCAGTAGGCTTTGAAATTCCTTTGATGAAAAATTATCTTTTCCTTGATATGAGGTGTGCCTACTTAAAAGGAACAACTGCAGAATATTATGCTAAAATTGATGGAAATCCTAGTTATAATAATACCTTAGATGCATTTGAATTAAAAACTTCTTTTACAGATTTGCTAGTTCCACAAATAGGTGTGAAATTTATGATTGGATTGGGAGAAAATGAAGTTTATGAGGAGGAATATTATGAAGAGGAATATTAGAAAAAAGAAAGTAATAGATTAATTATGGAAAAACATACCAAAGGGGATAAAGAGAAACATTATGAGTATCATGAGTATTTAGTTGATCCGAAACAAACCCCAATTCGTGTTGACAAGTACCTGATGACAAAAATGGAAAAGGTGTCTCGAAGTAAAATTCAAGAAGCCATCAAAGCAGGTTTTGTCAAAATCAACTATGGTGATGCTAAACCAAATGAGAAAATCAAACCTTATGATTTAATTACGGTCTACTTCTATCGTCCTCGTGGAAATCACGATACCATAGTTCCTGAAAATCTCCCACTCGATATAGTTTATGAAGATGATGATATTCTCCTAGTGAATAAAGCTGCTGGGATGGTAGTGCATCCTGGAATTGGCAACTGGACTGGAACTTTGGTAAATGCAGTTGCCTATTATCTTAAGGAACAAAAGATCCCCATTAAAAAAGGAAATACAAGTGATCGACCTGGGCTAGTTCATCGAATCGATAAAGACACCTCTGGACTTTTGGTTTTAGCAAAAACAGAGGATGCAATGACTCATCTTAGCAAGCAGTTTTTTGATCATACTATTGAACGGAATTATGTAGCCTTGGTTTGGGGCGATATTGAAGAAGATAAAGGAACTATTGAAGGTCATATCGGAAGACATCCTACAATGCGAATATTGCGAACCGTTTATCCTGAAGGAGAAGAAGGGAAAGAGGCAACTACTCACTTTGAAGTAATAGAAAGATTTTATTATGTGACTCTTGTAAAATGTACTTTGGAAACAGGTCGAACGCACCAAATCAGAGTGCATATGAAATATAAAGGCCATACTTTATTTAATGATAAAAGATATGGTGGTGATTCTATTTTAAAAGGAACTGTTTTTTCAAAATATAAGGGGTTTGTTATGAATACATTTAAAGTCATGCCTCGCCATGCGCTACATGCCAATACTTTAGGATTTATTCATCCACGTACAGGAGAGAAAATGTTTTTTGAATGTGAATTACCAGCAGACTTTCAAGGTGCTATTGATAGGTGGAAAAGTTATTTGCAAAGTCGTAAGAACTTGGAGAATGGGTAGGGAAGACTATCATCCAAGGAAAGTTAAAACTTTATTGCTCACACTTTTAGTCCTCAAAATTCTAAAATGCCCTGTACCTTCTATTTCTTGAAAAATAGACTCTTTCCAATTTTTATGGACATTTCTTGATTGACCAATTGGAATTACTTTATCATTTTTATCGTGAATGATTAGTGATTCATTGACTTTAATTTTTTTCACAAAATCACTAACATTTAAAGTTTCTACTTTAAAATTATTTTCTTTTTCTAATCTAACAATAAGACTTTTCTTTACCTTTTCAGAAATACCAACTTGTTTCACCACATCATCTATTCTTTCCAAAAAGCGATCTGGTGTAGTCAATAAAATGTATTTATTAATTTCCAAATCAAGATTATTGTAAAGTGCATAGGTAGTCGCCACACCTCCAAAAGAGTGGCTTATCAAATTTTTTACGCCATATTTTCTAATTAATACGCCAACCAATTCTGAAAATTCTAACAAACTTGTTTTTCCAGAACTACTAAAACCATGAGAAGGGCCATCGAATGCTCTTACTGTAAATCCATTTTGCAATAATGGTTCAATCAAATCCGAAAAATTCCCCGCTTGTCCTTCCCATCCATGAATTAGCAGTACTTCTTTTTCTCCTCCTTCCCACACATATGTTTTAATATTAAATCCTTTAAAAAGAAAATCTTCTTTTTTGGATTGGTCTAAAATAGCTATCTCATTAGCTCTTAGTTTTCTTATTTGAGGATTGGTTAATTGCTTATATGCAAAATTCGTAAAAGCAGTTGGAAAAAGATTTGATAGAAAATTAATGATCTGTTTTTTCATATAGATTTTTTATATAGAAGGTAACAATAGAACCAATCTTTAGTTTTAAAATCATACGCCACAAAGCAGCAGAGCTGCAATGAATAATGAATAATGAATAATTTCGACAATACTTAGAACTCAAAACTTTGTTTTTTTTTTTTGCTTTTACAAATATGTGGTTCATAGCAGCACAGGGGGCAATGAATTAAAAAATGAATAATTGTAACTACTTAGGTGTCCAAGCTTTCGGAACTCCGTGGGGTTTGGAGAAGTGAGGGAGCAAGAGTTCTGAAAGCCCAACGATGAATCTGAATCTTGATACGCTAGGCTTTCAGAACTCTTGCTCCCTCACTTCTCCAAACCCCACGGAGTTCCGAAAGCTTGGACACCTAAGTGGATACGAATAGTTAATAATTTCGACAATACTTAGAACTCAGAACTTTGTTTTTTTTGTAAGTATGTGGTTCATAGCAGCAGAGGGGCAATGAATAATTTCTCCGCTCCTATTTATCTAAAAAGGATTAAAAAAATACTACTTTACATCAAAGTTTTCCATTTTTTAACATTATGATTAGAATCTTTTTGGAATAAGATCGTCCAAATGATTGTATTTAATGAATGCGGAATATTTTTTGAAAATGTAATATGTGTATTGAATGACATTGTGGACGTTAAATAAAGTTAAACTTATTTTAAAGTCCCCTCTTTGGATGCAGGAATATTTGTAATTGTGGTTATGAGTTTGTTATTTTTGTTAGGATCTAAACACGAGCATTTTGCCTAAAGAAAAACCCAATTTGCTCAAAACATACTAATTCGATAATGAAAAATAAATTAATTCCCTTTTTACTGATCTTAATGACCTTTTTGAGTTGCTACAATCTAATAGGTCAAGTTGATAAAAGCACTTCAAGCGAAATTCAATGGATGACATGGAATGAAGTTGAAGAAGCACAGAAAAAAGAAAAAAAGAAAGTTTTTGTAGATGTCTATACCGATTGGTGCGGATACTGCAAGAAAATGGATAAAACTACATTTAAGGATAAAAACTTAATTTCTTATATCAATGAAAATTTTTACGCTGTAAAATTTGATGCGGAAGAGAAAGAAACAATTACCCTCGATGGTAAAAAATATAAATATGTAAAAAGTGGCAAACGTGGGTATAATCAATTAGCTGCGGATTTATTAAAAGGTAAAATGTCCTACCCTACTATTGTTTTCTTAAATTCAGACTTATCATTAATTCAACCGATTCCAGGTTTTCTTGATGTCAATAAAATGGAAATGATCTCCACTTATTTTGCGGAAGATCAGCATAAGAAAACGCCTTGGACTAGATATGAAAAGAGTTATATCCCCATGAATAAAAGAGCAAAACTAACTCCGGTAAAAGGGCCAGTCAATAAAATGGCTTTACCGGGAAAGAATAAATAAAATTTGAAATTTAGATAAAGACCTTTTCCAGCCTCGTTTTGTTTGAAACGAGGCTTTTTTTATTTGGACAAAAAAATTTCACAATAGTAAATTGGATATTTCTGTATTCCCTTTTCCCTTTGCTACAGTTAAAGCATCGTTACCACTCGCATCTTTTATAGATTTATCCGCACCATTTGCAATCAACAATTTCACAATATCTTGATGTCCAAATGTAGCTGCATAAATTAAAGCCGTTGCTCCTTGAGAATTTTGAACATTGACTTCTGCTCCTTTTTCCAACAATAGTTTTACAATATCCAAATACCCTTTAAAACATAAGCCCATCAAAGCAGTATTTCCTGCAACATCAATGGCATTTACATCTGCTCCTGATGCTAACAAAAAGTTAGTAATCTCAATCTGATTACTATAACTTGCCATTACCAAAGGAGGAAAACCTCGCTCATTTTTTTGGTGGATAATTTCAGCATTTTGTTCTACGATAGTTTTGATGCTATTTAAATTACCCTCTTTGATTAATTGAAAAAAATCCATATTGTTTGTTTATGATAAATTCTTAATAAGTACGTAGCTACTTAGGAGGAAGCTTTCGGAACTTCGTGGTGGCAGCAATTAGAGTGAGCAAAAGTTCTGAAAGCCAATTTTGGAAATTGCATTTGGCTTTCAGAAATCTTGCTCTACTCATTTCTCTCCGCCACGGGTTTCCGAAAGCTTCCACCTAAGTAGTTACATAAGTACAAATATAAAACACTTGTACACATAAACCAAAATGATTAATTTTATGTTTCAATAGACAAAATCTATCATTATGAATTTCCAACAACTCCAATATATTATCTCTGTTGATGAAACTAGACATTTCGCAGACGCCGCCAAAAAGTGTTTTGTAACTCAACCTACCTTGAGTATGATGATTCAAAAACTAGAAGAAGAACTAGGGGTAATGATTTTTGATAGAAAGCAAAAACCAATCGTACCTACCTCAAATGGAGAAAAAATAATAGAACAAGCCAAAGTCATTTTAAATCAAAAAAACTTACTGTTCGAAATTATTCAACAAGAAAGAGAAACGCTTGAAGGAGATTTACATCTTGGTATTATCCCAACTATTGCGCCCTATTTGTTGCCACTTTTTATTAAAAGTTTTACCACTAAATTTCCTCAAATCAATTTGATTGCAGAAGAAATAAATACCGAAACCATCATTTCAAAATTAAAGAAAGGAACTTTGGATATTGGAATTTTGGCAACACCTTTATTGGAGGACAATATTATGGAAACACCAATTTATTATGAGGAATTCTATTTATACGGTACTCAAAATTTTGATAAAAAATACATTCTACCTGAGGAAGTTAATTTGAATCAGTTGCTGTTGTTGGAAGAAGGGCATTGTCTTCGCTCCCAAGTTTTGAATTTATGTCAATTAAAAGAAAAAGTAAATTCAAATTTTTCCTATAAATCAGGAAGCCTCGAAACTCTCAAAAGATTGGTTGAAAAAAACCAAGGCATTACCATACTTCCCGAATTGGCCATTAAAAATGTTGATAAAAAAAGAATTATTCCTTTTGAGGCGCCTTCACCTGTGAGAGAAATAAGTTTGGTTACTCATAAATCATTTATCAAGAAAAAAGTATTCGATTCTCTTTTAGAAGAAATACAAAAACATATTCCTAAAAAATTAAAAAAGAATCCTAGTGAAAATGTGGTTAAGATATAAAGTGGTGAGTAATAAGTTTTTTTGTTAAAAAAGTAAAAGTACAAATTTAGAAAGTACTCCAAAAGCATAATATTACATATATTTGCCCCATGAAAATTCTCAATAAACTCCTCTGGGAAAATAATAGTCGTTGGCAAATGATTGGAGCTGTCATTGGTTCCTTTCTTGGGTTGCTGTTATTATTATTATCAATCCAGTTTTATATGGATTTAAAAAACCTGACAGAAGGAGGAGGTACCGAAACCGACCAATTTGTGATCATCAACAAAACGGTTACTCTTTTTAATACCCTTGGAAAAAATGCTTCTTTTTCTCCAGAAGAAATTGATAGTATTAAACTCCAACCTTTTATTAAAAATGTAGGTCAATTCACGCCCAATAATTATAAAGTAAGTGCCAGTAGTTCGATGCTTGGTTTTTATACCGAACTGTTTTTTGAAAGTGTCCCTGATGAATTTCTTGATGTGGAAGAAAGTAGGTTTCAATGGCAATCGGGTCAAAATGTTTTGCCCATTATTCTTTCCAAAGATTATCTAGCACTTTATAATTTTGGATTTGCACCTAGTCAAGGGCTGCCACAATTTACGGCAAGTACGATACAGCGAGTTTCCTTAGACATCACAGTTAGAGGTAACGGGCAACGTAAAGTTTATCAAGGAAAAATTGTTGGATTTAGTGAAAGAATCAATTCTATTTTAGTCCCACAAAGTTTTATGGACTATACGAATAACTACTTCCGTGATTTTCAAGCCAAAGGATCTTCCCGATTATTGGTACTTGCTGAAAATCCTTTTTCTGATGAATTTAAAGGTTATTTAAAATCCAAAGGTTATGAATTGAGTACAGGACGATTGATTGGAGGAGAGGTTGCTTCTATTATTAAGTCCTTGATTACAGCGGTTGCCGTGATTGGATTTTTGATTGTTTTACTCTCTATTCTTGTATTTGTATTAAATTTCCAATTGATGGTTTCGAAATCAAGTAAAGACATTGGTTTGATGATGCAGCTTGGTTATAAACCGAATCATATTGGACAGATTCTTAAAAAGCATTTGATCTTTCTTTTTGGAATTGTAATGTTACTAACTGTTGTCTTCTTTGCTATCACAAGATATTTTATTGTGCAATTTTTCAGTTCTCAAGGAATGGAATTAGGAGGCGTCCATGCCGTTGTACTTGCAGCAGCATTGTTATTTGCAGGACTATTTGTTTTTATCAATTTCACCAATATCCAAAAAAGCATTCAAAATCTTTCCTCATAAAATAAATTTAGAAAAAACGAACCACGAACCACGGACAAAACGTGTATCGACCGTGGTTCGTGGTTCGTCAAGCGAAGCGTTCGTGGTTCGAAAAAAATTATACGATGAGGAATAAGTATTTTCTAATCACGATTACCATTCTTATTGCTTTGATATTTTTCTTTTATGGAAAAATTATCCTCGCACCCAATCATTATTTGTTTGCACCCGCAGGAGATGGATTTACTGCGTACTTCAATACTTCATGGCATATTGAATTTGATAGTTCTAACACTCAATTTACGGGAAATAATTATCCCTATGGAGAACATACAATTTATACCGAATATCGTCTACTACTATCCAATTCTATAAAAGCCTTAGGTAACATCTTCCCTGCTATCAAAAAGCAAAATGTAGCGATTACTAACCTTTCTATTATCTTTTCAATATTATTATGTGGCGTATTTATCTGGCTGATTTTCAAGGAGTTAGGTGTAAAAAAATGGTTAGCAGTAAGTGCTACTATTGGGATAACATTTCTTGCACCACAAGTTGGAAGATTTGATAATCATCTGACTTTAGCCTATTTGAATTGCTTTCCGATGACTTGGTATTTTTTGATGAGGTTTTTTAAAAATTTTAATGTTGAATCCAGTCCACAGTCTTTTTTTGTCAGTCCTGAATCCACCCCCCAACCCCCGCCAGCGGAGGTTGTGCCTCCAACTAGAGATACCCTTCATTTCTGGCACAACCTTCTCCTCCGCTCTGGGTCGGCTTTTGAAAAAAGGGTAAAGCAAAAAGGGTCGGGGGGTGGATTGAGAACTAACAGAAAAAGACTCGAAAATGGATTTGGAAAATCCAAAAGCTTCTGGACAACAATCCTCTTCCTTAACAACCTCGGCTGGCTATTCACGCACAGCTACCTCGGATTATTAACCGCACTATTCTCAGGAGCCTTCTGGTTAGTTTGGTTTTTAAAAAATCAAAACTGGAAAAACATAACAAACTATTTACATTTCGTAATTCAAACATTTGCACCGCTCCTACTCTTTATGGGATATGTAAATTTGACAGACATCCATGAAGGAAGAACTAAAAATCCACTCGGATTTTTTCTTTACAATTCCGAACCCGATGATATTTTTATTCCACACCATCCACCACTTCGACCATTGCTACAGCATTTTTTTGACATTCAATTAAAATGGGAAGGTTGGGCGTACGTGGGATTATTGACTACTTTAATTTTGACCTTTTTAATATTTCATTTTATAAAAAAAGGAATTCAACAAAAACATATTTACCCAAAATTAAATTGGTTACAAAATGAGCATTTGAAAATTGCGTTCCCAGCAAGTTTGTTATGTTTGATATTTGCATTCGGTTATCCTTTTAAAGCATTTCCAGAACTACTAGAATGGTTTCCTATTATTAAAAATTTTAGAACGACAGGTCGATTTGGATGGATCTTTTACTTTGTCAGCACCGTTTCGATAACATTCCTCTTACATGAATATTTAGAAAAAGCAAAAACCCAAAAAAGTAAATTTTTCATTGCAGCAGTTTGCCTTTTGCCATTGACTTATTTGATAGAAGGATTTGCACATCATTATGAAATGTCTTATAAAATCACTCAACAAATAAATGTTTTTGACAAAAAAAATCTAAATCAAGATTATACAACTGCACTTAGTAAAATTCCAAAAGATAAATATCAAGCCATCATTCCACTACCCTACTATCATTGTGGTGCTGAAGATTTTCGTCGCCCTATCCATGATTTATCTTCCAAAGTTTCAAAAATATTTTCCTATCATTCTCAAATTCCTTTGATGGCATTTGACGTAGGTAGAACAAGTATTATGGAAGGAAAAAAAATGATCCAAACGCTATCTCCTACTTATTATAAAAAACTGATAATCAACGACTTACCCTCCGACAAACCATTTTTGATTGTTATTAGTGACGCTCTAGATTCACCATATGAAAAAGCAATAAAAGATCGTGCTAATACGATTTACGGCACTAAGGAATTTCAATTAAAAGAAATTTCAAAAGAAGAATTATTAAGATGGGATTCAACTTCAATTTCTAATGAATTTGAAAATAGAACTGAATCAGATGATGTACTTTTTAATGATTTACATAGCGTAAAAAACAATACTTTTACAACTGATACGACTTCATTTATTTATCAAAATGATTTTGAAGATCAAACCAGTAGTTTCAGTCATTTCAGTAAAGGAGCATTTGAATTTCCCAAAAGAGGCGAAACTATTTTAGCAAAATTTTCCCCTAATACTTTTAACAAAGAAAAAACATACCGTCTTTCCACTTGGTTTTACAACGGACAAAACGATGCCTTAAATGATTGGTTTCGATTTATAGTAGAAGAGAGAAATCCAAAAACTGGTGAGTTTAAATATCTGACTACAGTTTTCCCAGAATTTTCAGAAGTCATTGACGGAGATTGGAGTTTAGTCGAAATGGATTTTAAAGTTGATTATCCCCAAAATGAAATTAGAATTATTACGATTGGAAAAACCTTAACTGCAGATGTTATGATTAGAGTTGATGGACTATTAATTAGAGAAAAAGGAGTTGATGTTTTTCAAAATAAAATCGAATATAAGGGCGCAAATTTTTTAAAGAAAAATAATCATATTCAAAAAAGTGTGAAATAAATTGGAGGCATAGATTTTATTCAAAAGTTCACACATTTTCCTTGGGAACACCCTTGTCATTCCGAGCGAGGCACGAGTTGTTTGTCATTCAGAGCGAAGTCGAATTGTTTGTCATTCCGAACGAGGTACGAGTCGATTGTCATTCCGAGCGAGGAACGAGTCGATTGTCATTCCGAGCGAGGAACGAGTCGATTGTCATTCCGAGCGAGGAACGCGTCGATTGTCATTCCGAGCGAGGAACGAGTCGATTGTCATTCCGAGCGAGGAACGAGTCGAGGAAAGG
>Ga0114957_1003273_pt1 | contig 14722 bp, 6 predicted proteins | sample BantaG_FD_87175 | JGI IMG/M metagenome (GOLD analysis project Ga0114957, IMG submission 87175) | Marine algal microbial communities from Bantry Bay, Ireland - BantryBay_4 metaG | ecosystem: Host-associated > Algae > Red algae > Unclassified | place: Bantry Bay, Ireland | collected 2014-11-21 | reverse complement strand
ATTAATAATGATCACATTGATGACATCATTATGTATTGGCCATTATCCATATGGCAAGGAAATGGTGATTTTACTTTTACGCAAGTAGGAGCCACAGCATTACCTTTTGGAATTAATAATCTAAATTATATTAATGCAGTAACAGACATAGATTTTGATAATGATGGCGATTTAGATTTATATTTAGCTAGAGGTCAAAGTTTTTTACAATCTGTTACTCCAGCTCTTGATTTTGATCCAATCTCCGAAGTATTGGATATCAGAAGTAATGGGAATGCGGGAAGTTTAAGTATGGATTTCACAGCAGAGGATGATATTACATTCCGTGATTTAGATTTAGTGTTTAGAGGATATAATGGAGGTTTTCCTCTTTATTTAGGAAGTGATAAGACTATTTATGATGCAGAGGATGCTGAGCCTTACACTATTACTCGATCATCGGCAGATGGATGGGCTACTGAAAGAGAAGAAAACGGTATCTATATTGGTCATGTGGGTGATGGAAATTGGAAATTAGAATGGAGAAAGAACGCAGATATATATTGGTCAATTTTGTTTACTATGGATGGTCTGAGTTCTATATCTAAAACTTGGGATGCTCTGAATAGAAATACATCTGATGTATTGTTAAGAAATGACAATGGTGTGTTTACCGATGTTTCGGAAGAATGGAATATTCCAAAAGGTGGAAAGAATATGGGAGTTACTACAGGTGATTTCAATAATGATGGACACCAAGATTTATATGTCTATCGTTTTGGGTTTCTTAACTCAAGGGTTGCTGATTATTTACTTTTAAACAATGGTGAGGGAAGCTTTGAAATTACAACATGTCATGACCTTCAAGATGTTTTTGATCAAGGACATGGAGATATGGGACAAGCATTTGATTTCGATTTGGATGGAGATTTAGAACTACTGAACGGAAGTGATGAATTAGGAAAATGGTATTTGTATTCTAATGAAAATCCAGGAAGCGGCAATTTTTCTTTAATAAGAGTAAATTATGCTCCAATTTCAAATGTAGATCCAATCTCAGCTCACGTTACAGTCTATACTCCCGAGCAGACATTCAGTAAAAGGGTAGGCTCAGCAGGAGAGGTGTTTTCTGCTAGTTTATTAAACACAGTTCATTTTGGATTAGGTGATGCAACTGAAATTGACAGCGTATGTATCCGTTGGAGAAATGGAGAAAAAATTACAATAAATGATGTTTCAGTTAACGAACTTATTGACTCTGATAATGTACCACCATTTAGTGTTGAAGTAAATCCACCAACACTTGAGGTAAGAGAAGATAAATGGAAAATATTGACAGCAGATATACTGCCAATAAATGCAGATAAAAGTTTAATTTGGACTTCTAGCAATGATGCTGCAGTTAGTGTAGATGTTAATGGTCTAGTAACTGGTATCCTTCTTGGAGAAACGGCGACCATTACGGCAACTACCATAAATGGTTTATCAGATTCTTCAATCGTTACTGTTGTCGAATGGTTTCCTGTTGATGTAGAATCCATTGAGGTGAGTCCGAGTAATGTAGATTTGGTCGAAGATGATGATTATCAACTTTCTGCAACTATTCTTCCTATAGATGCCGATATCGTAGACGTAGTTTGGTCGAGTAGCGATACGGACATAGCTACTGTCGATGCCAATGGTTTGGTTACTGCTATATCGGAAGGTGTGGCAACTATCACTGCAACAACTGTTGACGGTGAGCTACAAGATAATGCTACTATAAACGTCTTGCCTAGAATTGCTACTTTCATCGAATTCGATGATGAGTCATTGTATCTCACATCCATATACGAATCAGGAGGAACTCTGGATGTTGGAAGTGTCTACCATGCCGGAACTACCTATGAAGTTATTCATGGTGGAAATGGAGGCATCAAATATTGGTTGCGAGAAATGACTTCCGAATGGGAGGTTGTCAACGATTACATCGCATTTGATTTTGGTGCACTTGGCACAGAATCAGGAACTTCTTCTGCGAGTATTTCTCTTAACGACGCAACACCTACTGCAGATCTACCGGCAGGAAATTTTTATTTCTTATGGATAACTATGGCATCTAGCAATGGAGAGACCGTAGATAAGAGTTTGGTTAATATTAATATTGATATGGTCTCTTCTGTTGAAGAAGTTGATGAAAATAATATTTCTATTTACCCAGTTCCAGCATCTGATTACATTTACTTAACGGGTTTAGAAGAAGAAGCTTATAACGTTCAAATATTTACTCTTAGTGGAAAGAAAATAGTAGATGCAGAAGCAACTAATAATGATATAGTTCCAGTAAAGGATTTACCTAACGGAAGTTATATATTACGGATACATAACGAAACTTTTTCTAAAGCTTTTAGAATAATCAAAGCGAATTAAAATTATTTGGTAGAGAAGAAATGTACTAATTCTGAGAATCAGAATGGACTATGAATAATTATTTTAAGACAATTTCAATTTGTTTGATTTTTTTCCAAACAAGCTTTTACCTTTCGGTGAATGCAGCAGTCTTATCGGATTCATGTGTTGTATTGGAAATCAATCAATTTATTTCCTCAAATTTAGACGATGTTGAGGAATACGCAGATGGAACTCTATCGATGATTAGTACAGATATAGAATTAGTTGATGATCCTGACAATGGAAGGCAGACTATTGGGTTGCGCTTTACTAATCTTGCATTCGTTCAAGGGGCTAAAGTAGTTGAGGCTTTCTTGCAGTTTACATCCGATGAAGAAGTGAGTAATAGTTTTACTAGTTTAAATATTTCAACCGAAGCCTCAGATAATTCTTTGCCCTTTGAAGAAATTGAATTTAATTTAAGTAGTCGTACTTTATCATCAACTTCTGTTGAATGGATAGTTGATAGTTGGACAGAACCATGGGAAAGAAGTGATACTCATAGAACACCTAATCTTAAAGAACTAGTGCAAGAAACTATAGATCGAGACGGTTGGAAAGAAGGTAATTCGATGTCTTTTATTATCTCAGGTATTGGAAATCGATCTGCTATAGCCTATGATTTTGATTCAACACGATCTGCTGAATTAGTCATTAAAGTAGCCTATCCGCAGTCAGATTCTGTTTTGCAAAACATCTATATCAATGAGTTAATGTTATCGAATACAACAATTGAAGATGAACACCTAGAAACAGACGACTGGTTCGAAATTTATAACGGTAATGAGGAAACGGTATTTATAGGAGGCTTGTATCTTACTGATAACCCGGAAGACCTTCAGAAATGGCAAATTACAAATGGGACGCTAATTGAACCCAATGGATTTGAGATGATCTGGGCAGATGGTCAACCAGAGCAAGGAGGATTACATACCAGTTTCAAGCTTAAAAGTAGTGGAGAGTTTTTGGCAATTGTTCAAGAACTAAATGGAACCCTTTATGTTTTAGACAGTCTAACTGTTCCCGAAGTGCCTACAAATATTTCTTTTGGAAGAATTGAAGATGGCGAAAGTGACTTCGTGTATTTTGGAAATTCTACACCTAATTCTTCTAACAACGGTCAGCCTCAGCATTATACCGAACAAGTTGTTTTTTCTCAAGTAGGTGGTCATTTTTCAAGTCCAGTATTACTAGAAATGTCAGTGATGGACTCTAGTGCCACCATTTATTATTCATTAGATGGTACCACACCAACAAATCAAAGTCAACTTTATCAAAATCCAATTTTGATCGATCAAACGGCGAATGTTAAAGCTATAGCTTATAAATCAGGGTTTGTAAGTGCTAATATTACAGCAGACTTCTATCTACTTAACGAACCATCTGAGATTGCTGTTTTAAATGTGCAGTCCGATCCTGATAATTTCTGGAATGATCATACCGGAATTTACGTTAGTGGTACAAACGGTGGATTAGACTATTGCAATGAAGAGCTCAATAATTGGAATCAAGATTGGGAACGGCCATGTCAATTGACACTGCTAGAGCCAGATGGAACTATAGGCTTTGACGTTAAAGCAGGAATGAAAATAGGTGGAGCTTGCTCCAAGAATTTAAAAATGAAAAGCCTTAATTTTTTTTTAAGGAGTAAAGTATATGGTGATGAAAAGATTGACTATCAAATATTTTCAACCCAAGAATTATCAGAATATCGTAGGATAAAAATTCGTAACAGTGGAACTGATTGGCAGGAAATGCTATTTCGTGATGGTATGAATCAAACCATTCTATCAAATACTGTGGACTTAGACTTGATGGCTTATCGTCCAGTCCGTGTATATCTAAATGGAAAATATTGGGGCATTTACGGAATTCGGGAAATGTTCAACTCAAGGTATATTGAGAGTCATCATGGAGTTGACAAAGACAGCGTTGATCTATTAGGAGACCCCTACGGTCCTAGAAGTGAAGTTCGTGAAGGTGAAGCTCTTCGGTATCAAGAATTAATGGATTTTATAGATGATAATTCTCTGACAACCTTATCTAATTATGAAGCTATAAGAGAATTTATTGATGTGCAAGAGTATATCAATTATTATATAAGCCAGATTTATTTTGGTAATTATGATTGGCCAGGTAATAATGTTAGAGTTTGGAGAGATCAGAATGGAGGAAAGTTTCGCTGGATGCTTTTTGATACAGATGCAAGTACAGGATGGATAGGTTGGGGAGCCAATGTAGCTTCACCTGATCATAATACTTTAGCTCATACATTGAATACAGATGAGGTCAATATGTGGGTGCCTGGTTTTACTGAATGGCCTAATGGAGCAGAAAGTACTTACTTGTTTAGGAAAATGATTGAAAGCGATGCTTTTAAGAATGAATTTGTGCAGCGAACTTGCACCTTTCGCGAATTAATTTTTGCTCCCGAGAGAGTCCTTCCAATGGTAGATAGTTTAGAAAGCTTACTACTACCCGAGATGCAAAGGCACATCTCTCAATGGTTGGGGAATAATGAATTTGGAGAAGGTATCCCGTCAGGTGGTTCTGTATTTACTTGGCAATTACGGGTTGATAATTATAGAAAATTCTTTTCAAATCGAGCAAATTCAATCTTATCAATTTATGCTAGTACACTTGGTTTAGATCAACGATTTAATTTAAGTTTTGGTTATAATGAATCTACGCTTGGTAAGCTAGTCTTGCATGAAAATGAAATGTCGATTCCGTTTAACTATGTCGGTGAATATTTTAAAAATATGCCTATTAAAATAAAGGCGGTTCCAAATGAGGGACAATATTTTTCTCATTGGTTAGAAACAGGAGACACAAACGCAGTAATAAATTTTGTAGGATTTGAAGACCAAACCTTAACTCCTATATTTTCAGGAACTCCGACGGTACATACACAGAATGAGATGTTGAAATATCTCGTCAATATCTATCCCAGTCCAACGCAAAATTTGTTAAATATTGATTTACTCAATCATGTGGATAAGATACGTTTAGTGCTTTATAATGTTTCAGGAAAAGTGATGTTAGATACAGAGTTATTTGAAGATCAGACCAACTTAGAGATGTCCGAAATGCCAAATGGGATATATTTAGTAAAGTTAGATACTGATCAAGGTAGTATAACAAAAAGAATAATTAAAAACTAAAAATGATTGTTCATCTATATTCAAGATGGCGAATTTTATTGTTGCTAATTATTTAATCGATACATACTTTAACGACATCATAATATTAAACAATACATGGGGTGACCTATTTTTGTAGATTGTATTTAGTTTGTTTTATACGGCAAAAGAAAAATCTGATATTTAAATATTAACAATGCAAATAGTAAAAAAATAATAAAAGTAGCCTACAGAAACAGGGTAACCAAAAGTTGGTTAGCTACAGGTGATATACAACCTATCCTTCCTTTATTAAGAACATAATTGCTGCACATGCAACTAGTGTTAGTGTAACCTTAGAGAGACAAGCAGCGATCACAAAAAGATATGTAATAAAAACAAAAAGATATGAAGCAAGTATTATTAATACTATTAGTTCTTACCCAAACTTTGTTGTTTTCACAAATAACAATTGATATTCATCCTAACTTCAAACATAGAGTTGGAGATGTGGATACTTTCAATAGAACACAGATGATGAAAATTCATGCCGATCAAACAGAAAATGAATGGACAACGGGGAATAACTTAGGCGATTTTGTTAATCTTAGGGACACCTTTCTAAATGGCAATGATGTCTATCTAGGAAGAAATACTGGGGGAATTAGTTGGAATATTAATCAAGTTACAGAAGATCCAACTCGACCTGGGTTTGCAGATCCAGCTTCGATTGCAAGCAGAGGGCTAGCTGTGAAAAATAGCTATTCTAATAATTTAGGTCATCAATCATATGAATTCCGAAATGAATTAGTCATTGCAGGACAGCAGCGTCCTTTCTATCCAGATGGAACCACTACGTCACAAGGTTGGGCTCTAGCGAATGGTACTGCTACAGGTGAATATATGGGAAGGTACGTAAATGAATTTCATGGAGGAATAGGACAACCCAAACCTGCTTATATCGAGATCATGAATGAGCCTTTATATGAATTGGTTGATGAAGGTCCCCATCAACCAATTGATATATTTAATTTTCACAACGATGCGGCAGATGCAATACGCGAGCAGGTTTCAGATATACCTATTGGAGGTTACTGTGCAGCCTTTCCTAATTTTGAAGTCCGTAATTTTGAACGTTGGCATGAAAGGTGGAAGTTGTTTATGGATACATCTGGCGACAAAATGGATTTCTGGTCTATCCATTTCTATGATTTTAATGGAAGTGATCAATTACGAAGAGGCGCCAACTTAGAAGCTACTTTTGAAATGATAGATTATTATAGTTTAAGTTCGTTTGGCGAAATTAAACCTTATGTGATTTCTGAATATGGGGGTCGAGCACGTAATATTGAATCACAACCATGGTCGGCATACCGTGATTGGCAGTCATTAAAATCGTGGACCTCTATGCTGTTAACTTTTTCAGAAAGACCGCAAGATGTACTTTCAGCAATACCATTTGTTATAGTCAAGGCTCTCTGGGGCATTCAGGATAATGGCAACCCTTATCCTTGGCGATTGATGAGACAAGCTTTTGAAGCGCCAGGAGAGACAGGAACACAATGGGTATACACTGATATGGTTAAGTTCTTTGAGCTATGGTCAGAAGTTAAAGGAACTAGAATTGATACTAGAAGTACAGATCCTGATATACAATGTAATGCATTTGTTGATGGAAATAAAATGTACTTGATATTAAATAATTTGTATTTTGAAGACACTGAGGTGAATTTAAATAGAGTAGATAACCAGGAAAATACTATTCAAAATATACGTGTCAAACATTTGCATTTAGATGCTGCAGGAGAGATACCTCTTTTAGACGAAAATAATTTCTCAAGCTTGGATAAAGTAACAATTGGTTCTGAAGCAGCGATGATTATCGAATATACTTACGCAAATGATGTTTTGATAAATGAATTAGTTGAAGAAACAAAATATTTTGCAGATACTTATTTGACTCCAATAGAACCATCAATCGATCACCTCTTTAATATAAATGGAGTTGATAAAGGAGAACAAGGAGAAGCAGTTTTAAGATTAGGAATGGGTCGTCCTCATGGCAAAGACCTTCAACCTATAGTTAAAGTTAATGGATTTGAAATACCAGTACCAAGTAATTATGCTGGTTATAACCAAGCCCCGAAAGGAAGTTGGTTCGGAGTTATTGAAATACCTGTTCCGCTCTATTACTTGCAATCTGATAATGTAGTATCGGTACGTTTTGGTGATTCAGAAGGACATATTAGTACTGTAGCACTACGGATGTACAATCATAGTGATTTTGTATTTAGATCTGACTATAGTCCTGTTACAGATATTCAATTGTTGCCTGTTCAAAAATTTATGTTACCCAATACTGACTTTAAACTTATTGCAAATCTTACTCCTAGTAATGCCAGTGAGCCTTCTTTGACATGGATGTCAAGTAATAATTCAGTAGCAACTGTTGATAGTTTTGGTAATCTCAATTCACTCGCTTTAGGAGAGACTACGATCACGGTGATTGAGATTAATAGTGGCTTGACTTCGACAAGTTTGGTAAATGTCGTAGACAGCATTCCTAGTATATCTGTATTTGGCCTGGATATTCAACCAAAAAATTCTACCATTTCACCTAACGAAACTCTTACAATACAAGCTACGATTAGTCCATCTGATGCTACTAATATGGCTATCGATTGGACTGTTGCAGATTCGAATATTGCAACTGTAAATGCCAATGGACTTGTACAAGGAAACTTGGCAGGTACTACACAGATAACTGCAACAACTGAGGACGGTGGAGTCACTGATATTTCTACAGTTACGGTTGTGCCAAATTTTGCAACTAATGCTTTTTATTCTATATTGCCCACAGAACTAGAAAGTAAAACTACCTACGATCTTTCCTTTGGTTATTCAAGTGGTTTCAACTCAGATGTTATTGTTGAATTAAGGGATGGCGATAATATGATTTTAGGGCAAGGACAAACAACTGGTACTCCTGGATTTAGCAATGTGGCTGAAATTCAAATTAATCTTTCTACGGCACCTGAAATTGGTGATGATTATTCATTTCACCTATTTATTAAGGCTGAAAACATTGATACTACGTTATTTACTTGTGTTCAAAGTCTTGCAATTAATGAAATCTTAAGTACAACTACTGTTGAATTAACTCATCTTACAATACACCCTAATCCTTCGACAGGAACATTTACTTTGGAAGTTCCTAACTATCAATCAACTATGACGATTGAAATTGTGAATATCATAGGTGAGAGTATTTTGAAACAAAACATTACAGGAATAACTAATTTAATTGAATGTAGAAATACACCTTCAGGACTCTACTTTGTCAAAATAAATTCAACAAATGGGAGCATGACAAAGCGGATTATAATAGAATAAGTAAACTTCATTTTTTTTCTTATTTTAGAGTGATTAGAAAAAGTATTAATATGCAGAAAATCATCGTCACAGGAGGCTTAGGATACATTGGTTCTCATACTGTAGTTGAGTTAATAAATAAGGGTTATCAGGTCATTATTATTGACAATCTTGTGAATTCAAGTATTGAAACGTTAGATGGAATCGAAACAATTACCGGTGTTCGACCAGAGTTTCATCAATTGGATATGATCAATTCTGAAAAATTAAATGCGTTATTCGAAAATCACAATGATACCGAGTCAATAATTCATTTCGCAGCATTAAAGGCAGTTGGGGAATCATGTAGTAACCCAATTGCATATTATCAAAATAATTTGGGAGCACTCCTGAATTTAATTCAAGCGATGAATGACAATGATATTTCTAAATTAGTATTTTCATCTTCGGCAACAGTTTATGGTGATCCAGATAGCCTTCCTTTAACAGAAGAGCATCAAACTAAGCCAGCACTTTCACCGTATGGAAATACAAAAAAAATAGGGGAGGATATCATTAAAGATACAACTACAGCAATGGCTGGCTTTCATGCGATTTCCTTAAGATATTTCAACCCAATTGGTGCACATTCTTCAGTTCAAATTGGGGAGTTACCTAATGGTATTCCAAATAACCTTATGCCATTCATCACTCAAACGGCGGCCGGACTCAGAAAGGAATTATTAGTGTATGGCAATGACTACAATACACCAGATGGTACTGCGATACGAGACTATATCCATGTAGTTGATCTTGCAGCTGCCCATGTCAAAACAGTTGAACGCCTAATCTATAACGAACAAAAATCTAATTTCGAAATATTCAATCTAGGAACAGGCAAAGGTAGCTCTGTATTAGAAGTAATTCATTCGTTTGAAAAAACGAGTGGACAAAAGTTACCTTATAGATTTGTAGATAGACGTAAAGGTGATGTTGAGCAAATGTACGCGTCAACTGATCTTGCAAACAATGAATTGGGATGGAAGGCTAAACTTAACTTAGATGATATGACAGCATCATCATGGGCTTGGGAAAAGCATGCAAGGAATTTATAAAACTTCAGATGCTTTTGACCTATAAGAGGAAGTAAAATACAATATACTTGTGGTTAATACTTTGAGATTATTTGAATGGTAATTAAACTAATAACAATTGACAGACTCACTACATTTAAGTGGTTCTTAAACATGATGATAATCATTTACAATGAAAAATAATATAGTAATATCAAAATCACCTGGACGAATCAATATTATTGGTGAGCATACTGACTACAATGATGGTTATGTATTACCAGCAGCAATTGATAAAGCATCTACATTTAAAATGACCAAAAATGGATCAAAAACAAATGTAAACGTCAAATCCATCGATATGGGAAATTCATACTCGTTTGAACTTGATAATTTCAAACCAATTAAAGGTGGATGGGAAAACTATGTTATGGGAGTCGCTCATGAGCTACAGAATATTGGGGCAAGTATAGAAGGATTTGATGCAGAATTTAGTGGAGATATCCCTGTTGGAGCAGGTATGAGTTCATCAGCTGCTTTAGAATGTAGTTTGGCATTTGGGCTGAATGAAATGTTTAATTTGGGATTAGACCATTGGAAGATAATAAAGGTTAGTCAAATGGCTGAGCACAACTTCGTTGGAATTAAATGTGGAATCATGGATCAGTTCGCTAGTGTCATGGGTAAGAAAGATCATGTGATGCTCTTGGATTGTCGAACTTTAGAATTCAAGTACTTTCCTTTAGATCTTGGAGAGTATGAACTCTTATTGTTGAACACCAATGTATCTCATGAATTAGCATCCTCTGAATACAACACGAGACGTACCGAATGTGAACAGGGAGTTTCAATCTTAAAAGCTAAGTATGCAGATATTCAAAATCTTAGAGATGTGTCCTTAAATATGCTACAAGAAAACACCTCCATCATTCCATCTCAAATTTTTAATAGGTGCCACCATGTAATAACTGAAAACAATAGGGTCTTATCAGCTACAGATGCCTTGGTTAAAAAAGATTTTAAAGAACTAGGAAAACTCATTTATCAATCTCATTTTAGTTTACAGAATGACTTCGCTGTAAGTTGTCCAGAATTAGATTACTTAGTCCAATTAACTATTGATAAGGAATATGTGTTAGGAAGCCGAATGATGGGAGGTGGATTTGGTGGTTGCACTTTGAACCTCATCGAAAAGAAGAGTAGAGATCAGTTTATTAAACTCGCAAGTGAAGGATATAGAAATACATTCAAAATGCAACTTAGTCCGTACTTTGTCTCTACAGAAGATGGAGCTCGAATTATCAATAAATAACATATAAAACCATTAAAATGGCACTTAACTTTTCTGAAGATCCTCATCGAAGATTTAATATACTAACAGGAGAGTGGATCTTAGTTTCACCCCACCGAACAAAAAGACCCTGGCAAGGAAAGGAAGAAGACATCACACCCGAAACTAGACCAAAGTATGATTCGTCATGCTACTTGTGCCCCGGTAATACTCGATCTAATGGAGAGGTCAACACCAAATATGAGAGCACATATTCTTTTGATAATGACTTTGGTGCCCTACAACCTAATACCAAAGATTCCATAAGCAACATTGGTTTTTTGAAAGCTGAAGGCGAAAGAGGGCAATGCAAAGTGATCTGTTTTTCCCCTGACCACTCACTTACTATAGCAGATATGGAAATCTCAGATATCCACTCAGTTGTAAAACTCTGGCAACATGAATATAATACATTAGGTCGTAAAGAATTCATCAACCACGTTCAAATTTTTGAGAATAAGGGAGCAATAATGGGATGCAGCAATCCTCATCCACATGGCCAAATATGGGCACAAAATTCTATTCCAAATGAAGTATTAAAAAAATCTACTTTCCAAAAAGAATATTGGGATAAGCATAAAATTTCATTGTTAGGTTCTTACTTAAAGCAGGAGCTTGAATTAAATGAAAGAATAGTTTGTAAAACAGATCATTTTGTGGCCCTAGTACCATTCTGGGCGGTTTGGCCATATGAGGTTATGATTATTCCCAAAAGACATGTTCGAGATATTTCCTTATTAACCTATGACGAGCAAATTGACTTTGCAAAAATTATTAAAGTAGTTACTTCCAAATACGATCTGCTTTTCAATACCTCATTCCCTTATTCCTCTGGAATACATCAATCACCAACCAACGGGAAACCAAATGAGTTCTGGCATATGCACATGTTATTTTATCCTCCGCTATTAAGATCAGCTACGGTTAAAAAATTCATGGTTGGGTATGAAATGTTTGCCAATCCACAACGAGATATTACTGCAGAAATGGCAGCGCAACAGCTCAGTAAACTTTAAATTTTATTTGTCAATGGATTAGAACTCTTAAATTTGTTTCAAAATATCTATTACAAATTATAAGGCACAATGTCAAATTAAATTTATTTTTGCAAATAGACTTTGAACGACACAGATTATTCTATACGGTATTTGATACCATTTAAATATTAGAATGGCGGTTATATTATAATAAAATTAGTCAATCTCTGCGTTAATAACACTCATTATTGCTACGGCTATGATGAGTGGTATTTGCCTTAGGCATAACAAATTCTCTTCTATAATCTTATCCGATACCTTGAAATCTAAATGGTATAAAATGCTAATCTGTAGTCTACTAAATAAATAAAATATCTAGCTTTTATTTTGCAATAAAAACAGGATCACCTTAATTGCCAAGTTCGAATCCAATCTATTTTCATAGTATTAATAGTTTCATCAGATAAGTCATTCTTAGCCGCTATTCCTCCTGACCAATCTTCATCTATTGTCCACAAATCCCAAATGATACTTAAATCCCTGGTGAAGTCTCTTTCCGAAACTACACTTCCAGCTGGTTCGCCATCCAAGTAGAATTGAATATCTGTTGCATTTTTCCACCATACACCCACAATATGATAATCTTCATTCCATTGAACACCTTTGAGAGGGTTTTCAGAAGAAAGAGTTCTATTATCAAAATTTCCTTTTGCTCGCTTTGTGTCACCATTAACCACATGAAAATACTGTGAATTCATTTGCCAAGGAAAATTTGGCTGACAGTTACAAGATGGTTTCGAATTATTTTCGATGACGTCTATTTCATCTCTATCGTTTATATCACCATTATTTAACCAAAAAGTATTGTATGCAGAAATATGAGCAGTTTTGATCCGACTTTCGGTATACATCGGATAATTAATTTGTTCTGTTGATTGAACTCTGGAAGTCTCAAACCATCGCTCATCTCCATCATCTAGTGTCGCTTTAATCCAAAGGTATCCATCTTCTACACCTGAATTTTCTGCTCTCATTTGAACTGGTATACCATAATTCCATAATGGTTTAAACCATTTATCGGAATCCCATGCATCAAAGTCATCACTCAATGATTCTACTTTTTCCCATTCCATACCTTCAGGTGTTGTATCATCTATTGAAGTAAACGATGGAAAATTTGGATCTATATTATTGAAATCATTAATTACAGGTTCTGGGTCATTAGGCAATGGTTCTTCTTTCTTATCACACGAAAGAGTAAAGAGAATAAGACTGAGCGCCAATAAATTTATTTTAATCTTCATGTCAAGAATTTATATGTAGTAAATTATAGTTTAGAATTGAGATTTGATTACCAAATTCAATTATAACTGATTTAGTAAAAGTAATACTTTCTATCATATCTTGAGGTTTGGTTAAAGCTTATTCTTTAATAACGCTATTTATCGCACTAATTATTTACTATATTTTTTAATTTACAAGAGAAGAGGTCTGAGTGAAGAAGTATTATGTTGAAACATCTAGTTTTTGTTCAGTTTTACGGTCTTTTCTGACCCATTTTTTTAATATATTACATTCGGTTTTAGTGGACAAATTCCCTTAATTATAAGAAGGTAATCAAGATATACTTCGTTCAAAACATTGTGATTTTAAGAAAATAATGAGAATTGAATATGGAAGTCTAGGAGAGTCAGTCTATGTTGGACCTAGGATCATTTATGCCTGATGCACCTCGTTAAGTGATTTCTTAGCTACAGAATAAAAAAAATCATCTCAACCAAATGGTAAGCCTCTGGAATTAGACAAATTAGGGAGGAATTAAATGAACGTTGAGAAAAATACAAGAGACTTTTTAAAGCTAACTGTAGCAATTAAATCTTTGAAATAGTACGGTGCCGGAGCTCAGATTTGGTGTAGGTAGCCTCAAAAGAAATGGTTATGAAAGCAGTATACTCAATAAAGGAGATTGCTCATACAGATCTATAAAGGCTATAGTAATAGATACTCACTTTAACACTGTATGTTTCAAATTTAAATATTACGAATGCAGTAATCGATGCTATATTCAAAATAGTACTGATATCGAGATAACATACTAGTAACTTAAAAAATATAATTATGATTAAATGGATTATACTGTTATCACTCAGTTTTTTGGCAACAATTGCATTTAGTCAATACGACTGGGATAGTGTAGATATCGGCCCAAGCCCAGGTCCTGGTATGATTTGGGACTTACAGACAAATGTTTCAGATGATTTCAATTATACTGCCATGGCTTCATCATCACCGACAACGATTGGTGGCAAATGGACAAATTTTTATCATAATGCTTGGACAGGACCATTGCCGACAATTTGGAAACGAGATCATGTGATGGTGAATAATGGAAAATTTAAAATTATTAATAGCCGTCCAGGACTAGAAGAAGTTCTATTTGAAGATACTGATGGAACATCT
>Ga0114957_1003272_pt1 | contig 14722 bp, 5 predicted proteins | sample BantaG_FD_87175 | JGI IMG/M metagenome (GOLD analysis project Ga0114957, IMG submission 87175) | Marine algal microbial communities from Bantry Bay, Ireland - BantryBay_4 metaG | ecosystem: Host-associated > Algae > Red algae > Unclassified | place: Bantry Bay, Ireland | collected 2014-11-21 | reverse complement strand
GTGGCGAGTGCATAATGCGCCGTACCATACGCAATCATAGCCGCGTCTCCACGATCCAAATGGGTCATGGGGAAATTCCCATCTACCTCAAAAGCATAAGGGATATGGTGGTCATCGGTTGGGATGTTTTTTTGAAAATGAGCATAGCAATTATACGCGGCCTGATTACCGGCTTCATACCCAAGGTAAGGAAAGAAAGGCCCACTGTATTCTACCTGATCATTGGCCCAGATTCCGACATAATAATTGCCACCGCCTGGGGAATGAATCAACCCAAGGGAAGACTCATAAATACTTTCTGCCGCACGAATTTTTGAAAAATAAAACAACGTATTAAAAACCGGATCAGGAGTGGTTAAGACCAACTGCTCCTGCATCTTTTTTAGGTAAGATTTTCGTTCGGTCGCCGCTTCTTTATAGTTGAAATTTTTTACTGTCTCGCCATCCTTTGTCGCACCGAATACGACATAAAATATGATTTGCTGACCTTTTTCCAAAACGACTTCTTTCGGTGCATCACTGAATACAGAAAAGGTATAGCCGCCTTTATATCCCTGCTCACCTACCTGCACGTTTACATTGTTGATTGCTAATGATTTTTTAACGGAGGTTTTATTGTTTACCACCCATTTTTCTACTAAATAACGTTCTGTCATCGAAGGATAAAAAGTTCGATTAATCTGTAGCCCTTCGACAGCTGTATGATAAAACTTTAACATCCCGCTAATCTCTACGGAGTCTACTGCCGCAGGTACGATGATTTTTTCTCCAACCGCAATAGTAGGTAATAATTCATCTCCGGCTTCCCGTCGAAAATAGGCACGGTATTTTTTCCAATCCGGTTCATTGGTTTTATTGTAAGTACGAAGTTGTGGAAAAATAAGATCTCGATTGATGGTCAGATTTCGTGCTGTGTCCAGCTCGTAATAGAGGATGGCAGCCATCTTCCTACCTGCCATTTCAATGTTTTCAGAATGTGGTAAGCGGGTTTCTGTCAAGAGGTTCCAACGGATCGTATATGGATCAGTGATTTTCCAATAATCAGTGATTCCTTCCACCTGACTCCAGGCAATAACAGGTAGGAATAATCCGATAAGTAGGGGGGTAAAATTTTTTCTCATTGTTGCCTCTTTTTGACAAAATTAATGAAATTAAGACAAAGGTTAACCGTCACCGTTCTGCCAGATTATATTTAATCAATACGATCCTCGACCAGGAATAGCGCATTATTATTCAAATCAACTATTCTCTCCTTGTATTGTTACCTTATATAAACACTTCTTTATGAGAATTCTCCTCACTGGTGCTTCCGGTTATATTGGTAAACGATTATTAGTGAATCTGGCGGAAGCAGGACACGAAATCATCGCCTGCGTAAGAGATTCGAGACGATTTAATATACCTCCAGGATTCAGCAAACAAGTTACTATTTTTAAAATTGATTTTGAACAAGAGGTCGATCTGACGAATGCGCCAAAAGAATTTGATGTGGCTTATTATCTAATTCATTCGCTGAGTACCGGTATTGGCAATTTTTTAGAAAAAGAAGCAAAAATTGCTCAAAATTTCACCGACTTTCTGGATCAAACTACGGCCCAACAAGTCATCTTTCTTACTGGAATTATCAATGACGAAGCCTCCCTTTCCCGTCATCTAAGCAGTCGGCTTCGGGTAGAAAATATCCTGAATGATGGTCGTGTTGCGCTCACCTCCTTACGGGCGGGGATCATCATTGGATCGGGGAGTGCCTCATTTGAGTTGATTCGGGATTTGGTGGAAAAGTTGCCCCTTATGATTGCGCCTCGCTGGCTGAATACGCGTTGCCAGCCCATTGGTATCCGTAATGTATTGCAGTTTCTGATCGGGGTGATGGCCAAACCGAAATATTATAACCAGCATTACGATATCGGTTGCCCTGATGTATTGACTTACAAAGAAATGCTGTTGCAATATGCCGAGGTTCGGGAGTTGAAGCGATGGATATTTACTGTCCCGATTATGACGCCCCGACTGTCTTCTTACTGGTTATTTTTTATCACCTCCACCTCCTATAATCTTGCGGTCAATCTGGTGGAAAGTATGAAGGTAGATGTGATTGGTCAACCTAATGATTTAGCAAAAGACCTGAAAATAGAGCTATTTGATTATAAAACATCAGTTGCTATGGCCTTTTCAGTGTTGGAGAAAGAACCTATTATTTCCAGTTGGAAGGATAGCTTTAGTTCGAGCCTTGCGGTAGGGAGTTTAGAACAATATTATACTTTGCCGACCCACGGTATTTCTACGGACTACCGAGAGCGAGTGATTCGGGAATCTGAACGGGCAGCGGTAATTAATAATATCTGGTCTATTGGTGGAAAAAATGGTTGGTATTACGCCAATTTTTTGTGGAAAATACGTGGTTATCTGGACAAATTGGTAGGTGGGATCGGCCTACGTCGGGGGCGTACCAATCCACATCATCTAGAACGTGGGGATGCAGTAGATTTTTGGCGCGTGCTGGAAGCCAATCGACCAGATGGGCATCTCTTATTATTTGCAGAGATGAAGTTGCCCGGTAAAGCATGGTTGGAATTTAAAGTACACGAATCAGAAGGCAAAACCATCGTTTCTCAGCGAGCGATTTTTTTACCACACGGTATTTCAGGCCGATTATACTGGTATTCGGTACTACCTTTTCATCATTTTATCTTTCAGGGAATGCTAGATCGAATCGTAGGCCGAAAGTAATTTTGTCATTCATAACTTTATTAGAAAAAAAAAGCATATCAAGTTTGTTGATTCCGGTAAATACTGTAACTTACCGTCCATATTTTGTTAACGATTTTTAACTTAACAATTCACACTTGGGATCAATAAAAAATAAAATGGCAAAGAGTAAAGAAGAGATGATTGATGAAACACTCTCAGGAGACCCATCGGTAGATAATAGCAAGTATTTTTATATCGTCGGTATCGGTGCCTCAGCAGGAGGACTGGAAGCGTTAGAAAAATTTTTTAGCAATTGTCCTGGAGACACCGGGATGGCTTTTGTTGTGATCCAGCACTTATCACCGGATTATAAGAGTATGCTTACCGAATTGTTAGGTCGGCGGACTATTATTCCTGTTACAGAAGCCAAAGATCGGGAGTTGATCAAACCCAATCATATCTATTTGATTCCAGTCAGTAAAAATATTCAAGTACAACATGGGCGGTTACATCTCATCAACCGCCCTGATAATAATTCTCCTAATTTTTCTATTGATTTATTCTTTCGCTCCCTGGCTATCGAACAGAAGGAGATGGCTATTGCCGTCATTCTGTCTGGTACTGGTTCAGATGGAACCCGTGGTGGAAAGTCGATAAAGGAAGTAGGAGGTACTGTATTTGTACAGCATCCTGAATCCGGTCGTTTTGACGGAATGCCTCGTAGTGCGATCAGCAGCGGAATTGCCGATTGTATTCTTACGCCAGAAGAAATGCCAAACGAATTGATCCAGTTTACTAATCATCCTCATTTTGCCAAAACGATGATGACCGGGGTAGAGCTGGGTAAAGATATTGAAAGTATTGACCGTATTTTAAAAATATTAAAAAGCCATACGAGCTACGATTTTTTTTCCTACAAAAAGGCAACCCTGCTTCGTCGTACTGCCAAGCGAATGAATATTACCAAGTGTAAGACGGTCGAAGCATACATCGACTATTTATATGAAAATTCAGAAGAAAAATATACACTGGTCAATGAATTTCTAATTGGGGTAACCAAATTTTTTCGCGATCCAGCCGCCTTTGCTATTCTTGAGGAAACCGTGATTCCTCAAGTTGTTAAACTCATTGAAGAAAATAAAAATACGGAGGATTATCTTAAGATATGGGTGGTGGCCTGCTCAACAGGGGAAGAGGCTTATTCTATTGCAATCCTAATAGAGGAATATCTCTCTAGTAAGGGAATAAAAATGAAATATAAAATATTCGCTACAGATATTGACCGAAAATCACTGGATGTAGCAACCCGTGGACTTTATTTGGAAAATATCATTAATGATATAACCAAAGACCGGATCAGTAAATATTTTATCAAGCAAGGGGGGTATTTTAAAATTTTGCCTAAAATACGTAAGAATATTATTTTTTCTAAACATGATATTCTTAAAGATCCTCCGTTTAACCGAATGAGCCTCATCAGTTGCCGTAACATGATGATCTACATTGAGAATGATGTACAGAAGCGTATTTTGATTAATCTACACGGGGCACTAAAAATGAACGGGTTCTTATTTTTAGGTAACTCTGAAAGTCTTGGAAGCTTAAGTGAGCATTTTAATAAGATAAGTAATAAGTGGAAAATCTATGAGAATACCAGTCAAGTCAGAATCAGAAGTAAAGCGACTAGTCGGCCTTATAGAATGGAATCTCCAACTATTTACACCAGTACATCAGATCGTTTGTTGCCGTCTTTTGAGAAGAAGGTAAATAAACTGGTTAACAAAACCTTACTGAACGAACTCAATGCCGTCAGTATTTGTATCAATAAGAATTTTGATATCATCCAAGCTTCTGGTCGGTTAAAAAAATATGTGATCATACCCGAAGATGGATTTTCTTATAACCTTCAAAAATTACTGCCAGACGAACTCAGCATACCTATTGCCACCGGTATTCGCTTCTTATCAAAAAACAATAATGAAGAGAAGATTATCAAAAAGGTGAAAATGGTTAGGGAAGAAGTATTGATCGAGCTGAGAGTAGTAATCAACGAAATAAAACTGGGTATGATCGCTGAAGCCAGCTATCTCATTACCATATTTGAAGAAGTTACGCGAGAGCTTACCGAGGATGAGCTAACGATCTCTCAACCTGCCTCCAAAGATCAGATGCATGAAATGCAGGAGTTACGGGAAGCCCTAGAGGAAACACGAGATAACCTTCAGGTCACGGTCGAGGAACTCGAAACCTCTAACGAGGAGATGCAGGCCACCAATGAAGAACTGCTATCGTCCAATGAAGAACTGCAAAGCACAAATGAAGAATTACAGTCACTCAACGAAGAACTACACACCGTCAATTCAGAACTACAGGACAAAAACCTGGAATTGATCGAACTGAATACGGATATTGAAAACCTGATGTCTAATATCAACATCGGTACGATCTTCCTGGATAAAGAAATGAGAATTCGACGTTACACGCCTGCAATTCAGGAACAACTAGCACTACAAAATACCGACATCGGTCGTCCGATACAAAACTTTGCCGTTAGCTTCGGTGATATAGATCTAGTCAAAGAATCCACCGTTGTATTAAAGACTCGAGAAACCTTTCGAGCAGAGTTTAAAAACTTAGACAATAACTGGTTTTTACTACAAATTCATCCTTATCTCAGCCATAAGAAGACGATTAAAGGAGTTGTTATCAACTTTATTGATATTAATGAACTTAAAGAAGCGCATCATGAAAAAATAAAGCTAGATAGTTTTGTTTCTCATATTACTGCTTCTTCGCCGGTATTAATTTATGTGTATGATATGGAGACTCGATCAAATGTTTACTCTTCGGGGTCTATCTTTGATATTTCTGGGTATACGACAGAAGAGGTGCAGGAAAAAGGAGAAAGTATTTTATCTGAAATGATTCATCCAGATGATTTTCCGGGCATCATAAAGCACCATGAAGATATTATGTTGTTAGAGGACGAAGAACTGTCCTACGTTGAATACCGGTTGATTCACTCCAAAACGAAGAAGCACATCTGGATGAGATCAGTGGATAAGGTAAATGAGCGAGATGCAAACGGTAAAGTGAAAAATATTCTGGGAGTAGCACAGGATGTAACCAGATTTAAAGCAATGGAATTGGAGGTGGCAACGAGTGAAAAAAGAGCTCGACTGGCCATTCAGGGGGCTGGTGGAGGCTTGTGGGAATGGACAAATACGAAGGAAGACTATGTTTGGTTGTCCAAAGAGTTTTGTAATCTCTTAGGATATACGCAGTCTACGCTTGACCCTTCTGCTAAAAATGTAATAGAACTGGTCCATCCGGATTTCCGAAGTTTTTATAAAAAATCAATCAATCAATATTTTAGACAACGTAAGCCTTTTGAAGTAAAAATAAAGGTTAAGCATAAAACAGAAGGATACCGATGGTATCGGATTACGATGCAGGCCGAGTGGGACGATCAAGGATGGGCGCATAAAGCAGTAGGTATGCTATTCGATGAACATGAGCAGGAGTATATCCGACAGCTCATCGAGGAAAAACAAGAGCGACTAGAGGCCATCTACGACAGTGCACCAGTAGGTATTCTATTGGCGTCCGATTCAGGACACATTGTAGAATCTTCAAAGGGAATTGCTGATATTCTAGGCTATGAGCCAAATGAAATTGTCGGTAAACACTTCCTGGAGTTTACTTATGAAGAAGATAAGGAAATAAGTAAAGACGTGGCAAAAAGTTTGACTGCTAACAGAGATATCGGAATCATTGAACTGGATAAACGATACGTAGCAAAAGACAAGAGTGTGGTATGGATTCAGGTGCGGATTGGAAATATTAAGGTGGGAGGGGAACCATTCTCCATTTGTATTTTATCTGACATCAATGAACGAAAAAAATCTGAACAGAAACTAAAAATCTTAAACGAAGAACTGGAACGCTTTGCTTATCTGGCTTCTCATGATTTGAAAGAACCTCTGCAAACCATCTCGGGGATTACAGAGCGATTTAAAGAAAAGCATGGAGAACAGTTACCTTCTGGTGCGATCAAGTATATTGATTTTATCGAAGAAGCATCTAATCGAATGCGGAACCTGACCAATGAGCTGCTGACTTATTCCAAGTTGGGCCATTCGGTAAGAAATCTGGTAACGGTAGATTTAAATAAACTGTTGGAACAGGTGAAAAAAGATATGGAGGGTAATATTCAGGAGCATAAAGTGAGTATTGTTTCAGACAAACTACCAAAGATAAAAGGGGATGATACTCAGCTTGGATTATTGTTTCAAAACCTGATCAGCAACAGTATCAAATACCGTAAAAAGACCAAACCCAAAATAACTATAAAGGTAGTCGATAAAGGAGAGTTTTGGGAATTTACCTTTAAAGACAATGGTATCGGTATTGATGAAAAATACCATAAAAAAATATTTGATGTCTTTAAACGACTACATAATAAATCTGAATACGAAGGAACTGGTATTGGCTTATCTAATTGCAAACGAATCGTCAGCAATCACGGCGGCGAAATTTGGGTGAAGAGTAAACTCACCAAAGGGGCCACTTTCTTCTTTACTATTCCAAAGAAAATGAGAGACTAAAGGCTTATCCTCGTAGTACCGCCATACTGATGGCTGGTACTACGATTTTTCCGTTGAGTATCTCATTACCATTTTCTATAATGTCTATTCCCCAAACTACTTTAGTCCAACTGCCTGCGGGTAAGGTGAAGCTAGTATCTGTTTCATTGGCATTGTAAATCACAACAATCTCTTTCCATTGATCTCCATTCGCATGATCCTTGATTTGGAAGGCCACCACGCTCAACGGTGTTCCATCAAAAAAAGTCAGGTGCTCCTGAATCATTTTTTCCGTAGGCATCCGAAACGCAGGATGATTTTTACGAAGCTGAATCAGCTTTTTATAATACTCAAAATGATCTACCTGCTTTTCCTTCGATGACCAGTCTATCCAATTGATTTTTTCAGATGATTTATAGGAGTTTTCTACATTCCCTTTTGTACGCATCAGTTCTGCACCTGCGTGCAAAAAAGGTACGCCTTGGCTGGTAAGAATGATGGCATTAGCCAGTCGGTGCATCTTTCCGATCCACTCATCCGAGAGGTACTTATTTTTTGTTTTGGTAGAAATTCTAAGCCGATCATAAAGCGTATGATTGTCATGGCAGGAAGCGTAATTGATACACTGACTGGGACGAAGCGCGAAGGGCGCATCCGCATATTGAACCGAACCATAATCAATCTGTGCATGCTGTGTCGCGCCTACCACACCAAACCGAATCGTGTCCTCCTTCCCCGCCGCACCGCTCACAAAACCCCGCTCGGTATGATCGAAGACCCGCCCCTTAATCGCATCCCGCAGGTCATCACTAAAGACGGCTGCTTCCTCCAGTTTTGGCCCGTGTACTTTGATCGCCCGCTGCTCGTATGGAAGTGGTGTGTCGCCCGCCGTCCATCCTTCTCCATACACAAAAATGCTTTTATCAATCTCCTTTTGCAACACCCACGTAATCGTATTGATGGTATCCAAATCATGCAGCCCCATCAAGTCCATCCTAAAACCATCCAGATGATATTCCCGACACCAATGCAACATAGATTCAAACATAAACTTCCGCATCATTGGCCGATCCGAAGCCGTTTCATTCTCACACCTCGCACCATCTGAAAAACTTCCATCCTCCTCAAACCGATAATAATATCCAGGCGTTATTTGATTGAAATTAGATTTTTCGGTCAGCCCCGTATGATTATACACTACATCCAAAATGACCCGAATACCCTGCTTATGAAACGCCTGTACCATCTCCTTAAACTCTCGAACTCGAACGGCTCCATCATAAGGGTCAGTCGCGTAAGACCCTTCAGGAACATTATAATTTTGAGGGTCGTAGCCCCAATTGTATTTTTTAGTTGGATGCGCTTCATCCACACTGGTTGCCAAAAAATCATAGGATGGCAACAAGTGAATATGGGTAATGCCAAGTTCTTTTAAGTGATCTAAACCAGTAGATTGTCCCGCTTTATTGGTCGTACCTGTTTCAGTTAATCCTAGAAATTGTCGCTTGTGCTGGATGCCCGAATCGGGGTGTGCGGACATATCCCGTACATGCGCTTCGTAGATGATGAGGTCGCTGAAACTGTGCAGCGGCGGTCGGGTGTCCGCTGACCAGTTATCAGGGTCAGTGGTTTTAAAGTCGAGTATCATGGCCCTGGCTCCGTTTAATCCTACAGCTTTGGCGTAAGGATCGGGTACTCGGTCGAGGGTTTTACCACCTACCATGACTTGAAAATTATAGTACTTTCCTTGATGATCGCCTGACAGTGTAATAGACCAAACGCCTTTTTTACCCAAGGTCATCTGATAACTTTCCAATTCACTATCGGTATGCCCATCTGAATACAAATATAGCGTCATAGATTTAACAGCAGGAGACCATACTTTGAAAATAGATTGTTGATTGGTATAGGTAAGCCCAAGATCATTGCCTTCATAAACGGGGTAGTCGTCGAAAGTAGGGTAGTCGGGATGATGTGTTTTTGAATACATCTGTTGTTTTTTATGATTGATTGATTGATTGATTGATTGATTGATTGATTGATTGATTGATAGTGTTGGGTGTCGGTAGGATCGTATTGCAAAACGTCTCCACTACGGCACCACCCAATCCACCTGTTTCGCCTGTTTTCCATCATTCAACAGCAACGTATAATTTCCTGAAGGCAACAACAGCGACGTCGTCGTAGCCGTATACCCCAATTCAATCGCATCCATCGGAACGGCGAAGGTCAAATCTTCGTCTTTGCGAAAAGCCATCACCATACACGGAGACCCCATTCCATATTTATCCGGATTAATTTCCTGATAAGTTCGGTAGCCATCCATTTCTAGCCAAGTGGGGCGATCATTGCGGTAAGAGCTACGAGGAAAGAAAATTTGTAAATCGACGAAGCTACCTGTTTCTTCCGTTATGGTATTTGTTTCTTTTGTAATAAAAGGGTTTTGTTTATAAAAGAAAACAGACGGTTCCTGCACCTTACGAGTAGGGTAGAGCGGATGCTCGTCGATGGTACACTTTTCGGTAAAGGTACGTTGGTCGATGGTTACTGGATTTATTTTGGTAAACGTTTGGTACCAACTGGCCATTGTCTTAAATCCTTTACTGCTTACCTCTTTGATGTTGCCACGGCTGGTGAGTACAATAATTTTTGCGCCAGGATCTTTTTTATAAATTCGGTTGAGGTTCATGGCACGTGCCCAGTCTTTGGCGGTTTGTTTGAGTAATGCGGGATCAGAAAATTTGGCGGATCGTTTGACGATGGCCATTGCTTTGTTGATCTGTGCGTTGGTTGGTTCGTAAGAAACAACTTCGAAGCCCATCGCCAATCCTTGTCGGATCAGATCCCCATAGACAGGATCTTTTACATAATAGCCGCTATTGATGACGGGGTAAGCACGATTGTTTAGCTCTTTATCGCTGGCCGTTACGTCTTCAAGGCAGAGGTAAGTAAAGCCTGCTGCAAAAAAATCATCCAGCATCGTACTAATAAAGGCGCGGTTTTGCGGATGGTCGGGATATTCGTTAAAGAACAATGATTTTTCCGTTTTTGCTAATGTAATAATATGGTCTCGGGCGGAGAGTGGACGGCTGTTTTTAAGTTGATTCAGTGCTACGGTATTTGGTTTTTCATCAGATCGTCCATCACAAGACCACTTGTTGACGTATCGACCGATAAAGCTTTGACGAGCTTTTTTCTCGGCTGGAATTTGGTTAGAAAATTTATAAATATATTCAGGTGCCATCATCTCCCGGCTGTCTTCTAGTGCTGGATCAGCCTCTACTACAAAATCTACTCGACGGTTTTTTTGCCGACCATCTTCCGAGTTGTTGGTGGCCAACGGTTTACTGATACCATATCCATCGTATGATAACCTGGATTTGTTGATACCTGCATTTTCTAAATAATCGTGGACTGCTTTTGCACGGTTGTAGGACAACTCCTTGTTGTGTTCCTGTGAGCCTACATCATCCGTATGCCCCTGAATCTCGATTTTAAGCGTTGGATTTTTGTTTAAAATTTTTACTAAATTATCGAGCTCTTCATAAGATGCTTCCAACAAGACATATTTATCTGTTTCAAAATAGATATTATCTACATTTACAGAAGCCTTTGAACCTCTAATCGTATAGTATCGGCTAGGCGTGTAATCGACGGCACTATTCGTAAAAGGCTCTACGAAAACATCATCAATAAAAAAATATCCTTCAGAAATTTTGCCGGGAGTAGAGGCATCTTGAAATTGACCGATGTAAAGATGTGTGGCCGCTTCTTTGGCTACAAATCGTCCGGTCATTTTTGTCCATTTGACAGGACGTGCGATGTCCTGCGGTGTTGCACCTACCTGAGGTGTTGCGGTGAGGATTTTTTTATCACCATTGTAAATATCTTTAGAAAAATAGAGACCGAAATGATCGTTTAAAGCGGTTGCTTGTGGTTTGTTTTTGGAATAATAAGTCGGCATGGAAATCCAGTATTCTACGTAATATTCTGTCCCCGACTGTAGCGGTTCCAACAGCTTGACCTTGCCATATTCTGCCCAGTAATCTCCATTGATAACCAAGCCGATCATTTGCTCGCCAGAGCGCGGTGGAATCGGGGTAAGGTTTTTACTATCAAAACGCGGTGTAATCAAATCCGTGGACGCTTCGTTAGGAACAGTCCATTTATAAATCGCGGACTCAAAATCCCTTCCAGTCGAAGACATAAATCGAGGCTTCTTCTTCGATATTTCAAAACTGGCATTGGGTACAATATTCTGACTAAAGGCTGGCGTCAGCAAAATAGATAAAAAGAGAAAAAGAATAATTCTTAGCATGGTCCTGTATTTTGTCCCGGTTATTAGGAGGATGGTGTTAGTGGAGCAAAAATAATGCGAATTGAGGAGAAAATAGGTTGGGAAAGCGAGTTTAGGATATGTTTAAGTGCTTTTAAGATAATATTTTACTCAGACGAAATTTACTGGGCATTATTTTTCTATTGTCAACATTCCTCAGGAATGGCGATTAGATAAATGCAGGTTCTAGGCGAACTATTTTTTTGCCAATTAGGGACGTATTCACCATAATTTCCATCCCACACTAACATACCATGCCCGTCCAGTCGAAGGAATAATTCCCGGTCCTGGATACCCTGTCGCCCGACGTGTAAAATACGCCCGATCCGTTAAATTATTAATACCCGCTTCCAACCGAAATTGTTTCCACTCGTAACTCCCCGATACATCCATTACCACATAAGCAGGAATAATCCCTTCAATCGCATTCGGTGTCAAAATCGCATTCGTTGCATCCGAAAAATGCTGTGCCGTATAACTGTATTGATACGCTAGCTTTAGTTTTTTATACCGAAAATTTAAACCTGTTTTAAACGTGACTGGAGGCACCAACTCTACTTCCTTCCCATTGATTCCAGGCTCCTCGGAACGAAAATAGCGTGCATGCGTATACGCAAAATTTGTAAAAATACTCAAATCCATCTCCCCATTTTCAGGGCGCAAAGTCTTTAAAATCTGCCACTCCAAAACCGATTCCCAACCAAAAATCCGTGCATCCGCCACATTGGTTCTAAACCGAATAATCCGATCCACTAATCCATTAAATTCCGGATTAGGTTCCCGCTTAAATACTGATCCAATCCGATCTTGATAATTCAAATAAAAAATGCTCACATCATAATCCAATACTTTCCCAATCCGTCCTCGCGCCCCAATATCGGCATTAAAACCACGCTCATCTTTTAAGTTTTCATCCACCACCAAATTGCCCACACTTACTCGAATATCATTGAAATTTATTGCGCGATAATTTTGAGAAAAATTGACATATAATTCCTGTTGTGCAGTCCATTTATAACTACTTCCAATCCCAAAAAAAACAAACTGTCGTTTGCTGGATTTGGTTTCTGGTATCTCTTCCTGTATCAAGATGTTTCCAGCTAAATCTCTGTTAATCAGCGTGTAATAACCGTCAGCGGCCGTTTTGATCCACTCGTATCGGAAGCCTGGCGTAACACTCCATTTTTCTGATAGATTAAATACATTTTCAGCAAATAGGCTAATATTCTTACTCGGCAAATCAAAATCTGATCCCTCCAATGCCGCTGGATTCAGATATACAAAACTAGCGCTGCTGTCCGCATTTGCTTCTCCTTGTTTCCGTAAGGTCAGCCCCTGGTAATATCGAGCGCCGACTAGTAGCGAACTAGGTTGACCAAAAGTAGTATACTGATACAACACCCTGGTTTCATTTCCAATATTTTTAAAATCATCCGTCAGTAAATCCCGATTTTTATTAAAATCAATTTGCGTAATATTACCTAAATTACCGACCGCATCCCGTCCGCCAATCAACCCGAAAAACTGACTGCTCAATCTGATTTTTTCGCGCGGCTGATAGTTTAGATGTAAAGCAAACAGGTTCCAGTCTACCGCGAACCAGTTGCGTCCTCGATTGGATTGGCGAGGATCGGTATTGAATTGTGTATCGGTCAGGCCGCCGGGTTGTTGAGCCAGATAATTGGTGTGTGTATACTCCGGGCGAATAGAAAATTGATCGGATATATTTATTTCCGCACTGACGTAAGCAGTGTGTTGATTTAGACTACTATTAGGTCGCCAGCCATCACTGTGTTTGTATTGATAAAAGCCGTAGTAATTCACTTTTCCGACCGTTCCTCCTACACTGTTATAAGAAGAGAACAAGCCGAAGGAACCGATAGACTGCCGCGTCTCCACGCCCAGTTTTCGTTCCGCTGAACCTTCCTTAAATCTAAAATTTAACATCCCTCCAAACTGCGTTCCATACTGCAAAGAAGCTGCCCCTCGTACAATCTCAATTTGCTGAATCGCTTCCACCGGAGGCGTATAATAACTTTCGGGATAACCCAATGCATCCGCACTGATATCATAGCCATTTTGCCGCGTATTAAAATTCGCATTCCTACTCGGACTCAACCCTCGACCTCCGATGCCCAGCTGAATACCAGCCCCGTCACTTTCCCAAATATTCAACCCCGATACCTTCGCGTAAATCTGACGGCTGTTGTTGGTCGCCTTGTTGACTGTAAGTTTTGAAAGCTGAATAAGTTCATTTTTTTTGGACGCATAGATGGCCGTATTTTCTACTGCGCGCAAGCGTTGAATACCGTAATTGTCTTCTTTTTTATCCGTAACCGTGATGGTGGTGATATCCGTTACGTCTGTACCTAAATAGACATTTAATACCAGCGAAGTATCTGCCAGTATAATTTGAAAACTAGTATCTTTTTGCGCCAAAGCACTCACTTGTACCAGATAGGTGTTGGCGCTTAGATTTTCTATTTTATAAAAACCATTCTCATTACTGGACGTTCCTTTTTCAATTTCAGAAAGAAAAATTGTTGCACCAAAAATAGGCGTACCTGTTTCCGCTTCATAAATATTTCCCGATAAGGAATTATTATTTTGAGCCAATAAAGAAAAAGTAATACTTTGGAAAAAGAGCAGGAATATTATTTGGACTAGAAAAAAAATATTGTTTTGCTGGATCATTTCGTCACTTTTTTAGCGTCCAAAAGATCTTGGTCAAACTGAGGATTAAAAGGAAGAATCCAGGTTTTATTTTTCCAGCTAACAGATTCAGCGGCCAGATTAACGGAAGGGTTGACGAGTGGTTGGCTGCTGACCCCATTGAGGGTGACCCGGCTTTGGCAATTGATGATCGGGTGGGGGTAGCCTCGTTGTCGATAAACGTCGGCGAGGTGGTGGGCAAATTGTAGGATCATATCAGGTTGGGTACTCATCATTTTTTCTTGCTGTGGCGTCAGGTAGTCGGTATTATTGATCCATTCGCGGCGTTGATCATTTTGATCGGAAATGGTAAAGGTAGCATATCCTGCCTTTTCCATTAGCATAACGCGCCAGGAAAATCGATACCCTTGTTCTGTCCAGAATAAATGACCGGGAT
>Ga0114957_1003271_pt1 | contig 14723 bp, 11 predicted proteins | sample BantaG_FD_87175 | JGI IMG/M metagenome (GOLD analysis project Ga0114957, IMG submission 87175) | Marine algal microbial communities from Bantry Bay, Ireland - BantryBay_4 metaG | ecosystem: Host-associated > Algae > Red algae > Unclassified | place: Bantry Bay, Ireland | collected 2014-11-21 | reverse complement strand
TTTTGTCCATATTTTTCACTTTAAAACCCTGAAAATATCAACATTTATGCGGCTTTCAAAGCAAAAACTATGAACAAAACCTCTCTCTCAAAAATCTGCATTTATTTTATTCGCATTCCTAAAGAAATTTTTTTGCAAAAATCTCTTTTAGAAAGCAAATTATAAATTGCAAAATTGTTTGTTTTAAATTAGAATTCCGAGGTTGTCTTTTTCATAAACAACCTCGAAACTCTTTTTACGAAATTTTAATTTATTAGTTACTAATAAAGAAAAGTACGCCTACATTTGATGTAGCAGGCATTCCAAATGTATTATTATCAGCTGCTCTAGCAAGACCTGTAGTACCTGTCGCTAAGGAAGTTGCTGCTGTATTCAATTCAGTAATATTAGCCACCTCAGGAATAGAACTCAAATCAAGTACTACTGGAGTAGCATTATCTGTGTAAGTTATTTCAATCTGACCATTAGAATTCACAGATATATTTTCTACCACAGTTGTCCAATCTAACGTACCTGTTCCATCTGTAACTGGAACCATTCCAGCATTTGCAGCAGTAGCTGCTCCTGTTACTCCAACTTCATATACTGGAGCCATAGCTGTACCTGAATTTGTTACAGTAATACTCGGATCAGCATTGGTAACATCAGTTAAAACAGCAAGAGAAGAAAGATCAACATCAACATCATCTCCATCTACATCTGTAAATGTCAACGTATTTGTAGCAGGAACAAATGAAATTGTTGCATCTGACTCAAATGAAAGAGTAGTTACTCCTGCTACGGTAACGGCAGTTAACTCTGGAGAACCAGCTGCATCTACTATGATACTTGTAATTGGATCAACTAATCCAGAAATATCTACGGCAACCCAATGCGTACCCGGTGTAGGTAATGCTACGAAATCTGTTCCTGCTGGATCGTAGAAATAAGCAATTTGGTTGTCTGCATCGTATGCCATGTTACCTTCATTTTCGGTAACAGTATTTAACGATAAATTTTCGTTTGGATTTCCAGTAACGTGAATGATACCTGCACCACCTTCAATGGCTTGTCCAAAAACTGTTGCTCCCATGAAGCAAAAAACTGAAAGCATTAATAAAATTTTCTTTCTCATAATCAAGAACTGTTTAGTTAGAATTTTAAATAAAAAAATAAAAAAAAATAGTATAAAAAAATGAGACTTGTATCTCACTAATTTCAATTTATTAAGTATCAGGTGAAGTTTAATTAAGTAAATTTATAAGCTAGATTTTTTCTATAAAATCATCTTGAATGATTTTTTCCTCTGAATAAATTTTCAGGAAAAAAGGGAGAAGACATTCGTAAAACAGAATGAATTTTATCTAGCAACGTACTTACATATTACATTTTGAAGAGAAAAAAGAAGACAGCTGATGTTTGTTAAAACATCAGCTGTCTGTAAATAATGAAAAGTGATTATCGAAAGAAAAGTATATTAGACTTTTTGTTCTTTAAAAATGTGCTTATGAAACCTGCCTACTCGGAGCAGACTTAGGTTTATTTCACATTCCTTCGTATAAAGTAATGATACATCCACTACATCCAAATACGCCCTCAGGGTCAGTATAAAAGGCTTCGCCATTGACGAGTCCTGATGCTCTTGCTTCAGCAATGGATTTAAATGTTCCTTTTGGCAATTTGCTTGATAAAGCTTCAATTGCTTCTTGAACATTTTCTTCTATAAATCCATTATCATCCACATCGAAATTTGGACTTAATGGAACTTCAGAAGCATTTTGTAATTCGTTGGTATTACTTGAATCGTAAGTAAAATTAACGTAATCTAAAAAGTTATCCATATGCATGTATCGAATCACTCCAGACGCAGGATCAACTACTACAAAAGCAGAGTCACCTTGCATTATTTGATTCATATCTTCAAATTTGATTGGATCCTCATTTGGATTCAATGGTTTTACATGTAAAGTATTCGTTGGGTTGTCAGTACCAATACCGACTTGTGCTTGTACTTTATTAAAATAAAAGGAGGCGAAAAGGAATAGGGTAAGCCCTAAAATTTTTCTCTTTCTCATGGATTGTGTATTTAATGGTTATACTTATATAGGTATAAAAAATCATGCCATTGGTAATAAAATAATTAACATATGAAATATTGTTTTTTATTTTTTCAGATGGAAAACTACTATTTTCTAATTTTGAGAGAATTTTTATTAAAAAAAAATCTAAAAAATAGAAATAGATTATCTCCTCAAAAAAACTATAACTACTTTTGCGCCCATGATTTCAGCAAATAACATTTATATAAAATATGGTGACCGAGTTTTATTAGATAAAATTAATCTAGTGATTGGGGAAAAGGATAAAGTCGGCTTGGTAGGAAGAAATGGTTCTGGGAAATCCACCATCATGAAGGTCATTGCGGGCGATATTAATCCAGACGCAGGAAAAGTAAATATTCCTGGTGGTAAGACGATTGGTTATCTTCATCAAGACATGGATCTTCCGAAGGGAAAAACCGTCATGGAAGAGGCACTAACTGCTTTTGATGAGGTCAAAAGACTGGAAAAAAAATTAGAGCAATTAAATGAGGAAGTGGCGAATCGAACAGATTATGAATCTGATAGTTATACCAACTTGCTCAACGACTTGTCAGAAACTGGTGATCGTTTTCATATCCTTGGTGGAGAATCAATGGAGGCTGATGCTGAAAAAGTACTCAAAGGCTTAGGTTTCAAAAGTTCAGATATGAGCCGATTGACCGACGAATTTAGTGGAGGTTGGCAAATGAGAATTGAATTGACAAAAATGCTTTTAAAACATCCTGATTATCTGCTACTGGATGAGCCGACCAATCACCTTGATATTGAATCTATTATTTGGCTGGAGAAGTTTTTAAAAAATTATTCAGGAGCTGTCATTACTATTTCGCATGATAAACAATTCTTGGATAATGTAACTAAGCGAACCATAGAATTAGAGTGGGGAAAATTGTTTGACTACAAAGCGTCTTATACTGACTTCGTGAATTTAAGAATTGAACGAAGAGAAATTCTCGAACAAGCCTACAAAAATCAACAAAAAGTTATTGCTGAAAAGGAAAGAACGATTACTCGTTTCATGGCAAAAGCGACCAAAACTAAAATGGCGCAAAGCATGAAAAAGCAATTGGATAAAGTCGAACGAATAGAAATTGATTCTGCTGATAATCGAGCGATGGTTTTAAAATTTCCACCAGCTCCTCGTTCGGGGCAAGTGGCAGTCGAGGCAAAAGGTATCCATAAAAAATATGGGGAATTAGAAATATTAAAAGACATCAATCTTAAATTAGACAGAGGGGATCGAATTGCTTTCGTAGGACAGAATGGGCAAGGAAAAACCACTTTGGCGAGAATGTTAGTCAATGATTTGGCAGCTACTTCTGGCGAAATTAAGTTAGGACATAATATTGAAATTGGGTATTATGCGCAAAATCAAACAGAAGCATTGGATTCTAAAAAGACTTTGCTCGAAACAATGGAACTTGCTGCTCCTGCTGAGATGCGTACAAAAGTTAGAAGTATTCTTGGTGCATTTATGTTTAGTGGAGAAGATGTAGAGAAAAAAGTTTCTGTACTTTCAGGAGGAGAAAAAGCTCGAATGGCAATGGCTTGTTTACTGCTTCGTCCTTTCAATTTATTAGTTTTGGATGAGCCGACCAATCACTTGGACATCAACTCCAAAGAGATTCTAAAAAATGCTTTGCAAGATTATGATGGAACAATGATAGTCGTTTCGCATGATCGAGATTTTTTAGCAGGCTTGACCAATAAGACCTTGGAATTTAGAGATAAACAATTGCATACCTTCCTTGGAGATATTAATTTTTATTTGAAGAAAAAAGCAATGGACAATATGCGGGAAGTGGAAATGGCGACCAAAGCAAAAGCCGAAGAAGCTAAAAATTCTGCTAAACCTGAATTAGATTACGAAACTAAAAAACGCCTTCAAAGAGCAGTTCAAAATGCCGAAAGAAAAATCGAAAAGTTAGAAGAAAAAATTGAAGAATGGGATGTAAAAATGGCAACAACTGAATTCTACGAACAACCAGATCACCAAAAGCAAATTGAAAAATATCAAAATTTGAAAAAAGATTTGGACAAAGCCATGGAAGATTGGGAAACTGCTCAATCCGAATTAGAGTAAAAACGTAGCTGGACTTTCCAAGTCCAGAATACTATATCTCATAATAAAAGTGGTGGAATTAAACGAAAGTTTAATTCCACCACTTTTGATTTCTGGACTTGGAAAGTCGAATTTTTTTTTCTCCTATTTTATGAAAATATTTCTGGACTTGGAAAGTCTAGCTACGGGATATTTCGTCTAAAAAAAACAAAACCATTCTTCCTTCCGACTTCCAAAATATCATCATATTTCCTCAAGCCTCCATCATTATTTATTTTAGTTACAAAATAAACTGTTCGATCAATTTCTCCTTCTGTCAACCATTTATAACTTCGATTTTCTTTTCTCAGTCCATCTGGTTTTTTTGTATAAAAAAGCGGAGCATAACTTTTAAAGCCAACATTTTTCACATAAACATTTTTTCCTTCCAAGGATTTATAAAATTCAATCACCGCATTTTGTGAGTAGCCTTCTATTTTATTAATAAAAAAAATCAAACTCAACGTGATAAAAATCGCGCTTCCTCCAAACAAAATAACGCTACCGCTCATGCTTTTAAGGAAAGAATATTTTTTCCCAAAACCTTTTCTCCAAAAAATATAAACAGAAATTAAAGTAGTGAAAAGCAAAAATAATCCAGGAATCATATCCCAAAATGACCAAGTAATTTCCGCCTCCAAATTTCCTAATGCAAATAAATCTTTTGCAAAAAGTGGTTTCAACAATTCAATGTTTTTTCCCACCAAAGGCAAAGCAATAAAAATACTCGAAATCAAAAGTCCAAAAAATAACAATGCAATTACAACTCTCGAATTCAGTTTTTTTTCATTTTTCGAAATAGAAAAAAGATAAGTTGCCGATAAATATGTCAAAGGAAAATAACAAAGCGAAGAGTAATGAACGATCTTAGATTGCACCATTGAAAACAAAATCAAGACCACCCAAAATAAAATCAACATCCATTTTCGAAAATCAATTTGCCACTTTTGTGAATCTGCATCAAGTAGGAGAGGAGACCTCCAAAGTGCGGGAATCGTAAAAATAGAAGCTGGAAAACAACCCAATAAAAGCACCACAAAATGATACCCAAAAAATCCACCATGACCTGCATCTGGCGTGCTAAATAAGCGAATCTGATATGTCGTAAATTCTGTAATAAACCAACCTCCGTTTATCATCAATTCTACGCCAAACCAAAGTGCAGTCACTAAAATTGCTGAAAATCCATAAATTAAAAGTTGCGAAATAGTGAAGTACATTTTGAATTTTACACTCACCCAATATACAAATCCAGTTAATCCAACTAACAAAATCGCAGCAGGTCCTTTGGTCAAAACTGCCAATCCTAACAATACTCCTCCAAAAAATAATCGCTTATTTTTATCAATAAATGATTTTACTTGTCCATAATTTTCTTGATTTGAAAAAATTAAAATAAAATGATATAAACTACTGAAAATCAGTAAGTTAAACCATGGATCAATAATTCCAGAACGAAAATATAAATGCGGTAAAATAGATCCCAAATAAGTCAAAACCCAAATCCATCCAAAGGATCGACCATGCAATTTTTTTCCAATATGAAACAAAAAAAGCAAGGTGACAATCCCACAAATTGCATTGGGAAATCTAGCAGCAAATTCATTTACTCCAAAGAGTTTCATTGCTAAAACTTGCATCCAAATAAACAAAGGTGGTTTTTCCCAAAAAGGTAAGTAGTCAATTTGTACATGAAAATAATCACCCGAAACAATCATTTCACGAGCCGCTTCAGCGAAGTTAATTTCATCCCAATCAAACAAGTGAACACCTCCTAGAAAAGGTAGGTAAAAGAGGATTCCTAACAATACAATTACAAACTGATCTTTTTTCATAAAAACGGAAAGTTATTGTTTTTATCGTTTCTAAGTTTATGTTAGAATTTATGTTTATTGAGTTATTTGTTATTACTGTCGGTTTTAATCCAATAACAAATAACTCAATAAACATTAGAGTAAAACTACATTCCCCATTTTCGTAATTGACTTAGCACCGCCCGAAAGTCTTTTGGAAGTTCGGCTTCGAAGGTCATTGGTTCATTAGTTGAAGGATGTTGAAAAGTAACTTTTGCAGCGTGAAGGGTAGTGCGACTCATGAGTGGTCTTTCTTCGAAGACATCTTTCCCTCTACGATATTTTTTCATTTTCACTTCTGAAAGCAAAAATGCATCTTTACGTCCATACAAAGAGTCGACTGCCAAAGGATAACCGATCATTTCAAAATGAACTCTAACTTGGTGTGTTCTCCCCGTTTTAATATTTGCTTCGACCAGCGTATAATTTTTAAAACGTTCGACTACTTGATACAAAGTCAAAGAAGGTTTTCCTCTGCTGGCAATAATCATTCGACCTTTGTCTCGCATATTATTAGCAATCGGTTGATTGATTTCTCCTGCTTCTTTGTGAACGGAGCCTTCGACCAATGCGAGGTAAATCTTGTCCACCGTTCGAGCTTCAAATTGCATACTCAAGTTTCGATGAGCTGCTGCATTTTTGGCAAAAATAATTACACCGCTCGTTTCCTTGTCCAATCGATGCACCACAAAAATGTCTTCCAATCTATTTTTTAAAAAAGAAGTCAGGTTAGGTCGCTCCGCAACAAAGCGATCAGGAATGGTCAAATAATGAGCAGGTTTATTTAAAACTACAATATCATCATCTTCAAAAATAATGGTAGGTTTATTTTTCATGGAGGTTAAATTGTAAGAATCAGATAGTAACGTAGTGGTCTGCTAAAGCAGACCACCACGTTACTATCTGCTAGAATAAAAGTATTTTTAAGAAAAAGGCAGTTAAAGAAAAAAGTACCATTCCCAAAGCCATCAATTCAAATATCCGATTAGCTTCGGTCATTCCGTATTTTTCTCGATCTTCTTTACTTGGTTGAAACATGATTTTTTTGAATTTTGAATTTTGAATGATGAATGATGAATTTTGAATGATGAATGATGAATTTTGAATGATGACAATAAGCGAGAATAAATTCAAAATTCCTCATTCTAGATTTTTTTCTCTACAATATCCCAAACCTGTTGGACTCTTGCTTCCCAAGTATTGGAGTTGGCAACTTCCACACATCTTTGAATTTTTTCTGGCGTTTGCTCTTCGATGGCTTGGTCGATCAAATTTACAAATTGATCTTCACTTTCAGCAATGTGAATCACATCTTTAAATGTACGTATGTCTTCTGAAAAGTTGGTCGCAATCACCGCTCGACCTGCTGCGAGGTATTCATTTATTTTTAAAGGATAAATACTTTTGGTCAAAGTGTTGAGCAAGAATGGAATAATTGCCACATCCATATTTTGAAGATATGGCGGCAAACTTCGAATATCTTTACTTCCCGTAAATATAATGTTAGGCATTTTATCCAATCCTAATTCATAGACTTCCGTATTGTTAATTGGGCCGACGAGCAACAAAGTTTTATCCGTATGAGTCTCTGCAATTTTTTTAATCAAAGGATAATTCACTCGCAACTCATCCAAGTTTCCGACGAAGCCAATAATTTTTGTATCAATATTTTTGATCTCTTCTGGTTTGTCAAATTTCTCATTTAGCGTTCTTTCAAAAATATCAATGTCCGCCGCATTGTGAACGATATGAATTTCGTTCGCATCTTTTTTCCAAATATTTTTTAACTCACGAGAAGTGACGATGGTCACATCTGCGTTTTGCACCGCATTTTTTTCGAGATCAAAACCATGCTTAACCGTATAATCATTTTGAGAAATATCGTCAATGCATTGGTAAATATTCAACAACGGACTAAACTCATCTTTTGGCAAATAACCTGCGTAAAAAGGATTATAACAATTCATGAAAATGTAATCTTTAATATTGTTATCCTTGATTACTTTTTTGATGGTGTCCAAAACTTTTCGATTATTTCTAGCACGCATTTTATTGTACATTCCACCTTTGCTCAAGAAGTTGATCGGCGGAACCATAGGTGGCAATGCGGCTAAAAAATTATTTTTATGCGGTGATTTTTCCAACTGTGGTGGATGTTCGTAACGCATACGATGCATCAACAAATCTGACTTTCTTTCCTTCGTGAATTCATCTCCATACCGAGTCGCAAAGTCTCGATATGAATACGGAGGATTAATATAAAACACTCGATTGTTTTTGATGAATTCTTTGGAGAAAGAAAACGAAACAGAAGAGTAGGGATGATCCCAAGGAAAAAGAGTGAAGTAAATTATGTCAATATCTTTTCGCATCGTTTTTTAACGGTTAACTGTTAATGATGAATGGTTAACGATGAAAATAGTTAGCCATTTTTATTTTGAAATAATTGAATTTTATTTTCGATAGCCGATAAAACGTTCAACGTAAAACGTCAAACGATTTGAGTTATTTTTTTTTCAAAAAACCTAAAACTATATTCCATAAATTTTTATAAAACCAAGGAATCAAAGCAATCGGTCGCCACGGTCGCACCCCATACCATTTATAAAAGAAGGACATCTGAATAATAAACATCACGGAATAAGTCAAAAGTGTTCCGTAAACTGCTCCCATAATTCCAAACTCTTTGATAAAGAAATAATTAAAAATGATATTCAAAATCAATCCTAAGATAACAAATCGAAAATTGATTTTAGGTTTTCCTAACGAATCTAAGATAGTTCCAAACTGCAAGGCAAAAGGAACGAATAAGGCAAAGAAAATAGTCACTCTCAAAATTGGAACGGATTCCAAATATTCTTCTTTTCCCAAAATGACCACTACAATCTCAGCAAATAAATAAATGAAAATCATTGCTGGAATAATTAATCCAAGGATGGCAGCAACTGATCTTTCGTACATATCTCGAACACCTTCCTTTCCTTGATTGAGAGAATTTTTAGCATTTTGGGGAAATACCACCGCCGCAATCGAAATGGCAGGAATATCTACCAAGTTGGTAATTCGTATTGCTACTTCGTATATTGAAATCGCATCAACTCCAACCATTGTTCCAAGCATGGTTCGGTCGGTAAATTTATAAATGATGGTACTTAGATTTGAACCAAAAGTGAATTTTCCAAAATGGAATAATTCCTTGACCCACTTCCAATCTATTTTTTTTGAAAATACTAAATACTTTTTTACAAAAAAATACCCAACTATACTTGCTGTACTAGCAGCAAAGATTAAAAACAAGGACATCTCAAAAATATCAATCGTTATCCCATTCCAATAGTGATAAAATATATAAATAAATAACGTCCCCTTGTAGGTTAAACTCGACCAAAAGAATCCTTTGAAATCAAGATTAGCTTGTAAAATATAATTGAATTGTAAAAATGGAAGCAAGGCTATTGTCGTCAAACTATAATAGTAAAACATTTGAACCAACTCAGGATATTCAGGATAAAAATAAGAGGAAGCGGGTTGTACTATTGTAAAAATAAGAAGGATGACTATAAAGGTAAGTGTCAACGCATTGAACAAGGAGGCGGTATTAATTTTTGGTATATCTTCTTTTGGAGAAGTGGTAAGGTATCGAATCAGTCCATTTTGAATCAGTCCAGTTCGACTTACTTCGATGACTGCGGCGAGAATCAAAAACTGAATCCATAAACCAAATTCCTCTTTGGAGACCGCTCGCAATAATAAAAACATATTGCCAAAGCCGATAAATTGACCGAAAACTCGTTCTAAAACAGAATAACTCCCCGACTTGATCCAATATGATTTTTCGCCTTTGCTCATGCGTAAATAGTGATGAGCGATAAATAATGAGTGATGAGTGGGAGCAAAAACTCATCACTTATCACCCATCATTTATCACTTAATAAAAAACATTAATTCAAATTTTTAAGATCAATCTTATTCAAAATAGAACCGAAGAATTTATCTTCTTTGCTCAATAAGTAATCAATTGATTCTTTATCTGCATCTTTAATTTCTGACTCAGCAGAGAAAACGGAAACAATTTTATCAGCAAATCTCACCAACTCACGTGTATCAGAGTATTTATTGAGTGAAGCACCTTCTAGAAAAATATAGTCATAATTTTCTTTCAAATCGCTGATGAAGTTTTCGAAATCTCGTCCTGCAAAAAACTCAGAAGGGGAGTGACTCGTTCCTCGATTTCCAATAATATCAACATTGTCCAAATTGAACATATTGTTTATTTTTTTCGCTTCAAATTGATCTGCTAAATTATTTTCACCAATCAGACGAGTATGCAAAAGGTTGTCTTGAATCTTTTCATTAGACATTCTAGTCAAAGTGTTATTTTTAAAATTAGTATCAATTAAAAGGATTTTTTTATCCTTCAAAGTCAATGCGTAAGCCAAAGTCAAAATCAAAAATGTTTTCCCTTCCCCTTCCTTTGTACTCGTAAACAAGAAGGTCGAAGCATTTGATTCTTCAAAGGCATAACGCAATTTTCGCAGCGATTCCTTGAAATTTTCCAAGTTAGTATTGTTAGAAAAAGAAGCAAATAATTGTTTTAAATCAAGGTTACTATCTTTTACTTTATTCAATGAACCGATCAAATTTAGATTGGTGAATTTGCTAAATTGATTGGGAGTATTCAAACTCAAATCAAACAATGCCAATAAAAATAAAAGCACCGTCGCCAATGAACCCGTCACCAAACCAGCAAACCCTGCCATCAAATATTTATTATCAGGAATAGGTTCCTCTGGTGTATCTGCCCAATCCAATGGTTCCAATTTAAAAGAAGACGAAATAGTTTTAAACTGAGATTCATTCACTCTATCCAATGTACTTTTGTATTCCCTTCTTGCGATTTCAATTTGTTCATCTAAGCTTTTAGTGTAAGCTTCATCATTAATGTAAGCATTTCTTTGGCCTCTTAATTTATCCAATTCATTATTGACGGATGAGATCGTTTCTTGAGCTATGGTCAATTCAGATTCAGCAGTCACTCGTTTAGAAAGAAATTCATCATCTTGATCCATTGTTCCAGGATCATCCTTACTTTCACTTTTAGCAATTCGTTTAATTTGTTGATCTCTGGCTACTTTGGCTAATTCTATTTGACTCTTAAGGTTAGTATTTTTTTGACCAGTAGTAATATACTCGTCGGTCAATTTTTTGATTCTTTTATCAAGATTAACAATAGCTTTAGAATTTAAAATGTTACCAGATTTCTTTTCTAATGTATATCGATCATTATCATTTAAGTAAGATCCAAGATTCTTGATAATTGTTCTATTAGAATTAACCGCTCTATTGGCCTCTTCCAATTCCTTTTCCAAATTAGCAATTTGATTAAGCGTCTCTTCTGACTGAACTTGAATGTTCAAAATCCCTTTTCCAGATTTGTAATTTTCTAATTCTTTTTCCAGATTTTGAAGCTTGATTCCTCTATTTTTAGCTAGCTTATCATATTTATAATAGGTTTCTATATCACCTTTACTTTGCTCACGTTGATGATATGGTTTTAGAATTTTACAAAATCGATTTACAGCAAAGGAGCAAGCTCTTGGATTCTCATCCACATATTTAACCTCTAAGGCATCAGTTTCTCCATCTCTTTTTACAAAGAATTTTTCTCTAAGTAAATAGCTCACATCATAACCGTACGCCTTAGCGACTTTTCTATAAATCTGATCAAATTCCAAATCCAAAGGACTACTCAACGTATCAATTTTACCTTTTAAAACTGCAGCAAGTGCTTCCAATTCAGCTTGTGTATAACCAATATCACTTGGTTTTATTTTTTTAAATGGAGGATCAAGACTAGTCGAATCATCCATAATATCATGGACTAATAATTCATAACTTAAAAATCGAGTGGTTCGATCTGTTGTGATAAATTTGATCAAATTGGCAAAACTAATCTCTACCTGCATTTTTTGAATAAAAGGACTATTCTCATTCATATTGATTCCTGTAAGCTCAACAATTCCAGTAGGAATAGAAGCTTTCGCATCAAACACTTCAGGCTGTTTGTCCACAAAATAATAAGTAGCCAAAGCAGTAATTATCATCGGAATAATGATGAGCCACTTTCGCTTTTTGATTACATTAAAAAAGTATTGAATATCCATTTTGTCGTTTTTCTATAAAATAAGTTATGGTTAGAAGGAAAAGAAAATAATTTTCCAACAGTCAAAAATTGAAACATAAATATTAATGGATTGAATCGTGCAGAATTAAGAAGCGCAAAAATAATTTTTTTTGCCTAAAAATCCTAATTTTTAGGCAAGGAGAATGCCTTTTAAATCAACCACAATTTAAAACCTAATTAACTGATAATCAATAGGTTAACCTTTTTGTTATTTATTTATTTTTATCTAATTCTTATTTGGTGCTAATTTTAAGTTGACGACATTCGACTTCTAGTCATCTTCTAAATAAATTAGACTTAAAAATTTTTATAAAGTCATTTTCAATCTCAAATGTTTTACTTGATGAAACGGGAAGATGGGGCGCAAGGATTCCTTTTTTTAAGTATTTATTTCCTTCAAAAACTCTAGCTTCTTGCCATAAATCTTGATCGATAAATGATTGTAGTAATTGAGCGCCACCTTCCACGAGTAGTGTACCAATTTTTTCTTGATGCATTTTTTTCAATAGATTTTTCAATAAAAAATCATCAAAGGGCATCTCAATTTGGGTAATATTTTTTTGGGAAAAAGTACGAGAGAGACGCTCCGTAATTTGCCAAGTTGGTAATCCATCTGAAAAAATATGGAGATCTTCTGGCAAGTCATTTTTTCGATCCAAAACAATTCGCAAAGGATTTTTTCCAAAATATAATCGGTTGGTCAATTTTGGATTGTCTTGTCGAGCAGTATTTGTTCCGATCATGATGGCATTAATTTCACTTCGCCATTTATGAACTAAGGTTTTGGAAAAATGATTGGTGATCCAAACACTTCTATTTTTTTGACCAATAAATCCATCTTTGGATTTGGCATATTTTAAAATTACAAAAGGGGAATATCGTTCTACATAATTGGTGCGATATTGGACCAATTCATTTCCTTCTTTTTCTAAAATTCCTGTGATAACTTCCACGCCATTTTTTCGCAACAGATCAATTCCATTTCCAGAAACTTGCGGTGTTTTATCAATGGTAGAAATAATCACTTTTGGAATCTTTGATTTTAAAATCAAGGAAGTGCAAGGAGGCGTTTTTCCAAAAAAATTGCAAGGCTCCAACGAGACATAAATTTCAGATTGGACTAAATATTTTCGATCATTTTTTTTAACACTTGCGACTGCATTTACTTCCGCATGTGGCATACCAAAACCTTTAAAATATCCTTCTCCAATAATTCTATTTTGAAAAACAATGACTGCTCCAACCATTGGATTAGGGACAGCTGAACCTTCGGCTAATCGAGCTAAATCAAATGCTCTGCGAATAAATAATTGTTGTATTTTTGAAAAATCAGCATTCATCTAATATTGGATTTTTTAGAATTAGTTTTCGAAAATCAAAGTTAAATTAAACTAGGTGTATTTTATTTTTTGGAGAAAATATTTTTTGGAAATGTATTGTTTTTTTTTGAAATTAATTTACATTTATATTGTTATGTATTGAATTCATTGACATAACAATATATTTTCATTTTGGAGAAAACAAAAACAAGAATTTAATAATTTGTTGAGAATAATTTTTAACTTTACTTCATAACATCAAAACAGCATTTTTTCTCAAGTAATATTATTTGAAAAATTAAATAAAAAATAGTTTTTGTAACAAAACATTTACATTTTCGTTTTTATAAATAATAATTGTAAAAGAGTAGCAAAAATATTGCCGAGTTAATTTGTAATTATATTGTTATTATTTTCCACCTTTTTCTTAATTTTTTAAAATTTCAAACAAGTGGCTCACAAAATCAACCTTCGAAATTCCAGCGAAAAAGTTATTCTTGATGACAAAGGATACAAATTTTTAACATCGGATAAATATCTAAGTGGCATTGACATTATTACCAGACTTAGAAAACACTCTAGTGGATGTGCTGTTTTTCAAAGAACTCAAAAACAGAAAAAAGGTGGTTACAAAACAGAAACCATTTATCTGCATAAATTAATCGCAGAAAAATTCATCAAAAAAGGAAGATCCAAAACCAAACAATTAGTTGGTGCATTGAATGGAAATAAATTAGATTGTCGAATCCAAAACTTAGCATTTCGATCTCGTTCAACTGCAAGTCGTCAAAGAAAATCAAGTAGCAAAGCTGGATATACTGGTGTCTATAAAGATAGTACTAGATTCCGTGCGGTGATTTCTAACAAAGGAAAATCAATCCACATTGGTATGTTTGACACAGCGGTAGAAGCTGCGGATGCATATAATAAGATGTCAAAAGAATTTTATGGAGAGGAAGGAAAAATAAATGTAATTCCTAGAGCAGAATTATCTGCTGCAAAAAAAGCAGCTAAAGAAAAAGTTGCTGCAAAAAAAGCAGCTGCAAAACCTGTGTCAAAAGTAAAAAAAGCTGCACCAAAAAAGGCTGCAAAAAAAGCTACAAAAAGGACAACTAAAAAGAAAAAATAATATTATCCTCAGGTTGACACAAGGCATTCCTTAGGAATGCGAATAAAATAAATGCA
>Ga0114957_1003270_pt1 | contig 14736 bp, 8 predicted proteins | sample BantaG_FD_87175 | JGI IMG/M metagenome (GOLD analysis project Ga0114957, IMG submission 87175) | Marine algal microbial communities from Bantry Bay, Ireland - BantryBay_4 metaG | ecosystem: Host-associated > Algae > Red algae > Unclassified | place: Bantry Bay, Ireland | collected 2014-11-21 | reverse complement strand
TTGGATTATACGGCATTCCATGATAAACGTGATGATTAACTCCTTGTGCAAACATCGCATCAGCGACCATTTTCAAATCTGCAGTTTGTTCCTTCCGCAAATAAGTCGCTGGAAATCCATACATACAAGTGAACGTCTCACTCGAAATTAATCGCTTGGAAGATAAGGTTGCCGACGAACTGACAATGCGAGAATAGTTTGGATTATTCAACATGGATTCTGTTTCAGGAATATCAACCAAGGAATAAGTCGTCATCACATCGGTCGGAGAAGCCAAACATTGTACGCGCGAGTAAGCACCGAGTTCTTTGCATTTTTCGACATAAGGTTTATAAAACCCGTTGGTCACATATTCATCTAGGTGTAACATATAATCATAGCGAACATCTGGAAACGAGTCTAAACCCATTTCCATAAATGGAATGATGTCATAGCCAAATGCTGTTGCAAAAGTTTTGTCAAAACCAGGTGTCCACACTTTATTTTTTCCATTTAATTTGATTTCCCAAGAGTCTGTAAACAAGGCAGACTTTGATCCTTTTAGCGCATCTTGGAGCGCATCGCCTACGGGTTTTGCGAAGCGATTAAATGCACTACTATCGAGATGATTAATAACTAATTGATTCTCTGGCCAAGTCCATGCGAAAGTCAGTTTTTGGCGAAAAGTGGTGTCTCCATAAATTTGTGTCGTATGCTTTTTCCCAATATTACTTCCTGCTACCGGCCATGCACTTCCGAGCGTAAAGTCGCAAGCTAGACCAATTGAGTCTGCATATAATTTGGTGTAAGCGGCCATGGCTGACCATTCTGGACTGAGCCATTTCTGCGCACTTGTATCGACTGGATAATGTCGATCATAGAGTCGAGCATACATACTTTGGTAGCGATGCAAAGGAAAAACCCAAGCGATTTCGACACCACCAAAGTTGTTTTCTTTTGCCCAATCTAATTGGTATTTGATGTCGGTTTTTTTGATTTCTGTGGCGAACCACCACCAGCGAGTGCAAGGTTTTGAAGTTGGATAAAAGGCGGTCACTTCTCTGTCAGAAGTTGACGTAGTATCAGAACTACAACCAATCAAGGTCAACAAAAATGAGCCACTTAGAATTAGGAAGTAAGGAAGTAATTTCATCGAACGAAAATAATCATTCTGCGGAGATATTACAATTTTAAGGAAGTTGGATTTTTGAAAAAAACCGACTTAAACAATGGGAAAACAAAAAGCACCTGACTCCTGACCGAGAGCAAAGTAAACAAACTCACTCCTGACTCGTATTATTTTTCATTGTAAAGTAGATTACAAATCCGCCATTCATTTTTTAAATACCAATTATTCTACCTTAGGTTTGTCACTTGAAGATTGTAAACAATAAAAAAATTTCACACTAAACAAAAAAACAATTAATATGACAAAATATCTATTTACCTTAATTTTTTCAATTACTTACCTTATTTCAGTTAATGCCCAAACTTGGGAAATGCTTAATGAATCTCCTTTTAGAAGTCACCACAGCATTGGGTTCTCACTAAATGGTATAGGATATTCGGTAACTGGTGATATCCAAAGTAGTCCTTCCGATCAATTTTATTCTTATGATCCAGTTTCGGATCTTTGGACTAAACTAGATGATTTCCCAGGATCTCGTCGTAGTTTTTCAATTGGTGACACTTGGAATGGCAAAGCCTATATTGGTTTTGGTGCAGATCAAAATAGTAATTACCTCAATGATTTATGGGAGTTTGACCCTGATACTAATACTTGGACGGAACTAGCTAGCTGTCCTTGTTCAGGAAGAACTCACCCTGCTTTTATTGCTAATCAAGACAAAATTTTTGTCGGTATGGGAGGGAGTAATAATGGAAATCTAAACGATTGGTGGGAATATGATATGGCTACCAATATTTGGTCTCAAAAACCCGACTTTCCTGATCTACCAAGACATCATCCTTACCAGTTTTCCATTGGTGATTATATCTATGCTGGATTAGGTCATGGAAATAGTATTAATGGAAATCTTAATATATTTGATGAATGGTATCGATATGATCCTCAAACTGAAGTATGGGATCAAATGGCTAACATTCCAGCAGAAGGTCGAGTAGCAGGTACTCAATTCAGCTATAGTGATATGGGTTATGTATTAAGTGGTGATGGTGATAATCATAACTTTATGCCTACAGGAGAATTTTGGGAATATGATCCGATTCTAGATCAATGGAATGCTAAACCTGCTCATCCGGGTACTTCTCGTTGGGCACCGACTTCTTTTGTGATTGATGATTATGTTTATTTTATGACTGGACTTTCACAATCATTTGCAGAAGACTTAAATATGTACCGATTCTATTTAGGGGAAGGAAACCCACCAACTTCTACAGAAGAATTGGTCAATGATGAAATATTTATTGCTCCAAATCCTGCACATGATAAAGTTACGATTCAATTAAAAGAAGCTAGTGCTACATTTGAAAACGTTTCTTTGTTTAATCTAAATGGTCAGTTGATTTTAGAGAAAACAGGATTAAATAACAATACATTTACATTGGATATAAAAATCATTCCTACTGGTGTTTATTATTTAAAAGTTGCATCCGGAGATGAGGTGATTTCAAAAAAGATTGTTAAACAATAGAGATTTGTTAGTAGCGTTTTTGCAAGAGTATTTTCAAGTGCAAAAAAACTTTTTTGACTAAAAACAAAAAAAGGTTTCCAATTAATTTTGGAAACCTTTTTTTGTTTTTAGAAAAAAATTGTATCCATTAAAATCATTTCTAAGTTAAAATTGTTTATTTTGAAAGAGTTGTATTTTTAAATACTTAAACTTAAAAAATGAGTCAATTATCCACACCTTTTAGCAATGCTCATTAGAGTTGTTAAAATTATTTAGCAGTAATTTATCTGATCTAGAATATGAAGAAATAATTACACAACATTCCAATCCTAACTTTAGCTCAATCTGTTTTGGATGCGCTTACTGACCTACCTAATTTAATTTTAGTCAACAAATATATCTTTTGGAAATTGATTAAAAACGATCCTATGATAACAAATTTGTAGATTGCGCTATCGCCTGAAACGCAAAATATATTGTTAGCGAAGACAAATATTTCAATATTCTAAAGTCTATTCCTTTTCCCAAAGTAGATGTTATTGGCAATCAGACTTTTCTAAAAATTCTTATTGAAAATAAATAAATTTCATTTACTATTTTCGCATTGTAATATTCAATTAACTTTGAATCTTTCTTTTTATTGACAAAAATGTTTTTTGCAAAAACATTTTTGGCTGGCAGCTGAAGCGACCGGCTACTAAACCAAAACATTTGAGCAACGAATCCTTCCATCCAATCCAATCTTCTGGAACTTACGCCTCGGTCATCTTGCCGATTGCCGTTCCTAAACCTTATACTTATTTTATTCCGAGTGAAATGATTCAAGTCGTCCAACCGGGCATGCGAGTGGAAGTTCAGTTGGGGAAAAAGAAATTATACTCCGCACTCGTTTATGAAATTCTCGAACATCCGGCCGAAGGAACGAAACCAAAACCAATCCTTTCGATGATCGACAAACATCCTATCGTCGATGAAACTCAATTAAAATTATGGACTTGGATGGCGCAATATTATTGTTGCAGCCTTGGCGAAGTCATGCTTGCGGCACTTCCTGCTGGACTCAAAATGAGCAGCGAAACTCGCATCATCATCAGTCCTTTTTTTACAGAAGATTATTCGATGTTGGATGACAAAGAATATTTGATTGCGGAAGCATTGCGAAATCGACTGGAATTGACCGTCGATGATGTACAAAAAATTTTAGGGCAAAAAACTGTCTTCCCATTATTATATCGCTTGCTCGAAAAGAAAATAATTTACCTCAAAGAAGAACTCAAAGAAAATTATAAACCTAAAAAAATCGGTTGCGTTCGCTTGCAAGAACCTTATGCCACCGAACCGATTTTGCTCCAAGAAGCTTTCGAACTCACCGCTCGTTCGCAAAAACAAACCGATGCACTTTTGTCTTTTGTCCAAATTTATAAAACACAAAAATTTGTTCGAAAACAAGATTTGTATAAAATGGCTGGCGTTGATTCTGCTGTTTTAAAAGCATTGGAAAAGAAAGCCATTTTTGAATTATATGATCGAGAAATTAGTCGAGTCGGAAAATATGAAGAAGCAGTCGTCGATAAATTTGACTTGACCAAAAACCAAATTTCCGCACTTGACAAGATCAAAGAATTTTATACAAATAAAAATACCGTTCTCCTCCACGGAGTGACTGGAAGTGGAAAAACTCGAATCTATATCGAACTCATCGAGGAAGCCTTAAAGAAAGGCGAACAAGTTTTATACTTGCTTCCTGAGATTGCTTTGACGACTCAAATTGTTGTTCGATTGCAAAAGATTTTTGGTGACGACATTGCCGTATATCATTCCCGTATGAGCAATAATGAACGAGTAGATTTATGGAAAGAAGTCTTAAAAAATAAACCAATTGTGTTGGGTGCTCGCTCCGCACTTTTTTTACCTTTCAAAAATTTAAAACTCATTATCGTCGATGAGGAACACGATACTTCTTTCAAACAACATGATCCTGCACCTCGATATAATGCACGAGATACTGCCATATTTTTGGCACATTTGAATTCCGCAAAAGTATTGTTAGGAACTGCCACGCCTGCACTCGAAACTTATCAAAATGCAAAAGAAGGGAAATATGGTTTGGTAGAAATGACCGAACGTTTCGGAGGAATCCAAATGCCTGAAATCATTATTGCCGATGTGGCTGACGAAACGAAGAAGAAAAAAATGTCTTCTCATTTCACTTCTGTTTTGCTCAAAGAATTGACGGAAGCCTTGCAGCGTGGGGAACAGGCGATTCTTTTTCAAAACCGAAGAGGATATGCGCCGACGCTGCGCTGCATCACTTGCGGCTGGGTGCAACAATGTAAAAACTGCGATGTGAGTTTGACTTACCACAAAGCTTTTAATAACCTGCGTTGCCATTATTGTGGTTTTCAACAAAAATTTCCCGAAGAATGTCCTGCCTGTGGCGAGCGAAATTTGACCATCCGAGGTTTTGGAACAGAAAAAATTGAGGACGAATTACAAATCTATTTGCCTACTGCAAAAATTGCTCGAATGGATTATGATACCGTTCGAACGAAACATTCACATGCTCGAATCATTAATGATTTTGAAGAAAAAAGAATTGATATTTTGGTGGGTACGCAAATGGTTACGAAGGGTTTGGATTTTGATAATGTGGGAATTGTCGGAGTGTTGAGTGCAGATCAATTGATGTCATTTCCTGATTTCCGTTCGACCGAAAGAGGTTTTCAATTGATGACTCAAGTGAGTGGTCGAGCTGGTCGAAAAAAGAAAAGAGGGAAAGTAATTATTCAGGCATTCAATGTAGCGCATCCTGTTTTGGGTGAGGTAATCCAAAATGATTTCCAACGATTTTTTGAAAGAGAAGTGGAAGAACGAAAACTGTTTTCCTATCCTCCTTTTCAACGATTGATAAAAATTACGCTCAAGCATAAAGACCCTCGACTCCTCAACGAAGGCACTAAAGTTTTTGCCAAAATCCTAAAAGATAATTTAGGTTATCGAATGATTGGGCCAGCAGTTCCTGGTATTCCGAGAGTGCGAGGGCAATTCCTTTTGGAAATTTATTTGAAAATGGAAAAAGACAATCAATGGCTCGTATATGCTAAACGTTTGATTATCGAGGCGAAATATATCTTGCAAAAGACGAAAGGGTTTTCGGGGATTCGAGTGAATGTAGATGTGGATCCGAATTAATAAACAGAATTCAAATGTTAAAAAATTGCATGTTTTTTTTTATAATGTATCTTATCAAAACATTCAGCAACAACAAAAAAATTTACCCTTTATTCTCCACGCCTGTTGCTAAAAATTAAAATTAATTGATTGCGCACATCAATATTAATTTTCTATCAAGTGTTGGGAGATCATCAATCATTTATTTTGACGAGGCTATTTTTCATCTAGTTGAGGCACAAAAAACGGAACTACCCCTGAGGGTAGTGAGTATTTTTGTAACGAAAAATAGGTAAAAAATAGACCGTCATAAATGAATGATTGATGATGTCCCAACACTTAATTGTCCATGAACAAATGATAGGCTTGAATTTTACTTTTTAATTTCACCAAAAAGTTAAATTATGAAAAAGTTATTTTTTGCCCTTGTACTCGGTTTGGTTGGTTTATTTTTTTCCAACTTTATTATTCCTTCTTCTTCTGGAGATGTTGAGAAATCGGAGGTTGTTAATTCTATGCTTCCGTATCAGACTATTCAGGTTATTAATTATACAGAAGTAGAAGCAACGGTCTTTTTTAATAATACTACGACTACTTTAGCCGCTAACGGCGGATCTTGGAATGCTTCAGCTTTTGGAAACTCACTTATCATAGAAGTTGAAATAATTAATCCCCTTCCTCCATTACCCCAGTTGTAGGAGATGTTAGGACGACATATAAAGCTTATCCAAATAATTCTGGTACAGTTAATCCTATTTGTACAAAGACTTATACTTTCACCGCAACCGAATTGAAAGAATTTACTTGCTTAACATCTGGAGGGTAATTAACTAAAATAAATTCATCATAAGTCCTATATTATCTAGGGTTTATGATGAATTTTTACATTAAAACAATATCCAATCTGTATCATTAATATTTTTGATTATGAACAAAAAGGCAAACTATTTCTCAAAAGAAATCATTCTCTTCTCCTTTCTCAATTTCGTTTCCTTTTCCATTTTTGCCCAACCTTTCTATCAAAAACTATTCAGTAATGATACAACATCCTATAGACTTAAAGATATTGCTCCCACCTCTGATGGTGGTACTGTTATTTTATCTGCAAATAGTAGTCAAGTATCGGCTCATCGAATTACGTGTTTAACCAAGATAGATTGTTCTGGGAAAGTAATTTGGAGTAAAGGTTGGAACTTAGGTACTGCCAGTCATTTTTTTCATGGTGCAGTTATAGAAACAGCAACTGGTGATATCATCGCAACATTCTCCATGGATGATATTAACGTATCATTTCAAAAATATAATCTCGGCATTGTAAAATTAGATTCCAATGGCGAGATCATATGGGAACAACAATATGGAAGTCCATATTATAGAGAAGCTTCCAATACAATAATCGAAACTTCCGATAATGGTTTTGTCATTTCAGGAGAAGTAAAAAAACAAATTAATGATCCTTTCATCGATGAGTTTTATTTTTTTAAAATTGATTCTCTTGGAAATGTTATTTGGTCAAATACTTTTGGAGAAAATGATTTTAGCAATCATATCTCAGCTTCAATGGAAGACGAAGATGGGAATTTAATCTTTGTTGGTAACAATGATAATTATGATTGGGATAACCATATTGTAAAAGGAATCATCATAAAAATATCCCCAACTGGCGAAGTCTTATTTTATAGAGAAATCAACAATTCAAACTCCATGAACCTTATCAAAGAGATTACTTCCACTTCTGATGGAGATTATTTATTATCAGGTTATACTACTAGTGCTGATACAACTTTTAATCCTTTTCTACTCAAAATCAATCCTGCGGGAGAAGTAATTTATACTAAAAAATTGTCCTTAAATTCTAATGGAGATACTATCTCAAATTATGCACTCATTCCTTTGTTGGATGGAGGATATGCCTTAGCTGGTTCAGCTATCGGATTTCCACAATATGTCAATGTTGCTGGATGGAGAGATATACTTTATATCTGTACCTTGAATGAAAATGAAGAATATGTAGGTGCAAGAGTTTATAATCATAATGGAGTGATTTCCAATCTTGATGCTTTTGCTTTTAAAGCAAGAATGGATGGAGGTTATAATTTAGGCTATACTCGTTTCTCACCACAGACATCAAGTTTCCCACTAGAAATAGGCATCTTGCACATAGACGAAAACTTTTCAAGTGGCTGCAATGATTATGATGCTACTGATGATTTTTCTTTGACCACTATTTCTAATTGGACTTTGGAAGATAAAATTTTTACTAATTCTTCCATTTGTGAACCTGCTGATTTTGAAGAAATTGTTCAAGAATTTCCTATTTCTATTTCTACCATTTGCGAAAGCGACCTCCAAGCCAATTTTTCCATCAATAATATTTGTCTTAATAATCCAATCGTTTTTGAAAATTCATCGCTCGGTCCAATCATTTATCAAGAGTGGAATTTTAATGAAGGCACATTTATTTCTGAGGAAAAAAATCCAACATATAGTTTTACCGAATCTGGTTTTTTTCCTATTCAATTAATTGTCTCCGATGGTTGTCGCATGGATACCATGATACAAGAAATCGAAGTTCCTGTCGAACCTTGCGCTTGCAATATGATTTTCCCCAACGCCTTCACACCCGACCAAGATGGCTTAAATGATTTTTTCCATCCCATCATTGAATGTGATTATCAGATTGAAAATTATAATTTGATGCTCTTCAATCGTTGGGGACAAGTCATTTTTAAAACCGATAATCTGGAAGAAAAATGGGATAGAAATTTTAAAGGCAAACCTGTTCCGATGGATGTTTTGGTTTTTAAAATTCAATATGATGTAATTGATTGGAATGGAATTTTGATTCGGCAAACAAATGAATCGGGTGATGTGACGCTGATTCGTTGAAACAGAATTTTTCCTAGAAAAAATAAAAAGAGGTTCTTCCAAAATAATTGGGAGCACCTCTTTTTTTGTCTTTGAAAAAAGAATAAATTTGCACTTTTTTAAACAACTATGAATTGTAGCTAATGCTAAAAAAATCATCTCCCGAAATTGTTTCCTTAGCTGAACATTATAAAAAAAGATTAGGAAAAATTAACCCTAGCTTTTCTGTACAAAAAAGTGGAATCGAACAAACCATTGATTTCCTTTCCCCTGCGCTAAAAGAAGAAAATCATCCTCGGATTTTTTATCATGGCAAACCTACCCAAGATGTAATCATCCTGACGCATGGACTTTCCGACTCGCCATATTATGTAAAAGATATTGGTAGAAAATTTTACAAAGCAGGTTGCAATGTAATTCTCACTCTCCTCCCTGGTCATGGACGAATGGAAATCAAAGGAAAAATGGAGGAGGAAAAACTCAAAAGGAAATGGAGAAAAGAATTGGACATCGCAGTTGACGCTGGCAAGACTTTGGGCAAAAGAATATCCTTAGGTGGCTTTTCGACAGGAGCATGTTTGAGTTTAAATAAAGCGTTACGTGATCCAAAATTAATTTCAGGTGGACTCTTTCTTTTTTCAGCAGCATTGGATTTAGGGTACATTGCGCATGGTTCAAATTACTTTCCATTTGCTCATACGATTGCTCGATATACCGATGGTAATTTAAAATCAACGGGAACAAATCCTTTCCGTTATCCTTATTTGAATAATGCTGCAGGATTGGAAGTGGTCAGGTTGATTGATGAAACATGGAAACGATTGGCTGATAAAAAAATCGATCAACCTGTTTTTGTTGCGCACTCGGTTCATGATATTCGAGTCAGTTTTGGAGGCATCCAAACGCTTATGACTAGGCATGTCAAAAGGGGTTTTACATTTTTAATTTCTGAAAATATTGCTCACTCGCAATTAGTTTTAAAAAAACCAATTCAACTTGATTTGGATAAAAAAGATGGTGTTCGAGAAACGCCTCTAGCTAATCCAAAATTTAATTGGATGATGGAAAATGCAATTCGGTATTTTCAGGATGAGGTAAAAAAAACGGTTGACGATTGACGGACGCTACACTTGACGGTCTATGTGCTAAACCATCAAGCGCAACTTCCGTCAATCGTCAACCGTTTTTCCCCTTTATCGAATTTCCCAAGACACTCGTCTAAGCAAGTGGATTCCTTTCCTCAAAGTCAACAATTTGTTCTCATTAACTAATCAATTAAAAAAGAGGAAAAATGAGAATCATATCAGCTAACATCGGCAACACAAGAATTGAATTTGATAATGACATGTGGACAGGACATGAAAATATTTATGTCAATGGAGAATTAGTTTCCAGGAAATTTTCATGGTTTGGCACAGATCATATTTTTGACGTGGAAGAAGATGGCGTTTGGGTAGAGTATGTTTTGACTACAGGTTTTGGATGGAACGGACTTACCACAGAGATTACTCGCAATGGAGTTCCAATTCTCGAATCAGGAAGAAATGGAATGCATTTGACTTTATCAAATCGTGCGTTGGATACGCCTAAGAATTATCAGTCAAATGAATTTGTATAAGAAAGTTATTTAGTTAAAAATTGGTTTTAAAAGCTGTTTGATTTTTTTCAAACAGCTTTTTTTATTTTCTATCTTCGCAAAAAATAAAACATGATCCTTTCCACTTTAAGAATTAGAAATTATCCAGAAGACGAAGCCGACCAATTCCCTTGGACACTTCCCATTATTAAAAACTTAGATGAATTAATTTTTGAAAAAAATATTAGTTTTTTTGTAGGAGAAAATGGAAGTGGCAAATCAACTATCCTAGAAGCGATTGCTGCTTATTCAGAAGTTCCTTTGGCTGGAAGTTTTAGATTGGAAGATGATGCATCTTTAGCCGCAGCAAATGAGTTGGCGAATTATTTAAGCATTCGATTTACAGAAAAAACAAGGAGAGGTTTTTTTGTTCGAGCAGAAGACTTTATTGGTTTTTCGAGAAATATAAAAAATCAAATCAAGGAGCTCGATCAAGAAATCAAAGAAGTAAAAGATACCTTTACTGGTGGTGATATTAAATTAACTTTAGGCGCAATCGAAGGAGAGAAACAACAATTGATCCAGCGATATTCTCATGACTTGGAAGCGATGTCTCATGGAGAAGGGTTTATGAAATTTTTCACTTCAAGAATTACAGGCAAAGGTCTTTATCTAATTGATGAACCCGAAGCGGCACTTTCTCCCACTCGACAATTGAGTTTACTTTCTTTGATTATCGAAAAAGTAAAACAGACGGGTTCGCACTTTATCATCGCAACGCATTCCCCGATAATTATGTCTTTGCCTGAGTCGGAAGTTTTTTATTTTCAGGATGGAAAAATTTCAAAAGTGAATTATCGAGAAACGGAGCATTACCTTTTGACCAAAGCCATCTTAGATAATCCTGAAAATGTGATGAAGGAGTTATGATTAAAAATTAAAACACTATCAACTTTTCACTCACTTTTTCCACTTCATTACTCACCGTAATAATATAATTCCCTTTTTCAAAATTCGACAAATCCAGTTGATATTGATAACTCATCTGATTTATTTTTTCCGAAAAAACCTCTTGTCCTAAAATGGTAAAAACTTGAATTGTGGTGGCTGAATTAAACAATAAATTAGATTGAATAGTAAATTTCCCAGCAGTTGGATTTGGAAAAAGCAGCAAAAATTTCTCCTCTTCCTCTAGTGGACAATCGACACCGCCATCATATCTGTAATCCATTCTATAATTTGGTCTATCGTTGGACGTTCCAATTTCTGATTTTAATTGTCCATTGCAATAGTAATCGTAAGTAGTCGTGCGTTTTGTAACTGAATTTTCATGGCGCTGTGTAAATGCTTCTTTTAAAAATATTCGATCTTCTAAATCGTAGTGATAAGCAAAACTATCCCTTTGCAAAGGAGCATAATATCTTCCTTCCAGAAAATTTTGCGTTTGAAACTTTTGCACAGTCTCTATTTCATTTTGAGGCGTATAAGTATTTATGGTCAAAAATGAATCAATCGAAATATTTTTAAAGTGTTCTACAAAATGTCTAAGGGTTTGTTGAGCATTATCAAATTCTGTTTCTGCCACTTGTCGGGTCTTCCATTGATTAGTATTTCCCTCAAATTCAAGATAAGTGGTTATCATCATTTTCCCATCATCTGAATATTCATAAATATATTTATTCAACTCCTGCATAGTTCCCAATACGCTACTCCATCTAAAAAAACGAGAACTTATAATTTGACAATTGTCCGTATATTCTGTCTCCCAAACACGTCCATGTTCAATAGCTCCATTATCATAAAAACTAAATATTTCTTCTTTCCTCAAACAATTTTGCGCAGTATAAAAACTACTCTCCCGAGATTTTAAAATAAAATCACCATTGTCATTTCTCTCAAACATTTTTGTCGTTCTACTGTTTTCATTTTCATCCTTTTCAAAAACAAATTTTCGTTGTATTACTTGATCGCCCCAAGAATTACTCGAAGTATTCAATTGTTCTATCTTCTCCTGCTCTGCATTGTAGCTATACTCAATTATCTCATTTCTCCATTGATTGGGGCCAAAGTGATAATCATTCTTTTCTATTAAATTTCCAGCAGCATCATATTTTGAAAGCGATGTCAAGTTGTTCGTTGGCGTATAATCCGAGTATCTCGAATCTCTGCGATAAAATGATTCTTCCCTTTCCTTATCATCATAATTCCATGTATCAAAAGAATGATAACTCCATTTTTCTGCTATTTTATTCCATTGAGCATAGGCAATCTGACCAATCTTATTTTGGGAAAAAAGAGGAGTTGAAATCAGAAGAGTAAAGAAAAATAAGGATAGAAATAGTTTCATATATATTTTTTAGAAAAATTTTAAAGCACTAATTTGTAACTAGAAATAAAATAAAGATAGCAAAAATTGAACTTTCGCTTTAAACTCCATCATTTATAAAACCTCGCCTGCTTAATATATATCTTCCGTCCACTCACCGTCGAGTCCACTTTAAATTCAATATCCAAACCAAAATCTTCCTCCGTACAATTACAATCATGGGGAACATTTTCATAGAAATATTTCTTCAAAGCTTTCGCATAAGTTCCCAATTCCATGAGTTCCGCATCGGTCATCACCGTCGCTCCATTCAATGCTGGAATGTTGGAAAATGTCAAATACTCCACCATAAAATCTTGGTTTGGAATTACCGACCAAGTGAATAAAATCAATTGGTCATTCAAAATCCCTGGTTCTGGAAAAACAATACTGACATCTTTGTACTGCACATTGATGATAAAACCTGGATTAGAATTATATAAATTTTTAGTAATCAAAACACCATTTGCATCTTCATTGGGAAAAGAACGATGCACCAAAATTCCCATCGCACAAGACTTGTGTATAATGTTATAATAACTGCGTTCTTCAAAAGCTCGCCAATTCCAAAGACCTGCCCAAACTTTTTTTATCGCTCGGTCAATCGTTTTCGTTGCATGATTTTTTTTCGCAGAATAAGAACTATACAAACCTGCTCCCGAAAATGATTCTAAATCTTCCGCATTCGTTGAAGACCTAAATCGGTAAGCAGGAAAATTTTGGAAGTCGCCAATCTCATTTTTTACCAAATCCAACAAAACTGGATCAAGCGGATATGCTTTTATTTGATCTTGCAAATCTTCCAACATGGCTTTCCGAACAATCGGCGAATTAATAAAATCTTCATTCACCAACATTTGATTAATGACCAAATCAAGTCCCGAATTTTTGAGGTGTTGATCGTAATAATAAAATGGAATTGCAAAAGCATCCTCAGGTGTTGGAATTGGATTTCCACCCACCGAGGTATTTAGCATTTCTGCAAAATTACTTGCCTTCCCTCCAACCACATCCAAGTAAGTATAATCTGCTTCGTACAAATCAACCAAACCTTGCACCGAAAAATCTGTCGATAACTCAATCGTATCTTGCGGTTCGTGCGTTGACCAAAAAGCAGTTGCTTCCGCCAAAGTCGCACTCCGAATTTCAAAAGAATCCGCTCGCACATTTAGATAAACTAACTCTCCCAAAAACGAATTCAAATCATCATTTTCCCAACCATCTCGCAATGCCATGTTGGGTGTATTTCGATTATGACTTAGCACATTGATATGACTCAGCGGAGTTTGAAATTCAGTTGTAATAATTCCTGCCACGACGGAAACATCATTGGGAACACCATTCAACAAAACAATATCGTGGCGACCCAAGTAAGTATTTTCCAAATCCGTAATATCTACTTTGTTCAAGTAACCATAATTCTCTTCGAGATTAAGTGCTTGATAATTTTGCCCAGCATATAACTCTTCCGTTGTAATAATCGGCACATCGCAAAGATTAAATTCAGGTCGATTGGCGAGTAAAAAAAGTTTGCCTTCCAAATAAGATGTAGCAATTATTTTTTCAAAAAGTAATTTCATTTTTTCACAAGGTATTTCATTTGCCGAAACAAAATGCAAAATATATTTATCCAAACTTTTATAATAATTCAAATTGGCGAGGTACATATACCGATCATCATTCTCTCGATATTGAGTTTGATTAAAAACGGAATGTCCTTTAGAAAAATCCAATTGTTTGAGCGCAAATTCATAATGCAAAGGATAGCGTTTAGTGTTAATATAATACATCAATTCATCTTCTGTATTGTAAATTAATTTCACAGCATCCACTCCTCCATCATTACTTCTCGAAGGACTACTACTAATCAAATCAAATGCAATCGGATCAATCAATTCATTAAAATAATGGAGTTCAGTATTTTCTTTTTTGAGCAAACTGATGTTGAGAAAAGTATCTCTCCCTGACAATTGAACTGCTCGCTGATAATATCCTTCCTTCGTCAAAATCAAAGTATCAGGTTTTGTCGTCACCGTCGAACGATGCCAAGTCGCTTCCCGATCTGCGATCATCGTATATTCTCCATTGGAAAAAACTTTAAAACTTTGCACCTCATCAATCGTCGAAATTCGTAATAAATAAAT
>Ga0114957_1003268_pt1 | contig 14748 bp, 8 predicted proteins | sample BantaG_FD_87175 | JGI IMG/M metagenome (GOLD analysis project Ga0114957, IMG submission 87175) | Marine algal microbial communities from Bantry Bay, Ireland - BantryBay_4 metaG | ecosystem: Host-associated > Algae > Red algae > Unclassified | place: Bantry Bay, Ireland | collected 2014-11-21 | reverse complement strand
GGCAGGTGACCATTGAACAATTCCTGTTCCTTGACCAGTCAGCGTGACGGCTGCGCTGCTACAAGCTTGTTGATCCATTCCTGCACTGATGTCTTCTGGTTGTATTACGGTTATTTGAACGGTATCTTCTAAAGTACATCCATCATCAGTGATGACTTGTACGCGGTAGTTTGTTGTGCTATCTGGTTGTGCCACGGGATCGGGGCAATAGGTACAAGTTAAATTATCTGTTACCAACCAAGTCGGCGATCTTCCGATCAGCGTAGTCAGTTGTATTTGATCTCCTTTGCAAATAATTTCATCTGCTCCTGTTACAGGTTGCTGTTGATTTTTGATGGTGACCAATACTGAATCTGTGGTGGCACAACCAAACTCGTTAGTAACGGTAACGGTATATCGGGTATCTGTGATTGGTTTGGCAACTGGGTTGATACAGGCATCGTAGCAGCTTAGTCCTTCTTGAGCAGTATCCCACTGATATTCCTGCAGGTCGGCTCCACCGCTTACGCGCAATTGTACAAAATCATTCAGGCAGATAGACGTATCTGGTGTAAGCGTTATGATAGGCGCAGCGAATGGACGCACGTCTACGGTTACGCTTTCTGTCGAAGAACATCCCAGCGGATTGGTAACGGATAGTTGATACGTGGTTGTGTCCAGTGGATTGGCCATTGGTGTCAAACAATTTGTGCAACTTAAATCAGGGTGACTTACCCATTGATAAGTATAGCCTGTGGTGTCCTCTTCAAAAACAGGTACCAATAATGCGGACTGACCCTTGCAGATAGATTCAGGAGTCGTTATTGAAAATTCGGGAACTTCCAGTACTTCTAGTGTCCGCGATATAGAATCACTGCAACCAACAGCTGAGGTAGCGATCAATTGAATAGTATGTATACCGATTTCATTAAAAATATAAACCGGACTTTCCAGCGTAGCTTCCTGCTCCTCATTAAATCTCCACTGCCATTGGTCGATGGTGCTATTGACAACGGAAGAAGTATCAATAAAATTAACACTTAACGGAGCACATCCAATACTATCACTCATTAAAAAGCCTACCTCTGGAATTGCTCCCACACCAATATATCCTTCTTTCATCAAAGTGTCTCTACAAATACCATTGTCAACTAGTAATTGTACATTGTAACTACCTGGTTGTAAATATTGTATTAGCGGTTCTGCTGCGTTATTTATTTCAGGATTAATACCTTCGAAGTTCCATCGTAACTCGGAAATAAGATGCGTTGAAGTAGTTAGATTTGTAAATTTAGTACTTCCTGCGTCGTCGCAAAAGAGCGTACGGTCGGCTTGAAAATCTATTATCATTGAAGAGATCACGATGGGGTGATCTGCTACTATCGTTGTTTGGCAATTGACATCATCTATCAAGATAAGCTTTGGAATAAAATCACCGCCTTCGCGATAAATAAAGGAAAGACTGTCATACATAACATTTTCTGTCGTGTCTAACATTCCGTTTCCATAATCCCAAATATAAGTATAAGGTGCCGGTGAATTTCCCACAAAAGTGACGATTGCAGGTGCACAGGCGGTATCTATATCAAAATGAAAGCTACCAACTGGGCCATTTAATTCAATCAATTCAGAAACGATCAGGGTATCTCGACAAGCCTCGGTTGCAATGGCAATTAACGACACATTGTATTTGCCCGGAACGGTATATACGTGAGGTGGATCTTCCTGATTTGAGGTACCACTTTGATCACCAAAATCCCATTCCCAGGCCGTGGCGTTGGAAGAAGTATTTTCAAAATTAACTACTAATGGTGGGCAAATACCAAAGGTCGTATCCTGTGTGAATGCGGCTAATGGATTTGCAATGACGACATAATCATCTCTGCAAACAGTATTGGTGCAGCCGTTGCTATCGGTAATGGTTAGACAAACGGTGTAGGTTCCTTCCACGATATAATTGTGAGTAGGAGCTTCTTCGGTGGATTCCGTTCCGTCTCCAAAATCCCAGCGATAAGTTGGATTTTTACCATTAGAAGTATTCGCAAAACGCACTGCGTGAGCGCTACAACTGAGCGTATCAATGGTGCTAAAAGCAGCCACTGGTTGAGTAACTTCAATTAAGCTGTCCAATGTAAGTATATTGCTACAGCCTTTGTCATCTGTTGCCGTGAGGCTGACATTGTAGTATCCTTCTGCCTCATAAGTATGAGCAGGGTTTTGTTGTGAAGTATTGGTGTTTTGATCACCGAAATTCCAGTCCCATTGATTGACTGTACCGTAGAGGCTGGAAGACGCATCTGTAAAGTTGGTGGAGAACGGTGCGCATCCTACCAAAGGATCAGCGGTAAAATTAGTGGTGACTTCATTGACAAAAATGGTATCATTAAAGAACAAAGAATCCTGGCATCCATTCACATCGGTTACCAATAATTGGATACTCGTATGTGGTCCTGGTGTATCAAAAGTAATGGTAGGTTCAGCCGCTGAAGTATCGCTGATGATACCACTTCCGTTGTGGGTCCAGATCCAGCTTTCCGCAAAGGAAGAACTATCTGAAAGATTTATTGTCAAGGGTAGACAGCCTTCTGTATCTGATAACAAAAAGCTGGCTTTAGGCTCTGTTATTTGTACCAGTTGTAGTAAGGTGTCAGAACAACCCGTTGTAAAATTAAAGGCTATCTGACTGACTAAATAATCTCCCGTGGTTACATAAGTCCAGGAAGGATTGCGTTGAGAACTGGTATCTGTATCTATATTAGGAACACCGAAATCATAAATAATAGAATCGGCTCCGATACTTCTGTCTACAAAATCTATTTTATACAAATGATCACAAATTCGGTTGATTTGGTATGCCGCTTTAGGAGGTACCACTTCAATATATTGAAACAAAGTATGTTCCGCAGGGCAGCTATGATGGAGGGCGGTAAGGCTTATATCCATCACTCCGGTATCTCTATATTCATAAACTGGGTTTTGATCTTGTGAAGTTCCTCCATCTCCAAAATCCCATTCCCAGCCATTCGCAAAATTACTGGATTCATCGGTAAACGTGACCACTGAATTGATGCACGAAACCAGTGGCTCGGCAGAGAAATTTACTGATGGAGGCATTCCAGCGGATACTCCTTTTTTTGTAATGGTGGTATCCCGACAACCTGACTGATCGGTAATGACGAGTCGAATATCATAACGTCCAGTATCTACCAGGGTGAATTCAGGAATGGTATCTGTAGAACTAAAAGTTATCGGTGGAGCAAAAGAATTGTTATAGATTGTCCATTCCCAACTAGTGATTGGACTGAAGGTTTCGCTCGCTTCATTGATCGTAATAGTCAGCGGGACACATCCTTCTCTTTTTTCTTCTGTGATAATAGCTTGCGCTTTAACAATTTTTATGGTGTCGGTGGTGGTTTGTATACAACCCTGTTCGTTGGTGGTCTGGAGTTGTATGGTGTATTGACCTGTACTATCAAATGTTGTAGTGGGACTTGCTGCTATGCTGGATTGTCCGTCACCAAAATTCCATTCATAGGTAGTACCATTGCTGGCGTTGGAGGTGAAATTTACCTCGTGTGGAGCGGTACAACCGAATGGATTATCATTAAAAATAGTAACTGGATTGGCGGGATTGACGGTGATACAGTTTTGGCTTACGGCAACACCCGGACAGCCATTTACGGTACGCGTGAGAATTACGAAGAAGCAACCGATACTATCGTACTGATGAGTTGGGTTGGTTGCAGTACTAGTGTTTCCATCTCCAAAATCCCAAAAAACACTATTAGCTGGATCAGGTGATTCATCGATAAAACTAACGCTGCTTCCCATACATATCGTATCTGCGGAAGCAGAGAATGCAGTAGGGTAGCTGATGCGAATATAATCGGTGCGTATCATCGTATCCTGGCATCCGGTTAGATTGTCCGTTCCAAATAAAGTTACGGTATAAACCCCTTGGTTGTTATAAGTGATGGCTGGAGGAGCTGCTCCGTTGAAGGATTGTCCATTGCCAAAATCCCATCGGAAGGTCATATCTGAACTGGGGCTGGTATTTAGAAAGCTAACAGCGTGAGGAGAAGTGCAGCTAAAAGGCTCATCGGCGATAAAGCTTACTACTGGATTTTCGTTTACGGTAATGAAATTGTCTTTGGTGATGGTATTGGTGCAGCCATTATCATCCATGACGGTGAGGCTGATGGTGTACTCATCTATGACGTCATATCTATTTTCAATAGCGGGCAAACTACCATCATCGGTAATGACGCCTGCTTCTCCGCCTAAGCCCCATATCCATTCTGTGATGTTGCCATCGGCAGAAGTAGAAAGATCTTCAAAAGTAACGTGAAAAGGGACACAGCCATTAGGGTTGGGGACGGTAAAGTCGGGTACTGGTAGTTGGAAAACGGTGATGAAATCAGTTTTACATGCAGTATCGGTTAAACCAGCATTGTCGGTGACAGTGAGGCATATTTCGTAGGAACCAGGTGTGCCAAATATTCTACCGGGATGCTGAGTAGTAGATGCTACTCCCCCTAAGTCCCAGGAATAGCTGGTAATATTACCAATAGATTCATCCTGAAAAGATACTTGTAATGACCCACAACCAGCCGTAACATTGGCTGAAAAATCAGCAATGGGTTGTGCCATAACAGTAGAACCTATCAACAGCCACACTGTGATAAGAGTAATTCTTAATATGTTCATGTTCGTGGGTTAGGAACGTAATATGTTTATGGATATATAATTTGAGAAACTTGTGGAGGGGGGATATTAACGTGTTGGTGATGTGTATTTTCAAGAGGAATAATTCAAATATGGTGCCGAGTATAATTTGGCGTGCGGGGCGGGAGTTTAAAGAAGGAAGGACATTGGCCATATTGGTCTTTCTAGATTGGGAGGGTTGATCCAGAATTATGATCAGAGAAAGTAGTTCTACGCTTAGGCAGTATCAGGTAGACGTCAAATATTCTATTTGAAAAAGTAATTTTCTTATTAATGCTTTTTTTTATAAAAAAAAACAGTAAATTTGAGACTACTGTAATTGAAACCCATTCTTACAACCCAACAAATAGCACAACAATTTAATTGATACTATTAAAGGAGTTCTATTGGCTTCTTTTGATAAAGAACGCTATCTTCTGACTACTTAGAAGCGTATTTTAGACTATCTGACTATACATATTTAAATGGAAATTGAAATTATTCTAACTGGAAATTTTGGTGTGGGAAAAAGCTCCCTGTTTGATCGTTTTTTGTATGATCGCTTTGAGGAGGCGTATACAGGTACTATCGGTGTTCGGGTCAATCAAAGAGACCTGGAGGTAGATGGACATACTGCAGAAGTGATACTGTGGGATATTGCAGGAGAACGTACACAGTCCAAGGTACCTGTGACCTATTTTTCCAACAAAGAAATTATAATTTACGTAGTTGATTTGACGCGACCTTATTTGTTTGAGAATATAGAAGAGGATTTGCAGTATTTACGGAAGGTGGCTCCAAATAGTCAGATCAAGCTGGTTGGGAACAAAAAGGATATGCTTGATGCAGAAGAATTAGCTGAGATTGTTGATGCGTCCGAATTTGAGGAAATTAGCCAGCTTATCTCTGCCAAAACAGGAGAGCAAGTAATGCTCCTTTTTGAAAATCTTGTGAGGGAGATCATGGAGGTGAAGAAAGTGTAAAAGTGTTTAAGTAATGTTGATAAAATAAATTAAGACACTATGCTTCCTCTTTTTCCATCACGCTTCGTTACTAAAATGGTTATTATGCTGTGCATACCGCCCATTTTACGTCCTTGATTGGCAAAAAAATAGTTCGCCTAGCATCTGCATTTATTTAATCGCCATTCCTAGTTGGTTGTATTTGTTTGATCTTCTTGTTGATTTTTGAATAAGATTGTAAAGGTCATTCCTTCTCCAGCCTGACTATTAGCAGAAATTTCATCCCCTGTTTTTACGAGCATACTTTTTACCAAGCTGAGGCCATTGCCAGCGCCGGGTCTGTCGGTGGTGAGTCGGGTGGCAGGTTGGAAGAGTTTGGAACCATAACGCGTCAGGTCTATTCCTATTCCATTGTCAGTTATTTGAAATTGAGTGCCACTCGGGGTGCTACTTGAGGCTAGCTGTATGTTTAATTGCTGGTCTTCTTTTCGGAATTTGATGGCATTTTCGATAAGGTTATAAAAAATACTTTTTAGCATTTTTCTGTTGTAGAAGATGGTTGGTACTGTTGAGAAATCGGTATGAATGGTTGGCTGTTGGCTGATATCGAGGTCTTCTTTGAGGAGTTCGAGGGTATCCTGTGTGAGTTGCTCTAAGTTAATGATTTCGTGTTTTTCGGTAGCCAGAAAGGTGACGTCAACGAAGTCAGAAAGACTCTTGGCAGTGTTTTGTAGTTTGGCGAGACAGGCATTGATATGAGTGGTGATCTGCTTTTTTTTACTTTCTTTTTCAACTGTTTTAGCATATTCAAGTAGGCCTATGAGTTGAGAGAGGGGAGATTTGATGTCGTGACGTAGTCCCCGGAAAAAGTTGGTCATAAAGTCTGGTTGTCCAGTCATCCGTTCGTCATTCGTAGCCATAGATTGGGAGCGAATCATGAGTTCATTGCGGAAGTTGTCCCGTTGGCGATCCAGTTGAAGTTGGCTATTTTTATAATGGTCAATGTTTATTAATTGTATAAAATAATTTTTATCGCCTGTTTCATTAAGGAAGGGAAAAACATTGATCAACATCCATTGTTTGATGCCATTGGGGTGCTTGATAAGTCCTTCTAGTGAGTGAGTGTTTAGGTCATTTTTGTGCTCATTATCAATCATTTTTGTCAAATCAACCCCACGTTCTACTAAAAAATTAATAAAATCTATGCCTTCAGAAAGAGGAATATCTAAATTTTTAGTATTATGTATCTTTATTACTCCTTTTTCGTCTAAAAGAACAACAGATTGACCCGAAGGGGGCATCAATAATATACGTTGAAATAAGGTTGAATTCATAGCGCGAGACTTTATTATAAGTAGTTCTGTTCTAAACTATTTGGATAAAATTGCTTGATTGCGTTAGAACTTGTCCAAATATCTTGCAAATATAAAGTTAATATTAATATCAAAATCAGAAAATAATTGAAAAAGTTAAATTGTATTATGTTGGTAGACGATGATGCGGCTACGAACTGGCTAAACGAGGAACTGATCGAGGATCTCGATATGGCCAATCATGTTGTTATTTCCACAAATGGGGAAGAGGCGCTAGATTACTTTAATAATATTGAAGGTAAAAATTTTATTCGTCCCAATTTAGTATTGTTGGATATTAATATGCCACTCATGGATGGTTTTGAATTTTTGGAAAAATATTCTAAACTGGATACCAGCTTGCACGCGGAAGTGGTCATTATGTTTTTAACAACCTCAGATTCTACTATAGATAAAGATCGTGCTAATGGTAAACTTGTTAAAGGGTTTATTGAAAAACCACTAAAGCGGGATAAGTTGATGAATATTTGGGAGAATTATTTTTTGTAGATAAAAAAATGATTGAATTTTGAATAGGCGGACTTGGGAAGCACTGCTTCGGAGTAGATCGATCATTCAAAATTCCATCATTCTATCATTCAAAACTAGAAAAGCTTACATCCATTCTTCGTGGTCCGTTTCTATTTTCCATAAAACAAAATCTTGTAGTTTCGTTGCTTGCTCCAGTGGAAGATAGGGAAGGTCGAGGGTTCCGCCTGCGGTGGAGAAGGTGACGCTGGCCAGTTGGCGGCGTTGTTGGAAGGGGCTTTGATGGAGGGTGATGGCTTGTACTTTTTCCCAGCAAAGGATGGCAGCCCGTTGTCCTAGAAATCCTTTTGAATAATAAAGACCTCGAAAGCTGAGCGCGTACCGCCAGCGCTGGTGCCAGGTGCGGGCATAAAAATATACGAGAGGAATCCAAAGAAGCACTAGCAAGATGAACCACGTTTTCCAAATATAAATACCTATCAATATCAACGCAGGGACTACGCCAAAATAGAGGGTGTACCGTCCAACGATCAGGGAACTAATCGTATGTTCCATAAAATCATCTTTGTTAAAATCCGGAAAATAGGTTTGACGAACTGTGTCTATCTGTGGTTGATAACATCCGGGAATCATAAACGTTTTTTTACCAGCCAATACTTTACTGGAAGCTTGCTTGAGGTAGAGCGTGTATAAGCCGAATAGTCGTTTTACCGGATTACTGCGCCATTCAACTAATTGAATTTTTTTTGTGGGAGCAGCTTGTTCTGTTCGGGTGAAAAGTCCGGCGATGATGTTGAAGCCGCTGTCGGTTTGGGTGACGCGAAGGTCGTAGTAGCGGAATACGGTTTTTACCAAAGTTAATAAAAATGCGGCCAATAGTACAATTATCATCAATCCGGTAATCACCAGAATGGATCCAAAAATTACAGACCATACTTCTCTCTCCTTTTCTTTTCCGAATAAGACTTCTGCATATTCTGATAATCCAATCAGGAACAAGAGTATAATACCCGCCGTACGAATGTGATTCTGGGATACCCCAATTTTTAATAAATCAACAATAGATAACCGCAGTAATTCTTTGTCTGGCTGAGGGGGAGCAACAACGATTTCGGGATCAGCAGGGTGGGGGGAAGAAGTAGTTGTTTCCTGCGATGCTTTGCGTTGGAGAATGAAATTTCGGATTTCGTTGGCTTTGGTTTTGCTGAGGGCTTTGATGGCGAGTTCGTTTCCGGCGGAACCTGCGGTGTCGAGGTCGAGCTGTACGACATTGAAAAAGCGGTGGACGATGGTTTGGGTGAAGTTGATGGTTTGGATGCGGTCGAAGGGGATGTTACGGTTGGTTTTGTTAAACAGTCCGGCGCGTATCACCATCTCATTTTCCTTCAGGTGAAAATAAAAATTAAAATAAGCGATGAGGGAGCCGATAGTAGAAATAGCGACGGCTCCAATAGCGATAATGGTTAAGAAGTATTCAAATTTGCTTTGAGGGTTTATAAAATAAAAAACAAAGACAGGCCATGCGCTTTTAATTATTGTGATAAACAAGGTTTGTACGATAATTAAAATGGCGACTGGTGATTGTCGTTGTTCTTCTGTGAGTGGGGTTAGATCAGTTGTTTTCATGCTGTCCCGTCTTTTCGATCACGAATGTTTTTAGTTGTTCTGCACGTTCACCTCCTAGTCCTGGAATGGAGAGGTCGCTGCTTTCGCCTCCGGCGGTAAATACTTCGAGTCGGCGGAGGTTAAATTGTCGTTCGATGGGCCCTTGTCGCACTTCGCAGTGTTGGACGCGGTTGTATGGAATGACGATGGTTTTGCGGAAAAATACGCCAGTACGATAAGTGAGGTCGTGCTCACGAACGAGGAATCCCTGTACTTTGAAATTTCGCCAGGTATGCCAGAGGGAAAAGAGAAAAAGGAATAGCCATGCGGCTGGTACGGCCCATTGGACGAGGTAGGGGATACTGAACTCGGCAAAATAATAGATTCCGCTGAGGATGGCGATAAGTATTGAGAAAAAGAGAATCGTGCTGATTTGGCTTACTTTTAGGTACGCGGGAGAGAGGGATTCGAGGGAGTGTTCCGATAGGTCGGGGAGGGAGGTTATTGGGATGCTAGGGTTTTCGAAGAGCATTTTTTTTGTGAAGATACTAAGATTTTTTTTGCCACAAAGGCGCCAAGACACTAAGGTTCTTGTAAGGTAACCATTCCTAAGCTATCATCTTCTTCAAGTCTTTTTGTGTTATTCAACTAGTTACCAAATTTTACTATTTTTACATTCAGTCGATAGGCGGTATATTTAGGAATATTGATAAAATAAATTAAGACACTATGCTTCCTCTTTTTTCATCACGCTTCGTTACTAAAATGGTTATTATGCGGTGCATAACGCCCATTTCAGCGCCTTGATTGATGAAAAAATAGTTTGCCTTTTATCTCAATCTATTTAATCGCCATTCCTTAGGAATTGCCTAGCGTTTTTTTTAATCAAAAATCAAAAATCATGAAAAATAAGATCAGTATTGTATTAGGTCTTTTAATCTGTACGTTGACGATGGGGCGAGCTGGAGAAGGGATGTGGCTGCCTCAGTTGCTCAAGGCACTCAATGAGGGGGAGATGCAGACGATGGGGATGAAGCTGACGGCGGAGCAAATTTATAGTGTCAATCAAGGGAGTTTAAAGGATGCGATTGTACATTTTGGAGGCTTTTGTACCTCGGAAGTGATCTCGCCGAATGGGTTGATGTTGACGAACCATCATTGTGGATACGGGCAGATTCAGTCGCATACGACGATGGAAAAAAATTATTTGCGAGATGGATTTTGGGCGAAAAACTATGGGGAGGAGTTGACGAATCCTGGATTATTTGCGCGATTTATTGTACGGATTGATGATGTGACGGAGCAGGTATTGGCGGGAGTGAAAGACGGGATTAGTAACGAGGCACGGCAGTCGATGATTGATAAAAATATTGCAGGATTGAAAGATAAAATGGAGTTGGGCCCTTTTGAAGAGTTGATGGTACGTCCCTTTTATCATGGCAATCAATACTTTTCTTTTACGACCGTTACCTTTAATGATGTACGACTGGTAGGTGCACCGCCCGAGATGATTGGGAAGTTTGGGGCGGATACGGATAACTGGGAATGGCCGAGACATACAGGTGATTTTTCTTTATTTAGAATTTATGCAGGACCGAACAATGAGCCGGCGGACTATAGCGCAGATAACAAACCTTATCAACCTAAACACTTTTTACCAATCTCACTGGATGGGGTAGAGGAAGGAGACTTTACGATGATCTTTGGTTTTCCGGGACGTACGAATCAGTACCTGCCAGGTGTAGCAGTCAAGCAGTTGATGGAGACAGTGAATCCTGCACGGATCGCTATTCGGGATGCGGCGTTAAAGATTTTGGATAAAGAAATGCGAAAAGATCCCAAGACGAAAATTCAGTATGCTAGTAAGTTTGCGCGAGTAGCGAACTATTGGAAAAAATGGATTGGAGAAAATCAGGGATTGGAGGCTACAAATGCCTTGGATAAAAAAGCGAAACTGGAAAAGGAATTTCAAGACAAAGTAAACAGTAAGCCTGAATGGAAAAATAAATATGGTACTGTACTCTCTGACTTTGATCGAATGTATCGGGAGTTGGAACCGTTGGTGTTGTCTCGTAATTACTATAACGAAGTATTTGGTCGGAACATCGAGGCGATGCGGATTATCGGGTATCTGCGTAGACTGGTGAAAGCGCAGGAAAATAATGGGACAGATGGATATGATAAATTCAAGGCACGATTAAATGGCCCGTTGGAAAGTTTTTATAAAAATTATAATCCTAAAATTGACCAACAAGTATTTGTCGCCTTGACGAAGATGTATGGGAATGCGAATGGTGCAAAAGAAATTTCTGCTTCTATGCAAAACTATCTGATGGGAAATGGTATTCGCGACTATGACGGCCTGGCTGCAAAGACATTCGACAAGACAATGGTGCTTGATAAAGATAAGTTGTTGCAAACAATCAATCAGACACCGGAAGAAGCTGTTAAAGCAATTAAAGCAGATCCGTTATATCAGTTGTCTGAAAAACTGAGTGCGGATTATGATGCTAAAATTGCTAATAATTATAAAAAAATTGATGGTCAAATACAAACGCTGCAACGCACCTATATGGAAGGCTTGATGGAAGTATTCCCGGACCGCCGCTTCTGGCCTGACGCGAATTCGACCATGCGTGTCACCTACGGAAAAGTCAACGGCTATCAGCCTCGCGATGGGGTTACTTACAATCCTTTGACGACGCTGGATGGTGTAATGGCGAAGTACAAGCCGGGTGATTATGAATTTGATGTACCTAAAAAATTAGTTGATCTACATGCGAAAAGAGACTATGGCAACTACGCTACTGCCGACGGAAAAATGCCCGTTTGCTTTCTTGGTTCCAACCATACCACGGGAGGTAATTCCGGTAGCCCCGCCATCGATGCCCATGGTAATTTGGTCGGTCTAAATTTTGACCGCGTATGGGAAGGTACGATGAGCGATATCAATTACGATGCCTCCATTTGTCGAAATATCATGGTCGATGCTCGATACATTCTTTTTATTGTAGACAAATACGCGGGAGCAGGACATTTGATTGAGGAGATGAAATTGGTTCATCCGCGAGCAGGAGGAGTCAATACGAAGCAGCAGAAAAAGATGAAAAAAGGGACTGCACCGATGCAAAAGAATGGTGCGCAGTTGGAAGGAAATAATAAACGTAATAAGCCACAGAAGAAAGACAAGTCGGGTGTTCCGCAGCTTGGTTCGCCGAATGGTGGTAAATAAATAGGTTTATATTCATCTAGGCTTTCAGCCTAGATGAATAGGCCCGAGTGACGGAATTGGTAGACGTGCACGCTTCAGGTGCGTGTGCCGCAAGGCGTGGGGGTTCGAGTCCCCCCTCGGGCACTTTGTTAAGATATTGAGAGAGTTGCAGGCTTGGGAATCTTTGATCGAACAAACTGTCCGCGTCATTGATAAAAGTAGTGAATCTAAAAGTACCAAAAGAAATTTGATCTGGAACGCTTATAACTTGCAAAATAAATGAAAGGATCAACATTTATTTTTTTTCAACTAAAAATATCTGCCTCTCTTTCTCATAAGTAATCAGTCCATACTCCAGTCCCTCCGCTGTAAAGTACAACATCGAATCTTTATAAGGAATTTGATATGTACCATCTGACTCCTTTTCAAATTTGTCCAAAGGCATCTTAAACGGAATCGTATCGCCGTTAAAATTTATCTGCATATATCCTTCTCCTTTCCATTTCGCAGGATAGAAATGATAAATGGGATTGAAGCCGCCACTGCTTCTTTCTTTTTCAAATGATTTTTTCTGAAAGTGAACCAGATTAATATAATCACTTTTGTTATTCCAAACTTCTGTTTCCACGAAGAGGTTGGGGATCGTGTTTTCTTTAAAATGCTTTTCTGGAGGTTCATCTTTATTGAATGGTGATGAATCATATTTTAAAGAATGGCTTCCAAAAAGCATTACCCATTTATTGTCTATGAAAAAAAGTACCGTATAATAAGATCTGTTTTCGTAAATAACGGAATGGTTTTTAGCTAGGGTAGCGCGCTTGTACAACGTATCAAATTGTGGTTGAATGGCTTCTTCTGATAAAGCTAAATCTCGGTTAATGATCTCGCAAGGATGTTTGGTTTTGTCCCCATCTAATAACCAGGTATAGTACCCATCATCATTGACAAGGTATCCTTCATAAAGTTTACTTATTTCATCAGCCGCTAAAATCAAGCTATCGACAACCACACCATCTGTATTTAATTTGTAATAACTATTCAGATAAACATCTGGGTTATTCATTGGACTTGAGTCATAATTTTTAGTTTTTATGGCTACGGTATTATCAGTCGGATTAAAATAGGCGATAGTTATCTGTTTGAAATCTTCCTTGATTACCAACGGTTCTATTTTGTATTTTTCTGTCGCTACACCAGTATTTATATCTTGGTAGGAGGCATACTCCTGTGGGAGTTTTTCAATTTTGGCAAGTACCGCTGGATTTCTCGACATCGTTTTTCGAAGAAGAACTAGTAGGATAATCAGGAGGACTGGTATTAGGAAGTAGAGAATTTTCATTAAATTTTTATGTAAAAGTACGTCAATTGAGGCAGGTTATTTTGGGTAGTTGATTAAAGCCGTTTTAAGGTAGTAAAAAATATCTTGATTTTAGCGTAATTCTGTAGTGCTTTTATCAATGTAATGCTTCCCGAGGTGTTTACGGGAGAAGTAGGAGTTGTCATATAGAAAAAGTTTTGAAAATAGTTACGAAATTCATATCATTAATTAATTTTCAATTGTTAATAAAGTATAGAAACAACGAAAATTGAATATAATGAAAAATAATTTACCCTTTCTGTTTTTACTTTTTAGCTTTTCACTAGCTGCGCAAGTTTCAGAATCAGATTATCTACTCCTAAGAGAAAGCCTAATTCAAAAAATCAACCAGCTTCGAGTTTTAAAGGAATTACCTCCTTTAAAGTCAAATCTACTCCTGAGAAAAGCAGCCAAAAATCAAAGCGTTTACATGGCTGAAAATAAAAAGATAGGCCATGGACAATCAAAAAATGAATTAGGTACTCCTTATAAAAGAGTTCGATTTTTCAAAGGAATGGAATTTGAAATAGTTGGTGAAAATGTGTTACATTCTGGTAAGACATTGCTTCCATTAAATAATGAGAACATAGAATTTATTGCAAAAAAAATGTTTGAGTCATGGAAAAATTCACCAGAGCATTATGCAAATATGATTAAGGCTGAGTATGAATTTGGTGACATTGATTTTCAGTTTGAACCGGAGGAAAAGATATTTTATGCAACACAGGTATTTGGTAAAAAGGGAGTGAAAATCAAGGGACAATTGTCTAATAATGCCTTCGGGATTTCCGATGAGGATGAGGTTTGTTACAATGCTTACGAAAATTATGAGAACCTGATCGCCAACATGGGAAATTCGATTCATATTGAGGGCGACAAAGTTATGTTCTATTATCATGACATAGCATATTTTAATGAAATTTTTTCTGGAAATAAGGATGGGATTGCCATTGATTTAGTTTTTAGAGATCAGGTGAGTTGTGGTACTCCAAATCAAATTGATTATTCTCCTATTTATGATGGAATATTATTAAAACCAGTTTTTAAAAAAGAAATTCTAAGGAATAACACAGCGAACAGTAGCTATCG
>Ga0114957_1003265_pt1 | contig 14760 bp, 9 predicted proteins | sample BantaG_FD_87175 | JGI IMG/M metagenome (GOLD analysis project Ga0114957, IMG submission 87175) | Marine algal microbial communities from Bantry Bay, Ireland - BantryBay_4 metaG | ecosystem: Host-associated > Algae > Red algae > Unclassified | place: Bantry Bay, Ireland | collected 2014-11-21 | reverse complement strand
TCAAAAATTGGGAAACAATTCCTGTTCCGAGCAATTGGGAATTAGAAGGCTATGGTATGCCGATTTATACCAATTCGGGACATCCATGGGCCCGCTACGATTATCCGAAGGTTGGGGACGAAGACAATCCTGTGGGCATTTATAAAAAAATATTTACCGTTCCGCAAGCTTGGGACGGCATGAAAGTCCGCTTGCATTTTGGGGGCGTGACTTCCGCTTTCTACGTTTGGGTGAATGGAAAAAAAGTGGGCTATAGCCAAGGAAGTCGATTGCCTGCGGAATTTGACATCACCCCATTTTTGCAAAAAGGAAACAATACCGTCGTGGCGCAAGTGTTCAGGTGGTGCGACGGTTCGTACTTGGAAGTGCAAGACCATTGGCGGTTGAGCGGAATTCATCGGGACGTGATGTTGTTGGCAGAACCTAAGATTTCGATTGCGGATTTTTTTGTAAAAACGGAGTTGGATAAAAAATACGAAGATGCTTCGCTGCTGATTCTACCCAAATTAAACGCGCCCAAAGGCAAAGCGTCCCGCTCGACGCTGCAAGATTTATCCAAATGGAAATTAAGCGCAAAAATATTTGACGAGACAGGAAAAAAGGTAGGCGAACAAACGATCCCTGTGGAGGAAATTACTAAGTATTTTTACGGGCAACGCTGGGAAGTAAAGTTTGATTTTTTCAATATAGAAATTAAAAACCCTAAAAAATGGTCTGCCGAAAATCCGAACTTATACACATTAGTTCTGAGTCTAAAAAATGGAGCGGGACAAATCGAAGAGGCAAAATCTTGTCGAATCGGTTTTCGAAAATACGAATGGGAAGCAGGAGTTTTTACCGTCAATGGAGCAGCTGTAAAACTCTACGGGGTGAATCGCCACGACCACAATAAAGACCACGGGAAAGCAGTCACTTACGCCGACATGAAACGGGATATGGAATTGCTCAAACAATATAATTTTAACGCTGTTCGGTGCAGCCACTATCCGAACAATCCAGAATTTTATGACCTCTGCGATGAATACGGCATCTACGTGATGGACGAAGCTAACGTAGAATCGCACGGGCTGCGGGGCGAACTCACCAACGACCCGACGTGGATAAATGCCTACCTCGACCGCGCGATACGCATGGTGGAGAGGGACAAAAATCATCCTTCGATTTTCTCTTGGTCTTTGGGGAATGAATCAGGATTGGGGGGCAACCACGCAGCGATGGCGGGTTGGATAAAACACACCGATGCCGAGCGGATGTTGCACTACGAAGGCTCGAATGGTGGCGGCGGAAAAGTGTCTCCACAAAGCCGAAATACGCCTACCGACCCTTGGGATTTTACGGATATGATTTCTCGTATGTATCCTACCCCCCAAGAATTTATTGAAATGGATGCTTCGCAAACTAGTAAAAAAGTGGTCATCTCCTGTGAATATTCCCACGCCATGGGCAACTCCAATGGAAGCCTTCAAGAGATTTGGGATAACATCCATGGCAACCCTAGGTTGGCGGGTGGGTTTATTTGGGATTGGATGGACCAAGGTATTTTGGTGACGGAAGAGGATGGCTGCCAACAATACGCTTACGGGGGATATTTTGGAGAAAAAATCCACGACTCTAATTTTTGCCTCAACGGAATTATCAATGCAGACCAGACGGTAAAACCCGTGATGGAGGAATGTAAATACGTTTTTCAACCTTTTGTTTTTAAAAATTTTGATGCTCAAAAACGGACGGTTGACCTCACGAATAGACGACCGTTTTTGGAGGTGACAGATTATGAGTTGGTTTGGGAAATACTGCAAGATGGAAAAGTGATTTTAAAAAGCACCACGCCCATCCCAATTTCTACGGAAGAAAATCAGACAATTACGCTACCTTATAACAATAATTTTACAAAAGGAAAAGAACACCACCTCAACGTTTTTGCGCAGCTTAAAAAAGACAAGCGTTGGGCAAAGAAAAATCACGTCATCGCCAGCGAACAGTTCGTCCTTCCAAATCTGACTACGGCAGCAAAAATGAAAATTCCAACTTTTGCAAACCACCAAAAATTATCTATTGATAAAAATAGTAACAACGGAAAATGGAAAATTTCAAATGTTAACTTTTCCGCAGTTTTCAATGCAACCGATGGAACTTTAGAAGCATATGATTTCAAAAAACAGCCCCTCCTCTCCACGCCCGTACGGCCCAATTTTTGGAGACCCGTGACGGACAATGATCGATTGGGTTGGAAAACCGAGAAGGAATTAGCCTTTTGGAAAACAGCCACCCAACAACAAACGCTCTCCGAAATTTCCGAAAACAAAATTTCTGATTTTCATTATCTCGTGGAGGTGGTTCAAAAATTGGGTGGCGGTGAAGCTTATCATTTGACGCGCTACGACATTTATGCAGATGGAAAAATAGAAATCACCAACGAACTCCAAGCGGACCCTACCCTGCCCTATTTGCCGAGGCTCGGTATGAAATTCGGCTTGGAAGCCTCTTTTTCCGAAATTAAATATTTTGGAAAAGGTCCCCACGAAAATTATGAAGACCGCAACGAAGCCGCATTCGTGGGGCAGTACGAAAGTAGCCTCATCAATTTTTCTGATACTTACGTTTATCCGCAAGCCTACGGAAATCGGACGCAAACCCGCTGGGTAGAATTTTTGGATACAAGTGGAAAAGGGGTGAAAGTGTCGGGTCAATCTTTTGAATTTAGCGCGCATCCTTTTACCAACGAGAACTTGGAACAGGCAACCCAAGTTTGTGAGTTAGAGCAAAACGGGCAGGTGAATGTCAACGTGGATTATCGACAAATGGGCGTGGGCGGTTTCAATTCGTGGAGTTGGAAAGCTGCGCCTTTGGAAAAATATCGCATCAAGTCTGGGGATTATATTTATCGAATTACGCTGAGTCCCGTTGGATTTTAATACTGGATTGAGGTATCGGAATTCCTTGTAAGAATTGGTTACAACCTTACCACAAATGATTCTTTTGAACTGAACCATAAGGTAAAATCTGAACACAGTAGTACATTGGGTTTTTAGAAAATTTTCAAAAAATAGGAAAAATGATAGCAACGGTTTATCGGGGAAACCACACTTTTTCAGTCATCGAAAAAGAGCTAGAGCAACCCCAAAAAAACGAAGTTAGAATCAAAGTCGCTTATTGCGGCGTGTGCGGAACGGACGTACATATTTACCACGGCATGATGGACAAACGAGTGACGATGCCCCTTACGATTGGCCACGAAATGTCGGGGGAAATTGATGCCATTGGGGAAGGTGTGACGGGATTTGCCGTAGGCGAAAAAGTGGTTGTTCGCCCCTTGGATGACCGAGGAGTGAAGCCTTCGGACAAAGGATTTAACCACATTTGCGAAGACCTCAAATTTATCGGAATTGATAGTGCAGGTGCAATGCAGCAATATTGGAACGTACCTACTTTCACTTTACATAAACTGCCTGCTTCGACCGATTTGAAATTGGCAGCACTTATCGAACCCCTTTCCGTGGCTTGTCACGATGTGCGTTTATCCGAGTTGAAAAAAGGGGAAACTGCGGTGGTGCTTGGTGGCGGGCCCATTGGATTATTGGTGGCGATGGTGGCGCAACAGCGAGGTGAAAAAGTCATCATTTCTGAAGTCAATCCTGCTCGAATTGCTTTGGCAAGAGAACTGGGTTTTGAAGTCGTTAATCCTTCTACAACGAATTTGGTAGATTTTGTAAAAAAACAAACGGAAGGCAAACTTGCCGATGTGGTTTTTGAAGTGGCGGGCGTACAAGCGACCGTGGATATGATGACGACGGTTGCGGGCATTCGGAGTCGCATCGTGATGGTTGCTATTCACGGGCAACCGAAAAACGTAAACCTCTTTCAGTTTTTTTGGAAGGAATTAAAATTGATTGGGGCGAGGGTTTATGAGAAAGAAGATTACGAAGCTGCCATCCAATTGATAACTGCGCAGGAATTGCCTTTTGAAAAATTGATTACCAAGGTAGAACCGCTGACTTCTATTCAACGGGTGTTTGAAGATATTGATAAAAATCCTGACGGGATGAAAGTGCTTTTGGATTGTAGTTGTTGAGTAAGAAATTCCCATAACCCCGACTCGAAAGTCGGGGTTATAAGAAATTAACCTCACATTATATACACTATAAAAAAAATTGAAAAAAACAAAAATGAATATTTTAGAAAAATTTAGTTTAAAAGGAAAAACGGCCCTCGTGACGGGATGCAAAAGAGGTATTGGAAAAGGAATGGCGATTGCCCTCGCAGAAGCGGGTGCAGACATCATTGGCGTGAGTGCCACCCTAGAAAAAGAAGGAAGCGAAATAGAAAAAGCAGTCTTGGAAACGGGACAAAAATTCAAGGCCTACACTTGCGATTTTAGCGACCGCAAAGCACTCTATCGATTTATCAAAAAAATGAAAAAGGATTTCCCCGTGATTGATATTTTGGTCAATAATGCGGGAACAATTTTGCGAACTCCCGCTGCCGAACATCCCGATGAGATGTATGACAAAGTGGTGGAGGTCAACCAAAATGCACAGTTTATTTTGACCCGTGAACTAGGGAAAGAAATGATAGAAAGAGGATATGGAAAAATTGTTTTCACCGCTTCGCTACTTACTTTTCAAGGTGGAATTACGGTGCCAGGATATGCTGCAAGTAAAGGTGCGATTGGTCAATTGACGATGGCATTTGCCAACGAGTGGGCATCTAAAGGGGTCAATGTCAACGCCATTGCGCCTGGCTATATCAGCACCGACAACACCGAGGCTTTGCGAAATAATAAAGCACGTTCTAAGTCAATTTTGGAAAGAATCCCCGCAGGACGGTGGGGAGAACCCGAAGACTTTGCGGGGCCGATTGTTTTCCTTTGTTCCGATGCTGCGAATTATATGCACGGAAGTATCATGCTGGTGGATGGCGGTTGGATGGGAAGATAGGTTTCCTGTTCTAATAACAAAACATTTACAAAAAAAATCAACAAATGAAAAATTATAAACTCTTCATTGATGGGAAATGGAAAAATGCCAGTTCCAAATCGAAGTTAAAAATCATCAGTCCAATTGATGAAAAAGTAGTAGGCACCACTCAAGATGCGACTAAGGCAGATGCTCACGCTGCATTGGTCGCGGCGCAAAAAGCACAGAAAAAATGGCGTAAAATTCCCGCTCGACAGCGGGCGGAATTGCTCCGAAAATTTACCCAAGAAATTAGAAACCACAAGGAAGAACTCGCCCAACTCATCACCAAGGAACAAGGTAAATTATTTAAGGTCGCCCAGTTTGAAGTGGAAGTCACTTGCACTTTTATCGAGTACGCTTGTGAGTGGGCGCGCCATGTGGAAGGCGACATTATTCCTTCCGACAATCCTGACGAAAAAATTCTGATTCATAAAATTCCACGGGGCGTGGTGGTGGCCATCACGGCTTGGAATTTTCCACTTGCTTTGGCGGGAAGGAAATTGGGGCCTGCCCTCATCACGGGAAATACGGTCGTACTGAAACCTACCCCCGATGCTCCTTTGGCGACTTTGGAATTATGTAACCTCGCCAAAAAAGCGGGGATTCCCGATGGCGTGATTAATATGGTGACGGGAGGAATTGAGGTGGGAAAAGCCTTGACGGAAAGTCCTTTGACGCAGATGGTGACCATGACGGGAAGCACCCCCACGGGACAGGCGATTGCAAAATCTGCCGCCAAAAATCTGACGCACGTTCAACTGGAATTGGGCGGAAAAGCACCTTGTATCATTTTCGAAGATGCGGATTTGGACATTGCCGTTCAGGGGGCTTTGCATTCTAGATTTGATAATAATGGGCAGGTCTGTACTTGCAACGAACGGATGTATGTCCACGAAAAAATTTATGAGGCGTTCATGGAAAAATTTCTCGCTGCCGTAAAAGCCTTGAAAGTGGGGAATCCATTTTTGGAAGATACCGACATTGGCCCCAAAATGAATGAAGCTGGTGTGCAGCATTTGGAAAAACTAGTTGCCAAAAGTGTGCAGCAAGGAGCGACCATTTTGTGCGGTGGAAAACGACCAAAGGGCAAAGCTTTCAAAAAAGGATTTTGGTTTGAACCGACCATCCTCGGTGATGTCCAACAGAAAATGACCATCGTCCACGAAGAACTTTTTGGTCCCGTATTACCCGTGATTAAATTTAAGGATTTTGAGGAAGTTTTGGAATATGCGAATGATTCCCAATACGGTTTGGCGGCGATAGTTTTCACGCAGGACATGAAAAAAATTATGCGCTTGAGTGATGAGTTGGAATTTGGGGAAATATATTTTAACCGAGGACACGGGGAACAACACCAAGGTTTTCACAATGGATTGAAAATGAGTGGGACAGGTGGTGAAGATGGGAAATATGGACTTGACCAGTATCTGGAAAAGAAGACGACTTATATTAAGTATTGATATGTAACAAAACATTTACAAAAAAGATGATTCCAATAAAATCCATCCAAACTAAACTATTTGAAGTCCCCCTTCCCGAGGTCATGTCGGATGCAAAACATGGCGACCACTTTAATTTTGAACTGGTCACCGTGACCATTACTTTGGAAAATGGACAAGCGGGAACAGGCTACACCTATACGGGCGGAAAAGGAGGACACGCTATCAAAGCCATGATTGACCACGATTTTGGAAAGGCTTTGTTGGGGAAAGATGGAACGGACATCGAGCAGCTTTACGATTTTATGGAGTGGCACATTCATTATGTCGGGCGGGGCGGAATTGCCTCTTTTGCGATTTCTGCCATTGACATTGCGCTGTGGGATATTCGTTGTAAAATGGCGAATCAACCGCTTTGGAAAATGGCGGGCGGTGCAGGTAAAACTTGCAAAGCTTATTGTGGCGGGATTGATTTGGCATTTCCCTTAGAAAAATTATTAAATAATATCCGAGGATATTTAGCGGCTGGTTTTAACGCAGTTAAGATAAAAATTGGTCGAGAAAATTTGTCCGAAGACTTGGAACGCATCAAAGCGGTGCGGGAATTAATTGGCGAGGAGGTCACCTTTATGGTCGATGCAAATTATTCGATGTCGGTCGAAGAAGCCATCACGGCAGCCCGAGCATTTGCACCCTACAATATTTATTGGTTTGAAGAACCGACCATCCCCGACAATTACAAAGGTTACGGAACAATTGCCGACGCCACAAAAATGCCCTTGGCGATGGGCGAAAATTTACACACGATTCACGAATTTAAATACGCAATGGAGCAATCCAAATTGTCATTTGTTCAGCCCGATGCTTCCAACTGTGGTGGCGTGACAGGATGGTTGGCGGCGGCAAAATTGGCGGCGGAACACCAGATTCCCGTTTGTTCTCATGGGATGCAAGAGTTGCACGTTAGTTTGGTTTCCTCACAGGCGCACGGTGGCTGGTTGGAAGTACACAGTTTTCCGATTGACCAATACACGACTCGTCCTTTGGTAGTAGAAAGTTTTCGGGCAGTCGCTTCCGATGAATCGGGCGTGGGGGTGACTTTCGATTGGGAAAAACTGACACCTTATATGAAGAGTGAAACCAAGGTATCGGATTCCTTCAAGGAATCCGATACCTATATCAAATCCTGATTTTAAAACAAAACAAAAAAACCATGCTTACAGGAATCATCTGGGCAGTAGTCGCAGGCATCATGCTCGGCTTATACGCCCTACCAGAAAAATTTACTAAAGATTTTGAATTTGAAAATACGTGGGGACTAATGTTCTTCATCAACATGATTATCGTCCCCATCTTAGCCGTCACATTTTTGGTCAATGGCTTCGGTGAAGTACTCGGCGCCATCCCTTCCGACATTTATCTGAAGATGGCTTTTTCCAGTTTCCTTTGGGGAATCGGGGTGATGATGTGGGGCAAAGCGATTGACTATATCGGGCTGTCTTTAGGGTTTTCTATTTTTATTGGAACGGTGATTTTGGTCGGTTCGCTCCTCCCTTTTTTGGAAGATGGATTACCTCCGTCCAATGTGTTTATGACCATCCTCGGCGGAATTGGAATTGTATTGTTGGGCGTGATTGCCAATGGAAAAGCTGGAATCACGAGAGAAAAAGACGCTGCAAAAAAGGAAACGACGGAAGGGCAAAAATCGGTCGGAACGGGAATTTCGATTGCCATTGTTGGAGGATTATTGGCGACAGGATTTAGTTATGCCAATGCTGCGGGAAGACCGATTATTCATGAAGCGAGTCAAGCGGTAGGAAATCCAGAATGGGTGACGGCAGTCATCGTCATGTTTATCATTTACGTTTCGGGGGCGATATTCGTGATTCCTTATTTCATTTATCAACTGAATAAAAAAGGGTTTTGGAAAAATTTCAGCACCGCTTCCTTGGGACGCAATATCGGATTGACTAGCGTGATGGCACTTTTAAATTTTGCAGCTTCGGCAGCTTTTGCCTACGCCGCTTTTAACTTGGGGAAATCTGGGAATACCGTGGGCTACGCTATTTTCAATACCGTTTGTGTGGCAGTTGCTATCGTGAGTGGACTCGTCACGGGCGAATGGGTGACGGCTTCCAGTAAAGCAAAACGATTTTTATACATCGGCTTGGCTGCGATGATTGCTGGCGTAGTGGTGATTGCGCTAGGGAATGGAATGTAGCAAATGGACTTTTTTTATTTGGATATATCAGTAATTTTGAATCATCGAAGTAATGGTAAAAACACAGTTTTTGACTCATTCAAAATTCTTCATTCAAAATTCAAAATTACTAAACAGAACTAAAAAAACAATATGGATAAAGCATCAATCATTTCCCAATCACCTGGTCGCATCAACCTCATCGGGGAACATACCGACTACAATGACGGGTTTGTTTTGCCAGCGGCAATTGACAAAAAATCTGTTTTCAAACTCAAAAAAAATGGAACAAATCAAGTGACGCTGACTGCCCAAAATGTTGGAGAAACGTTGACCTTCGATTTGTTAGACTTTAAACCAATAGAAGGAGGTTGGCAAAATTATGTCATGGGCGTGGTGAGCGAATTGCAAAAAATAGGTGGGAACATCAAAGGCTTCGAAGGCGCATTTGAAGGAGATGTACCCATCGGAAGTGGTATGAGTTCTTCCGCAGCATTGGAATGTAGTTTGGCGTATGGTTTAAATGAGTTGTTTGAATTAGGCTTTGATAAATGGCAAATCATCAAAGCCTGCCAAATGGCGGAACACAATTTTGTGGGAATTAAATGCGGCATCATGGACCAATTCGCTAGCATGATGGGAAAGAAAAATCAAGTGATGTTATTAGATTGTCATTCCTTAGAATTTGAATATTTACCCTGCGATTTAGGAAACTATCAATTGGTTTTGTTGAACACGAATGTCTCCCATACTTTGGCTTCCTCTGAATACAATACCCGTAGAGCAGAGTGCGAACAAGGCGTTTCCATTTTACAAAAAAACAATTCACAGTTAAAAAGTCTCCGAGATGTTTCTATGGAAGCTTTGCAAAAATGTAGTGCCGAAATGTCCAAAAATGTTTTTAGCCGCTGCCACCATGTCGTCACGGAAAATAACCGAGTATTGAAAGCCGCCGATGCTTTGAAGAAAAATGATATAAAATTGCTAGGTCAATTAATGTATCAATCCCACTTCAGTTTACAAAAAGACTATCAAGTCAGTTGTCCCGAATTAGATTATTTGGTGGAGTTGACTTTGCAAGAAGATGACGTTATTGGGAGCAGAATGATGGGTGGCGGTTTTGGAGGATGTACGATTAATTTGATTGAAAAAAATCAGGGAAGTGCATTCTTGGAAAAGGCTGCTAAACTTTATCGAAAACAATTTGGAATTGACTTAACGCCTTATTTTGTGAGTATTGAAAATGGTGCAAAATTGAGTGACGAAAAATGAAAGCTAATTAATTTACGGAGTATTTTATTCTTTTCACTTATTACTTAACTATCAAATATTTAAAAAAAATGAAAATAAAAGTAACCTCCACTATCGTCCTACTAATTTTTCTGTTCAGTTCCTTGCTGCACAGCCAAGACCTGACCATCCCACCGAAAAATTACGTGGACTCCGTCAATACTGAAAATGCGGTCAAAAGAACCAATGCTACTTTTCCACTTTCCGACCAAGAAAATAAAAGGGATTGGAAACTGCTGACTAAATATTCAGACGAATTTGCAGGAGATACGATAAATGAAACGCTTTGGTTTCCCAATAATCCAAAATGGAAAGGCAGAGCGCCCACTTATTTTCACGGCTCGAATGTGAGTTTGGAAGATGGCGAATTGGTCATCCGTGTGAACCAACACGGAGCGGAAAAACTACCCGAAACGTACACGCATTCTACGGGATTTATCAAAAGTAAAAAACAATTTCTCTACGGATATTTTGAAGCGGAAGCCAAATTGATGGACGCACCTTGGGTCTCCGGATTTTGGATGACGAACGTTGCAAAAGATTGGTGGACGGAAATTGACATCTGCGAAAATGCGCCAGGGTTGGAATACAATCGCCACGATTTGAATTCGAACATCCACGTTTTCAAGGCGCCCAAAGATAAAGGGGACGTAAAAAAACATTTCTCCAGAACTAAGAAATATTATTTCCCCGAAGAGTTACAAGCGGATTATCACGTGTGGGGATTGGAATGGACACCCGAATTTATTCGATTTTATATTGATGGAATTTTATTTCGGGAAGCGGAAAATACGCATTGGCACCAACCCTTGGAAGTCAACTTCAACTGCGAATCCAATAAATGGTTTGGTGCCTTGCCCGATGACGACCGCTTGGATGGAGCATTTCATGTGAAGTATTTTAGGGTTTGGGAGTAAACATAAATTTTTGAAAAAATAACAAGGTATTCACGAGGTGCGTTTCCCAGTAAATCCATTCGTGTCCACCCGAAAATTCTTCATATTGATGTGCGATATCTGCCTCCAATAATTGTTGGTGAAAAAGTCGATTGCCTTCAATCAAGTCATCCTCCCTTCCACAGTCAAATCGGAAGGGCGGCAACTCTTTTTTGTTTTTTATAAAAATATCAATCAGGTCTTGCTCTTTTTCCGCAGGGGCAAAAGTCGAAATGTTTTCCTCTACAAATAAATCCATTTCTTCCCACCGGGTGATGGAAGAATGACCAGAGATGGCTTTGAATTTTTTGGAAAATTTTGCGCCCAAGCGCAAGGCACCATATCCTCCCATCGACAAACCCGCCATGAAAATTGGCGATTGCGCACTTGTCTGCGGTACTGCTTCTTGCACCGCTTTCGGTACATCTTCGACTATCCATTTTTCGAAATCTTTTCCCGAATGTTTGGCGTAGCCGCTTCCATCCCCCCACAATCCATCGGAAGGCATTGCCAAAATGAAAGGTACTTTTTTTTCTACTACCATCATTTTTTGGGCGGTTAGATGTGCGCCCGCTTTCATCGCCCACACTCCCGCGCTTCCATAAACGCCGTGTAGTAAAATGACGATGGGGATATTTTTTCCAACTAAATATTCGCTAGGTGGCACGTACAAAAGTACGTTGCCTCGCCCTTGCAAATTTGGAGTTTTTACGGTGACGTGGCGCAAGCCGTCTCGTTCGAAGCGAGGGTCAGAAAGTTCGATGGTTTTAAATGAAGACATCTTTTTTGATTATTTTTTTTCACCTCCAATAATTAGAACACCCTTCGCATTCTTCCCCGCCAGCATATCGTCAAACGCTTTTCCGAGTTCTTGCAAAGGGTAAGTCTGCGTGACCAATTCATCCAACAAGAGTTTCCCGCTTTCGTAAAGGCGGAACATTTTTGGAAAATCAACAGCAGGATTACATTTCCCATACAAAGGATTCATATATATTTTATCCCATTCAAACAGCTCCATATCAATCGTCAGTTCCTGTTCGATTCCGCTGACTTGGATGGCAGTTCCCGCATGGCGCACCATCATCAGCGGTACTGCACCCAAGGCAGGAACACCCGTACATTCAAAAGAATAATCTGCGCCCCGACCTTCCGTGAGTGCAAATACTTTTGCCTTCGTTTCTAAAAGATGTCGGTCTTCCCGACTTGGTTGGATGACGTGCGTCGCTCCAAATTGCTTCGCCATTTCCAAGCGGGACGTTTTCAAATCGAGCGCAATAATTTTATCTGCCCCCGAAATTCTCGCCCCTTGAATAACGTTCAACCCTACTCCACCGCAACCAATCACCACCACCGAGGAACCCGCTTTTACCTTTGCCGCATTCACCACCGAACCGTAACCCGTCATCACGCCGCAGCCTACAATCGCCGCAGCGGGGAATGAAATCGGCACATTTATTTTAGTCACTGCTTCTTTACGCACCACCGAATAGCCCGACATGGTACCGATGGAAAAAGACCGCTCGATGAGTTCGCCTTTCCAAAAAGTTTTCTCCGTTTGCCCCTGTTTTCCTTCGGCAGCAATCGAATGATTTTCACAAATGGAATAATTACCGTGCAGACATTGGAAACAAGTACCGCAAGGAATCGCCCAATTGAGCAAAACTGCATCACCAACTTTTACGTGGTCGATGCCTTCGCCAATGGCGCGCACTATCCCCGCACCTTCGTGTCCCATGACGATGGGCCTGCCCCAACTCAAGGAATCCCAGTCGGTGTGACAGACGCCTGCCGCTTTTATTTCTACTAAAATTTCGTTGTGGCCCGGTGGTGCGACTTCGATTTCTTCGATGGAAAAAGTGCCGTCTCCTTTACCGATAGCGGCAAGTGTTTTTATGGAATTCATGTTATTTTTATTTTTTTGAAACTAATTCTACGCCTATTACTTTCGCATCCCCACATTTTGCGCCCACATTTATCGTCCCTTGCTGCTGCGTCGTTTGCAGATATAACAATGCTCTTCCGTGGTGTGTCACAATGGAATTTCCTCGGTGGGATTGTACATTTTTTTCCCAACCATTATCAATTCCGATATTTTTTCCTGCTCCCGAAATTTCAAATTCAATTTTCCTATCCTTGTCCGTAATCAGATTATTATTTTCATCGCGCAGTTCTGCGGTGACGACCGCCACGTCGTAGCCGTCAGCCGTTAGCATCTTTTTGGAAGTTTGTAAAACTACTTTGGACAGTTCGCCCGTGGTGTTTAGCAAATATTCGTTTGCCTTTTTTCCATCATTATAGCCGACCACTTTCAGTTCACCCGCTTGGAAAGGGACCAACCACTTGATGATATTATCCTCCGCAAAATCTTCCCGTTTTTGTTTACCCAAAGAAGTTCCATTCAGGAACAATTCAGCTGCTTCGCAGTTCGTATAAGTTTGCACCACGATAGGTTCTTCTTTTTGATATTTCCATTTTTCATATACTTTGTACCATTCCCACAAGCGCAGTTTTGACCAAACGGGCGGGGCGGTATATTGCATTTCGAACTTCCAACCTGTACTTGCATCATACGAAAATTCAGATTCCGCAGCGGGAGTCGTCACCAAATATACCTTAGGATTTTCTTTCCAAAGGCATTCAAAAAAATGTCCCCGTGGATTTTTGAATCCCGCAAAATCAAACAGCGAAATGTCTAATCCCTTGCGCGGAAAGGGCCCCGCTTCTCCCAAATAAGCAAAACCCGTCCACAAGAAAATGCCCGCTACAAAGTCCCGTTCCACACAGTTTTTCCATTCTGAATATGCCCCCCAGTTTTCCGAACCCAAGATTTTTAAATCAGGATAAGCGCGGTGTGCAGCATCATATTCCATCGCTCGATAATTGAACCCGAAGACATCCACCGCCTGACCATAACCAGTTGCCAGCCCAATCGAAGGTTGCACACTCCCGCAAGTGACGGGTCGAGTGGTGTCCATTTCTTTGACCCAACGGGTCAGTTTTTTGGCAATCAAGGTCAGCGTGTCCACCCCACTTATATTTTTTTGCAAGGCATTTCTGATGGTCACCGCATCGTAGTCGGGTTCATATCTAAAATACTCTTGCTTGCCATTGACGTCCTCATAAGTTTTGGAATAATAGGGAAAAGTCCATTCGATTTCGTTGCCGATGCTCCACATGATGACCGAGGGATGATTGAAATCCCGGCGAATCAAATCCTTCAAATCTCGCTCTGCCCACTCGTCAAATTTTTCGGGATAAGCACGGGAAGGTTCAGCGGGTGCAGCATTATCGCCGATGTAAACCAAGTTTTTTCCTTTCGGCTTGTTCCACTCATCGAAGGCCTCGTTCATCACCAAAATCCCCATCTCGTCACAGACTTCCAAGAGTTCCACCGAGTGCGGGTTGTGTGCCAGCCGAATGGCGTTTGTCCCCATAGCTTTCAATTTTCCAACCCGATATTCCCAGATGGCTTTCGGTACGGCGGCACCGACTGCACCTGCATCGTGGTGAAGATTGACGCCCTTAATTTTCATGCGTTTTCCATTGAGCGAAAAGCCTTGGTCGGCATCAAACTCAAAAAATCGAATCCCAAAAACTTCGGTTGTTTCGTCCACTAATTTTCCATCTTGCAGCACTTCCACTTTTAAAGTATATAAATTAGGCTGCTCCAAATCCCACAATCGGGGTTGCTCCACTTGCAAAGTAATCGGTGTAGAAAGTATTTCACCTTTTCCGTCCACTTCTTTTTGGACAACCCTTTTTCCCGCAGGGTCAAAAATAGAATACTTCAAATCTACCTTTTCTAAGTTGATATTCTCAGGATTTTCCAAAATTAATTTCACCTCCACGCTTGCCCTTTCTTGCGAAACTTTGGGCGTAGTAATTTGCACGCCCCATTGCGCCAAGTGCAAAGGCGCGGTCTTGATGAGTTGTACTTT
>Ga0114957_1003264_pt1 | contig 14763 bp, 10 predicted proteins | sample BantaG_FD_87175 | JGI IMG/M metagenome (GOLD analysis project Ga0114957, IMG submission 87175) | Marine algal microbial communities from Bantry Bay, Ireland - BantryBay_4 metaG | ecosystem: Host-associated > Algae > Red algae > Unclassified | place: Bantry Bay, Ireland | collected 2014-11-21 | reverse complement strand
GCGGGGGGGGGGGGCCGCCCCCCCCCCGGCGGGGTCCCCCGGGGGGGCCGGCCCCCAGGGGGCGGGGGGGGGGGGCGCCCCCGCGGGGGGGGGGGGGGGGGGGGGGGGGTGGGCGCCACGCCGCGGCCCCACCCCACCCCGCCCGCCCCGTCGCCGCACCGCGCCGCCCGCACCGGGGGGTGGCGGCCACGCCCCGGGCGGGTGCGTCGGCCGGGCCGTGGCCATCGCGGGCGCCGGCGCGGCGGGCGCCGTGCACGCCGACGTGCGCGTCTGCAATCGCGGGGAGGCTGGGCGTGCGCCCCGCTCAGGGCATCGGGCGGCAGGCGCCACGGGCGGGCGGGACGACGGTGGCTCGCGGGGGGGGAGCGCGCCGACAGGGGCTTGGTGCCGGCGGTCGAGCATCTGACGGGGCGGTGGCGGGGCGGCGGGGGCCCCGCGGGGCCGCCGTCTGACTGGCAGAGGCTATCCCCCACCTCTGCCGCCCATGCCTGATGGGCAGAGAACTGACACAGTCGGGAGGGACGGCGCCACGCCAAACACCACCGCCACCACGTGCGATAAGCTGAGCGCCGACGCCGCCTAGGCCTGCAGCGGAAACGGTCGCGTCGCGCCCAGTCGTTGTGTATCGTGCGGCTGGCGCACAGGCTTTCTGCTGTAGGCAATCATCTCCTTGCTTGCCAGCACATTCTGCCTCTGCTCGTGATGAAAGCTGCGGTCCTGTTGAACGAGGCGCGGCCGTGGTTCCTATGCCCCGCTCCCCCATCCCACCCTCTACTTCTTCTTCTCCTCCGCCTTGGCCTTGAGCTCCGCAGCGCGCTTGACGCGCGCACCGTGGTACTTGAGGTCCGAGCGCGCCTGGCGCAGCACATCGTACGCCTTGGCTGCCTTGTCCTCATCCGTGATCGCGCGCGACTCGACTGTGGCCTTGGCCTTGACGATCGGCTGCAGCTTGCCTGTCAACTGCGTCGCCGTGTCGAGCGTCGCCGCGTCGCTGTCGCCAGCCTTGGGCTTGCCGGCACGGCGCGGGAAGAGGACCAGCTTGGACTTGTACTCGCGCAGGCGCTCCACGTTGGCATCCATGGACTCCTGGCTACGGTTCTTGCGGCGGTGGTCCACGGCAATGCCGATCGAGGACGCCTGCGGCACTAGGATGCCGGCAGCCTTGAGCTCATCAAACGTGAAGCCGCGGCCAAGGCGCTGCTTCATGTTGTACTTGTTGGTCGGGCAGCGCACGACGGGGCGCAGCGGGCCATCGACGGGGCGCGGGGCGACGCGCGCAGCCTACGCGGGGGTGCCAAATACCGCGAGCACGCCACACGCCGCACGACAAACAAAACCGCAGAAAGCACCGCCGACACACGACCCACATCCCAGGAAAGCACGGCAGGGCGGTCAGCCGGTGGACAAGGAGCCGACAATGCACCAGGGGGATACGAGCGTGACACACATGATGGAGAAAGCGTAAGCGGCACTGCCAAAGTCGTCCCAGCGACATGACCCACAGTCCAAGCTACCTACATGCCGCACAAAAAGGCTCCAACATCATCCATCGGGAGACCGACGCTCGAGAACAAGCCAGACCGCCTCCGTTCCGCATGCCGTACACACCACACACTGCACGGTCGCAATACAGGGTTGGTGCACACCGCCGAGTGCTGAACTCCCACGAGCGTACTCAGAACCCACGCCAACACTCACACATAGAGCTTCAGTCAAAGGCAACGTACCTTCAGATGGCGCGCGCTCCTCCTGCGCTGCTTGCGCGCCGGCTGGTTGAACCAGCACTTGACGCGCAGCTGCCACTCCTTGCGGAAGTGGTTGTTCGCGATCACATTGTTGTGCTTCACCATGGTGACGGGTAGGGCGAACGACCGCCGTCAGCCTACGAGAGCGGCACAGCTGCCGAAGGGGAAGAGCGGATCGCCGTCACCGGAGAGGCGGCGGGGATTGCGGAGCGCGACGAGGACGACGCCCACGGCGTACCCGCAACACTCAGGCCATGGAGCATCGACGACAACAGGTCGATCGATCAAGCAATTGAGTTGGATTCCCACGTGCTGTGACCGCCGCAGTACAGCGAACTTTTAGGTCATCAAGGTGACAGCCTGTCGAATTCCACGGCCATTCATATAGAGTACCCGAAGTCTTCAGATTTACAGGTACGACAAACCAATTCCATCAACAGAGGCAAGAACGTGAAGCATGGGCAAGAGCTACGGTATTGGATGTCCGCACGCCTGCCGCCCAAGCACGACAGCGGCATTAGTATCGACGCGGTGCATGCACAAGGCTGGTGACCGTACTGTGGAACTGGTTGCCTCTGGTACGTTTGAACAGCTGTGCAACCAACGTGGCGTCGAACGCACCCAAGCCGGGGCGTGCCACTGGCGGTGGCATCGTTGAGTGGCGCCCGTTCGCAGGGGTTGGTCCGGGGCAACTGCGCAGAAGCCGCGGCCCACTGTTGATTTTCTGTCTTGCGGGGTGCATGTCGCACCCACTGGCTGCGATGTGGCCTTGGTCGGCAAGAGATGTGAGGGTGGAGACGGCGTGCGCTGCTTTTGAGGTGTGGGTCAGCGTTGCTATCAGGAGGGAGTGCTGGGCATTGCTCGCTTCGACCGCCACTTTCTGAAGTCCTTGAATACGTACAAACGACCCTCCGATTCTGGTTTGGCGCTGGTCCCACCGCTGCCAACTCATCCGTTCTCCTCGCCTCCTCGCCACCATCGCGGCACTCCCCCCATACCGCCTCCCTCTCCGTACCGGTTCTGGCGCCAGCGCTTTTGCCAGGGAGGGCGAAGGGCACCTGTGGCCGACGGGCGTGGCTCTAGACATCGTTTCCTCCGTGCTCTCCGGTTTCGAGCTGAGCCGCGCCGAGGCTGCAGCGGCGATGGGTGCGTTCATGGGCACCGCCGCCGCGCAGGGGTGGTAGGAGCGTGTCGTCTGATGAGGTGCTGGCAGTCAGCGCGATGAGCGGACAGAACATGGTACCACTTCCTGTGGGGGGCGCGGCCGCCCACCCTCATCCAGCGGGCGTCGCCCACAGCCGGCCGGCTGCCGGCGGTGGTGCTCCCCACGGTCACTTGTGCTAACTGGCCGTACACATAGTCTGGTGGTTCGCCGCCCATGCGGTCTCGCTGTTGTTCACGCTGTGTGTGTTTTGTTGTTTGGTGGCTGTGGGTGGCTGCCAGTTTCTGGGGTTCCCTTTGCTACTATAGTGCATGACTTGTCTATTGTTCTGTCGTGTGCCCACGCACGTGGTTGCCGTTTGCCCTTGTGTTGCAGCCATGTGGTTTTCTGCTCTGTAGATCGCCAGCGGTACCGCTAGTGGTATTCTTCAACTCATGTGCTTGCACAATTCCCCCCCCTCCTCAATGAAGCGTGTAGTACCAGGTCACTCAATCTCCTCCTCTCCCGAAAAGCGCACTCGGCAGTGGCGCAGGTCCGCCCAGTGCTCCCGCCCGTCCGTGCGTCGACGCACGCGGTGCTCGTCCGACTCGGGGCGAAATGCAACGACGTCGACGGTTGTCCAACCACGAGAGTAGTAAAAGAGCTCCAAGCTCTCGCCGACGAGGCCGCCGGTCCCCTTAGCGTCGGCGCCGCCAGCATCCGTTGTCATCGCCATGGCCGTTCCCGCGTTGCTGCCTGCTCGTGGAGATGCAGAGAGCGTCATGGTGCTGTTCGGCGGGAGGCTCGGCTCTTGAAGATACGTGGACTCGGGGCCTGGTCTGCTGGCCACGCGCTGGTCCATGTGGCCGTCGTCGGATGGCGGCAGGGGCACACTCCCAGAGGCACTTCCTCTCGGGCGATACTGCTCCGCGTGAGTACCACCATCCGGCTGTGTGGTGCGGCTCCTCATGCCGTCCGACTGGGCGCTCCAGAAGTCGTGCGGGTATGTAGGACGGGGATGTTGGCGGTGCTCAAAGCCGCGGCCGGTGCCGCTGCGCGCTGCCCCCCTTGGCGGCGACTGTCGCGTCTTCTCGGCTGTCGGCGTCGCCGCACCGGCCGTCCCCTTGATTGGCGCTGCTGGCATCGCCGATACCAAGACGTCGGTGGGGTCGAGGCCATGCAGCACCTGCTCCCGCCCCGTGCTCATGAGGCGCCGCGCCTTACGCACTGTCCCGGCTGCCGCCCCCAGGGCCGCTACGGCCAGTCTACCTGGTGACTGCGGTTCCTCGGGCGCCGCCCGGGTCCGTCGTCGGAGTGTTGCCGGTCGCGCCTGCGGTCTTGCCGCCGATGCGCCACCGCTGCCGCTACTTGCCGAACTGTCCGCCCACTGCACCTTGCGTGCGGCGCGGCTTCGAGTACTGACCGGCCGCCGCAATGGGTAGGTTGCTTTGGCCGATACCTTGGACAGGGTGGGCTTTGGAGGCGGCGGGTTCTTGGCAACACTGCCGCCCGTTTGCGCCGGCTTAGCGGCGGTCGCCGTTCCGTGCCAGCGCCGCATGGCGCCGACACGCTTGGAGCAGCTCACATCGCAGTACAAGCCAACCCCATAGCTGACATGGGGGCAGAGCAGGTGAAATCGAAACAACAAAAGGCGCACATAGGTACAAGTGAAGAGCAAGGGTGGCAATGCAAGGGCACACAAGGGAACTGTTAAGCACTCTCAGTTCGACGTGCAAATGCGCTGCTGGCCAAGGAAGAAATGAAGCTCACGTAGCAACGGCAACAGAACAACAAGAATGCATGCGCGAGGGTGCTGCCTCGAGGGGCGCTTGCACCACTCGAGGTCAGTGCCACAAACTCACCGTCCATTGTGTGGCTTGCCACAACATCCGCACGGAATGGAGGCAGCGCCCTTGACCATTGCCCCCCGCCAACGCGCCCGACCCGAGAGGGTGTGCCGCCTCCTCTCACCCGTCAGCCTGGTGGGTTCCCGTAGCGACACCGCTGCAAGCACGTACGCCGGCCACGTGCCCGCAAACGACGCTGCATGCAGAGCGGCAGGAGGTGGGGCCACCACCGCTCTCCAGCTGCGCAGACCGACATCCCCAGGCTCTGCGGGCGCAGGCGCCCCGCGGAGCGGGCCCGCCCGCTGCGCCAGCGCTCGGGGGACTAGCCCAGCCGACAGCGCCGGTGGCAGCAGTCGACCAGTGGGGCCGACCCCCCCCCCGAAAATGCATCGGCTGAGGGGTCGCGGCTGGATGCATCCTCTGTTGGCCACCCGCTGGCGACGAAGGTTGGAACTGCAGCTCCACACACCCCCCCCCTGCACCCTGTCGCTGTGGCATGGCGCTGGCAGAGGGCCACCAGAGCACCTGCGGGGGAGCCCCGCCGCTCGAGCGGCGACTCTGGTTGCCGGCAGGCGCGCGACGCGCCGGAGCCGTCTCGATTCTCGGGCCGCCTGACGAAATGTGGTGGACTCGGTCGCATGATCGGCTCGGCCGAGATCCCCACCACTGCCTCCCATTAAATTGATCTGGCACGGCCGTTGGCGAGTCCAATTGGGCTGGCAGGTGACGACGCGCGGTGCGCCCGCGGGTGCGCTTCAAGTGGCCGCTCGACGGGCGGGCTGGCGTGTGGTCGCGCCCACTCCCCCGTGCCGAGGGAGCATGTCGTCTTTGTCCCCCGCCAGTGACACACAACAAGCACGGACGTGTCTTGCCAGAAGACGTCGAAACAAAAGAAACAATCGATGCAGAAACTATCCGGAGTGACCCCACCGCCATCCAGCCATGCACGACGACTACGCGGTGCTGCACACCTCGACGGGCAGTCCCACGGTACCGACCCCCAAATCCGGTACCTACCAGTTACGCCTATGGCACGCGCGCCATTGACGCTCCATGCCTCCCACCTATATCCTCAGCGCCGCCGCGTCCGCAGCTCCCCCCCCGCAGCGGCACCGCCGCCGTCCCCTCCGGGGTCCGCCCCGAAGCTCAGCGGCGGCCCGACCCCCGCCGGCGGCCGTCGCAACTTTCACAGCCAGCCAGCCGCGCGGGGCGTGGATGACGAAGACGAGCCGTTGGTGGCGCTGGCGGCGGCGCCGGCGCTGGCGGGGGCGCCGGCGGGGGCGGAGCTGCTCGAGCCCGCGGCTGCGACCGTCGACGAGCGCGCCAGGTCGGAGACAGGGGGCGGTACATGCGGACCGGCAGCCACCGTGTCGGACGGGTGCGTGCACGCATCCGCTGCCTCCCCTTCTTCGTCGGTGCTCTGGTAGCCGCCGGGCGGCACGCCGCCCACCGAGCGGCCCGCCGCCGCCGCCGTCGGCGCCGCCGCCACCGCCGCCACCGCCACCGCTGGTGCCGCCCTCACCCGCACGATGCGGATGGTGGGGGACTCCCGGTCCATCACCCACCGCCAGCGTCGTCGGGGCGAGTCGCCGTCCCCCTCCCCCCCCGTGGCAGCCGTCGCCGCCCGTCGGTCGGCGGCGTCACGGTCGAGCTCCGCCCGCTGAATGCGGCGGCACCGACGCCGCCGCCGATGGTTCATGGCCGCACGCAGCGCACGCCGCGACGACAGCGGCGGCGCAGGCAGGACGGGACCGGCTCCGCCATTGGCAAGGGGAGGCAGCCCGCTGTGGAAGGCCATGATCGCCGCCCACGCGTCGTCGGGGAAGGGCGTGTGTAGCCCGATGGTGCCCCAGATCGGGGCGTTGAAGGCGGCCGCGCCCTCGCCAATGGGCCACTCGACCTCCTCGACAGACGACTTGACGCTGCCGTCGCTGCTATCCGAAACGGCGGCGGCGGCCGCCTCGATGGCCTCCCGATCCGACGCTTGCATGATGGGGAAGCGGATCATCGGGGGGAGGAGCGACGCCGCGTCGAGGCGTGGCGGCGTGACCCCACTCCGGGAGGGGGGGGAGTGCCGTGCACTCTGCCGGCAGACGGTCGTGGCCGTGGGTAAGGGAAACCAACTGCAACGACGGCGGCACACCGCGGGCGCCCCACGACGACGACGGCGGCGGACGAGGCGGGCGGCCGTGCGTCCGCGGGCCCCCGTCAGTCGCCCGTCGGCGGCTTTTGGGAGGACTCGCAGCTGCCGGCACGCGTGGCGCGACGCGGCGGAGGGTGCGCACGCGGCCGCGCGCCACAGTCGATCGGGTTCCCCTGCGTCCGCCAGCTCGGGGGGCCGCACTCCTGCGCTGTTGCGCGCGTGCGCGCGGGCGGCCGACGGCGGCAGGGCGGGGGCGCCGTCACGCCATTGCCACACGTTGGCGAAGCCTCACCCTGTCCCCTAGGGGGCAGGGTGCGCCGCACACGGCGGGGGTTGGCGGTCTCCCCCCGGCCCGTCCTAGAGTGCCACGCGGACCCCCGCCCGCCAGCGACCACCCCCCACGGCCAAGGCCGCCCGGCCTGGGCAGCGGCGGCAGCGGTCGTGGGGTGGTGGGATGGCCCCCCGCGCGCTCCCGCCGGAGAAAAGCGGCGCGAGACATTGGCTGGGGGGCAACCCCGGCCTGCCCGGCGGCAGCGGCACAGCGCGACAGCGGTGGGGGGAGTCGGGGTGGCGGCCCCGCCGGCCAGGGGGCGGCGAGCCCCTGCGGGCGGCGGGGTGGGCCGCCGCCGCCCCCGCCGCGGGATGCCAGGTGTGGGTGTTTGGTGGGCATGCCCCGCGAGCGACAGGCGAGGCATTGCCGACGGGACGCGCGCGTGGCGGGCAGCGCCACGGCAGCGCGGTTGGAGACGCGCGGGCGGCCTCGTGGGGCAGGCAGCCCCGCGCGCCGCGTGCGGCGAAGTGGGGAGAACTCCCGCAACAGCAGCGACGGTTTTTGGTCTCCTGCGGCCGGGCGCACACCTGGCGTGGCGGTTGGGCGACAGTTGGAAGCGTGCCACCACGCCCCGTTGATGGGCTCGCGCTGTAACCGAACGGCGGGACACAACAATATAAAAAACGGTCAAGCGGAACAGGCGCGGAGCCACCGACACCGCGTGGCTGGACGGCCTGCAGGTGCCTGGGCAAGAGGCGTGGCGGCCCCCGTGCGCCCGCTCCTGCGTGCAATAGGACGGTTCAATAAGTCGGAACGGAGGGGGTCGAAAAGCCTCTGTTGGGGTCAAACAGACCGGTTCGAGACCCCCCTAACGACCTTATTGAACCGGCCGAATGGGTGGAGGACCGCTCGCGCTTTCCAGGCCTGCAGGCACAGTGTGGAGCCCTGCTTCGGTGTAGCTGTTGTTGTGGGTTTCCTGGGCGAACAAGCAACGGGCGGGGGTTCCGCGTCCCCGTGGGCAGTGAACGGACGCTCAGAGTTATTGGGGCCTTTCGGAGGGCAGGAGTGGGCTCATTTGGGCCGTTCCACCCGACCGCGAAGGAGGCGGCCAGAAAACAAGGTAGCCGCCCATGCCCCCTCCCCTCCACCGACGGAGCACAGACGGAGCGGGGGTCGCGACGACCACCGAAGCGCAACTGGAACGATTCGACGAGTCCACCAGGTCGAAGACTTCATCCTTTCCTGTCTTAATAATTACTTGAATTTACAAAGTCTCTGAGAGCGATCTGTCCTTTGGGCGTCCCAGAATTTCAATTGGGATTGCTCTTGGATCCGACTGTGCGGCCTGCGCGGCGAAGGCGTCCGCATTGCCACCACCGACGTCGTCCCCATCGCGTTCCGCTGGAACAGCTGGGGCACGAACGTGACGCACCTGCTTGTTGCCGAAGCGGTCCCCAACCTTGGGCAAGATGGTACGTGTGGTTGGCTGGCTGCGATGCTGATGGGCTGCTGCTTGCTGCGCGGTGTGTGGCAGTTTTTGTGGACTTGCCAGTGTTGGGGGTTGGGGGCAGTCAGGGGAGGGGATGCCTCTCGGGCTGCGATACAGGGACGGGCGCCCTGCTCGCCGTATCCGTTTCCTGCGAGGCACCTGATGCCAGAGGCGCGATTGGGCACGCTTGCCGTATGGGCGTGTGTGGCGGCGTGTTGGGGGCGTCGTGTGGTGGGTTGTGGTGTGACAAACAGGGTGCACCAGGCAGGCAGTGGGGGTGTCGTCTCTGCGCTCCACTCCGCGAGTTGGGGGTCCCGACATGTATGCGATTGGTTGCACGTGGCACTGGTCCTGACCGTCGCTACTGTTTAACATTGTTTCCACCGCCGCTTCGTGCCCTTGTGCCACCATGATGTGGATGGGCCCGGTGCACCTCGCAGGCGAAGAAGACCGGGAAAGGGAAGAAGGTCGCGGCCGTCCCAGATGCGGTCAAGAAGACTGTAGTGAAGGAGACAAAGCACCCGCTGTTTGAGAAGAAGCCGCGCAACTTTGGCATTGGCCAGCATGTGCAGCCGAAGCGGGACCTTTCCCGGTTTGTGAAGTGGCCGAAGTACGTGCGGATGCAGCGCCAGAAGAAGATCCTGCTGATGAGGCTGAAGGTGCCCCCGAGCGTCAACCAGTTCTCCCTGACGCTGGACAAGAACATGACCGCCGCGATCTTCAAGCTGTTGGGCAAGTACACGCCGGAGACCAAGCTGGCCAAGAAGGAGCGCCTGGCGGCCCTTGCCGAGACCAAGGCCGCGGGCGGCGACGCCACCTCCACTAAGAAGCCCATCCACGTCAAGTACGGTATCAACCACGTGGTGGAGCTCATCGAGTCGAAGCAGGCCCAGCTGGTGGTCATTGCGCACGATGTGGACCCCATCGAGTTGGTTGTGTGGCTGCCGGCCCTGTGCCGCAAGATGGACGTGCCGTACTGCATTGTCAAGTCCAAGGCCCGCGTCGGTACCCTGGTCAACATGAAGACCGCCACTGCCGTGTGCATGACGGCGGTGCGGGCCGAGGACAAGGCTGAGTTTGCCAAGATTTGCGACTCGGTCAAGTCGCAGTTCAACGACCGCTACGAGGAGATCCGTAAGACGTGGGGTGGTGGCCACCTGGGCATCAAGTCGCAGCATCACCAGGCCAAGATTGCCAAGGCGCTGGCCATTGAGGAAGCAAAGCGCATGGGTTAAGAGATTGTATCCTCTTATTCAATGTTTTCATGTGCCGCTCCTTCCACTTGTGTTTCTCGTTGCCCCCTGACATGCGGCTCCTGCCGGGAGGTGACTCCGCTTGCAGTCGCCACGCAGTCCCCAAAGAAGCTTAGGTTTTTTGCGTCTAGTCCCAGTACCGGTTGGGGACGCATCATACCAGGAGTGCAGCAGACAGTTGCCATGCCACGGAACACTTCGTGGTACGGTCCGGTCATTCGAGTGTGCAAAATCTTATCGCTTTCTTTTTTTGCTTGTGAGGGCTGGGAACAGAGCTTGCAAACGACACACGCCGGGAGGCCGCCACTCTCATGGCAGCTCCGGTCAGCGCTGCCGCAGCCGCTTGCTCAGCCGCCAGTCGTTTTGGTTCTGCGCGTACTTGTCAAACAGCGGCTCCACCTTCTCCTGCCGCTTGCGGCGGGTCAGCTTGTTGGGGTCCGACACCTTGAAGAACCGAGGCGCCAGCTCGACCAGCCACCGGCTGTCAATGGTCATCACCTCCCGCATGTACTCCTTGGTTGTTGACACGACTTCGTGGTAGACGACCCACTCGGGTTGGATGAAGAAGAGGGAGGAGCTCGGGTGGATGAAGACGGGTTGGCCCTCGACGAGCGTGCGGTAGCCCTCGGTCGCGTCCTTCTTGGCCGCGTGGGTGAAGAAGCCGGCAACGACCGCCCGTTGGACACGCCGCCACTCGCGACCGGCCGATACAATGTCCAGCCGGTACCGGTCCATGATCGTAATGAGCTGCTTGCGCACGTCTTGGGCGCGCTTGAGCGACCGTGCCTGTACAAAGTTCTCGTAACACCAAGCGCTTGAGTAGCGGGTGGCCTTCCATGCATTGTAGACGGCGAGGAGGGTCAAGTGATCCCCCTCGGGCTGGTGGAAGCGGGCCTTGCGCGCGTCCGCGGCGGCTTGCTTTTCCTTGGGGCGGTAAAAGACGTTTTGCACCGACAGCATCGCGACAATGGTCAGGACTTCCTCAGAGCAGCTCAGCTGCACGGACGCCAGCAGCATCTTGGCGAGCGGGGGTTCCAGCGGGAACTCGCCCATCTTGCGGCCGAGCGGCGTCAGGAGGCCCTCGTCGTCGAGCGCGCCGAGCGCGTACAGCGTCTCCATGGCGGCAATCAGGTGCTGTGGCGGCGGCGCGTCCATGAAATCAAAGTGCAGTAGGTCGCCGACGCCGAGCGCTTTGAGCGTCAACACGGTGGTCGCCAGGTTGCTCCGTTGCAACTCGGGGACGGACGACGGGAGCATCTCGTTTTGGTAGGCCGACTCGGTGTACAAGCGGAAGCACTTGCCGGGACCCGTCCGGCCCGCGCGGCCCGCACGTTGCCGCGCCGACGCTTGCGACACGGGCGCAACGATGAGCGAATCCATCCCGAGCTTGGGATTGTACACCTTTTGTTTGGCAAAGCCCGGGTCAACCACGTAGTAGATGCCGTCAATGGTCAGCGACGCTTCCGCAATGTTGGTCGCGAGGACGACCTTGCGGGAGCCCGGCGGCGCCGGCTCAAACACCTTGGTCTGCATTTCCGACGGTAGCGACGAGTAGACGGGGAGGATGTGTAGGTCCGGCACGTGTCGACCGAGGGACTTGACGCGCTCAAAGAGGATCTCCGCGGCCGTGTCAATCTCCTCCTGGCCAGTCAGGAAGAGCAGCACGTCCCCCGGCGGCTCCGTCAGGTGGATTTGCATGACCGTCAGCAGCGCCGCGTCGAGGTAGTCGGGCTCTGCTTCGCGGGCGTAGAGCATCTCCACGGGGAACATGCGGCCGGGAATGGTGAAGATGGGGCACTGGAAAAAAAAGTCGGAAAACTTTTCCGCGTCGAGCGTCGCAGACGTGACGATCAGCTTGAGGTCCCGCCGCTTCTTGACCGCCACCTTGAGCAACCCAAACAGCACATCCGTCGCAATCGTCCGCTCATGCGCCTCGTCCAGGATGATGACGGTGTAGGCGCGGAGTTTGGGGTCGGCCATCGCCTCGCGCAGCAGCATGCCGTCGGTCATGTACTTGATGACCGTCTCGGGCGACGTAACGTCTTCAAAGCGGATGCTGTAGCCGACCGCCTCGCCGACGCGGCAGCCAGCCTCCTCCGCCACCCGCTTGGCGACACTCATCGCCGCCACACGCCGCGGCTGCGTGCACGCGATGCGCGTGTTGGACGCGACCGACGCAAAGCCCGCCTCGTACAGGTACTGCGTCATCTGCGTCGTCTTGCCCGACCCCGTCTCGCCAATGACGACGAGCACGTCGTTGGCGTCGACGGCGCCGAGGAGCTCCTCCTTGAGCCGCGCAATCGGCAGGCTCGCCCGCTGCTCCCGCATCGGCACCGTGTCTTTGGCCGCAAAGCCAAAGGAGGGGGCGGAGCCCATCGCGAGCCGCTTCCACTCGGGCACCTCGTCACCGGCGGCGGCGGCGCCGACGCCTCGCAACTCGGCGGCAACGTGGCGGGAGCCGGGGGCGGCGACGGGGTCCTCCCACGCGCGGTTGAGGTCCGGCCCAAACTCGGGGTTGGCCTCCGTGACCGCCGCCGACTCGGCGGCGGAGCGCTGCGCCTCCCGCAGCTCCCGCCGCTCCTTGGCGAGGGCGGATTGGGTCATGGCCGCCCTCTGCAGGGAGCCGTCGGGGTTTTTGACGACGCGCACGGGGGACAGCGGCTGCGCGCGCGCGTACGAGGGGCCGCCGCCGCCGCCGCCACCGCCGCCGCCGCCGCCGCCGCCAAACGAGTCAGTGTGGCGGCGGAGGAAGGCCGGCTCGGCCTCGTTGAGGTCAATCTCTGGCTCCTCCGCCGGCTCCTCCACGTCGACTTCCCCGCTGAGCAGCTCGTCTTCCACCTCGTCCACCACGACCGTCGACGCGCCGCCACCGCCGCCGCTGCCCGCCCCGCCCTCCCCCGCACTCGTCGGCCGGTGGCGGTGGGAGGTTGCCGCCGCCGACGCGCGTCGCACGTCGGCTACGCTCAACACCCCACTATTGACGAGCTGCGTCAACTCCCACTGCTCCGTATCGGCAATACGATGCCGCCGTGGCGCCCCGTCCCGCCCGTCCGCCCCCGGCACGGCGCCGCTGCCGCCGCCGCGGCCGGCCGCGCGGCGGGCGAGCGCGCGTTGGCGCTCGACCATCTCCCGGTCCGACACGTCGAGCGCGGCGACGTCAATGCCCGAGCCGAGGAGGTTTTCGGGCTCGCTGCTCGCCGCGTCCGGGAGGGCGCCAAAGCGGCTGCGCCGGGGGGGGCCCCCCGCCGCGCGTCTTGGCTCGCTCGGCCGCCGGTCCACCACAAACGGGGCGGCGGCGGCAGAGCCGCTCGGCCCCGTGACGGTGGAGGAGGATGGGGGCGGGCGGGGAGGCTTACCGGACGCCTTGTGGACAATGGCAAAGAGGTCGGCAAAGAGCCCCTGTGGCAGCCCGCCGTCGTCCCCTGTGGCAGAGCGAGTGGCCTCACGGGCGGCGGCGGAAAAGGAGGCGAGGGAGGTGTGGTCCTTGGCAATGTCCAGGAGGAACTCGGCCACGTCGGGGTCGTCCATGCCGACATGGCGCTTGAGCGCCACCGTCATTTTCGACAGCAACGCCAGCCGCTCGAGCTTCTCCAAGCCGTCCATGGTGCCGCGTGGGTGAGTAAAGTCGAGGAGAGCGGCATGCAGGCAGAGGGCCGTAGGACAGATAGAAACGACGCAGTCCGAGCGGATGACAGGGCGAACCTTCGTCACGGCTCGCCAAACCTGAGCCGTCGCCCAACTGACCGGTTCTGGTGCGTCGGGCGCCTAATTTGCGACGTTAAGACCTAGAAGATGGAGAAAAGAAGAAATATATACCGAATACTGATTCGTACGAACGATTGCACAGAGTGCATGCTCCTCTTGGTCTCTGACGGCATCGCAACTGCCGCGTACGGGTCAGCGCCGCCCTCGCCACCTCTATCCCCAGTCTCTCGCCAAACCACTACCACCCACACCCAACGATAACGTCCCCTCCGCCACCTCCCCAGGCCCACACTCCCCACATCAAACGGCCATCGGCTGCCATCACTCCATAACAAAGTCGCTGTCGCCCTCTGCGTCCCCCTCGTCCTCCGCCGCCTCCCCCCCATCCTCATCACTCCCAACTTCCTGGTAGCCCGCATCCCCATGGTCAACACGCGCGCGCTTGCGCGTCGAGGCGCGACGCACGGGGGTCTCCCCGCCCTCAACCGCGTCGTCGTTCTCCCCCTCCTCCTCCTCCTCCTCATCGTCCAAATCCACCACCTCGTCGGCGAGGCACCTGGGCGTCCCACCCCCCTCCCCCCCCTCGCCCTCCACGCCGCCCCCGCCCGCGCCACCGCCGTCGGCCCTGGCGCGGCGGGGTGCGCCCCGCACCCCCCGCGGCCAAATGTCGGCGCCCCCCCCCTCTCCGACGACCGCCGCGAGGCCGTCGGGCAGCGGCAGCACCGCCTCGGTCGGGTTGGCGGCGGCGCCGCCGACCCACGCCCACTCCCCAAACACGACGACCGTCTCGATCACGTCCTCACAAATGACGGCCTTGCCGCCGCCGCGGAGCGTCAGCACCGCGTTGCGCGGGTAGTAGAGGACGCCCCAACACTTGAGGCGGCCGACTTCGTCGCCGCCCCACGCCGCCGCCCCAAACTCAATGTACAAGACGGGGGTGGCCGTGTCGAGGCCCGTCAACCGCCCGATGCGCGCGCCGGGCGTGACCGACAGGCCGCCGGGGAGGAGGAAGAGGTAGCGGGAGCGCCGGCCGGCGGCGCGCTTAGTGATGTCCGCCCCGCCGCTGCGGGCAAGCGCCCGCGGCACGCCGGGGGGGGGGGGGGGGGGTGCCGGGGGCGCCGGGGGGGGGGGGGGGGGGGGGGGGGGCGGGGGGGGGGGGGGGGGGGGGG
>Ga0114957_1003259_pt1 | contig 14766 bp, 11 predicted proteins | sample BantaG_FD_87175 | JGI IMG/M metagenome (GOLD analysis project Ga0114957, IMG submission 87175) | Marine algal microbial communities from Bantry Bay, Ireland - BantryBay_4 metaG | ecosystem: Host-associated > Algae > Red algae > Unclassified | place: Bantry Bay, Ireland | collected 2014-11-21 | reverse complement strand
TTTAAAAATATCAGTTGCTTGAATTTCCGTTCCTGTTTTAAAATTAAAATTAAGATTCTGACTAGTGGGTTGTTTGTCCCAGGATGTAAAAAAATGGAGCTGCCCACTAATAAAATCATCCGTATATACATCTACATCGCTCCACACATAAGCCCGCATGGATTTGCGCATAACAGGTGTAGGCGCCAGGGCAATTCCACCTGATTTTTCGGTATGCTTTTTACAGTCTGCTTGCCAGGTTTGGGTAATATTTTCGATCCATTTATTGAACGCCTTATTTTGAGTTTTAGGATATAAAACATCAAAGGCCGAGGTGTAGTCTGCATACTCCTGACAAGCCAGTGGCAATGTTTTATCAAGGTGAAAGGTGCAGGTGTTTTCTTTACCGTTCTTTTTTATATAATTGGCATTGAATTTCTTTTGTTCATCAAAAGTACCTTCCAATTTTCCTTGGGGACGCGCCATCTCGTCTTTAATATCCAGATAAATATTATCAAAAATATCCGTGTGTCCTTTGACGCGTTGGGATCCGCTTTTATTATAAATACTTAGTGTGCCAGAAATGTTACCGCCACTATTTTTTTGTAAAACCAACCGCGTTTTATCGCGACCTATTTGTCCTTTATAAAATCTAATCCATTTATTATCTCCACAGTAGGTCGGAACATCTATCCGACTTCTAACTTCCTTCAACCGTATTTCTGCCCCTAAGTTATTCTCTACATTTTGCCAGAAACCCCGTACCCCTTGATTCATAAATTGGCCTTCAATATATCCAGATACCTGCCCCGAGGGGTCGTATTCCTGAAGAATGAAGTCGTCTTTTTTTACTTCACCTACCAGATAAAAAATAGTTTTACTTCGCAAATACTGCAACTCGCCTTTGATCGTCTTTCCGTCCTTAGCTAGCGTGACTGCCACGTCGTTCATATCATTGAGCCTGCCTTTATAGTGCTTGACCCATTCTACTTTTTGTGGTTTATCAAACATCTCCAATACCGGATCATCTCCCACTCCCGTCTGTGCCGTGATAATACAAACTGCATAAAAAACAATCAACAATGTACTTCCGAATCCCTTCATGTCTTCCTTTACCTTTTTATTAAAAAACGATTAATCTTATCGAGATATTGAATATCGCAGATTAAGGGACTTCTACCGCATTTAAAATTTTATCAATAATATTCTCCTGGGTAATTTCTTCTGCTTCGGCTTCATAAGTCAGGCCGATTCGATGGCGAAGTACGTCGTGGCAGATGTTGCGAATATCCTCAGGAATGACATAGCCTCGTCGTTGAAGAAAAGCATAAGCTTTGCTGGCCATTGCTAGGTTGATACTGGCACGAGGAGAACCTCCGTAGCTGATGAGTGGCTTTAGATTTGCCAATCCATACGCGGCAGGATCACGGGTAGCGAAGACAATGTCGAGAATATATTTTTCAATCTTCTCATCCATATATACCTTTCGTACCATTTCGCGGGCACGCATGATTTGGTCGTTGGTGACTACTGCACTGATCTTAGCGAAAGATTTTTTCATATTTCGGCGGATAATTTCCCGTTCATCTTCTTTAGTCGGATAAGAGATTTTCACCTTCAACATAAAACGATCCATCTGCGCCTCCGGCAATGGATACGTTCCTTCTTGCTCGATAGGGTTTTGAGTCGCTAACACTAAAAACGGTTCTTGTAAATGAAAGGTCTCGTTACCAATGGTCACCTGCCGTTCCTGCATGGCTTCGAGTAAGGCACTTTGTACCTTAGCGGGCGCACGGTTGATTTCATCCGCGAGAACAAAGTTCGCGAAAATAGGCCCCTTGCGGACGGTAAACTCATTTTGTCCCGGATTATAAATCATGGTCCCGATAATATCGGCAGGTAATAAATCGGGGGTAAACTGGATACGACTGAACTCAGCGTCGATTGCGGTGGAAAGGGTTTTGATTGCCAGTGTTTTGGCCAGTCCAGGAAGACCTTCCAATAATACATGACCTCGGGATAATAAACCCAACATTAATCGTTCGATCATCATATTTTGCCCAACAATTACTTTTCCGGTTTCCTCGTTGAGTTCATCTACAAACGCACTTTCGATGTAAATTTGCTGATTCAGTGCTTCAATATCTATGGATTCTTGCATCTTGCTTTTTTTATTGCTTCCTTTGAAAATACTTAAGCGCTTGTCCAAATTTTCATGATTATAAGAAATTGAGGAAAGCTTGGACAAGTTCAAACGCTTTGCTTAATTTTAACACCACGCAAATTTCACCTTTTTTTACTAAAAACGCATACAGAAATTGCTTTAACTTATTCTTAACAAATGATTCGATTAAATTGGCTTCTTCTATTGATTTTTCTTGCGTTCATGATTGGCAATACGTCGAGCGTGACCGCGCAAACAAAATGGGCCGCTCGGGATTCCATGTTACAGGATTTTAAGGAGGGTACGCTTGTTGTTCGGCTAAAAAGCCACGAGAAAAAATTAAAAAAAATCAATGAATTAATCAAAGATAATGATATTGATAATAGTTATAAAAAACGATTAGAGGATAAACGCGATTATATTGTTCAAAATAGGGATCGGTTCAACCAGGAATTGGTTGCCGCTTTTAATACACAGTATAATTTTTCCACTGTCGTTTTTATGTTTGATAAAGATTTAAAGAAATTTAAAGAAGGGAAAAGGGAGTTATTGTTTTTGGATCAACATCTAGATTACATTAGCGAACCGCCTTCACTACCCGGATCTATTTATTATTTTGGCGAAGGCCAGACCAATACTTCCGGTAATAGTATAAGTGGACTCTTGGTCATGGATACAAAAAGTCAGCAATTACCAAGTTGGTTTCCCAATTTTTATCGCGCAAAGAGTAATTTAAAATCTTTCTTTGGGATGTTTTCATCAACAAAATATACCTATCGTCCTCCGGAAAAAGTGATTGGAAAGTTTCAGGCAGACTTAAATAGGCTTTGGAAAAAATTGCAGGAACGACAAAATCCAGCCAAGTAACAATAGCTATGAAAATATTATTAGTCAGTTGGAGTACTTTACCCAATAAAGGCGGATCAAGTGTGATTGTGGAAAATTTGGCTAAAAATTTTAGTGCCTCGGAAATGATCGTCCTCGGTAGTCGTACTGCTATCCCTGAACCACCGCCACCGCGATCAGCAGAAAAATCACAATTTAAATACTTTTTTTCCGAACTCTATTTTATGGGTAGAGGGTATCGCTACTTTATCTGGTTTAGAAAACTACGATTTAAACCCCTAATTCAAGAGATCAAAAATATTATCAAAAAGGAAAACATTGAGTATGTCATCGGTGTATATCCCAATCCTTTTTATTGTCATGCTGCCAGCATTGCGGCCAAAGAAATGAACGTGCCGTTTAGTTCTTATTTTCATAATACCTATGTAGAAAATATAGCCATTGTCGACCCAAAGGCCACCGCTATTCAAGAAGAAATTTTTGACCAGTCCGAATATGTTTTTGTGATGAGCGATGGAATGAAAAAATTTTACGAAAAAAAATATCCGCGTCCCAGATTTAAATCACTCGTTCATACCTTTAATGCTTTTCCTCCCAAAGATCAACTAACAGGAATTCCCGGTACAAAAAAATCTGTATACAAACTCGTAGCCATCGGCAACTTCAACGAATCCAACCTCGACGCTACAATTCGTCTGGTCAACGCCATAAAAGACAACCCTAAATACCAATTGTCCGTATATACCCATGTGCCAAAACTAATGCTACAACAACGCGGAATCGACATTCAATCTATTGACTATCAAGGATTTGTAAATCCAGACGAAGTACACGCCATACTCCAACAATACGATATTGCCGTGCTGACACACGGATTCAAAGGCGGCTACGGCGAGATAGAATATCAAACTATTTTTCCTACCCGTACGATTCCCTTGTTATTGTCTGGCAAGCCCATCTTTGCGCATTCGCCGCCCGGTTCTTTCTTGAATGATTTTATTGATAAAAATAAATGTGCGGAGTTGATAGAGGTAGCAGATGAAAAAGCGATAGTGAAAGGCCTAAACAAAATTGCCGATAATATAGATTACCAAAACCAACTGGTACAAGCCAGTCAACAAACTGCCGAGCAGTTTTATGGCCCTACTGTCGTGGCTAATTTTAAAAATACGTTGATCCCTTTAATTGCTGGTCAATGATTCGATTTTCCTACAAGTCCTGGTGGTACAAAATAGGTTGCGTATTGCGCTACTTCTTAACCCGTTTATATTATCCTCGTAAATTTTTCTGCCCAAAACTATCCATGATTGGGAAAAGCTGTGGGATTCATATTTTTAAAAAAGGAAAAATTATTTGCAAGGAAAGAATCATTGTAAACGACTACGTAATGTTATACGCAAAAGGAGAATTGCACATCGGCAACCAATTTGGTATCAATCAATATTCACGCATCGTAGCACATGAACGAATAGACATTGGTAATAATGTAACCATTGGACAGATGGTCAGTATCCTCGATCACGATCATCAATATCAGATGGTCGATAAAAACCTAACACTAGAAGGCTACACCACAGCCCCCGTAAAAATCGGTAACAATATATGGATAGGAGATAAATGTACCATACTTAAAGGAGTGACCATCGGTGACAATGTAGTCGTAGGTGCCAACACCCTTGTACACAAAGACGTACCAAGTGGCGTAGTCATTGGCGGGGTGCCTTTTAAAATCTTAAAAAAAATATAGCAAAGTATGTGTGGAATAACGGGCATCATTGACTGGGCCGATACGATGGGAGTAGCGGAGCGACGCCAGACGCTACAAACGATGAACGCCGCGCTCCTCCACCGGGGACCCGATGAAGCAGGTGAGTTACATGATGCGCGATGTAGTCTGGGCATGCGGCGCTTATCCATCATCGATCAAGCTGGCGGCCAGCAACCCATGTACAATGAAAATGGAGATATTGGAATTGTTTTTAATGGAGAAATTTATAATTTCAAAACGCTTAAAACAAACCTGATACAGAAAGGTCATATTTTTAAAACGGCTTCTGATACAGAAACAATTGTACACCTGTATGAAGAATACGGAACAGATGGGTTTGTGAAATTGCACGGAATGTTTTCATTTTGTTTATACGATCAAAAAAAAGAATTATTTTATATTGTTCGAGATCGTTTTGGAGAGAAGCCGTTGTATTATTATCAACAAGATCAAGGCATTAGCTTTTCCAGCGAAATTAATTCCTTATTACAAGATGCTCGTATTCCCCGTCGCCTCAATCACGAAGCTTTACCTTATTATTTTCGTAGTTCACTAGTACCTGAACCACTGACGCTGCTGGCAGGTGTGCGCAGTTTATTACCTGGACATTTCTTACGTATTTCTGCCAAAGAAATGACGGAAGAAGTCTACTATCAGCCAATCTATCCTTCTCAGCCATCCATCACAAATGAAGCCGAGGCCATCGAGGCCGTTCGTCCCGTATTGGAACAAGCGGTACAAAAACAAACCATCAGCGATGTACCTGTTGGAGCCTTTCTTTCTGGCGGAATTGATTCCAGTACGGTAGTCGCTTTTTTACAAAAAAATAGTGTCGAGCAGCTTAAAACATTTACGGTTCGCTTTGAGCATCAAGCGTATGACGAAAGTACAATTGCTCGTAAAGTAGCCGATCATTGTGGCACCGATCACCATGAGATTACCGTACCGAATGTAGATTTTTCTGAAGACATTTTTTGGAAAATCATAGACCACGTAGGCCTGCCCTTTCGGGACAGCTCTGCCATCCCTACCTATCTGATTACCAAGGCAATAGCTGGTCATGTACGGGTCGCTTTGTCTGGGGATGGCGGGGATGAATTGTTTGGTGGATATGATCTTTTTCAGTGGTATCAGAAGATGGTTCATTTAAAAACAATTCCTTCGCCAATACGTGGACTGACGCTCGGTGGATTGTCGTTAGCGCAGGCGATTCCCGGATTGAATCAGGTCAGTTTATTACGTCAGTTGCATCGGGGGATTCGTACTTCTTTGCTTCCGTTGGAGGAGATTCCTATTGCATTGAATGAGATGTTTACGGGTAAAGAAATGGAGGATTTGAAGTTGGCAGACTGGCGTAATTTTGAGTATGAAATTTTAAAAAAATATCCAGAAACAGTTAAGGATTGGTCACCACTTCGGCGCATTATGTACTATCGATTACGACATACTTTGCCTGCCAATATGTTGATAAAAGTAGATCGAATGAGTATGGCCAATTCCTTGGAAGTACGTGCTCCTTTTCTGGATCCTGACCTGTTTGATATTTCTGCACAATTGTCAGATGAATTATTGATCAATAATGGGAAAGGAAAATATTTGATCCGAAAAATAATGGCGGATGCATTGCCTGACGAAGTATTCAATCATCCCAAGCAGGGCTTTAATATGCCTTTACAAAAATATCAAAACAGGGTTTTTAAACAGTTAGCAGAAAAATTGTTATTTAATGAAAACCCTTGGCCTGATTTCTTCACAGAATCTGTTTTAAAAAATATTTATCAACGAGGATTCTCTACTCAAAAAGATACAGCACAGCTCAGTGTTTTTCGTGCCAGTCATCAGCTTTGGATGGTGATGATGTTGCTGGGGTGGGCGAAGCGATTTGGAGTGGCGCAGCAGTGACTACAAGAAAGTAAAGAAAAAAAATCCCGAATTTTGCCTATGCTTTTAGCATAGGCAAAATCCGAGATAACTTTCATTTGGTTTTTTACTGCACCATCAATTTAGCGGTGCTTTTACGATCATCCATAATAATTTCGATAAAGTAGGTACCGGCAGTAAAAGTACCTTTTTCGAGGGTATAGCTATTATCGCGGGTGCTTTCGTTCAGTAAGAGTTGTCCATTAGTATTGAATACGTGAAAGGTTACAATTTCCTGATTGGGATTATCGTATTCAATCAGGGCCACATCACGAGTTGGGTTGGGACGAATGACTAAGTCTTTTATTTGTAAATTTTCCAGCCCTACTGTTACACCAAAGGGATCAGACCACTTTGGGTTGGAAATAAAGGATTCATCTGTGAGTGTTTCCATAAAAGCAACGAGTGCGGTCTTCTCAGCGTCAGTAAATTGAAATCCTCCGGGAGGAATAAACTCACCGGTCCATTCATTCGCAACTACCTCATTAGAATAATGATGAACGACTTGTTCCAACGTGACAAAACGACCATCGTGCATATAAGGGGCCGTTAAATCAATGTTGCGAAGGGTCGGTATTTTGAATAAATTTTCAAAAGAAGTATTCCAGGTACCTGCACCAGGATCATCCTCATCTACAGGAAGTCCATTGTTAAAAATAAATGGAAAAAGCTCAAGGGGAGAAACATCAGGAGGGAAAAAGTCGCCAAAAGCATTATGTCCACCCTGGCTATGACAGGTATTACAGGCAGTTGAAAAAATTTCCAGCCCCAGCTGCTCTTCAGCAGTAAATCCTGCAAACTCATTTGCCGCTTCCTGATCGAAACGGGAATTAAAAGTATTCATCGAAGATAGGAACTGAACAAGGGCTTCTACGATTCGCTCTTCGTTTATAGCAGCATCGCCAAAGGCATCTGTAAATAATTGTGGATAATAAGTAGTCGCTCCCAGTTTTTGAGCGATGTCATCCATGTCCGCACCGATTTCATTTTCATCAGTCAGCGGTAATCGAATCATCGTATTAAGATCCACTTGGCTCATATCCCAGAAAAAATGATCCTTATTCGTCCAAGCAATATCGTTCAAATGCATAGAGTTACGGAGGGTCGGTGCGCTGATTCCATCACTAAGTGCTTTGTTTTCCGCGAAAGAAGTAGATTGGTCATGACAGCTGGCGCAAGAAATGGTTTCGAGGGCAGATAGTTTTTTATCATAAAATAATTGACATCAGCTGACATATCTGTGACAAACTAAAAAAAGTAAGGTGTTTCCGGAAGAAAAGATAGGTTTATCCGCTATTGATTTGTACTTTTATTTAGTTGACCAACGTTCTTATTATTTCAAACTTTCTTCATGCGCATCAACTACTTGCTTCCCTTTTTATGTTGCCTCTTCATGGTCAATAGTCTTTCTGCTCAACGCTATCGTACGGCAGCAGGTATTCGCCTCGGTGATCCCTTTGGTTTGACTTTTCAACAAATATTGTGGGGCCAAAATACACTGGAAGGAATACTTACTTTTCAACCCAAACGAAACGAGTCTTCTTTTACTTTGCTTTTTGAAAATCATCGCAAAATTTTATTTAAACGATTGAACTATTATGTCGGACTTGGGCCGCATATCGGGTGGATTGATGATCGCGAAGGGTTTGATAATCCGTTCGGGGTGACCTTTATTGGTGGGTTTGAATTTGGAATGAAAAACACTCTTTTGTCCTGGGACTATAAACCAGCCGTCAACTTATCCGGCGGACGAAGTGCTATTTATCATCACACGGGAATCAGTATTCGTTTTATTATTATCAAAAAGAAAAAGAAGAAATTTAATTGGAAATTCTGGAAGAAAAAGGATAAGAAAAAGAAGAAAAAGAAGAAAAAAAGGTAATGAGAAAATCTTACGGTAATACCTGGTGGGGCCAGCAATGGCTCAACGCACTTAAGCAAATTGATTTTTCCAATCGGCTATCTCGCGGTCGCACGTACGCCAACAAGGGACTAGCTCGTAACATTGAAGTCTCTGGAAATAAAATCACTGCAGAGGTACAAGGCTCACGCCCAAAACCTTATCGCGTAAAATTTACCATTCCTGCTTTTACCAATAAAGCAAAGGCTAAAATTGTAGAGGTCATCATCGAAAATCCGATGCACCTCTCCTCCCTACTCAATCGCCAATTACCACCGGAATTACGACAGCTTTGTACCAACAAAGGCGTCGCTCTTTTCCCCAACTCCTGGAATGACATCACTGGCAATTGCTCCTGCCCAGACTGGGCCGTTCCGTGTAAACACATGGCCAGCGTACTCTATCTCATTGCCAATGAAATTGATCAAAATCCCTTTCTCGTCTTTGAATTGCATCAATTCGATTTATTCGAGGCACTAAAAAAAGCGGGATATACTACGCAAGCACAACAGGATATACGGATACTTTCTTTGTCTCGATTACAAGAGGAAATCACTACAAAACCATTAGAAAACAGCAATACTACTTTGCTATTCGATCAGTTAGATTTTTCGGTTATTCCAAATTTAAAAGAAGACCTGTTGACCATTCTTTCTGACAAACCTGTTTTTTTTCCTGCCGGAAACTTTAAAAAAATACTAGCCGAAAATTATCAAAAAATCCAAAAGGGAGAAACCAAAACGACCAAAGTAGAGGCTCCTCCAACGCACTTAAACTTGAAAGCTGATGCGGTAGAAGACCTGGAGCTCATCATTGACAATCAGCTACAATTACTAGATGCTTCCTTTAGAGATCACGATAATGAATTGGTTTTTAATTTTAATAAAATAGATCAATTAACCGATTGGCTGGACAGCTTATCTGCTTTGCGAATCCGGCAGTATGCACCTGCGTTGCGTGGACTCTGGATCACATGGATATATGCGCGGCAACTGGCGCGACAGTCTGCTTTTATTCCACAGCTTTTGCAAGCAGACCAACCGTATCTTATCCGCTGGATCCCAGCACTTTTAAATTATACAATCAAAAAAACAACCGAACGGGTCGCTGCTTTGGTTCCTGAAAATATTCTGTTCTACAAGACAGCTCAAGGATTGCGACAACCTATTACTTCAGATTTTTTCCCAGCGTTGGTGAGTCTATTTTTAAATAAATTAGTTAAAGCATCTGCCACCGCAAAAGATCGGCTATGGCCAATTGAAGTAGTGCAGCTATTTTTTAATTTAAAACCAGAAACCTTTAATGCTTATGAAAATAAAGATTATCCGGTAGCAATTCAACTCTGGCTTAATAAATTTTATATTATTGAAAAATCCTTTGTCCCCATCATCAAAGTGGACGATACGGACGAAGGATTTACAGTGGAGGTCGCATTTCAGGATGGGCGTAAAAAGACAATGCCGGTTTTTGGATTAAAGTCATTATTGGAGAAAAAGCAATACGCAGATATCCGAATGGATGCGCTTCGAGACCTGGCCATGTTATCTGAATATTTCCCGGGGATTAGTGATTTGGTAAAGTTGAAAGGAACGACACCATTGGTATTTGATGAAGAGGAATTTGTGGAGGTATTATTTAAAATTATTCCTACGATCCGGTTGTTTGGAATAAAGGTAGTCTTGCCAAAAGAGTTACGGAAATTGATTCGTCCTCAGTTGTCCATGCAAATTTCGGCGGGTGAATCTGGCGTGGTAAAAAAGAAGTCTTTGGTTAACTTAAATGACCTGTTGGCTTTTAACTGGCGAATTGCACTTGGCAACAAAATAGTCACACGGGCAGAGTTCCTAAAAATGATTAAGACCTTTAAAGGCATCGTTCGCTACCAACAACAATATTTATTTTTTGATGAAGTTGAAATTGCCAAGCTCATTGATGCACTCGAAAATCCGCCAGCATTAGATGGTCAGGAATTGTTACAAGTGGTGCTAGCCGATGCCTATAAAGGCGCCAAAATTGAATTGACCAAAGAACTGGAAGAATTGATAGAAGCGTTATTGGGAGAAGAAACAATTGAACCACCCATCAGTTTGGAGGCCACCTTACGACCTTACCAGCAACGAGGGTATGAATGGTTGTACAAAAATACTCGATTGGGTTTTGGTAGTTTACTGGCAGATGATATGGGACTGGGAAAAACGCTTCAGGTAATTACAACTTTATTAAAATTAAAAGAGGAAGGAAAGCTGGATGACGAAAAAGCAATCGTAATTATGCCTACAACTTTGCTGACCAACTGGGATAAGAAATCAAAAAATTTGCACCAGAACTCATCACCCATACCTTCCACGGCAGCAATCGAAAATTGGCGCCCATCAAAGAAGCCGACATACTATTGACCACGTACGGTGTCGCCCGAACCGATGCGGCTAAACTCCAAAAATACCGCTGGCTCGTACTCGTCATCGACGAAGCACAAAACATAAAAAATCCAGCTACCGCCCAAACCAAAGCCATCAAAAAAATCAAAGCGTCTGTCAAAATTGCGATGAGCGGAACACCCGTCGAAAATCGGATGAGCGAGTACTGGAGTGTTTTTGATTTTGCAAATAAAGGATATCTGAACACACTCAAAAAATTTAAATCCGATTATGCCAAGCCAATTGAAGCAGATCGCGATTTAGTGAAATTAGAAAAATTTAAAAAAATCACTGCACCATTTATTATGCGTCGGGTGAAATCGGATAAGTCTATCATTAAGGATTTACCTGAAAAAATAGAGCAGGATCAGTTTTGTCAGCTCACTCCAGAACAGGCTGCTATCTACCAAAATATCGTAGACTCCACGATGAAACGCGTAGAAAAATCGAAAGGGATTGAACGCAAAGGATTGGTGCTGATGTTGATTACTGCGCTAAAACAAATTTGCAACCATCCTTATCAATATCTAAAGAAAGGAGATAAAGCACCTAATTTGTCTGGTAAAATATTATTGTTGTTTCAATTGATACAGCAGACACTTGATAATGGGGAGAAGACGTTGATCTTTACGCAGTACCAACAAATGGGAAGTTTGCTGGTAGAGTTTCTGGCAGAGCAGTTCCAATTGGACGTTCCGTTTTTACATGGGGGTATCAGCCGTAAAGGGCGAGATGCAATGGTGGAAGACTTTCAAAATAATCGTTCTACGCGGGTGATGATTCTTTCGCTAAAAGCAGGAGGAACAGGATTAAATTTAACGGCAGCCAGTAGTGTGATTCATTATGACTTGTGGTGGAATCCGGCAGTGGAAGCACAGGCGACGGATCGTGCTTATCGGATTGGTCAAAAGCGAAATGTGATGGTACATCGGTTCATTACGCAAAATACTTTTGAAGAAAAAATAAATGAGTTATTGCAAGTCAAAAAGGAACTAGCTAACCTAACTGTAGCAAACGGTGAGAAGTGGATTGGGGAATATGGGAATGAGGAGTTACGGGAATTGGTGAGCTTGCGATAGCTAAAGAAACAATTGACAACTAAATTATAACTATCTTATTTTAAATAAAAAATACAGATGAATCAACGATTAGCACAACTAGCCCTTGTCGTACGTGACTATGATGAAGCCATCAACTTTTATACAAAAAAATTACATTTTCGATTGATTGAAGATACGAAACTAAGTGAAACAAAGCGATGGGTAGTTGTTCGTCCGCCTGGTACAGATGATGCGGGATTGTTACTCGCAAAGGGTGTGGGTGCAGAGCAGATTTCGCGCATTGGCAATCAGACGGGAGGACGTGTTTTTCTTTTTTTATATACGGATAATTTTGATCGAGATTTTAAAAATCTGATTGATCAAAAAATAACAATCATTCGGCAACCGACCGAAGAGGAATATGGAAAAGTAGCCGTATTTGAAGATTTATATGGAAATTTATGGGATTTAATTCAACCGACCTAATCAACATTCCTAAATAATAATGGGTCCTTTTTCAAAGAATTGAAAAAGAACCCATTAAGCTATAGTACTGATATCTCGAATGAGATTTCATTAAAATTTGTCGATCCAGTCTTTAACTTGATCTTTAGTTTTTCCTGTTGCCTTTTGTAATCGACCTAGTAATTGGTCTTCTTGGCCATCTTCGTAAAGCAAATCATCATCTGTCAACTCGGCATACTCTTCTTTGAGTTTACCTTTCATTTGATTCCAGTTTCCTTTAATCTTATCTGCTAATGCACTCATAATAATATATTTTTGATCGGTTAAAAAATGTGTGTTGTTGTTATAATCTCTATTAGTAGAAGGTGTAAGCTGCAAAAATGTTCAATTCATTCTAAAAAAAAGAGACTGCCTTAAAATTCCTACTAGATATCTTCAAGCTCTTTTTCTAAATTTTTCATACGTTCTTCGACGTCAGACTTAAAACTTTCCCAGTCTTTCTCCAATAGCTCTCCTGCTTTTTCTAAATCTCTATCTAAGTCTTTCATATTTTTCTCTAACTTAGAAGCCCTCTCATTATATTCTTTCTTTGCATCATCAGAAGCATCAGCCATTTTACCACGAATATCTTCTAATTCTTCCTCCATTTCTCCTCTTGCCTCTTTTAGATCATTCTGAAATTCTTCACGATCTGTTCGGAATGCATCTCCTACTTCTTCAGTGACGTCTTCCATCTGGTCGGCCGCTTTTTCTGTCTTGCTTTTTTCCTGACAAGAAGTAAATGCAAATAAAGCGCATAGAGCTAGTATGGGAATAAACAATAAATTTTTCATAATAATTCTTAATTTTTTTGGTTTAAAATAATGCAAAACAAGTTAGCATTTTGCCTTGTCACTTTAATACTAGAAAGGATTTCGGTGAGAAATGTTCATTTTTACTTGTCGAAGTGGAACTAATATCTTTCCACATCTCTCATAATTAGTTAAACAATAAGATATAAAGGTTTGGGTAGCTTATTTTTTGTCTTATTAGAATAAACAACAAATTGTTTTTTATTTATCTGATAATTTTGTATCTTTGCAGACTAACGCACGCTGCAATTGTACACTATGAAGTTGTTTAAAAATGAAGGATAAAAAAGGTACTCGAAAAAAAGACAAATTGGTCGCGCCCAACCGAGCAAAAACGGAAGATGGAAATATTTCACTCAGTGGCATGTACCAGGATTATTTCTTGGACTATGCCTCTTATGTTATTTTGGAACGAGCCGTTCCTTCCATCGAAGATGGTCTAAAACCTGTTCAACGACGTATCCTTCACGCACTTAAAAAAATGGACGACGGTCGCTATCATAAGGTAGCCAACGTAATCGGCCAAACTATGCAGTATCACCCACACGGTGACGCCGCCATCGGTGATGCATTGGTCAACCTAGGACAAAAAGACTTACTCATCGACCCGCAGGGAAACTGGGGCGACCAGCGTACTGGCGATAGTGCCGCAGCACCTCGATATATTGAAGCCCGGCTCACTAAGTTTGCGCTTGAAGTTGCTTTTAATCCACAAACCACCGAATGGCAGTATTCTTATGATGGCCGAAATCAAGAGCCAATCAATCTGCCGATGAAGTTTCCCCTCGTACTCGCACAAGGAGTGGAAGGAATCGCAGTAGGGTTGTCCACCAAGATTATGCCTCACAATTTTATCGAACTGATTCGGGCGTCTATCAAAATTCTGGAAGATAAACCCTTCCGAATCTTACCCGATTTTCAAACCGGAGGATTGATTGATGCAACCGAATATAACCTCGGAAAACGTGGTGGTAGAATTAAGGTACGTGCCAGAATTGAGCAAAAAGATAAAACGACTTTATTAGTAAAAGACCTGCCTTATGCGGTTACGACCAGTAATCTTATTGATAGCATTATCAAAGCCAACGATAAGGGTAAAATCAAAATTAAAAGGGTAGTAGATAATACCGCCAAGGAGGTAGAGGTTCAGATTGACTTGGCGTCCGGTATTTCGCCTCAGGTGACCATGGACGCGCTCTATGCATTTACGAATTGTGAAGTTTCTATTTCTCCCAATGCCTGTGTTATCATTGATGACAAACCACACTTCCTTTCGGTCAATGATATTTTAAAAGTCTGTACACAAAGAACCAAGGCTTTACTAAAATTAGAACTGGAAATTAAACGCTCTGAACTGCAGGAAAAATGGCACTTTGCCAGCCTTGAAAAAATCTTTATTCAAAATCGAATCTATCG
>Ga0114957_1003254_pt1 | contig 14776 bp, 19 predicted proteins | sample BantaG_FD_87175 | JGI IMG/M metagenome (GOLD analysis project Ga0114957, IMG submission 87175) | Marine algal microbial communities from Bantry Bay, Ireland - BantryBay_4 metaG | ecosystem: Host-associated > Algae > Red algae > Unclassified | place: Bantry Bay, Ireland | collected 2014-11-21 | reverse complement strand
TTGGGGGGCCCCTCTTGGGCCACCGCGGGTCCGGCGGTTGCAAAATCGCCCCCCCCGGGGCCCATCCTCCTCGTGCCCCCCCCGGACCTTCCCCCCCCCCCCCCCCACCCGTTTCTGTTTGCCAGAAGGACACCCTCGCCCCCGATCAGTCATCTGGCACGGCACGGCGGCCGCGCAATGATGCTCCGCGGTGGCAGGGACGGCGCCGTCCTTCCGCGACCGTTGAGGTACCTATATCAATCTCTGTGGGTACTTTTGTGGATGGTCGTTTGTCAGCGTTGTGGTTGCAGTGTCATCGTGTTCCCCGCTCGAAGCTGCCTCGGGCTGTGCCAAGAGTACCCATCCGACCGCTATTGGCTTCGTCACTAGAAGGCATCAAACCTTACCATCGACTTTGCTTCTCCAATCTCACAGTGTGCCCACGTCTGCTCAGCTCCGAGCAGCTTTTTCTGGTAAAGTGTTTACCTTTTTTTGCCCCCTGTGTCACCGACATTTCCTCACCCATACAGTTGAGGCGCTCTCGTGGCAAGCAGTGGCAAGCAAGACCGTATACGACAAGAATTCGGCAACGGCCGCTGGGGCGGCGGCAGCCCTGCCGTTTCGACGGAGCAAGGGCGGCTCGCACACAGATGCTGACGGTATTCCGCACCAAGATTGAGCTCCGTGCTACGCTGCTGCAGTCCGTCGTCAGCGGGCTGTGGCGCCGGCATGGCCCTTGCCCCCGGCGGGCAGGCTGGGTGACGTTTTCGCCCCCCCCCCCCACCCGTGCCTCTCACCGCCCACTGTCCCGATAGCTGACCGCTCCGGTTCGGTCGGTGCAGCTGTTGCCGGGGCACCGGCAGTCGGGGCTGTCCTGGCCGTGGGGGCGACGGCTGACATCCGATTGGTCGCGCCGGCAGGCGGGCTTTGTGTCAACGCGGCCCTTCCCCCCTCCCGCCTCCGTGACTCACCTCCAGCCGCCCAGACAGGCGACGCAGCGAAGTCGAACGGCTCGGTCGTGCAGTCACGGGGGCTCAAGACGCGCACATCTGGTGTCGCAGCGATGGAAGGAGATTCTACCCTAGACACCGAGCACACCAGCGGTCCGCGCTGTGGCGCACTCGCCGGGTGCTCGCACAGGCACCGCCGTGGCGGTCTTCTTCCCTATTGTGCCTCACCGCACCACTCCCGCGCCCGCCTTGACGTGTGACACCGTCGGTGTGAGCGGCACGGCTGTGCCGCCGCCCTCTATACCACACACGTTGGAATGTTTAGCGGCTGCGGGTACACCCAGCGTGCCGCGCCTCACGCCTCGAGACTGTCAACCAGTTTTTGGAATTTGTAGGCGCGGCTCGGACGCCCGAAGACACTGCTGCTTGGACCTAAACTGTGTTGCCGCAGCCATCTTGGCGCGAACGGTTTCAACTGCTTTATCTGTGTCGGACGCGAACGGGCGCGTCAGTGTTTACACTCGGAAACCGTCCGTGTTAAAACCTGATGTGGGTAAGAGCCAGCGCAACAAGCGCTTGGCCGTGGCTGGTCGTGCCATTCCAAGTGCCGCTTGGAGCCGCGGCCCCAGACTCCCGCCACGCCCGACCGCCACAGAGCAGGTCGGGCACTTGGTATCCGTTGGAATCAGCTACGCTAAGTTCAACCGGATTCGGGTGTTTTTTGGGGGGGCTTTGAGCCCGATGGCCAGCCCGCAAGCACTACGGCAGGCACGGTCTGCTCTTATGAAGGTGCCGGCCAATGACGCTTCCTTATTGGACACAGGGGCGCACCTGAGCCACCTCTGTCGCGCGGTGCAAGGGCGGCTGTCTGATCTGTGGTCCGCCGGGCTGTTCGTTGAGCGCCCGTTATTTGACCCAGATGGCGTGGCTATCCCACAGACTCGCGATTACGAGGTCCCCAGCACTGGGAGACCTCAGTATAGCGATTTCTACCCTCCGGCTGACGTGAGAGATATCCATATCTCTGTTGGTTTGGATAGGGGAGGTAACCCGTCATCTTTGAAGGTTGTGATGGGTTTCATGAACCACGAACACCCGGACAGACTCGGAAATACCCTCCTGACGGGAGTGTGCCCTGAGTTCAAGGACGAGTACCCTGAGGTAGCAGCCATACTGGCTCCTCATGTGGCACAGTTACATCAACTTACCTTCACTGGCGTTGTTGTGGGGCCTCAGAGGCGGGCAGTGCGTGTCTCCGTTAACAGCGACTACCCATCTGTATGCAACACCGCAGGCCATAAGGGGCACAGCGCGAACCTGCCATGCCCTATGTGTTTGGGCACCAAGAGCCCGAGCGACGCGCAGTGGTTGTTGGACGCGCTGTTTGGGACTGTGCAGGACTTGCGTCGTACTCACCCTTCGAGAACCGTGTCCCACCTAAGGGAAATGAGGGCCGCCTACGAGTCGGGAGAGATGCCAGATGGACTTGGGCTTGCAACCCAATTTTCTATCGAGCGACCGCCGGTCATCATCGTGCCCCCCACCCAAATCGTGCCCCTTCCTCTTCATTTGCTGGTTGGACTTACGCTGCGGATGCTGTGGATTGCTATTGAGGCTGTAACGCGAGGGCGCGGGCCATGTACGGAACGGCAGCTTGCGCACTCGCTTGCGGCTACGCTGAGCGTGGATATTGGCGTGGAGCCTATACCATACCATGGAGGCAGCTTCATTGGTCGGCACTGCCACACAATTGGCGCGAGAAGCCACGCCATCATGCGAATCCTGCAGCCCCTCGTGCCGGCCCATTGGCCGACCGCCTACGAGCGCGGGTGGGCGCTGCTGCGCGGCGTTATGGCAACCCTTCACCGTGCAGCTGTTATTTCTGCTGCCAAGCAGCACCGGTTTAAGGCCGATGCGCGGGCATTCGTCGGCCTCATCCAGGAATCTTTCCCATGGGTGAGCATTTCGCCCAAGCTACACGTGCTCTTCTCCCATTCGTGGGAGTTCATGGGGCGTTCGGGGATCACCGGGCTCTACGGCGAGCAGGCGATTGAGTCGTGGCACGGGTATTATAACCAGAATGCGGCTCGATTTACGGCTGAGACGCCTCTGCTTTTTGTCTTCAGCTGGTGCAGACGATGGCGTTTAGCGGCGTGGCTTCGGACGCTCTTCGGCGGTCCAAGGCGCCAATCCGTAAGCGGAAGGTGGGGCCTCGTAGTGCGCTCCATCCCGGGGACGGCCGCCTGCGTGTCAACAAGGCCTGGAGGCGGGAGAGTTTGGCAACTCTCGAGAAGAGGGCGAAGGACCGGGCTAAGTGGGCAAACGACCAAATTGAGGAGGCCAGTGGAGTGATTGTGGCCCTCTCTAAGAAGTAGTTTTTTGCCACTGGCATTCTGTGCACGTGTGGGCTTTTGCAGGGTATCAAGAAGAAGCAACAGCGACCTCCACGCACATCGTTCGATGGATGTGCGCTCCTCGAAAACGCGAAGGCAAATCGGAAACGGGGTTCACATTGTGAAAGGGGGGCAGGCGCGTGTGGCACGCCCATTGGCCCTGGGCTCTTTCAAGCCCGAAAAAGAAGCCTTGTCATGTCGGAAGCAGCGAGCATTGGAAATCAGCCGACAGCGGTTGCAGCCAATAGAAAGCGTTAAATTGTCTGTCCACCAAATGAGGTGGCCAGAAATCCAAAAGAGCCGCTTGAGGCAGGCTTGACTAGGCGTGCTGACGGCAGACTATGGGCCCCCCTTCTCTCCTTGTGTTTAAGCACGCCCAGGTTGCGGTCCGCAGCCTCCCCCCCCCGCCCCACCCCCCCTCTCTCGTCGTCCACAGGGCGGGCTGTCTGCCGGCCCTGGAGCACAGCTCCGACAGTGTGCGGCAGAGAGGCCCTTTCTCTATGAGGACGACGAGAGATCACAAGCGCCCCACCACCGTTGGTGGTCGACGGCTGAAGGGTGTAGAAAATCAAAGAGATCACGAGTGTAACAAAAATCATTACCTTAGTCGGAGCAAGTGCGGCGATATGAAGCCTGTCCCAAAAATGAGACATCGCGGCTCTTCTTGTTTTCTCGGCCCACTGGCCTTCTGCAACAGTCCAACAATGTAATGTGACCCACTCGATGCCACTGTGCTTTCAGAATGGCCCTTAACAGTGTAAACAGAGGCGGCATATCCTGACGTGTCTTGGGGGAAAGTGTCATTCGTTGCAACTTCGACATGTGACGATCACGCGGCCCAATAAAATGCACACATACTAGAGCAGGCGTGTGCTGACAATCTGCCCACAAAGAACAGGGCACCACCTTACCAATAAAAACGTGAAAAAGACCTCCATGTAGCCCCCTGTGAGGAAAACACGATTTCGGACACCCCTCGTCGAAGCCCCAAATATCACATGAGCTTTGGCGTTGCAAACCTGTAACCCCAACCTAAAAAAGACTGGCTCCAAGATCGGGGCTATCTGAGAGGTCCACAGAACAGTGCCCACAGGTGGGTATTAGGGAGTTGTCAGCCATAATATGCGTCAAGAGAGGCTCTTTGCATGGAGGCCAGTCGAGAACTTTTCGTACCCCACCGTGCCTGCGCCCGTGCAGTGATGTTACAGCCCTTCAGGAAACGCGCATGTCTCCTTCTTGGGACACGCATCACATCAACGTAGTTCTCAAATCTTCTAGCTTAATCTTTTACGTAGCAAACTCGACAACCCAACATTTTGCAATTGCCCAAGGACGTTCATGGTATGTTCTCTTGCCCTACTGGCCACCGCAAAACGGCTCTCTGCTAAACAAAACACAGTGCATCACTTCTCTCTCAATGGTCCCGACAGCTTATTCTAAGGCACACACAGACACGTAGTAGCGAATCCCGCCCAACAACCGAGAATGACGTTAATCCCGTAAATCGTCCGGCTATACCCGAAACTTCCGCGGCTAATCTTTATGGACTTGGCTAACTGCGTCGGTAAAGCTTGACTTCACGACAGACCAACCTGGAGGCGATAAGCTTACCCGATTTAAGACTTGCGGCGTCGTCGAGCCGGCCACCATAAGCATGAGATGGCCCGAGGCGGCCACCTCGCCATGCCTTGTGGTAGTTTACAGCCTGACTGGTTGGCTCACATCGCTCGAGACATTATTTTCAGAGCCGCGTCTGCGCCAATTCAGTCGCTGCATCATTTTCTCTATTTGTCTTGAGTAACACACGTAGCCATACGGGACCCAATGGTACGGCAGTATGCCAAAAGCAACTGATCTATTGTGGGTGTCCATGAGGTAATGGTCATGATCTCTTGACGGATTTTATAGCTAGTCAGGGCGTGACTTGCCGGACCGTCTTTTTGGATCATTGAATCTGCACGAAGTCGAATGTCAGCTGGACAGCGTCGCTTTCTGCAGGAGCTCCGACGGCCCGAGCGGGCCGAGAAAGGGGTGCGTCATACTGCCGCCCCGCCGGGTGGCGCCATTCACCAATGGGGCAGCGAGCCGGCCAGAGGTCTTCTGGGGCGGGGGGGTGGAAATTCGGTCCGTGCCCACCGCCAGCGAGGAGCGCGTGCAAAAGCGGCCAGTGCACAGCAGCCGTGGTGATAGTGTTGCGCAGTCGCGGTGGTACCGAAGCGTGGCTGACAGATGCCGGCCCCTCCACACCGCCGCAGCCGCGTCATCTGCCTCTTTCATGGCCAATACTGTAGGAAACTGGGCCGCTGCGCGCCGTTTGGAGCCCATTGGCGGGGGCACGTCGCGCAGCGGCATGGCCGTGGCGGCAACGGGCGGCTCGTGCGGCGTTCCAGGAACCGCGCACACTCGGCTGCCGACAGCGCGGTATGCAATTTTTTTTCATGCGTGTATATGTCTCTGAGGCGGGTACACAAGTATTGCAGTCTCCCCAATTTTGGCCGATCCCGACAAGAACAACTGTGCAGAACAGATGCACGACAGCCATCCACCCGGCCGGATACGACCTCTCGACCAATCAGAAGTGGTGCGGACTGTAGGTTGTTCTTGTACGGGTCGGCCAGAATTGGGAAGACTGCAATATAAGCTACTCTCATTCGGGACGGGGGGACCGCGACGCCCCTTGTTTCGAGCTCTCAGGGGTGTTCCCTCAGGCCGCCCGATAATTCCTCGGTCCCCCCATGGTTTAGCTGAAATGCTAATATATGCTGGTCGGCCAAGGTGCCTGGTAGTCCTATGTGCTTTCCCAGTCCTTCTGTTTTTGCTCGTCAAGTTCGTCGCTCCTAACGTTGTGTGCCTTTCAGAACGATGAAGAATGTCGTCAACAAGACTCTGACGTCGGTCTTGTCAGTAAGGCACCCAACCAGCTTGAGTCCTGCACCGAAGCGTGATTTTGCTCAAGGCTCGACTCACCCATCCTTCCACCCCACCCCCTCCACATTCTCAGGCGCCTGGGTTAGTCGCCCACACGTACCAGAACACCATTGGGAGCTCTCCCTACATATGTAAGGGTAAATGGGGCGTGTCGACCACGTTTTTGTTCTCAGAAGATGTGTCTGACCAGCTCCCGCTGATCCACGCGGCCGCAAATTCAACAACTAGCCATGGGGTGCCCCCCCGCCCGCACCTGTTCTGCGCTGTGATGTTGCTTCGTGCTGTAGACAATGCTGATGTTGCTACGTCCTGTAAACAATGCGGGAGAGGGGTCCATTGGTTACAAAACGCGCCGATGTGCTCATCAACAGACAGTTGAAGCCGGCGTCATGACCATTTCTCTGCATCGCTTACATGCGGTGGACTGCCCAGGTGATTGGACGCGATCACCGCCCCGCCAGATCATCGCCTTCACGGCCTCCCCCCACATCTGTCCAGGTACAGCATGTGCGCCCAGTACGTTTGTGTTCTCGAAAAGGGTCAGTGACCAGTTTCGACGGGGTGTCAACGGTCCACAGCCGGCCACATCATGCCCGTGACTTGCCTTCTCTCTGTGCCAGCGTTCTACTGTGTGCCACATACAAGCTACTAGAGGGGTCCCACGGCAGCACCATGCCCCCATGGGCAGTTCACAGTGTCAACTGAAGCCATACCTACAACCGTTGTCTTGTACATCCCCCCATACGGTCCTGTGGGAAGGCGGTTGGCCCGCCACCGCCCCCTCAGACAATCGTCTTCACGACCTCCCCCTATATCAGTATGCGTAAACGAGGCACGGTGAGCGCTACCCTGCTCTCAGAAAACGTCTCCGACCAGATCCTTCTCTTTTAAGGGGCTTCGAAGGCCCCGCATTGCCCACAGGGTGCCTCGGACCTACCTTCTCTCAGTGCCACGGTTCTGTTACTGTAGCAATCACTTACTAGTGGGACCCGCAAGCAACAAAACTCCCCCATGTCCAGTACAGAATTTCCTCTGTCGCCAGAGTTACAATTTATTCTGTATGTTCCCTCGTACGGTCCACTGCCGAGGCGGTTGCCGCGGTCAGCGCCCCCTCAGAAACTCGTCCCCACAGACTCCCCCAGCATCAGTGTGGGTAGACGAGGCATGTCGAACACGCTCTTGCGCTTAGAATACGAAAAGTGACAAGGTTACCATCATCTGCATGGCCAAAAATGCCCCAGTGCCCTGCATACTGCGCCCGTCGGGTATGTTCTCTTTCCACCGCGTGCCTGTTTCGTGCATGATGAGTGCTACCTGTCCCAAATGTGGGTTGCCCGATGCCCCGTGGCCCGCGACAAAGCAAAGTGTGAACGCATGTTCCCATGACATGCAGCGGCCGAGTGACCTTTCATTCGAGTGTCCGAAGCATAGATGGCACCGACATTATTCATGCACTTCAGTTTTAAGATTCATTCATTGAATAATTCGTGAAATAATTATTAAGTCCATCATACTCGGTCGCATGCATGTAATATGCATTTCATGATTTTATTCGATGGCCTCGGCTGCAGACGGCAAGACAAACGTGACCCGACGAGCTATCTTGCTCACTACCCCCACACCTGCAATCACGCCCAGTGCAACCCCTCCCGGCCTCTGCCCCCCTTCCGCCCTCCATCGCCGATTTTCCAGTAGTGTCTACCGCCTGCTGTCGTCTCCGCCACCGTGCCGGCAGTGGGAAGCGTACAGAACTCGTTGTGAGCCAGGCGGTGTGAGGTGGCACCATCTGCCAGCGTCTCTGATGCGAGCCGCCGTGAGCCGCTGCCCACCCATTTCTTCCACACCGCAACGCCGAGCGGCCGGGGGCTTTGCGCGGCTACCCGGTCCGGGACGGCGGCCTTGTCCGGAAGCTGCATCGATGACGACGTGCCGGGGCGCGTCAAAAAATGCACTGCAGACGTTGATCAATTGAAAAATGCATGATTTAATTGATTAGTTCATATATTAATTATATGGCGATGTAAACTGATACAATCTTTTTCCATCCATTGTCCGAAGTGGTGATGTGTTGGGGGCTGCTTTCATCAGGTTAAAGGCAGAGACGCTGGCAGAAAAACATATTTTCACGGAAAAAAGAAAAACCATGGTGATACCAATGCATACTACCACCGTCCCCGCCCAAACGCTGACAGCTGGTCCGGACGGTTCGATCCACTCAGGTTGCGCATGTACGACCTGAAGTCACTCCACCCACCCTTGTCCATGAGCCCCGCTTCAGACTGGCCCAGCGCCTTGTACAGCTGGCACCTCGACCGCTTCATCGTATGGGTGGCCAACAGCATCGAGTCTAGCACCCCGCATGGCGCGTGAAAGCGGCGCAGAAGGTCCACAAAACCCGGAGTAGACGCCTGCTGCTCTGGAAAAACCCACAACCTGCACCCGATGACACGGAAGTCGGGAAAGATCCAACCCCGCGCGCCGCCTCGCGGACGCATCCAACTGGCGAAGGCCAGCACGGTGTCAATTCTGTGTGTGCCAACACAAGCAGAGGCAGGTGCGTGCAGTTTTCCAAAACCACTAAGACAAGGATGCCACGAGACAGGAGTCAGGATTTGCCTGTGATCGCGAAATGAGGAAGCAAATGCAATCTCTATGCCAAAAGGAAAAAAGAAAGAGAAAAAGCTGAATCAAAATGGGGACGTACCGAGGATCCAGCGACAGTGACGTTGGCAACGGCACCAGGTCATACACCTTGCGTTGGAAGCTATTCTATGTTTAAGCCAGGCTGAAAGTAGGGTGCAGCGCGCCCCCCTCCTGCGACTGCCCGAGGTGGTCCGTGTGAAGCCCCGTAGCTCGATAAAGCGCACGAGCATCGACATCCCCATCATGGAGCCGGCATGCAGCATGACCGACACTCATGAAGGCGGCGGACGCGCAGGTTGGCAGCGAAGAGTGCTTGCACGTGAGGAGGCTCAATCACATCCACCGAGTCGGAGGTTGCGGTGCCAGCCCGCACCCGCGCCTCGTGGTGGTTATCCGTCAAGGTAGTGACTTTGGAGGAGTTGGCGGGGTTACCCGACGTGAACGACGTCTCGTTAACTTGCACCACCGCCGCCCACTTGTCCTTCCCGCACTCGGTGTTGGCGTCATAGTAGGCCGAGATGGCCGCGATCAGCTGCCCGCCCAGGTCCTCTTCAACGTGAGCTTCTCGGTCCTGTAGAAGTAATACTTAGCGACAATGCATGCCGCGTTCACATTGAGTGAGAGAGGAGGCACCGCCTGGCCGGCCGTCCACTCCAGCCAACCGCGCTTGCCGATGATGCATTATTTGTACGTCTTAAGCGTGGAATCGGCCATTTCCTGCTCCTCCGAGTCCGCCAGGTTGACCTCGTCCGCAATGCCCAGCGGGGGGGCACGCTTTTCCGCCTGGTGTGCTGCAGCCGGCAGTCGAGCCGCTGCACGTTTGCGAGTCATACTTACAGCGAGGAGTACGGAGAATTGCTCACCATGCTGGGGGGGAAAGCGGCTAGAAAGGTGAAAAAAGACACGGGGGTGGGGGAATAGGGGTGAGGGTGGGTGGGGACAGATGAGGAGAGGGATGAGCGGGCCAAGTCGTGCACGGCGACGAGCGTGGCGATCGCGCGGGCACAAGGCTGATGCACTGCAGTTTGTACTGATGTCAGTGTGGCGATTTGTTTGGCAATTATGTCTCCTCAGTTCATTCAAGTACAATGCCAAGAACAGAAGTGCCCCTCCAGTTTCAGCACGGTGCACTTCATGGATAAGCGGTGCCGCAGGTAAGCCCTACTCGGATAATTTCACGCTGCCAGGGCGGTGTAACACTCGCAGCCTTCGCTCTCAATGGTGAATCCCGATTCGTTCCGTTTGCATGGGCTCGACTGCTCTCACCGAAACAGCCTCGTCGCCTGGAGCGGAGTCTCAGAATCCCAGATTGTGTCGCCCTTGAATCAGTTGTCGGAAGGCGGCGCGTTTTGCACAGATCTCTCCCATGCGCTTTGAAGACTCCTTTTGGTGAGAAGCGCTTGTGTGGGAGGAGCGTTTGGTCCCAGGGTCATGGAAAGCGTGTGTTCGATCCTCATATGTCACCTGCCAGCGTGTGGACGGGGTGTGTCTCGGTACCTTCTTGTAGTCGTCAGATCAGCAGCATCTATAATGAGACGGGGCACCCATGATGGCTCGTGTCAATTCACGTGCTTTATGTCAAGTACTTTCGCGGCCATTCATTTTGTGTACTTTTCTGCTGCTGTTTTTGGCGGAAAGACGGGCGCGCGCTTTTTGCGGCACATTGGCCTTTTACCTCGGTCGCGCAGACGCGGCGCTCCTCGATGCTGCTGTACCCGACTCTTTCCCCCAATATCATCATTTTCGAATTCATTGCCTGCCCCTACTCCCAACTTCACGTCGCTGTCATGTCGTCAGCCGCAGAGGGCAGCGGTCTCATCAACGAGCTGTACGCACGTGCCTACACACCGACGGCGCTCTCCTCTGAGGACTTGGTGCTCTTCAAAGAGCAGGCCGCGGCTCCTCTGGACGGGCCGCTGGAGTTGTGGATGGACCAGTTGTTCCGCCAGTCTTTTGGAGCAACTGCCTGCAAAGCTACCCGCTTGAACACCCTTATCGCCCCTCCTCAGCTGAGCCGCCCGGTAGGGCCCCGCCTCTACCATGCCTGAACGCCTCCATTGGCTGCTTGTGTACTCCCTTGCCCACTGTTCTCTTTCGGCCCATCCAACAATCCGGTGGATTCGATGCTCCCTGTTGTGCCGCCACGACCTTCGCCCGTGTCCTTCGTCGCCCCGCCGCCGCTTGCGGTGACCATCGCCTCGCACCAGCCGCTGAAGAAAACATCACCAGCCGCCGCCTTTGCGACTTGCATTTCGCCGCAGATCCTTCTTAAGTGCTTGGTGACGGTGGACCAGGTGCTAAAGGTGTGGGAGAATGGGTCCGACGTGCTCTCTGTCATGAAGCTATTGGTGGGGAACCATCATCCGGACGCAAGCATCCGGCTTGACCGGCCGGAGCGGAAGCAGCTCGCCGACCACAAGCGGGTGGTTGATGCCGTCGCTGGGCACGGCCGTGACACGTTCCGAGTACGCTACGATGTGGATGGCGCCGGCAAATCACGCAAACTCAGCGCCATCCGACGCATGTTGGAGAACGAGGCCTCGGCGCTCAATATAAAGTAAAGTAGCTGTCGTGCCGCTGTTTCCATTCTTCTCCTTTTTCGGCTGCCGTCTGCCTTCGTGGACAAGATCCCTGGAACGCAGCGGCTCGGAGAGCCGCGCTGCTTGTCCCGTTCCGCGCCACCACAACACGTCGCTCGACGCCCACCCTCCCCCAAGATTCCTCTCACTTTCTTCCCATCCCCTTCCCCCCTCATCTGTCGGTGCCCTGCCGCGGATCCCGATTGCAGCCCCGCGAGGAGTCCGCATGCCGCCTCCACCCCGCCCTCACTAAAGGTTTATACTACGGGCACTGCCTCAATAGGAACCTTCACGGCCGCTGCAGTTTTCACACGGCCTTCGAACCCCTTTCCCCCACCCTTGCAGTAGACTGCCGCCGCAAGAGTCCACGCCCAGCCGCCGAGGTCGTGCCACGTGGCCACGCCGACCCCCGCGTGCTTTTCCTGCCGCGCTGCGCACAGCAGCGCGGCAACAAGAGGGCGACGGGCAGCCCCCTCCCCCCCACAGCCCGCACCACCACCTTCGATACGATGCGGGGGCGGGCCGGCACGCTCCTCAGCCTCGAGGGCCATGGCGGTAGCAACTATCTTCTTCTCGACGGGGGCGCTGAGTACGTAACTGTTTTCCTTTTCTAAGGACGTTACCATATGGTGACCCGTATTGCTCATGTCGATGATTCAGTCGTGGTCGCCGCCGCGCAGGGAGATATCCGAAAAGTGGTGACGAAGTGGGGGTTGGAGAAAGTAGAAGTGTGGTTGAGGGAGGAGAAGGAAGAAGAGAACCACAGGGGGCGAGACGCAGAGTGAGACAGCTGCTGGGATAACACGAGGAGGCGGCCGGCGGTACGGGTGAAGGGCAGCGGTGAAGTGGGTCGACCATCCCCTCCCCGCCATGGCGGCAGTCCCCCGCTTTGGTAAACCCGCGGTTGCGGCGGAGCGGGGACAAGCGGGGTACCTCCTGACACGCACACCAAGCGTCACTGGTGGGATTTGTGGGCCCCCCACCCCCAACACACGGAGTATCGTCGGGAGGAGCACCGGGGGCGTCAAATTATATCCTCCCCGCTGAGACCCGCAGAACGTGGCGGGACGCCCCCGCCCATATAGCGCCAGGCGGCCCGTGTCCCCGCATCCCCAAGCCTCCCGACTCGTCGCCGCCCTCAGAGGCCCTCGCCCCCCCTCTGTGACGCACGGTCCGAGAATGCAGGATCGCCCACCACCCCCTTCACTCCACCGGGACGGTCAACCGACGCCACTGCTGACGTCCCGCGCCCTTCTCCCACCCACCCGCCCCGGACGCCACCCGGGCCGCGACGGCGGCGGTCGCGACGACGCTTGCGCCAAGTAGACGCCACCCGTGGGGGTGCTGACCACCGATCTACGGTAAGTGGGTTGCAGCACTGCGTGGGCGGAGAGGTGGGGCGTGCGGGCGATTCAGCGCGCCGCCGACCCACCGTACCCCCAAAATCCCCCTACATTCCCGCTAGCCCCGCCGACACTGAATGGCACGGACTACCGTCGGTTACAATCCGTGGTCCTCGACGGTGGTACGCGCGGCGGCGGGCGGGTGAAACGCACCGGGCAGCGCCGCGCCCGGGCGGGCTGGGAGAGGGGGGTTCTCCACGAACGTAGGCCTTCTCTCGTTGCCGCCGCCCCTCGGCTATCCGTGCAAAAACCAGCGTGGCAGCACCAATGGCGCTTTCCACTGTTTCGTTTGCTGTTGTGCCCCCCACCCCTATCTGGAAGGTGTGGCCGTTTCCATTGCGCTCTCTGCCGTTCTCCACTGGCCCCCCACCCAACCAGCCGTCTAGACACGTCCCGGGTGAGGGCGAAGCTGCGGGGCATTTCGACACTGTGTACTCCCCCCATCGACTCGTGTCCCGCGGACCCGCTGTAGTGGGGCGCTGTCAACCGGCCGCCTCAGCACCCACCACGACGCGATACAGCCGCGGTACCCAGCCCTCTCGCCAGCGGACAGCCGCCCGCGCGGGTTCACCGGCGGCGACAGGGCACCCCGTCCCGACCCCACCCTCCCCGCGTTCAGCCGCGCTCACCGCGCGTCGGCCGCAGAAGCCAACCAGCTAGCGCCGTGCTCCCAGGCCCTCCTCCCTCACAATCCCCACCCGACCTCCTCCATCCGATGCCGTGGCGCAGCGGCGGCGCTCTCTGGCTGAAACCGCTCGTGCAGCCACGACACGTTCGCGGCGCGTCCTGCAGAGAGGGGGGGGCGGGAGGGGGCGCGGTGTTTGTGGCTCGCTGCGCGGTCTGCTTTTGCCGCCCTGAAGGAAGCGGTGTCAGCTGCGGCGGCCGTCCGGCGTCGGAACGGAGGCGCCGCCAACCGCACCAACAAGGACGCGGCGGGCTGGACGCGGCGTCTTCCCCCGCCGCCGACCATAATCATCCGCCGCCCCGCATGGACCGTTTACGTAGCCGGGCAGTGGGCGCGCTGATAGCAGAGCGCCAGGTGTCGGCGGGCGCCGGCGGCGGCAGCAGCGCAGCAAGTGCTGGAAACGACTTTATGCAGGAGTGGCGCACAAGCAGCAGAAAGGGGTGGTGAGAGGGCGCCAAAAAGAACCCATCTTCCCCGGTAGAGGGCGAGGGCAGCGCCCGTGCCGGGGGGCTCCGCGCCCCCGACCCTCTTCGACTTGTCCAATGAGCCTCAACCTTGGCCACGCCCCCGATACATTCGTATTCCACTTCTGCAAACCGCCGACGGGACCTTTTTGCTTTCATCGCCTGCCAGCTGGCCCGCGGCAACGGAACCGTGAGGCCTGACACCGACCACCTGGTGCACACAACTAGGCAACCGCCCACGCGGGAGGTCGGGCACCCTACCCCGCCCCTCCCCCCGCGCCGTCGCCCCACGATCTTAGCATCGCAGACAACTCGAACACGGCATGCTCCACCGCCTCGCCAACGTGGATGGCGGTCACATGATTGACGGCGCCGTCGGCGGCCCGGCAGTCAACCTCCCCGACAAGAGCGGACGTGATAACCGCAGGGCCGCCGGTAAAGACGCAGCAAGGGACGGTGGCACGGTATGTGGGGCATCCGCCTGCGCGTGAGGGGGGGGAGGGGGCCCAACGAGGTGTCCGAGAAGCGCCCGGGCGGTGTTGTCGGCAGCGGTCGTTCATGGGGGACACTACTGCCGCGCAGCGCCGCGACGCGAGGGCTTTACTCACGTTTCTCTCGTGTAGCACACGAGTACATCTTCCCCCCCCCCCGCCCCTCTCTTTGGCACGCATGCACTGGTCTCAGTTGCGCTTCTCCACCCTACTTTGGCACACGTCAACAGGTTTGGTACTCCCGCCCCCCCCCCCCCCCCC
>Ga0114957_1003253_pt1 | contig 14782 bp, 22 predicted proteins | sample BantaG_FD_87175 | JGI IMG/M metagenome (GOLD analysis project Ga0114957, IMG submission 87175) | Marine algal microbial communities from Bantry Bay, Ireland - BantryBay_4 metaG | ecosystem: Host-associated > Algae > Red algae > Unclassified | place: Bantry Bay, Ireland | collected 2014-11-21 | reverse complement strand
GGGGGGGGGGGCGCCCCCCCTCCAAACAAAAACTTTTCGGGGTATCCCTCCCGGTTCCGGCGCAAAGGCCAATCCCGGGGCCGCCCGGTTCCCCCCCCCCCCCCCCCCACTCTCCTATACAGCATCCAAGGGCGGTTTTCGGCGGAGTGGGCGCCCGACGCGTTTGCGAAGGCGGATGAGCGCCGCCTTCAGCATCCAAATTGGATCTTTTATCACTTTGATAGTGATCGGAACACCATATCCGTGAGCTGTGCGGAGTTGCGGCGGGGAAGCCGCATCCTCTCTCCCCCTCCCTTCTGACCTGACTCACTCAAAATGGGTCCGCTACAAGCTTTACCACCACCGGCGCCCTCCTTTGGCGATGACGACTGGACCATGGATCGAACAACAAGAGCTTTCAATGTTTTCTCTCTCGGTGCGCTCCGAGGTGATTCACAAACGCCAGCGTGGTCTCAGCTGGGACTCGATCATTGAGCACTGAGGCTGCAGCAGAGTGGCGGCGATGCAATGGTGGAGCAATTTTGTGCGTGGCGGGTCACCGTGGAGCGACCCAGTCTATGAGAACAGGCACATTGATGCCGCACGGTTCCAAGCTCCATTCTTGCGTGCTGTGGAGGGCCTCGTGCGTTCGCACCCCGAGATCTTCTTGCGTGAGATAAAGTCTATATTTGACCGCTTGATGGCCTTGCCAGATTTTCACGCGTCGTGGCCGCAGAGTCTCTTTTCCCTTTCCCGGATGCTCAACGCCATTGATTTTTCTGTCAAAAACGTTGAGCGACTGGCACAGGAGCGGTGCGCCCAGGCGGCAGAGCAGCACAGCCGGCGATACAGCAATGTTCCAGACCAGTGCATTCTCGTTGCGGACGAGACGCACATTGACGGAGGTGCCATGGTGCGTCCACGAGGCTGGGGACCAATCTGGAACGATGCTGAGGTCCTCGCACCCGAACCCCGCCCACGAACGCGGATTTCGTCTATCTTGGCGGTGTCCTACACGCGGGGGTTACTGGATTTGGTGATCCACCAAACCCCGTCATCGCAGGAAGGCGATGACTGGTTGGCATGTTGCACAAGCCATACCCTACATATGAACGCGTACATGCCTGAGGTTCCGCTAACTGTCCAACCTGATGATTGTGTTCTTCTTAAAGATAATGCCGGCGTGCATATCCAGGTTGCGGACCAACTTCTGGTCATGAACAGCGTCCGACGGATGCTGCTTCCCCCGTACTTCCCACATCTCTCGAGCATCGAACTAACATTCGCGGACTACAAAGCAAAAGACCAGGACCTAGCCTTCGGGCACGCAGAACTGCCTGACCGAATGTCCCGCGTGTTGGCCGGCGCGTCTGTGCCTCAGACTGTGACCAGTGGGAACTACCACGTGGCACGCCGGCAAGCGCTGGTGCAGTTGCGTAAGCTAACCGGGCCAAGTGGGCTGCTGGAGAGTGCTTTCCTTCCACTTCTTGTCGCGCGCACTGCGCCGTAGCTCTTCCGGCCACGGACAACCGCCGCAACGCCTGCGGGCCGACGCCGTGCTCCGCACGTGCCTGATCTCGGGGGATTTCTGCGCGTGCGGAATCTGGCGGTTGTGACAATGTCTTTCGTCATATGACCCATTTCCCACCCCGCTGCACCATATCTCCCGCTTTTGCGCTTGCACTCCACCCCTTGTTCGGTCTCGGACGCTCGGAAGCGCCAAAGATTGGGTGTTCTCTTTGCATACGTACGCGCAAGAGTACTGTTCTCCCGGTGTGGGCACTGTACTACTCGGATGTCCGCTGTTTCAATCTATCACCTTTACGCGCCATTCGCAGTCGTCTGACACAACCCCGCCTCCAGCTTTGTCGTATGACGTGCTTTCGAATCGGCTCCCTCCTCCAATGTCCATCATTTTCTGTGCTGGTACAGCTTGAATGTGTTATCTCTGATGTGTGCGACATGTACAAGGACCACAAAGTCTGCGGGAGCTTGGATCGAGTCGTGCCAAGTGTTTTTTCCAAGCCAGGTACCGCGGGAGCTATGCCAATTTTTTCCCGGGTGCGTTGCGGTCCCTGGTTAGTGGCTGCGCCTTTTATGCGCAATCCCAGTTCTGAGCACTGGCAGTCGCGCCTCTGGCCTTCCTCGTTGTGCGTCCGTAACTTTGTCGGAGGACGTGCCTCGCTGTCTCCAATCTGATTAATGAAAGCATACCTCTACGTTGCGCCCACCCGCCCTGTCCAGCTGAGCAGATGGCGCCAGATTGACTGACCTCCGTATCAAGGCAAGGCGTCCGTCATTCTGACCTCTTGCTGCCATTGCCTTATCCGTTTCGGTTCTCGCTGAGCAATGCGCTACGTTTCGATGCCCTCTTTGTCACATGTCACTTCAGGTTTGCATCTCAGACCGCTACGTTCTGTGCATATCGTTTGTGCTTCGCACGGTCACTGCTGCTTACGTTTTGGCTTGGCTGAGATAAGCGCAGCAGACCTGTGCATTCCTCACCTGACTTGGTACCATGATATAGTTTCTATCAAACATACAGCACGGTCATCTTATTACCGCATGAGCAACAGCAGCCGCAGCGAGCGCGCTCAAGAACAACGGTCCTTACAATCGCGTCAGGAGCTTCGTGATGACCGAACGAGAGGTCACTGCTCACTGACTGCGGGGTCTCTGATTCAAGCCTTGGCAAACAAGGTCGTTCTCGTTTCCACAGGTACACGCTCAAACTACAGCACGAATACAATCTGAAAGCTCTAGTCGCTTTTGGTGTGGTTATGACAGAGGGAGGGTGTAGTCGCGGAGCCGGAAAATATGATGTGCTCGATTTTGAGGGCAAACCTGCGTGCCTTTCTGGCATCTGTGTCCCACGTCAGTGAACCGGAAAAGCACCCATACAACCAAGCAGAGCGCCAGAAATCAGAAACATGCCTGTACCTCACAATAAAGCAGTAAGCAAGGAGATACATGGCGCGGTGGGTGCGGTACGCAGAGCCTCACGGCTGCCTGCACCGCCGCGATGCAAGCCAGTCCCGACAACTTGATTTGTGGCTTTGAAGCGCCTTTTTAGAGGCTGAGAAGCGAGAAAACAGGTGAGTGACGAGCTCTTCCGCATCAGCCGACCCCCCCAGCATGGACCTGCGGGTCCTGAACTCAATGGCAGCAGGCTCAACCAGCGACATTAACTCGGCCCTCCCCGCACGCATTTCGTCGACGAAGACCCACTCGGTCAGCGAAGCAGAGCCTTGGCCCGGGGACATTCGCGGAGGACCAACAGGCCGTGCTGCCAGTTGAATTGCGGTGTCGTCCTTATGTTTGACAGGTGCGCAGTTGGCAATTCCTCAGGACCTGAAAGGCAGTGCATAAGAAAAGTGTGCAACAGGAAAGAGCATGCTTCCGATAGGTCAAGGGAGTCAGTTGCAAGTACCACATTGGCAGAAGAAGGACAACAAACAAGACAGGCATAGAAATATTGTACGGAAGCAAAGATCTGGAAACGAAGAAAACGTACAGGCGACGGGACTCCTCGGGGGCTTCAAGCGCAACGGCAGCCTCCCGCAGCCACTTGGCCGATAGTTTATCAGCTTCGGCGTGTCGGCTTCTCAAAACCGCAAGCGACATGACAGGGGCATCATTAGACGCTACCCCGCTGGGCGCGCCCGTAACAGCGGTGACAGCACCGGCCCAGGCGCTGGCCACAGCGTCCAAAGAAGCATTACCACACCGTATCTGCTCGCTGCTTGCACCAAGGTTGGCCGCAGACACCGTGGAGGCCGGCGACCTCAAACCTACCAGCGTGTCGATGACGTCTGTCCGAGGCGTGGACGCGCTCGCTAGGTTTGCAACGAGCCCGTTGCGTCGGCGCTGCTCGACCTCCAGCTTTTCGTCCTCAGCCTCACACGTGGCGCGGCTGCGTTGCGCCGCGCTCTGGAAACTCCACGGCTGGCGCAACTGGGAGCACGCATACGTGAGGTGAGACAGTTTGGCACTGGGCTTCTCTGTGAAGGACATCCCCCCCTTGTTGATGTTTTTCTTGAACAGTCTGGGGCTCAATGCGATCGTGATGGGCTGGTGTCTTTTCTTGGAGCACTCTGTGCACCTGCGTCTCGTGATCCAAACCCAGAGAACGTGTGAAAGATCAGGGTATCAATCGAAGAAAACGACACGGTACGGGCTATGATCCACGAGCATGGAAAGGAAAGCAATGTGTCGCATCAGATATGGCGTCGCAGTAGTGAACAGCCACAAGAATAGCAGCACGCGCTCACGACACCCAACAGCGACAAAAAGGGACGATAGACTCCAGAACACAGCGGCAAAGGCGCACGAAGGAGCGGGCAGGGCACCCTACAGTTGATGGCAGTTGCGGCCATCCTTGGTGCACCGTACGGGAGAGTAGTAGGCATCCCTGGGTTCAAGTGCCGACGGGCATTGAATGCGGCTCTTGACAATGATACAGTCCTTGAAGTAATGAACATTGCCGAAAGCATACTTCTTGCGGTACCCACTAGCGCCACAGCTGGGGAACACGGGGGGCTCACCGGGCGCCGGTGGTTGACCGGCACTTGCAGGGGAGGTCGACTGGGAGGAGTCACCCCCGGGCATGGTCATGGAGCCTGTAGGAAGACAACATTACGTGCGACAGCCAAAATAAGCAGATCGGCGCAATTGAGCAGTTTGCTCCGACATAAGCCGACAGAGCTGGTGTCAGAAACAGATATGGATATGTCGCACGTGAAGTGGCCCTGTAGCACACGGCGGGACGTGCGCGTTTGTGTGGGACCTCCGCCCGGATGATCACACAGACAAGCTTGCGACCTTAAACGTACTCATAGCCTCGGTACGTGACGCGCAGGGACCTACACGACCAACTTCAACGAAGGAACGAAACAGATAAGCGGCGCGACAGTGATGGGCGTGACCCTATGACGCGCGCCGCAGCGTGAGATGCAGCAGCGTGGACGCCGACACGGCTCGCGGCCTCAATATGGTCCAATTGCGCATGTGTGCTGGGGATGGATTCTGAAACACTAAGAAACATGGAGAGGGCGTTTTCAATACTTATACGTTTTTGAGTCTGGACTGCATTTATATTTGCGGTTGACAGACCTGCAGATTTGTGACAGGCTAACCACGTTGCTCATCATGTGCAAATTCATTGCATCCGATACCAATCGACTTCAATAGGCAGAAGTGGTGGATGTAGATGGTGATCCACTTTTTCTGCGATGCACAATAATGTTCGTAATACATAAAACAATGCGGGCTTCCTCGCGCCGCGGACCACCTATGACGCACGGACGGACATCTCATGTCCATCTTTGTCCGTGCAGGGAGCTCAGGTATTACGCCATTGTTGTCAATATCGACAATTATTAGACTTTCCCATGCGGAAACAAAGCTATTTGAATTCTCTCTCTCCGGCGTGCGAACGAACAACGGAACCGTGCATCAGCCTGGGATGGACGTTCGTGCGGCTTTGGGGGTAAAGCGGTTTTTGATCTGCCGAGCCGCTGCTTCGCTCCCTGCTTGGAATAATTGGATCGGGGTGGGGGGTTGCATGTCACGCTTGGGACGAAGTGTGCGGCGAATGTGTCGTGTCCCTCTCAAGTTCGGATAGTCGATGCAGCCGACCGAGCTGCGCAGTGGGGAAACAGGAAAAACGCGAAGGGTCCACTCATTCTGCGGTCTGCGACAAAAAACATAATGATGTGGCATAGGTCAAATGACGATAATTGAAATGCGAACATTTATGAATAAACCAGCAAGGAGACCAGGACAGTTCGTGCTCATTTCAACGGAAATTTGGCAGCCCAAAAAGCGCTTGCGAAGCGAGCGCACTAACTGACGCTCATTCTGGACGGTTTTGATTGGGCCTTGGACCTGGCCGTCCCGCGAAATCAGTTCCTTCCGCTCCTCGGCCCTTCCGCGCTCATCTCGCGCGTACTTCGGCTGCTCCCTTCCAGAGACCTTGGCCATGCCTGCCTCACATTTTGACGCGATGGCCTTGGGCACCCTTTCTGCAATCACGTACCAAGCCCGCCCGCGAGGCTCAGCGGAGTCGTTCGACCACACAACCTCCTGATTTTGACGCGCCGCCTCAGGCTTGAGGCGGGGCACCAAAATGTCCATGTTCCGCATCCGCGAAGCCGCGGTAGAACCCCGCCCGCGGCGCAACCGCCTGTCCTCCACTTTAGAGATGTCAATGGGCCTCGTCCCACAGCGCTGAAAGCTGAAATTGGTGCGCTCTGGTGTCATTCCGAGCGACCAGCGGGCAGCAACGGACTTCAGCAGGTAGTGAACGTCAGACCCAATGCCCACTGGGATAGTTGGAAGGAGCGTGCGCATGTAGGTCCAGCCGGCTGCCTTCAGCGCTAGGAAGACACGGACGTCATAGGGCTTCAACATTTGTGAGACGAGAGATGGGAGCATAAAGGCGTACACCTTGGCGCGCCGGAGAGGTTTGAGTCCCGCCAGGTCTAAGTGCACTTTGCAGGCTTCCATCAGCAGGAGCCTTGCTTCCCCCAGCCGTACATCCTTAAGCTGCGCCGCGACAGATGCCTCCCAATCTCCCCAAATGGGCGTGGCGAGACCGATGGGGTCGCTTCAGCGGGCCTTCGCATCAGCCTCAGCAGGCAGAGACACCAGCCGGATGTCAGTTCTTCCGAACTCCTCGGTGGCCGAGTCGTACATGTTAGGCCCCGGTTTGCGGCCCCAGGGACCATGACAAAGGGGCCTACTGCTGTCCCAACCGCGCACACTCAGGCCACAACCGTATCTGTGGCCCCATTGTCCTTACTCGTGAGAATAACAAACTCAACTTGTGGGCCAGCTCCGTTGGCGTACTGTGGGGCACACTCGCAGAGGCATTCAGCCATCATACCAAGCAAAGAGTAGCACGTGTAGCGCAGTGGGCCCAGAACCGTCGTCAAAATCACGTCCGTTTTTGCCGGGTCTGAGCCTCTTGGATACCCGTGTTCCTGTTTAAAGAAAAAGAATTCCTGTGCAAAAAAAAGATCGACCTCCCTTGACAGGCTCTCAGAGGCCATCCCATGCGAGGACCTTGCATATTGTCGTGTGCGAGAACAGGAATCGTTCTTCACTCCACAATTAGCGCCTGCTAGCATATCCACAGATGCTTGACCGTCTCTTTCTCTTTCTGGAAGGGTGTAGTGTTTATGTCTTGTGTTGTGTCTCACTGTTTACGAATGGAGGTGCATCTATCCCGGCAAACAGATGATTTTGGCGCCCATTCTGGAAAAAAGCAGGCTTGACAGAGCCCCAGGGCAGTTTAAAGACTATCTGCTCGTCCCAACACAAAGAAAAGCTGACGTGCTCTTGACGACGGTTTTAAGCCCGCTGCGCGGTGGCCCAGTGTCCGTCGTGGGACGAAGTGGTCATCGGTCTACCGTTGTCGGGCAGGACTCATTGGTTTCGTCCTGTTACACCAGCGACGCGAAGATGGATCACTCATTATGGAATGATTACATAGGCTTCTTGACAATTGATGGCCATCATGATTCTGAGCAGGCTGATCAAGTCCTCTTCATGGATTGTCGACCACGCGGACGGCGCGCTTCCCTAACCGCGTTGCTTCCGTTGACACCAAGAACCATCGCCCGCCTACGCCCTCCCCTGCCGTCAGTCCCTTCCTCCCGCTGGGCTTACCCTCTGCCTTCCCCCCCCTCCCCCCCCCCTGGGCGTTATTGGAAACTTGGCAGCGGCCGCTTGTGGGCTGATGATGCCGGCAGTCTGAGCGCGATATGCTACACTGTGGCGGTCAGCGACGGCTTTTGGGGCAGCCATCCGGTCCTAGCGTGGGGGAAAGCCGGTCTACCGGTCGAGCACTGCCCTTTTTTTTCCAAGCATAAGTACGCCACTGGCACCAAAAGGTGTGCCCTTCTCTGGAGCTTCCGGAAGGTATACGTTTTGCCTGCTCGGCAAAAAATAGAGGCAAGAGCGTCCGTGGGGAGACAAAACAATTGAGAAAAAAGCTGTAATGGACGGTTCTGGGGATCCACTTTCGGCGCCGTTGATCCGCAATCGCGTCATGGACCGTACACACCTACTCGAGGAGGCGCCGCACGCAACTCCCCCTTTACGAAGATACTTATGTGCTCACAGCTTGCCCTTTGGTCCCTCCTGGAAGTGGTCTCGGTCGAAGATAGGTGGGTGCTCCCACAGAATCGCGGCCCCGTGCTGATATACGTCATGTGACCCACGCGCCCGCACACAGGTCGCACAGGGCGCGCGGTCACAAATTATGCACGCAAATCCCGCCACGCGCAATACCTCATATACTTGAGTGCCCGCGATGTGCACGTCCCACCGTTGGGCTCGGCCCTCGGGCGGCGACCAGCCTCGCCCTACGGCCGTGGTCATTCCGGCTGGTGGTGCTATCCTCATCAAGACCTAGTATCGACGATGCTCATGCGCGCCGCCCCCGCGTGCGCGCCGCCCGTATGGTGAGTGGCGCTACGCTGCTCACATCACCGGACCGTCCATGGGCGTGCACGCGCCCACAGTGTTCACCGTCATGCACGAGAGGAAGTACGTGAAAGCTGGGTTTGGCAGCGCCTTGATGAATTGGACGGCTGGCATTTCCATTCCCGGAATGTAGGATATCTGTGCCTATCCTACCGTAACGCGCTCGCGTACCATGTGGTGGGCAATTTCGACGTGGTGGGCCTTTTCGGCAGTCGTCGGACTAGACATAAAGGCGAGGCGGGACTGACATTCCTCGTCGATCATCACGGTCGACGCCGGTCGTCCCATGTCCAGCATCAGTTTTCGCACTCACAACGCACGCCGAAAAACGTGTTGATGGCCTACAGGTCGCGCTCATCATACGTAGAGGGTACAACGTCCTTGGCCACTGACACGCCTGCCAAAGTTTTCACAGTGACAGCCATTTCGTCCACGTGTACGAGGACAATGATTCGACCGTGCACGGAGTGCTGCAGGATGGAAATTGTCGGGTTGGCTGTCTACCGCACGGCGCCAACGGCCGTCAGCGTTCCGTGGAACTGATTGCCCTACAGCTGACCTGCCGGCTTGCAGCCGTATGGAGCGTACAGCAGGCTAGCTTCTGTCACACCAAAATACTCCTCGTGCCACTCCGGCTGCTGCACGTACACGCACCACGCCAGGTTAAGGCCTAGTGTTCCGGCTCTTCTGGGTTTCTAGAGGATTCGCTGCACATGGATGGCTCTCACATCCAAATGCGACTGCTCATTGGCCAAATTCCCGCATGTCAGCTCTATTCCACCACCTATCGGATAGGCGCCTCTTTGGCTCGCCAGATCGCAACCAGACCACAGACGCCTGCGCGCAAGGCGAACGTGAGCCGGTGGCGAACCCATACCTTCATTTTGAGTCGTTGCAGGAGTCCCGGACCGGGCGCGACGGGTACTGAAACACAGCAATCGAGTGCGCTTTACTGTCTACCTCTCGGCCATGCTGCAGACGCTGCATATCTCCGGCCTTGCTCAACGGTTCATGGTTCTGTTCGGCTCTTTCTGCCGGGCTATGCACCACCTTGCGGGAATTGTGCACAATGTCTGAAGAAAGTAGCAAACGAAATGACAACTGGGGCGCTCCAGACGCACTTGTGACGCGCAAGATGGGATCGCTGAGAATGGGGAATTAACGATAAACACTTTCTGAGAGCATATGCGAGTTCAGCGCATGCTCGTTGCCCGGAAAAACATTTAGAGAGGTCCCCAATCATCGGGAGGTGTGCTTGAAGACCCCTTCCTCGCCTCAGTGACGCATTTGATGTGCCGTAGGGGCAGTCGGCAGGCCATAACTGGCGCTCTGCCGATCCGTTCATGGGTTTCGAAAGCTTGGTGTGCTTGACCGGATGTCTGCATGCAGGCTCTGTACACCATCCCTGAGAAGAAGTGAGCCTGAAAAATATAGATGCGGCGCCCCAGACGCACCTGTGTCGAACAATATGGTTGGGGTCCCGCCTATGCCCTTTCTTTTACCAAACAACAAGATCTATGCTTGAATCAAACACCCGGCCCACCAGTGCGCTTGACATAGGCTTCTACGGTCTTGAAACCTCCATCAGTATTGTGCGCTGCCTACTGCTTCCGCTTCTTGACCGCCTTCGCGCTCTCGGTGGCGCACACCGGCAACGGCGGCTTGTTCTCCCGCCGCGTTTGTCGGTCATCTTTGTTGTGTGTAGGGCTCCTGCTGCAGCCGATGTTCGACTGGCCACGCTGCGTGCGAGAACGTCCGCTTCCGCCTCGCGTGCCAGAGCCATCGTACTCATAATTCCCGCCGGCCGCTTTACATCCTTTGCGCCCGGATGCCTGACGGCGTTTTAGCCGTAACGCCCATGCCATGCTTCCAGCCCCTCTTCGCCGCAAAGGCCAATGCTGCCCCACATCTCCCAAGCGTCAGGAGCGATGAACATCAAAATGTGGAGCTTCGAGGATATCCGTAACCAACCAGAACTCCCCTTGGCCATTGTCACTATCGCCGACGTATCCGATCGAAACGCCACGACTTCCTCCGCAGGTGCGATGGCCGCGCGCTTCAGAGTCTTACAAATCCTGTCCCACAGTGTCCAGGCTATTCCATAGGCTGCAAATTGCGCCAGCGCGACCTTTCCGACCATTGCGGCTCACAGAATCGTGCTGCGATAGCCGATGGTGTGGCAGTCGAGACATTTGAAATGAACACCATTCAAGGACGAAGGCCGCACATGCACCCTCTCATGTAGCAACTCGACGAGCTCCGGCGTAAAGTTTTTCCCCGCGTGCCGCCCAGCGACAGCGCGGTCGGTGGAGCTCCGGTGCTCCGTCACCATCGACGGCGAGTCGGAGAAGTCGATGGTTGACTCCTTGAGTTATGTGCAGAGGAGCTGGTACCATTTGTCAGGGGTCAATTCCAAGTACAGAACTTCTGGCGACAGAGCAATGATGCTCATTATTGCTGGGTTTGTCCACCATTCGCGCCACGTCTTCAACTGCCATGTGGTCTGCAAAGTGGGTGCGCTCTGGCAGGTTCACGCAGCCAGATTCGTCGTATGGCGTCCCATAGCGAGCATCATGCAGCGCCTGCTGCTCACTCGGCCAGCGGGTGCGCTTGTCTTCCAGACAAGGTTGCGTAGCGGTGGCACCATTGTGGTCAAGCAGACAGCATTGCCGGCAAAATTGCAGCCTAGCATCACGTGCGCCGGACGACAGGTACCTCGAAACATTACGCAGTCGGTCAAAAGAGCGTCGAGCCGGGGCAGATACGTCCCCAGCACTACAGCCATTTCTACATACCTATCGTCGTCACAGGGGAAATTTTCAACTAGGATGGTGTTGCCGGGGCTATTTGCATGCGCCTGATTGATCATTGCGGCTACAATATGCACCGCTTCCGGATTGCCGCCCTTGTCCAGGCCGTGTACCATGCGCACTTCCGGCTCCGACGAAGGGGGGGAGCCCGGGAGGGAGACGGCAGCACCTGTGGGGCCTTGTCCAGCGGCTGCAGCGTTGCTGCGCGCCGCCAGGTCTTTCACCGGCGTCTCCAAGAACAGATCCTTGTCACACAGAGAAGACACGCGCTCCTGAATAGCAGCGGCCAGAAGACGAGAGTGGCGCCAGAGCCTGTCACGACGACCTCCTTTTCGGGCAGCGCTGAGATCTCCAGCCGCCCCAAACGCAGGACGGGCAGGCAGCAGAGGCCGCTGCTGGCACCCTCGAACGCCAACCTCCATCTGTTTAACCCAATGTGGCTCATAGACAGAGCCGCCATGCGGCCCACCTGCTGATCGACAGAACGATCGACTGCATCGCGCGAGAGACGCGTATGTGTGCGCCGCATCCTCGCTTTCCCGGTCTCCCGCACGCCCACCCGCAACCGAAATGCAGTTGCGCGGAGATTGTTGGTCTAGGTATTTTTAACCTCCGCGTTTCTCAGCGGCCGCTGCCGTAGGCAGACTTGCGCCCGTCCACTTCTGTGCGTGAGTCGGATCTCTGTGCCTTCGCCACGAAATAGAATCGTACGTGCTATGGCCTCCAGCGTCGGCATTTCCTCGTCTTCAACATAATTCGCGGCCTTCAGGCCATCCAGAAATGCCCGACAACTGACAACTTCTGGCGGCGCGGTCGCCAACAACGGTGGTTTTCGACTGCCATCACCACCAGAGGTGAGCACCAATAGTCGGCGGGGGTCAACTAGGGATGGCTGCGGCTCCGCACCTGCGCCCACATACTTGGAGGAAGCGGCGCAAGGTCGGTCCTCAAGCAGCGCCGCGCAAGCGAAAGCCCCTCGCTCTCCATCTTCGCGGTTGACTGTCCCCGCGGGGTCAGAGACTGGACCTGTCCTTGCAACTACGGTGTTGCCCGCCTGCGTGCCAACCCACACTGCGAAACCGTGCACGCCGCCCGAAGGAGCAGCGGGGGGGGCAGGCGCTGCCCGCCTTCGACGAGGCAGCAGGCGCGGGGTAAGCGAAACGCAGGGCGGGGGGTATGCCAAGGTTGGGGAGTGGTGGGGGGGATTCCTTATCGACACAGCGGTAGGTATCTCTCGACGAGTTGCCACCTTGCGCCGAGAGCAGTACGGGGCGCATAGACCAAGTGGGACTCCTTTGGGGTCGTATCCCTGCGCCGCCGCCACAACCTTTCACGTGATGACAGGCAGGCGCGCAACGAGGCCGGGGGACGAGCCCCGCGGGCAAGTCTGGACCCAGTCTTGCCAGTCAGCCATTCCTGACGTAGATTTGAGGGGAAGGCGCGCGCAATACAAGCACAGATGCGCCCATACCGTGCCACTGAAGGACTGCAGGACGTCTGCTGTGATTGCCCTGAGTGGTCATTCTTGTGAAAAAGCGCAGAAAAAGGGGGGGGAAACGCGGGTGCGCCACAGGAAACGTGAGTGCCTCTGTGTCGCTCTTCAACAGCCGGTTGGTACCTTCTTCGCCCCCCCGTCCACTCCCTGCTGGCTGCTTCGGTTCCTCAGTTTTCTGCACAAAGAAGCCGCACTTTCGTTCGGTCTCCAGCTCTGTTCATCATATTTCTCCCCTCCACAGCAAGAAGACAACCACTTGGCAATCGCGACGGCACGTGTGCCGTGAGAACACCTACAGGCGACCAGAACTATGCGAATAGAAAAGGCGGGCAAGAGGTGATCCGAAGGATCACGGATCTGTCCACGGCTCATCCTCTGCGGTCAGTCATCCCTGTCACAGGGGCCTCGAAGGTCTATGATATTGGGTCGCGACTCAAATGAATCTCGGCTACTGGTTATCTACCACGTTGTCGTGTGATGATCAGACCCGAAAAGGCCACCTTAACTAGCCGTGGCCCACGGACATGCGGGCGTTGGGGTATGCGAGCGTGATGTCGATGACGATAGCTCCAAGAGATTTGCCGCGATAGCTTCTATGACCTCGAGTACGGCCGCACCGAGAGGGCATGGCCCCTACAGATCAATACAGCTCACCGCTGCCGCTGTCTAAAGCATTGCATGATGTACCGCGACTTGCAGCGCCTTACGGTGCCGTCCGCGCCGAGCTTGAAAACAAACACCAATCGGCCGTCGCTGATAATGGTGCCAGATAGCTATTCCAGTAATTCAAGGCTTGGGCGGTACATAGCGAGGACATCTCATCCATAATGGCGAGCTGTCACCATGAGCGCATGGAAGCGGGTCTCTGGCGGTGTGCCTCACAGTTTGGGAAAGGCGACGGCGTCCGCGATGGTCATGGTGCGGAGGGGCCCCGGCAACGGAGCGACCAAGCGGCCAACGCTGACAGCGCGGCCTTGTCTGACTCGGGCGGTGGCGCAGAAAGTATCCATGTCCCCCGCACTCGGCCATGTCGTCAGCCGGCGCTAGTGCTGAGCCAATTGGATCCTCGTCCGCGGGGGGCGAGCCCACGGGTGGCATAGCCCCGCCGTTCATGTCTGTGGCATCCGACACGTCGGTTCTGCGCAACACGTTGGTGCTGCCCCGATCTCCACTGTATCTTCCGTTGCTGGAGACTGGCGTGCTTTGCATGTCCGACCAGCCGTCGGGCAGGTAGAGGCAATTAAGCACGGAGGTTCGGGAGACGGGCTTGAAGGGAACCGTCCAGGGGTTGTCATGATAAGCATTTCGGGGCGAAATGGGATACAGAGACACGCCGATGCTTCGTACCTGATTTGCGACAACTTCCTTGAAACAGACCCGGAAACGAATATCTGCCTCAAAAACTGGATTAGCACGTAGAATGTATTCGTATTTGGATACGATTGACGTATGCGAATATCTTCCTGCAAGTCCGCCAAACAGCACAATTTGAGCAAGAAAAAGACGCCACTGAGACACTTCTCAGGTGCCCAATGGACTTCAAGTACGACATGACAGTTACATTTCATGTGTGCGCCCCAACGAGCGCGGTCCAGGCGGTTCCCCGCCGATCTTGCAAACGGTCGTCAAAAGGACCATTCAGAATGACGTGTTACACTTTGCTGATAACGCAAGCGGGCCGACTCGCGTGATTGAAAGGATTCCTTCGGGTCGAGCGGGATCCCTGCTTGATGCCGCAACACGGTCGCACATGACTCCAACGATTGCGGTGTGGTCAGTGGCAGTTCTGGCAGGAGTGTGAAGGATGTCTCGTCTGGGAGTTTTATCGCACAATAATATTTTGTCTCTCTACTACGCTATGACTCCCGCCCTCCCTCCCGCCAAAAGGGTCCGAAGCTCAGAGGCTACTCCAGGATGGATAGTTCCAATGCTCGCCGACCCACGCATGGTGGGTCGGCAGCGGAAGAGCCTAGAGACTCTCGTGGACGACTCGCTGTTGAGCGAGCGT
>Ga0114957_1003252_pt1 | contig 14791 bp, 18 predicted proteins | sample BantaG_FD_87175 | JGI IMG/M metagenome (GOLD analysis project Ga0114957, IMG submission 87175) | Marine algal microbial communities from Bantry Bay, Ireland - BantryBay_4 metaG | ecosystem: Host-associated > Algae > Red algae > Unclassified | place: Bantry Bay, Ireland | collected 2014-11-21 | reverse complement strand
GTTTTTGACAAAGTTTTTTTGCGCCTATCTTATTACTGATCAAAATTACGCGGTGATGAGTGCAAATGAATCAAGGTTAAAAAGTAATCACGAAAAAGTGAGCTTCTACCTTGGTTGCAGCCTTTGTATGCTACTTGCTTGGCACTCAGGAGTTGTTCTTGGCCATACATTTGGAAACTTTGCCCCAAAAGAGTGGGGGTTAGAATATGCTGTACCTCTTAGCTTTATCTCTTTATTAATACCTACCCTGAAAAACAAAAGCTACCTTCTGATTGCAGCACTTTCATCAATAATGTCTTTATTTTTAGCACCTCTTCCTTACAATCTTGGTCTGATTATCTCTGCCCTTCTTGCTATTACCTTAGGAATAGCTATCTCAAGTAAAAAGGTGATTAATGATTAACCCTCAATATTTTTGGACGATTATTTTATTTTTATCTCTTGCGACTTTTACTATTAGATTTTCTATTATTTCTATTTCAGGGAAAATAAAAATTACAGATAGAATGAAAGAGATCTTTTCTTTTATACCCGCAGCAATACTTCCTGCCCTCATTACTCCAATTGTTTTTTTACACCAAGGCCAAGCAAGTACTTTATTATATAAAGAAAGATTTTTTATTTTGGTTCTCTCTGCCTTAGTTTGTTACCTTTCAAAAAGTATGTTCGTCACAATATTGTTTGGCTTAAGTTTGTTATATTTTTGCACTCAATTTTTATAGGTCTAGATACTCTCTCGGAACAATATCCCCATTGGCATTTAAGACTTTAAGCATATAAAACAACCCACCGATTTTTCGATCAATAAAAATATTGTCGTGAGGAATATACTTTAGTTTCACACTGCTATGTAACTTGCGCCCCATATTCATCGCTTTTTTAGATATATCTGATTTTCCCCAGTTATACTTCCTCTCTACAAAGGGCTCAGAAATAAGCAGGATATAATCCCATAGAAAACTTTCATCTGTTCTCTCCCAATCAATAATGTCTGCTTCATTGAACAAATTCCAAATTTCGTCTCTATCCCTTTTAACTATAGAGTTAATAAGCCTTTCGTAATCATTACTCACTTTTTCAGAAACTTCCTTCGTCGCACCAAAATCAAGTAAGACCCACTTATTACCTTTAATTAAATAGTTACCAAGATGGCTATCACTTTGAATGAGCCTTGCCACAAATATTTCTTTAAAAAAAAGTTCAAAAAAATCTTTTGCCAACATATTTCTACGCTTTTGACTTAGCGTTGCAATAGCTTTTTCAACAGGAAGGGCATCAATAAACTCAAGGCAAAGAACTTTCTTGGAAGAGTACTTCTTATATACTTTCGGTACTATATACTGATCACCCACCATTTTACGATAAGTCTTTGTTAAAGTCGCTTCCTTCTCATAATCCATCTCTTGTAAAAGCATTGCCCGAATTTCGTCAAAAACACTATCTAAGTTTAAACCATGAGGAATGACTTTAAGTCCTTTTACAATCCAGCGTAGAACTCTTAAGTCCATATCAATAACTTTATCAATATCTTTGTATTGAATTTTCAAAGCATAGACTTTTCCTTTCTGATCGACTGCCTTATGAACTTGGCCAATAGAAGCTGCTGCAAAAGGTTCTTTTTCTATATCAAGCTCTTTTAAAAGTTTGCTCGGAATTTGTTGTGAAATTTGTTCCCACTCTAAGTAAGAACTTTGTGATTGTAACTTTTTAAAAAGATTCTCCACCTCTGGAGGGAGTAAATCTTCAGCATACAGGGACAAAAGTTGTCCCGCTTTTAAAAAACTTCCCTTCAATTGTGCAAGCTCTCCAGAAAGACCTTCTGCTTTCCCACCAAGTGCTTTACCAATTTTATCAACGACACTTTTTTGATCCGAAAAATATATATCTTTTCCTATACCAGAAAGCATTTTTGCCATAGTTAGGTGGCGAGAAAAAAAGCCAGTTTTAATTTTCTTGATTTTTTTCATACAAGCTAAGTCTCAAGATCTTCTTTAAGCTTATCTATACGATTGATAATGCTTTCTGCTTGCTGGGTAAGTTCTGAATAAAGACCAATATCTCCACTTCTTTGAGCATCAGCAGCTTCTTTGAGTTTGAGAGCATACTCTTTTTCTAGTTTTTCAACAGGGTTCTTTTTAAAAATATTAAACACTTCATCTCCTTAGCTTTGATAAATGCCAAATAAAAAAAATCTATTTGAACTCAAGACAATTGCGAAACTGTAGTGTAAAAATATACCACAAACAAGCAAAACATAGATGATTAAATTAATATTAAAGGCCATAACATGCTTAAAGTTTGCCTAACCGGCGCAACTGGATTTATAGGAAAAAACCTGCTTACAAAACTAGAGCAAAGAAAAGATCTGGAGCTTGTAGCATTAAGCCGAAAAGTTTCACCCGTGATGGATAATGCCAAAAAAGGTAACGTAACGTGGAGACGCTGCAATGGCTTTTCACTTCTAGATGTTGAAAAAGCAACTCAAGATGTCGACATACTTATATATCTAATACACTCAATGCTACCTTCCTCAACATTATCCCAAGGAAGTTTTAAAGACTTTGACCTCTACCTTGCAGATAACTTCGCTCGAGCTGCCAAGAAAAATGGTATCAAAAAAATCATTTATCTAAGTGGGCTCATCCCAGAAGAGGATGATCTCTCTGAACACCTTTTAAGTCGACGAGAGGTTGAACAAACTCTGTCTCAGTATAATAATGACTTAACAGTTCTCAGAGCAGGCTTAATAGTTGGTCCCAATGGAAGTAGTTTTCGTATTTTAGAACGATTAATTAAAAGACTTCCCGCTCTAATATGTCCGTCTTGGACCTTATCAAAGACACAACCAATCGACTTACGAGACGTAATTGCAAGCCTTGAACATTGTATTAATAATAGTAATGGATTAAATCCTGTTTATGATATCGGAGGCCCTGATATTTTGACATACAGAAAAATGCTCAAAATGACAGCTCGTGTCCTAGGTAAAAAAAGACCCATTTATAATGTCCCTTTTTTCTCTCCAAAACTTTCAAAGTTATGGATTTCAAAAGTGGCTTCAATTTCAGACAGCCTGGTTTACCCCTTAGTCGACTCTTTAAAGCACAACATGGTCGTCAAGAAAGAACAACAACTGATTATTCCTGATCATAATTATATCCCCTTCTTCGAATCCTTGGAAAAAGGCCTAAGCCAAAAAGATGAAGGTTGGGTCAGAAGTATTGTGGATTACAATACAAGCATCAACTTTCGTTGGTTAGAAAATGTCACCTCTTTGCAACGAATTGAGAACTTAAGAAACCCTGACAGTAAAGTTGTTTCCCAGGAGTACTTTACTTGGCTCCCTTATCTTCTACGTCCCCTTATAAAAGTTAAAACCAATGGAAATAGAGTAAACCTTTCACTCTTTAATAAAATAAGCTTACTTCAACTTCAAAAAAGTGAAGAAAGGAGTGACCATACCAGAGTTGTTTACTACATAGTTGGAGGAGCTCTAGCAAGAAAGAGTACTATGAATGGACGCCTTGAGTTCAGAACAGTTCAAGCAAAAAACTGTATAGTTGTCGCCCTTCTGGATTACAGACCATCGTTACCCTGGTTTATTTATAAATTCACGCAAGCAATTGCGCACATTTTAGTTATGAAGAAGTTTAAAAAATTCTTGCGAAAAGATAAGAAAAAGCCGTAAAAAAAATTGATCTTAACTTAGACATAATTCAAAAAAATCTAGCTCCAAGCTAAGATCGGTACTTTGGGGTTATGAACTCACAACTACATCTTGAGCTAAACAGCTGTGCGTGTAGGACGATTTTTCTTATTATTCCTTTTCATAATCTGTGCCCTAATTTTACTATCTAAAAGATTTACAGACTTATAAAAATCATCACTATGAGCTTTAGCAAAGAATTCATCTCCATCATCATAGAATTTAATATCAGCAACTTTCTTTTTTTCATACATCCAAAAAGTAACATTTATTTGCGTGAAGTTTTTTAGAATTTCCTTTAAACCTGAGAACTTTTCAAAAGTGTAATCTCTTAAAGCTTCGCTAGAATCCATTTTTTTAAAACTAACATTCATTTGCATAATAAAACTCCTTGTTAAAGTAATAATTATTTTAAAATATCTCCTCGAACGATTTCAACTAGTGCATTTAAAGCATCAGTCACTGTAAATATTCCATAAAATGAGCCATCTGAATTGTTAACAATTGCAGACCCTATTTTTTTTCGTGACATTTCTAAAGCAACTTCGGCAATTGACTCCTTAACTCTTACTGAATAAGGATTTTTACTCATAAACTTCCCAAGAATGAGAGTGTCACTATTAGTAAAGGTATCTACAACTTGTAAATCTCGTTCGGAGACAATCCCGACCGCTTCTGAGTCAACCACAACAGGTAAATGCCTAACGTTAAGCTCTTTCATTATTTGCTTAGCTTTTAATACAGAGGTTGTGGGCTCTACAGTCGTGGGGCAGGGTGTAGTAAATTCATAAACTTCTAGATTCATTTTATAACTCCTTATACTTTGGCAGTATACATGAAGTAGAGTATTTATGCTTCAGAATATCGCAATTATCAATATTTTGAAGCAATAACATACAAAAAATCAATAGATAATTTCAAGAAGAATATCTATAGAGAATCACTTCGCTCTACCCCATCAATGCGGCCATAATCTAATTAGATATCTTTTTTATAATCTCTTCTAGGTCTAACCGAAGAGTATAATCAAGCTCTTTAAAAGCATAAAGAATCTTCTTATCAGTCCCCACTAAGAAAGTTGCTGGGATTGGTAAGGTAAAATTATTTTCACCATTATGCTTTGGAATATCTATTCCAAACTTCTCATATATAGGTTTTAAGTTCTCGGGTAATTCAAAGGAGATACCTATTTTTTGAGCTAACTCAGATTGATCATCCGACAGTACTTCAAAACTGAGATTATTTTTCTCACTTGTAGATAAACTTTGATCAGGCTTTTCTGGTGTAATAGCGACAAGTCCTGCACCTAGGCTATCAAACTCACTTTTCTTTTCTTGTAACGCTCGAAGCTCAAGATTACAATAAGGACACCACCCTCCTCGATAAAAAGATATAATTAAAAACTTCTTTTCCTTCAATAACTGAGTTAGTGTAATTTTTTTATTCGTTTGATTAGAAAGCTCAAAGTCTGGAAAGATGTCATTAACTGCTATAGATTCATTTCCAATTTTTTTTGCCACAATTTCCTCGTGAGCTTTTAGCATCTCATTTTTAACCTCTTGAGGAGCTTTCTCTTTAAATCCCTTAGATGCTTTTCTTAGTTCTTCTGTTAAATTCATTTTTTATCTCCTTCTTTAATATATTAAAAGACTATTTAAATAAGTCGTGTTTTTTTGAAGCCATCGACCTTGCTATTTATTCTTTTCAAGTAATTTATCAATCGAAAAATTATTTAATTCGATATAGACCCCTAAGAAGAACAGATACAAGACGTAAGACATTTGCATTCCGCCCAAGTTCCATTTTTGTAAAATGCAAACTCCTGTAATCAAAAGCATCATGTTTAAGTTCAAAATGAGTATCGATTCTTTTGTTTTAAAACCAAGAATTAAAAGAAGACCAAAGAAAAACTCTAAAGGCGAGATAAGGTTAGCTCCAACGGTTACTAGAAAATCGGGAAGGAATGTTGGCTCAAACATTTTCTCCATTTTTGATGTGAATCCTTTGTGGTCACCAAATAGCCTCACGGCGCCATGGATTGTCATGTTTACTCCCATCACTAGCCTAAAGAGTAAATAATTTGTTTCTTTGTATTTATTTGCCTTCAATACGACCTCTCCTTCATTTATAGCTTTATATTCAAAAATTTAGATTTCGAGTCCAAGATCACTCAAAGCGTTATTGGCAATTTGTTTCAAAAACGCTTTGTCTTTTTTAAATTTTGATACTTCCCGTATAGAAAATGCGGCAACGACCAAACTACATTGAACCTTTTTTAAATCAAAAATTTGATTCGTATCGTTCAAAAAACTCTTAACTGCATTACTTAAATTCTTCTCAGTTGCCTCAAACAAGACTTTTGCTTTCTTTGCCATAATGCTCTTACTTCCTGCAAACTCCATGCACGAATTCATAATGAAACATCCCTTAGTAAAGTTTTTATCACTACCTTCTTTCACCATTTTTTTAAAGAAATCTTTAAGATAAACACCACCATCACCTTGTTGATAATGAAAGGACTTGGATTTATTACCATATTGCTGTAGACAAAGAAGAAACATATTCTCTTTAGAACTATAGGTGTTGTAGAGACTACCTTTTAAAATTCCAGTAGCATTTACTAAGTCTTTGATACTCGTATTTTCATATCCTTTGTTCCAAAAAACATTCATTGCCTTATTAATAGTTTCTTCTTTATTAAAGTTAGTACTTCTACTCATAGGAAAGACAATAACATATCTTGACCGATCGGTCAAAATTGTAAGATGAACGAGGTATGCGAGTTAGGCAAAATTGTTGATGTAAACGGTTGTGGATGTAAAGGGAGAGCAAGACATCACCCTCCCTTATTTAAAGTTTAAGCCGCAGCGGTATTTAGATGTAACCATTTTATATCTCGTGCTTTTTTTCTATCGAGATTTTTTCTCTTAAGCTGCCTCACGACATGTGCTAATGGCCGTTCAATAGCGTCAGACAAACTACTACCTTTCCCCTCTGAGATAAAGTTCTTACCCTGTTTCTTAATTGCAATCTTGCAGATAAACTCATCATGACCTCCATCTTCTAAGGGCGAGAAATCCTTTTTGACCCACAAAGAAATATCTTCTTCACGGACCTTTTCAAAACGAGCAAGGTATTTTTTAACAAAGAAGTCTGCGACTCTTTTAGCTTTTGTTGTATTAACTTTCTTTGAACAATTAATGTGCATAAAACACTCCTCCTTACAAAAATTTAATTTAAAGCTTCAATTTTCTTTAATTCTTTTTTTAATCGGTCAGTATAAAAACCAAGGTCAATAGCAATGACTTCTTTCTTTGCAGCATTGGCCCCTTCAAAGTCTATTTTTTTTCTTGCCAAAGTTTCTGCAAGCTCATTAACTTCTAAGTAAGCCTTTTTTTCCTCAGATTTTTTTAAGTCTGGAACCGCTTTTTTAGCACTTAAAACCTCCTTTATTTCATCAAGTTTCTCATTTGACTCATGTAAAACTTCCACACTCTCGTTATAACTATCTATTAAATCGGCCTGGACAACCTCATCCTTTGACTGAAGAAGCTTTGTCCCTCCAACTTTTGAGATCGCTAATAGAAATAAGCCAGCAATAAGAAAAAACGTGACATTATTATTTATTTTTTTCATTTTAACCTCCATCCTTGAATTTACTGTTTTTGTGCATTAAACAATTGCAAGTTTTCGACCAACTTGTTCATTAAACATTTCAAAACTAATAGGTTTTTGAATATAATCCACCTCGTCAAATTCTCCTGAAAATAGCTCCTTTAAAGTGGGTTCATCAAAACTAGAGATAATGACAACAGGAGACTTTGGAAAATACTCCTTACAATAACTCCACAAATCGATCCCGTTTGCAGCTCCTTTTAAAAAGACATCAGAAATAATAACATCATAGCTTTTCTCATTTTCAAGCTTCTTACTCATTTCAATTGCCTCTAGAGCTTCTTCAGCAGTGAGGTAAGCATCTACTGAAACATCTGGATTGATGTCGTTGATTAACTCCTCTATTAAATCAATTTGAGAAATATCATCCTCAACGAGTAACACTCTTTTTTCCTCTTTTTCTTTATCAAAGAAATGTAGGATATCTGCACTTGAAAGTTTTGGGGAAAGTGAAAAATCATTTTTGATAAAGTCTATAACCTTTCCAGGTATCATTGTTCCTTGAGCTTGCATAGTCTACTCCTTTAGTCTGTTTTTAATAACAGAAATGTTTTTAAACGCTCTGTAATATAAAAAGCAAATTTTGTGCCAAAAAATAATAAGATGAAATTAAAATTAAAGGTGGTAGAGATTTATTTAAGTAAAAATGCCCCATTTGTAATGAGGCATTTTAAGAAGACTATTCAGATCGGTTTAATACGGAGCAGTGAAAATATATCTAGTAAAAACTTTATGGCATGTTCAAAATCAATGAGAAAGTTTTGCTTTTTCTTTCGAGATTATTCGCTCAATTCCATCAATACAATCAAGGCACTTTTTAAAGTTTTCATCTTCCGAAAATCCTTCGAGAGCTTTGCCAAGGCTATTAATATTTTTAAAGCCATAACTCAAAGCGCTACCCTTAACTTTATGTCCATATTTATTTAACTCTAGAAAGTTATTTTCTCTCACAAGCTCTTTCATAATCTTAATATCCTCAATTCTTGCTTGGATATACCTAGGCATTAGCTTCTTTATTATGTCGGAGTTATAAATATCTTTATCTATCTCATCCTCTGTTTCAAAATCAAAATGTGATGTCAAAGTCTTTATAAGAAAGGACTTTTTAATAGGCTTTAGTAAACGATCATTAAACCCTAACTTTAAGCACTTTCTTTTTTCAAACTCACTAACATGGGCGGTTATAGCATAAATAGGTATTTTTTTATTTTCTCTTTTCCTTTCATAGGCCCTCATTTCAATAACTGCTGCGTATCCATCCATGACAGGCATTTGCAAGTCCATAAAAACTATATCAAATTTTTCTGCCACAAATTTATCCAAGGCTTCTTGCCCATTATTAGCAGAGACAATATCACTTGAAATAGGCTGTAAAAATTCCTTTAGAATAAAAATGTTTTCTGGAGCATCATCAACGATCAAAATTTTAACGGCTTTGCTTTTAATATTTGATATTTGAATAATATCAATCTCCCTTGTCTAATCCTCGTACTTATTCATTGATTCCCTTATAAGGTAATCTACAATTTCCCAAGGTTTTATCGGTTTAATAATAAAGTTTCGAACATCATTACCTTTTAAAGATTTACATCTCTCGACATTGGCTTTTGCGCTAATATTGAGCTTGATTAAAAATAGAAACAAAAAAATAAACTTAAAAAAACTCATTATAATTCAATGCCATAATCTTTCTCTTTCCTATAAAGAGTTTTTCTATTAATACCTAAGATTTCTGCCGTTTTCTCTTTTTTCCCCTCAGACTTTGATAGAACATACTCGATGTATTTTTTCTCAAGCTCTTTAAGAGAAATTAAGTTTGAAAAAATTTCCTCTATCTTATCATCCAAGTCAGTATAACCTTCTATAGCAATATCTTCTTCATGAATAAGCTGACTTTGTGAAAGAACAACTGTTCTCTCTATTGTATTTTCAAGTTCCCTCACATTTCCAGGCCATTCATATCGTTTAAGCTTAACGATTGCATCCTTTGTAAAACCTTCAATATTTTTATCATTTAACAGAGAGTACTTTTTCATGAAATGAACCGCTAAAATTGGAATATCTGGAACTCTTTGTCTTAAAGGAGGAACTTCAATAGGAATAACACATAAACGAAAATAAAGGTCTTCTCTAAATTCCTTATTCTTTATAGCAAGCTTAAGGTCCTTATGAGTAGCGGCAATAATCCTAACGTTTACTTCTGTATCTATATTCTCTCCTACTTTCCTAATCTTTCTCTCTTGAATGGCCCTTAAAACTTTTGACTGTAACTGTAAAGGCATATCTCCAATCTCATCTAAGAAAAGTGTTCCTCCGTCAGCTTCTTCAAATAAACCTATCCTTGTGCTTTCAGCGCCCGTGAAAGATCCTTTCTTATGACCAAATAATTCAGACTCTAATAATTCAGAAGGAATCGCAGAACAGTTGATAGCAATAAACCCTTTATCTGCCCTCTTACTTTTCAAATGAATGGCCTTTGCAATAACTTCTTTTCCTGAACCACTCTCTCCATTAATTAAAATACTTGAGTTACTCTGAGCTACACGTTCAACTAACTCAAAGAGGTTTTGCATTTTTTTGCTGACACCAATTAATCCTTTTTCTTTAGTCTTTTCAATCTCTGCCTTTAGCTCAAAATATCTCCGCTCTAAACTCTTTTGTTCTAAAGCTCGCCCTAAAATAACGTCTAGTTCTGTAAAATTCAGTGGTTTAAAAATGTAGTCAAACGCCCCTCTTTTCATTGCACGAGCAGCACTTTCTAATGACTCTTGCGCTGTAATAAAAATGACGGGAAGATCAAAATTCTTTTGATTAATTGCATCTAAAACATCGATCCCAGACTTATCAGGTAAATTTAAGTCACAAAAGACCAGAGAGAAAGTCATGTCAATTCCTGCCAATGCATCTTTGGCATTTAAAAAGGTCTTTACTACATAGCCTTTAGAAGAGAAAAACTCCTCACAAAGCTCACATATAGAACTATCATCATCAATTATGGCCAACTTTATTTTCTTATTTTCATTCTTAGTCATTGAGTACCATTTTTATAATATTAAGGACTTATAAATGAGTCTGGGGCATTAAGCTCCTGCACAAATAAATTATGCCCCAATAATTATAAAAATGAGACATTAATTTGTTATTTTTTAGTAATTTTCAAGAGATAAACAAGAGTAAATCAGGCAACTTTCAACACAAAAGAACCTTTCAATTATTTAGCAAACGTAGGCCAAAAACTAGTTCAAATAAAAACCATAATGAAAGAAGTATTCGTAATGATCGGCATTGAGATACCAATTTTCTATATTGTAATCGTTTCTATAGACATAACAAGTAAATTTGAAAAAATTTAAAATGTCTTTGGTTCCAAATAAGTGAGAAGTTTCGTGCAAAATCAGAGCGGCAATATCAAAAGCCTTATTATTAATAATAAGCTCTTTATCTATAAAAATTCCTTGAAACCCAAAGTAGGCTGATTTATAAAATGCTCCTGCATGTGAAGGTATGTACCAAGAGTTTGATATGCAAAATATCTTTAAACCTTTATTACTTTCAAGGAGTTCAGATATCGAAAAGAGCTTCTCTAAATAGAAGTTAACGCCATGGCCATTATAACGTGGGTTCTTTTCAACAAAGCTTATTGTTTCTTGAATCATTACAGTTATTCTTTTATCTAAGATTAAAACAGCTGACTCTAATTTCTCACTAACATCTGTTCCTGTAAGACATCTTTTGTTAAACCTCACCTGATTGATTTCAAGTGCCAAAGTATTGATGCCCATAAGAGCTAAAAGAACAATAATGGGTTTTCTCATAGAGACGACTTTACAACACTTATTTTCTTATTTTAATGAAAGTGTAGTTTTTTCATACTTTGATAATTTCCAAAGAATAAGAACTAAAACTCACCGACACTCACTGCTCCATTAAGGCTATTAGCGTTAACACCTCACCTTATTTCTTTTACCAGTGAACTCGGTTAACTTTCTAGAACTCTAGATGTAGTATGATTATTAGAATGACTCCAAGAGTTAGTCTAAACATTATTAAAACTTTGAAAGTTAAGGATATAGGCATGGAGAAACCAACATATTATACAGTAGCAGTTGGAGGATCAGCCGGGTCATTGAAAAGTATCGTAAAGTTTGTGCGATCTTTCCCTAAGGATATCGGAGCAACATTTTTTGTCATCCTTCATCGACCTTCAGATAAAAAAAGTAACTTACAATCAATTTTAGATCTGAATACTGACCTCAACGTAAACTTGGTTGAAGGGGGAGATCACCTTGAGTGCGCAACTATTTATATTAATCGTCCCTCTGAGGTCATAAAAATGAATAAGGACGATGAGGTCAAAAGTTACTTTAAATTTGACCCGCGAACCAAATCAATTAATGAACTCTTTAGCTCACTTGCTGAAAATGTAAAAGAAAAAGCCATTGGAGTTATTTTCTCTGGCGTTTTAGATGACGGAAGTGAAGGGCTTAAGCAAATTAAAAAATATGGCGGAAAGGCAATTGTTCAAAGCCCTGATGAAGCACCTTTTAAATCTATGCCGATTTCAGCAATAAAAAGTACTGATATCGACTTTATTGGCAAGGTTGAAGATATTGTGGAGTATTTAAAAGACCTGTTAAAAGACAGTGTTTGTGAGCGCTAAAAAATAAAACCAAGTCTTTTTTCTAAGGTATCGAAACTACTGGGCTTACTCATTCCATGAGTGCCACTTTAAAGTAGAGAACATAAAAAAAATAGAAAGTTTGAATTTTGATGCATTCCAAGGTAAATAAGCATTCATTTACTACCTTGAGGGACTTTCAATGAAATTTCAAATAACCTGTGCTCTTTTTATAATGACTCTCATTATTCCCAATGCAAACTCAGGAACTATAATTGAAAGAGCTGTGTGCCCTGCCCTTACAGGTGAAGCATCGAAAATCATTTCATCAATTCAAGTTTTGAGTGATGAAGTTTCTTTAGATAAGGAATGCGAAACAATTTCAACTAAAATTAACTCAGTTGGCTCCATTCTAGCTAATGAGAATTGGAAGAGGGTAAGTGCTTTACTTAAGGGAGAGAAAATTGAGGCCCTCGAGGTTAAAGAAGTTGAACTTATAACAGCGGAAGTCACTAATGCCTCACAAACAATTACCGAAATTGTCAGTGGATTAAGCTCTAAGCCAAATTGTATCGCAGCTAAAGATAAAGGCTCATTTTTAAGTAACCTCTCAAGTGTTGTTAAAGAAGTTTCTTCTGTTATCGGTTCTGCTGCTGGACCTTATGGGATGGCCGCTAACCTTGGAGGACACCTCTTAAGTTCAGCTATTATTGGTATCGATAACATGCTAGGCAGTCAGTATAACTTTACTAAGCCTGAAGATTTAAATCTCTTTATGAATCAATTTTGCTCTTTTGCGGAAGTTCAAAAAGATGTTAATGACTACCTCGGTCTGGAGACTTTGGAAATCAGAGTTGCTGAGATTAATGAACTTAGTGCCTATCTTGATATAAAGATTAAGGATTTGGGTGAAAATTGTAACTTTTGTGAAGCTCAAGTTATCGCCTGGAAAAGTAGGGTTAAATCAGATCGAATTATCAAGAGAATGCAGCAAGACTTAAATATAGTCGCTAGTGGAGATGATTTAAATAATAATTACTTTTCACGTTGTAAGGAAATGAGTAGAGCTTTTCATACAGAAAATTCAGATTTTAATCAGTTTATGAGATTACTTGATGATTATGAAAACCCCCTTATGCATATTTCAGAAAAAAATCTAATTGATGATGTTGTCTCTCTTGGCCCCGTTTTAAAGAAGAAATACCCGGCGATGGATAAGTGTATAGCGATGGTGCCTAATGAAAAGGTTCAATTAAGTCGGGACTTTAATAACTTAATGAGAGATGAAATCCTTCCACTTAATGACGAAGTTTTTGCTCAACAAATTGAAAGTTTTCGCTTCCTTGCTAATAAGAAATACAGAGACCCTTTAGGCGATTATACAATTAACTCTCTTGAGAGACAAAAGTGGTTACTTAAAGAGAGAGATCTTCTTTTAAAGGAAAGACAAGATCCAAACTTTGAACTTTCTACTAAGTTTATTCGAAAATCAATTGGTAAGTTAAAATATGTTTTTCTTGAAAAAAATCTTCCAAAGTTTCTTGCTTATCTAAATAAAGAGAATAAGAAAGATATAAAGCAATTATTTAAACTGATGAAGAAAGCTAAGAAGTCAGACAGCACAGACCCTAATATTAAAAATAAATGCAATGATGATATTTATCATCATACTCAAATGGTTTTCTCTGAAACAAAAACAGCTCTTAGATATTGTCGATATTCAAATTACATGCTGTTTACTAATACTGAAATTGCAAACCTTTGTAAGAATATCAAATCAGATCTTATGAGTGCCTATCAAAAGCTTGAGAACTCCTACCCTGGAATCAAAAATAGAGTGAAGGCTCAAAATTTTTGGAAAGAGAAGGAGTTAGTTAAGCAGCAAAGTCGTATTGGAGAATATCGCTTAAAGCTCTTTGAGTGGAATAAGCTCGGAGACCGCAGGTGGTGTTTGAAAGGTGATATGAGCACGGAGTGCCTGGTTCGGAGAAATTAGTCTTTTGATCCTAAGTGCCTCACTGTATTAATTAGATTTTGAGTTAGAATGAATCGACAAATTTGATAATAAGATTTTTATTATCACTAAGTCTTTTAAAGGTTAGCTGAAACAAAGTTGAATCATCAACAGATTCTTCGCTTCTTACTAATTCATACTCTCTCGAACCATGGAATCCGTCGTTAAATAACTTTCTTAATCTATTTTGAACTTTTCCCATCGGGTTATTTTCCCTTAAAATTTCGTCATAAAGAGTAACTTCTTGTGATGAAGCGTAAGAAGCTTTAGTGTGCACAATAATTTCGAGTGCTTCTCTTATCTTATAGCTTAGCGCTTTTTCGGCAATACTTTCTATACCGTCAGAGAGGCAAGAACCAAAATCTCCTCCAAAGACATGGATTTCTGATGAATTTAGCTTCATATCTCTTATTTCTCCACCACCAGAGAGCCTTACTGCTGCTGCCTTAGAGATCACTTCATCAATTCCATTGGTATAGACATTGCCTCCATAAAGTTGAACCCAAGGAATTTCACCAAGTACATTAGCATTCTTCAAGTAATTGAAGGCGTTTTTTTGAGAATCTTTATAAGAATGAATCCCTATTAAAATTTTTTCTTGATAGTCCCCATTTATTAAACCTTTTCGGAAATACTTACCGTTTTCTAACATTCGATCAAAAAACTTATTTACAACTTTAGCCAGAGCGTCGTCTTTCGCATCACCGTGAATTTCTCCAAGATATAAGTTATCGAAACCAGGGTGCATATATTGTGTTTTCTTATGAGGAAATAAATT
>Ga0114957_1003249_pt1 | contig 14798 bp, 10 predicted proteins | sample BantaG_FD_87175 | JGI IMG/M metagenome (GOLD analysis project Ga0114957, IMG submission 87175) | Marine algal microbial communities from Bantry Bay, Ireland - BantryBay_4 metaG | ecosystem: Host-associated > Algae > Red algae > Unclassified | place: Bantry Bay, Ireland | collected 2014-11-21 | reverse complement strand
GCGCCCGCCCGCAGCCGCGCCCGCCGCCGCCCCGGGCCGGCGGGTCGGCACAGCCGCCGCGGCCGACCGCCGACCGCCGACCGCACCGTCGCCGTCGACCCACCGCCGCTCCCACCACCGCGTGACTCCGCACCCGCCGCCGCACCACCCGCCGCCGCACCGCCCGCCAGCTGTGACAGCGTGGGCGCCGCCGGCGGAGGCAGCGCCGTCGCCGCCGTCCGCACGTCCAGCGACGTGGCCGAGGGCATCCGCGAGTTCTTTGACGTGGCACTGCTCGACTTGCCAATATCTTTTGTTGTTTAAAATCATGCATTTTCGCAAACGCGCTTTCAGAAGTCGCGCGTGGTTCTGATCCCTTCCTGGGGTCGTTCATTTACTGCGCTTCATGGATGCGTGTGGGCATCGGTGTGAATCGCGCCCCTTCACCCGGGCTGACAGCGTTGTCAGGCGCGGCGGGCGGCGGCGCTCCTGCGAGCGTCGACGCTGTAACGGGCGTCCGCAGCTCCTGCTGCCATCGACCACCACTTTTGGGCCCCTAGCAGCTCCGCTGCCGCCGCCGTCGCCGCCGCCGCCGCAGCAGCAGCCGCTGCCGCGGCGCCTCCCGCCGTGGCCCCTTTGCCGTGGCGCACGTGTGTGGCTGCCCGTCCGAGCGCGCAGGCGCGGCGCGCTCACGAGCGGCCGCCCCGGGGGCGGCCCCGCCGCGTCGGACCGGGCGCGGTGCCGACCCCGACCGCGACGCACCGTTGCCGCCCCTCGGCGTGCGACGGCCGGTGGTGTGGCGGCGGGGCGGCCGCCGACGTGCGGGGCGGCGGCGATGGGGCGGGTGGATTCCATCCCCACGGGCGGTGCTGCCGCGTCGACCGCCGCCGCCGCTGCGGTCGCCGCTGGCGGTGCCGCCGCCCGTGTCGCCAATGGGCGCCGGGGGCGGTGGGGCGGCCCTGTCCGGCGACGGGAGCCGGGGCGTGGACCGCCCTCGTCGCCCGGTGCGAGCGCGGCAGGCAGCATGCGGCGGTCGGGACGGCCCTGCCCAAACGCCACGGAGGTGGCAGCCGCCGGCCCTGACGGTGGAGCTGGGTGGGGGACCCGACACTGTCAGGGACGAGCGAGGGGGTGGCCGGCGGGAACTAAACGGATCGAGCGCGAGGGGGTCGCTGAGCAGCGCAATGCAGCGTTCGTTGTCGAGCACGCTGTTGGGCAGACTCCCATCCGGGGATGCCGGTGCATCTGCGCTAGCTGGCACTACGGAGCGCCGCACCAAAGCCGTCAGTCGCTAGACGTACCGGCAAAGCAGCCATAAAGCCGGCACCCGCCACGGTGCCAATCCCCACCACCATCGCCCCATCGTCCTTTGCACCGTCGCCAGCGCCACGCCTTCCCCCTCCCCCCACCTGGTAGTCGGCGCGGGCACGTATCCCACGCCACCCTCACCCCCCAACAGTCGCCAGCAACCCCACACGCGGCGCCCACCATGGCGCCCTTCCGCGCCGCCGCCGTCGCCACCCTCCTCGCCGTTGCCGCGACGCTGGCCGCCGGGGCGCCCTCCCCCCCATTCCCCCCCCCAACCTGCCCGACCGCCATTGCCGGCGACACGGGCGGCGCGCTGCTCAACAACGGCCCCCGCGTCGACGCGTGCGGCACGTGCGCGGCCATTTGCGGCGCCTTCCCCGGCTGCAACGCGTACACGTGGGGGACGCCCGCGAGCGCCCGCTTTGGCGAGTGTTGGCTCAAGCACACGGACGGGGGCGCGCTGGCCATCCGCCCGGCCACCGCCCTCGTGGGCCAGTGGGTATCGGCGACCGTGCCGACGACGCCGCGCAACGCGTGTCCGGCGGGCGCCGAGTGGCGCGCCGACGTCGACGGGGCGGTGCTCGCCATGCGCATGGTGCCGACGTGCGTGTCGTGCGAGGCGGCGTGCCGGTCGACGGGCGGCTGCAACGTGTGGGTGTTTGGGTTTGTGGGCGCGGGGCCGCGCGCCGACCGCCAGTACCAGTGTTGGTTGAAGCGCGTCGCGCCGCGCTCGCCGACCGTGTACAAGGCGGGGAGCTTTGCGACGGACAGCCCGTGGGTGAGCGGCCGCTTGTGAGGGATGGATCTGGGGAGGGGGGGGGCACACCCTTGGCGCTTGCTTGAACTCTTCTTTTGGTGTGTGGGGGCAGCCATCGGCTGCGCGTGGCCCCATGTATTCGAGAGAGTGGCGAGTGGAGGGGGTACAAGATCTCGCCCCTCTGCAGAGCGGCCACGCGGCGTCGCCCTGCTCGGGCACTCATGGCAGTTGACTCAACACGTGTCGAACATTTATCACAAAAGTGGACTCAAAGAGCAGACTTGTCGGCAGCGTTCCGCATCGCTGTGCCTCCGCCTCTGCCGCGCGTTTCTCCTGAACGACCTCGGTCTGGAGCGACCCCGACCGAACTCGGCAACCCGGAGCCTGGTGAGCTTGGCAACTGGCGATCTGATTGGCTGGCCGATGGTGGTTGAGTGCCGAGCCTCGAATATGCCGTCGGCCACATGTAGCCCTAGTCCGTGGCCCCAACAACTGAGTGTCCAAGCTTTTGCTTGGCACCGCAGTTTGAACGCATTGAATTTGAACAGTGCCGGCCGGGCCGCACGCCTCGTGCGAGAGCAGGCCACACATGGAACCCGGACTGCAACGATCTATGGGGCAGACTGCTTCGTGTCGTAGCCTCTGCCCTCTTCGCTTTCCCCATGTTACCTTCCTTGCCGACCTCGCCCACTCGCGTCACTCACCCACCTCCGCTCACCTGCTCCTCTCACGCACTTCCCCCACCCTCGTGCCCGGCCCCTCGACTTCGCGACGATGCCATTCGCAGCCTCCCCTCCCTTCGGGCCTGATTGTACGGATGGCGTCTCGTCGCCCGGCGCAGCAGCAGCCTTGGCTGCAGCCGCCGTGCGAGTTGCCACGGTATCCGAGGCACCCGACCTCACCAGAACTGCCGCTATGGCTGCTGCGGCGGTGCGTGCGGGCGGTACCTCCACTACAGTGCCGGCTTCCGCGCGAGGGCCCTTGGCTTCTGGAACGGGGGCGTCCAACTTGGTGGCAGCCGCCTGTTCCGCTCTCGCCGCCGATCGGGCAGACGATGTCTATGCCTTGAGCCGGGCTGATGCAATGCGCATCGGACAGGGGGTCACTGCGGTACGACGTGCGGCTCCACCTGTGCGGGATCCACGCGTTCCTCGCTTAGGTGAGGTACGTGCTGAAGCCGAGGCAGCAGCCGTTGGGCGCAGAGCCGCAGAGGCGTCCATGGCCGCAGTCCGGCGCGCTGCTAGCCGAGCGGCACCTGGACGTGACCTCGTGCGAATCGGGCCCGGTGTGGCGGCAGACGACGCGGGCGGTGATCGGGATGACCGTGGTCGAGCAGCGTTGGAAGCAACACTGCACCAGGCTGTGGATGAGCGCATGGAACGAGTACGGGCCCGAGCTGTGGCACCCACCCGGCTTTACATGCCCCCTGTCCCGCTTCAATTGCTGCAGAGCAGCGACACGCCGCGGGAGACGCTGCAGCACCTGTGCCGCGAGCGGGGAATCCCGTTTGGCTGCGACGACTCGGGGGCATCGCTCAAAGCGAGCCTCGTGCGTAGCAACGCCTACAGCCGCACGTCCTGGGGCGCGCGTATGATGTGGATGGCGCAGTACGTGCGGGGCGAGGCGCAGCAGAACCGCGGCGACTTGGAGGCCTTCCAAATGGCCATGCGCCATCCCCCTGGCGTCGGAATCGACCAACCTCCTGTGCCTGCGGAAGCAATCCGGTCCACCCCTGTCGCGACTTTGTCGGCACGCCCGGTAGCGACCAACCCCCTGCCTTCACCCGCTCCATCCCTGTCGCCAGGACGTCCCCCACTTTACAGACCTTCACCAACTGCGATGCACGCAACGCAAGACGATCCACCGGCACCCCCTTCTACGGTGGACGTGACGCCCTCGCGGCGTGCTCCTGGGTGCTCCCCGGCGCCACCGACACAGTCGGCGGAGGCACCTTCACCGCTAAACCATCAAGAATCCTCGGAGGACCCAGTTCACTCTGCGCCGCCCGCGCACCCCCTACCGGTCGACCTCGCCTCTGGCGAGTTACTGCCCTCTTCACACCATGCCGCGCTCATGATGCAATCATTTGCTGCAGAGCAAGCCGCACGGGCCGACATTAACGTCAGCCACTTCGACGAATTGCGGGGCCTGGTCATCAACATAGCCACAGCGGTTAACGCCAGTGCCCAGTCGGCTGCCGCTTCTGCTAACCGACTTGACGGTGCCATGGCCAAGGTCGTTTCCGGCAACGTCGACGTGACTGCAGCGGCGGCGGCAATCAAGGCCGCCGTACCCCACTTGTACGGGTCGGCGCACCGGCCGAGTAAGCGCGCCAAGAAATTGGCAAGCAGCTGCGGGCAAGCCCGCGCGGGCGGACGTGGGCTGGGCGGCCCTACCGCCAATGGTGACAGCGACGATGCAGATACCGGAGACGGCCGCGTCGGCGGCAGTGCCACCGCCGTCGCCACCGCGCCGGTGCTTGGGGCGGCAGACAAGTTCAAGACCACGTACTACCACGCGGTGGTCCACGACATGACCATCCCGGTGGAGATGGTGACGGACACGCTCGACACCGAGCCGCTGTTCGACCAGCTCGACAAGATGCTCAGACTGTGTCACGTCACGGCCGGGCACCAAGGACTGTTCGGGAGTTTGGTGGTGCACGGGATGTACCTCGCCGGCGTCAAGAAGACCGAAGACGTGCGCAACAGGGGGGGCGCAGCCGCCACCATCAACGCTGCCAAGACGGTCCGAATGAAGAATATCATCAAGAACAAGGTCCACTTGTACCTGCGGCAGATGTGTTGGATGCACTCGGTTGTACCCCACCTCCTCAAGCCACCGCAGGAGGCGTCGTTCGACGTCATGAGCAGCGCCGAGGTGGGCCAACACGAACGAGAGGCCCTGGCGCTGGCATTGCGCGGCATCGCCGACGAGTTCGTGTTGCCGCCCAACCACCCTTTGCGGAACCCCATCAGGGCTACGGCAAGCATCCTCCGAAACCAACTGAACAAGATGTCGGGACGGCCGGGGACGCCAAGCCTCATTGCCACCCTGCTCGCTTCATCCCCTTTTCGGGAGCTCTTGGCAGAGGCGGAGAATAATGTGAAGGCGAGGTACCAGTGAAGGTTATGCATAAAACAGTGCCAACGCAGTGGCGAACCCCACTCATCTGCAGTCACGACGTCCAATGCCACCCACAGTGCTCTAACCAAGGCACGGCATTGGCCAGCGGGAGGAAGACATGCAGTAGCTTCGCCATCTTGCGGGGGTGTGGGAACCGCTAGAGGTGCCAGGCAAAGACAGCCCAGACGAATAGGCGCCTGTAAATTCATGTGTACTTGGATCTTCTTCAAAATGTAGTGCAATAGCCAGGCATCATGTCGGCGTGATGTCTGGACGGCCAGACAACACATGTCGGCTGTCTGATGTGTCAATGGTCGTGTCAACAGGCGTTTCAGCCTATCACAAGAAAAGTCTGGTGGCAGATACTTGCGGATCCAGACATGGCAGACAGCGCTGGATCATGTCGGCTCTGGGATCACGTCTGAGACCGAGGTTTCGAATTGACACTGTGTCCGGTTGTGAAGCGCCGTTGCTGTGGTGTCGGGCCTAACTGGCACGTGGTCGGGGAGAAGATCGTGTCTGGCCTGGTGCGGCACACACTGTAGACTCGGGCGCAACCTTGTCTTTGGCAGATGGTCTGGGCGGATGCGGGAGAATTGGCGAAAAAAAGATAGGCTCCCTTTCGGCTGCACTACTGGAACAGATCGTGGGTGAACATGACCATATCGGCGGCCATTGACGGGCTGTGCTCATCGCACGGCGGCGCGCGCAAAGCAACAGTCTCCGCAAAGTGACGAAGTGACAGCATCACCATATACATGAGTATAGCGGCGCGCCACTCGTCACAAGCCAAACCTGGAGCCATGAGCTCCTTCCCGAAGAGAGAAGCCAAACGGACGGCCGAGAAGCAACCGTGAGTGACGCGCTCCCTTAGGGTGGCTTCTCGCGCCCGAAGTGTGTCACAAGGGTCCGGAACACAACTTAACAAGACGGCCCCGAGGTGCGCAAGACGCTCGGCTGAGTAGTAGACCGTCACGCTGCACGCTGGACTGGTCCAATACGGGCACCTCAACGCCCGAGCGCGCGCCGCCGGCCCCCCATCGTCTCGCCGACAGTAGTAGGCGATCGCCCATCGCAATGCTGGCGACAGAGGAAAGCGGCGACCCACCTGCGACATCATCTCCAGCCATGGCGGGCTCGCCCCTTGCTCCGCCGGGAGCGCCTCCACCAGCGCCTCGGCAGACGCGATCATCCCGAGCGCGTTGGGGACACTCGCCAAAGGAACCGTCGGGAAGCCCGCCGAAAGAACGTCGGCAGCGTGCGGATTCTCGGGCAATGCACGGAGAGGTGACGGCCGATGCTCAGCTGGGAAGATGGACAACAGCGCAGGAACCACGTCCTGAAAGCATTCGCCATTTGCAGACAGCAGGGGAGTAATCACAGGGACGACCTGTGCGGCGACCGGGAGCCGTGCCACAGTGTGTTGCGCGGCAGCAGCAGGAAGAGACGGCGCGGCAGCCGCCGTAACCGGCGACATGGCCGCCGCCGGACCGGGAGGTTTGACAGACGACGGTCTAGGCGGCATGGCAGCTGCCAGAGCGCGCGGAGCAGAAGGTGCTGTAGCGGGCCGCACAACAGCGCCTGCCGGTGACACAAAAGGAGCCGTAGCAGAGGGCAACAAGACGGCCGCCCCCGGCGGAAGAAAAGCGTCTGCCGGTGCGGGTGCCAGGGTGACCACAGACAGGGGCGGTAGAGAAGATCCTGTCGGCAGGTGCAAGAGCTTTGTAGCAGGTGAGGTCGACGCCAAACCGACCGAGGTGGAGGCGTTGGTCGAGGTGGAGGCGGGGGCGTGCGTTGCGCGTATCGGGGAGAGAGGAGTCTCCTCGGGGAGTTCTCCGTGAGCAGCTTGTGACAGGGGTGGGGGTGAGGGCTCCGTCACGGGCTTTGGGGGAGGGGAAGCAAAGGACCTCCTCGAGGCGCGTCTCCTCGTCTGGTACAAACCACCGTAGGTGTCGGCCAGTGAAAACGAATGCGCGACGATGCCGGAAGGGGGGCGTAGTGGGGGGCAGTTGAGACCGTGACGCCTCTCACGGCGCGCCGCTTGCCGAAGAGTCGCGAAGGAAGCATGTGCAAGCAGCGAGCTGAATGGGCGCACGGCACCTTGGCAGCAGAGCAGAGAACCACAGACGTGCGGCACGCCTCAGGCGCGGGACTCGCGACAGTGGCACTGTCTATGGACTTGGCAGCCGCTGCATTTTCAAGAAATGCACCTAAAAGCCCGCCGCTATGGCTCCCCTCGATCAAGGGGCACACTTTCCATCTTTTTGCAACAGGAAAGCTCCCACTTTGTGCATGCATCCAGCATCATGCCACGCCCGCTCTCCAGCAAGTGCACAGTATATGATCGTTTCGACAAAGAGCACCTGCAGCATGAAACGGATGCGAGGAGTCAGTTTTTCTCATTGTTATCGCGAGGGAGCATGGTGCGGATGTAGAGAAGTACCCAGCGGAGATGGAACAACGCCCAAACTATGCTACAAGCGTCCCGAATGTAGGAGCTTCCATTTCCCATTGTTGCCCCACATGTGCCGTAAGTCAGCGAGGCGGAATCATCAGCCGGTAGGGTGTCCGGCCACGCACTTCTCTATCACGAGATGAGTGCCTCGTTACCTGGCGCGTGGGAGCAGCTCAGGACGTCGCAGTCGGTTGCTTATATTCCGCTCAGATTCCCACTTCCTTGACGCTGTGTCAACCACTCGTACGGGAGGTACATAGGGACATGTTTGTAGTGAGCTGGGCCAGCCACAAGGTCAGCAGAGGCAGCCGACCAGGATGCTTTCCAGAATTACACCGTGAGCCATTACAACATCAGTTGTTTTGACCTTGCACCGCATCTGGCCTCGCGCGTTCTCTTGTAGTATCGGCGAGAACTACACTGCTCCGATTGGCCATACACAGAGAAATGCGTTCGGCCACGCCGACCGCCGCAGCCCCCTGTCGCTGAAGGGCGAATGGGTCCATGTGACGTTGCAGCGTGCGTCCTACTCTTTACTAGGATCCAGAACGCCGGCACGGATGCTGCCCCGAGAGCACCGGCTGCCTACGCATGAGAGCCCTGCAATCAGCCCAGCAGCACTTGGGGAGCTACTTGATGATACGCGAGGAACTTGATCCAAGAATTTCTCAACCAGATTCCAGATACAAAAAATGCCCACGAGTTAATCCCGGAGATCCGGGTGGCCCGCCTGACCGTGGACGCTTGTCTGCGCGATCCACAGCGCACGCACCGAACCCACCGGAGCCACGAATGCAACGGTGCGGTGCGCTGGCGCGAGAGGTGAAGCGCCGGCCTCCTGGCGCCTGTTGCGAGATCGCCGCTCTGTGCGCTCCTGCACCCTCGTTGTGGCCTCGCTGTCACGGGGCTGCGGCCGCGATGGCGCCCTAAATCTCTTGTCACCGTGACCTTGGCCTGAACGGCTTCTACTCTGAGGAAGGGGCTGTACCGGGAGCGCCTCTTCGGCGCCACACTGGTGGTGCTGCGCCACCGCTCCACCGTGCATCCACCCCGCACTGCCAACGCCCGACGGTTGACTCTTTTGGTGCGTTTACTGGTTGTCCCTCGGCGTCTCAGGCATTCCCCCCCGCTCACCCGCTACTGTGTCACACGCGTTTTGCCTGACGCCGCGTCCCACCCAGTCGGTCACTTGCTCGTGGAACAACTCGAGGTACCCGTGCTTCGCGACCGAGTTGTGCCAGGCTCACGATTCCTCTTGTACCTCTTCTGACGCTGACCTGCTATTTGCACACCTCGCGGTGCCTCCGCTTCTCTGTCTTGCTCACCACCCCCTCCTCTGCCTCGCCGCCCCCTCCTCTTGCTCTCCACCCCATCATCTTGCTCACCACCCCCGCATCTTGCTCGCCACCCCCTCGGCACCTGCATCAACTCTATCCACCACCGACCTGCTGCTAGCCTCCGTTCTTATTTCTCTCGCCACCCCCTCATCGGTCTCTTTCCAGTGGGCCCTCTTTGTGTATTTATTCTTCCGCCCCCCCCTGCCATCTCCCTTCTCCACCCCCCACGTGTGGGGACGGCAGCTGGCTCTTCTCCATTGGACAGCACTGTTGCCAGTCAAGGACTTCCCGCCCGCCCCACCGTACCCCGTCGCCACCAAGGGGGCTGTGCTCGTGTCGCTGTCGCCCGCTACGGTCCTCCCGCTCACCTAGGCGGCACCGCCCCACCCAAGTTGCAGCGGCCTGCCACGTCGGTCGCCCTTTGGTCGTGCTTCGGACGGTCCGCGCCGTGCTTTGTCAGCGTCCTGACATCATGGATGCCATGGATGCCCCAGGGCGCTCGATGGGCGTCTTGACTGTACCTCGGGTGGTGCCCTCTCCGTCTCGCTCCTCCCCTGCTGAGGACGAGCAGCGCAGAGCGTGCGCCGACGCGCATGGAGCCGGCGTTGGCGCGTCTTCTGTTGAGTCAAGAGCGCCTCATCCAGTGGACAGGCCGGCCTCCCTCGCTATGCAGCGTTTCATTGTGGGCCAGATCCAGGACGAGGAGGAGGCCGCGGAGGTGGCAGAGCGGCAAGCAGCACTTCCGATTGGTCGGGGTTCCATCGGGGCACCAGCAACCAGTCAGGTTGCGGGTGACGGCTCCCCGGGCGTGCGCAGTGCTGACGAACACGGCGTCGGAGCTGCTGCGGCTTTGTGCGCCTCGATGCCGTCAGCGGCCGCCGGGAGCGGAGCTGTTAGTAGGAGGGTGCTGATTGAGCCCGCCTTCAAGTTCGTCGGTGTCCCAACCGCCGATGAGCTCAAGGACGTGACCGACGTCTTTGTGAGCCCGTTTATGATGGACGTTACAAGTGAGTGGCCGCAACCCTCAACCTCGCGGCTGCGCAAGCACCAGAACGCGCTCGGCAAGGAGAGTCGGGGCGCCCGCAAGGGTGCCACTCGCGGTAGCAACGCCACAACCAAAACGTGGTCGAGCCGCATCCGCACGGCTTGCGCGTTTGCCAACTTCGTCGGACGGTCGGTGTGCATTGACCGCGCCAAGCCGCGGCCCGATGATGCGGAGATTGACCGAGGTGTGCGCAAGTTCTTTCGGTGTCTGACGCCGTACACAAAGATTGTCATCACCACCTTCCTCGAGTGCCGCCGCCGTGGCTATGCCGTTGCTGGCGGAGGTCGTCCTTTGAGCGCCACGTCCTTGAAGGACTACTCGTCAGGGCTGACCTACTTGTTTGCCGAGGGCAAGGTCGACGGCGTGCGAGGAGTCTGCCCCGTCGTGCCCGATTGCTGCGAGCGTAGCTCCCCGTGGCAGCCGAAGGGCGTGGCAGAGCTGCGGGAGGAGGAGAAGGTGCGGGCGGACCCGGGCACCTACACTGGCAACCCAATGGCCACCGCGGATCTAAGAGACTTCCGCGGGGCCACCAACAAGGAGGCCCGGCACGGCGGGGAGACGCAGTTGAGCTCAGCGCCGGTGACAAACACTATGATGGAACGGTGGTTCGGCACTATGATCCAACAGTACCAGCGCACAACGGACGAAGCCGGCAAGTCCATCTCGCTCGTCGCGTCTCTATCGGCTATGGTCACTTCGTCCGTGAGCGGGGCCACGTCGGCGGCAGCGATGCAACCGGACAAGGAGATCGCCGAGAAGGAGGGATCCTCGCCTCCAGCTGACGAGGCGGCGGACGATGAGCCGCGGTCGTGCGATGAGGACCATACGCCCGCCTTCACGCCGCCCTCCAATGCCTTGGCCGACTTTCTTGTCTACGTATTCTACGTCTTCGCCTTCGTCACCATCGCGAGGCCAATCACTCTCATCAACATGAAGTTTAAGGACGTGAACTGGCCCGACTTGGACGTCGCCGAGAACCAGCAGTTCTTTAACTTGTACGTTTCTTACCGGACCTGTGGGCTTGGTTCTCTTCCATGTGCGCGTCTCTCTGGTGAAGGCCCTGTCCGTTGATTGCAACGCTCAAGTACTGATACGTGCTCGTGATTACGTCTCTTTCTGTGGTCCTGCCCGTGTGAGCCTGGTTGAGAATGTGGCGCTGAACCCGCAGGCATCGGCACCATCGATACATTGAGCTCAAGCTGCGCATCACTAAGACAGGCAACGACACAAGCGACGTCATGACGCTGCGAATTTTCAGCTTCTACGCCTCACCAACGCAGGTGGAGAAGGCTGACACGAACGTCAACGCCTACATCCACTGCCCTTGCGAGCACCTAAACATCCCGCAGCTGATGCAGCCGCTTGTACTCTTCGCGTGCTCAGCGCCCGGTGTGGGGATGGACATGGGAAGCCTAGCCGAGCAGCCGTTGTTCCCGAGCTTGTCGGTGCGGAACGTTGCGGGCACCGTCACGTTTTTCAAGATGAAGTCCGAGACGGAGGTGAACGCTCAGTTTGCAGCAGATCTGGCCCGCATCGGCCGCGACCTTGTCAACGGAGAACGGGCCGTGCGCATGTACGGCTTTCGCCGTGGAGGTGCGCAGGCGCTGCTGGACCGGACCGGCCTATACGAACAGGTCATGCGGCTCGGCGGCTGGCAAACAAACTCCAACTCTTTCTTCAAATACATCACGCAGATGAACGCCAAGGGTACCTTGCGCTCGACGCTTCGCTCCTTCACGCAAGACGAGGTCGTCCAGGTTGTTGGGCAGCTCATGTGCTCCTACAACGAGTGGGCGGTCGGTGTAGTGCGGCGGCTGTGTACCCAAGCGGAGGTGGAGGAAGGGCAGATGGTGCACTCGTCGGTCGTTGCCTTTGAGGCAGAGAACGTGAAGGTGTTGTGCAGCATCGTCAGCGAGTGCGTTCTTGTTTTGCGTCACGGCAAGTCGAATGAGGCCGTGTCGTCGGACGATGAGTAGTAAATGACTTTTGTCCTTGTTTCGTCTGCATGTCCGAGTACCTGCGTCGTGCCATATGGTGTGAGTACGCTCTTTTCTGGCTTGTGCGCCTGCTCGGCTTGTGGTGGTGAGGTGGGTGCCTCGCCGCCGACATCTTTCGCGCAGGTCGCCTACTCCGTGCTCCCATAACGTCCCGCCCTAGCGAACTCGTAGCACACCTAGTTGATTATCAAGGTGATTGCTCAGGATAATCCTCACGAAGGGGTGATTCTCACTGATTATCACTGATTCACCCGTTGATTTGCATAAACGATTTTTTGATTGTTGGCTTGCGGATTCCAGCAGTACTTGGGGCGCGTTTGCATACGTCCTGATGTAATCCCACCAGTAAATTCTTCATGCGCTCGTACTGGTCACCACTCAGTCTTCGGAAGCTCAGCGCAAGGATGACAAAGATGGGACAGGGAAGGAGAATGAGAGATGAGAGCGGAGGTGACGGACGTTCCAAAAAAGGTAAAGCAAGCACGCAGCATGGGTTTAATAGGGTACAAGAGACTCATGGAAAGACACGGCCAAGCTATCAACGATGACCTTGTCCTCGTCAAAACCGACCAAGTGAAGGCCGGACAAAGTAGGAGTGCGGGACAAACCCGACAGCGCCTGGCCAGCAGCCCAGGCACGGCTAAGGTCAACAGCTGCTTCCAAGAGGGTCCAGCCTTGGGCACCGTGCACAGTCATTGCCCACCCAAGCACCAAAGGCACCTGGGTACGCGTCGCTGCAGTACTCAAACCATCCAAGGCAACCACGCGGCCGGTCGAAGGCACAACGTCCACAGTCAAGAACCCACCAGTAGGCAACTCAAAGCGCACAGTTGGATACTGCACGCAGCCCACCCAGAAAAAACAAAGCACCACACCCCGAGAGCCGCAGGGGACGCCGTGATTGACGAGGCAGTTGGACGGGACAAAAACAAACGCACCCACCCGCAAGGAGAGCACCCTTGGAAATCTCAAACCGTCGAGGATGTTGGCGGCCTCGTTGACCGAGAGGTAGTTGACCTTCACCTCATCTCGAGCGTTGTAGGTCACCTCCTGCCCCGGTAGGCGTCGCAACTCGTGTCGGTTCTTGGCCTTGGCCTTGAGCGAATGGCAAAACAGCCAGACGGCCGATGTTGGAGGGTGTTCGGACCGGCGTGTGGCGAGCAGCTTCATGTCTTTTTGGGTGTGGTTGCCGACACGCATGCGCAAGAGCACGTCGAGAAGTTGCCGATCTCTAACATGCCGCCAATGGGTGTCGAGGACGACGGCACGATTGCCAAACACGTGTCGCCACACATCGCACACGAAGGCAAAGTTCCCAAACGAGGGTGCCAACTGCAGAAAGTCGCCGGAGAAGAGGACCGTCATGCCGCCAAACGGTGCGTCTGGCTGCCGCCGCACAGCGCGCAGTACCAGATCCAGCCGCGCGATGAACGCCGCCGACAAGGTGCCGACCTCGTCAATAAACAGCACCATGGAGGAGCAGATGCGCTTCTTGGCCGCAAACGGGATGACCTTGTCAATAACCGTGGCCAGTGGAGCCGTGACGTCGGCGTCCCCGTTGGTAAAGCCAGCCCATGAGTGGACCGTGGTGCCGCGCACGAGCGCTGCCGCCACGCCGGTGCTGCCGCAGACGCTCACCGCTGCCCCTGCATCCCGAAGCGCCCTGACGGTGTCTTTGATGAGGTGGGTTTTTCCGCATCCCGGAGGCCCGGTCAGGAAGACACTCGTGCGCTCCGACAGGAGGCGACACACCTTGAGGACGGCACCACCGAGAGACGCGGGTAGTGCTAGTTGTGGGAGAAACGCGACGTGCAGGTCCTCGCTGTCGTCGCGCCACCCACCCGCACCTCCGTACGACCATGCAAGACGAGGCTGTGATGGGTTCATCGCGCCGGCGCCCGCACCAGCACGCGCATGCCGCCGCCACCGCGACGGCCGAGTCGCGGAAGAGCCAGCCGCCTGCCCGGTCCAGGATGGTACACTGGAGGGTGTTTGCTCGGCAGCTTGTACCAATGCCGACCGCCCGAGCGCCACGCGACCATCGGCAGCCCCCCTCCTCCTTGCAGTGACGAACGTGTTGCTTGTGCGGCCGCCGTGACGAGCCGTCCCGACAGTCGGCGACAAACGTCTCCGCTTGGGGCCAGCAGCTGCATCGGGGGGTCTTGCGGGGACGTGGAGTTGGTCAACGTCGATTACCTCGCGAGCCGCGACGTCGCGCGACACGCCCACGACGCGGACCCCATCAGCTGAGGTGGAGCTCCCCAGCGCCGTAAAAAATGCAGCCGTACTTTCCACGTTCGACAGGTCCACTAGCGACGCCGCCGTGCCGGCAGTAAAGGTGCGGAGGAGGCAGTCTTGAGAAGGCGATGCCGCGCGGGGGGTGGAGGCGGTCAGAGCGCTGGGAGCGTCGAGCGCATCCACAATATTGTCGGCGTGCTCGGTCCCATCGGCGACCCACAGCCGGGCGTCGGCCTCCTTGTAGAAGATGCGCAGGTACAGCGTCCGGGGGCGGAGGAGGTAGGAGCGCAAGTACTCAGATGAGGCTGGCGTCGGTCCATCGAGGGCAAAGACATGGCCAGCGGTGGTGGATGTGGGGCACCGGGCACAAAGGAACGAAGTGGGATGGTCCATACTCTGTCCTTGTAGATCAGCGTCAGGGTGGGAGGGGGGGGGCCTGGAGGTGCTTGAGGGGGGCCGCAGGGGGGGGGGGGGGGGGGGGGGGTTCGGGGGGGTGGCCGGGATCGTGACTCACACGGCGGCCTGCTCTCCGAGATAGATCAGCAGCCGGTCCTGG
>Ga0114957_1003247_pt1 | contig 14804 bp, 6 predicted proteins | sample BantaG_FD_87175 | JGI IMG/M metagenome (GOLD analysis project Ga0114957, IMG submission 87175) | Marine algal microbial communities from Bantry Bay, Ireland - BantryBay_4 metaG | ecosystem: Host-associated > Algae > Red algae > Unclassified | place: Bantry Bay, Ireland | collected 2014-11-21 | reverse complement strand
GGGGGGGGTGTGGGGGGCGGGGGGGGGGGGGGGGGGGGGGGGGGGGCGGTGAGGGGTCACCCTGCGGTGGCGGTGGCCCTACGCGTGTGCTGAGAAGAGCAGCCAGGCAATGTGCTTGGGCCGCTGTTTGGCGTGGGGACGAAGAAAACGTTGGACTGACCCTTGTGACTGGTGCACACTCCGGTGTCTGAAAGTGGGAGGGTACGCATGGCTGCCTCCCTGAACTGTAATGGTGAGCGCACGACTCACCACGCGGTGCTTCGAAAGTCTCCAAAAGCGGTTGTCATATCCATGGTAGGGGGGCTATGGGTCGTTCCAATTATGCAGAGAACTCACACAAGAGGGATTGCAATTGGGTGGGAGCGTGCATCCCGACGGCTGTCCCGCTCATTATTTTCTTTCGCGTATGGCGCCCGCTCATCCAGTCGCCCACCTGCCCGTCCCCAAGCAGCAAGGGCCCCACGTGACCGCCGCGGCTGCGTTCTCGTTCTCCCCCTCGTCCTCCAAGTGCACGCTTCACAGGCGACCGTCATCCAGAATGGCGGGAGCTGGCGGGGCGAGGGGGGGGCGGCGGGTCACCCGCCGCGCTCCCACCCCCTTTTTCGCCTGTTTTTGCCGTCGGAAGGCTCGGGCTGGCTACCGGGAGCTGCGACGCGCAACGCGGCGGTTGGCCACACGCCCCTTCTGCGGCTACCACCCTGCCGCGCTTCGGGCTGCCGCGCGCGTGCGCCGAGGTCCACCCGGGTGACGACCACGCCCGTCGCCAGCGGCCGCGTCGACGTCAACCGTCGACGACGTTGCGGCGAGGGGCGGGGCGCTGTGGCGGCGCACCCGGCGCGTCGGCCCCGTGGCCGCTGTGGCCGCGGCGCGGCGCCGCGTGGTGCCGCTTTGGTCCACCGGCTGGTACGCACGCCGTACGCGCTCCCACGGCTGGCACGGGGCCACGCGTCGACGCACGCGTGTTGGGTGAGGCGGGGACGGCAACGGTGGTGGTGACGGGGAAGGCGCGTGGGGGGGAGGACGTGCGGAAGGGAACCACCCCTCGAGAGCAACTGCCAGTCCGTCGCGGTCCCCGTCGGGCGCCGCGGCGTCGGCCGCCGGCGCCATGGCGGGTCACGGCCCCCCCCCCGTCATCCGCGGCGCGCCGCCCCGCCCGGGGCTGTCGGCGGCGGCGGTGTTGGGGGAGCGGGGGGTCGGGCAGCCCAACCCCGCGGCGGCCGCCCTGGCGGCCGCCGCGGCGGCGGCCAACCCGGCAGAGGTGGTCGCCCACGAGCGCAACGTACTCGCCGCCCTACCGGGCGTGCGCATGCCCGGCGCGCCGCCGCCACAGGCCTCTGTCGGGGGTGGGGGCACCCGCAGCGGCGCCTCCCGCCCGCGGGAACACATGACGGCGGCCGGCGGCGGGGCGGCCATCAAGTACCCCGGCGGCGGCGGCGGCGGCGGCGGCGGCGGTGGCGGCTCGTCGCGGAGTCCCGGCGGCCCCGCGGGCGCGCGGGCCAAGACGCCCACGTCGGCCTCGTCCAAGGCGGCCCCCGGCCCGACCGGCGACGAGTCGGACGGCAGCTGGGAGTCGTTTACCGACGATGAGCAGCCGGCCGAAAACGACCAATTCATGCACATTGCGCTGCCGACGACGGCGGCGGCGGGCGCCGCCGAGGACCACCGCGGCGGCGGCGGCGGCGGCGGCGGCGGCGGCGGCGGCGGCGGCGGCGGTGGGCGTGGGGAGGCGCGGGGCCTCACGCGGGCGGTGAGCAAGTTGCGCATTTCGTCGGGGCGGGGCATGCCCCGCACGTCGAGCGTGCTGGCGGGCCTCCGCGACGCGCCGTCGGCGGCGACCGACGCGGACGATGAGTCGGCGGGCGGGGCGGCGAGCCCAAGAGCCCGGGGGGGGCAACGCACCTCGGGCGGTGGGGGTGGCGGTGGTGGCGGCGGCGGCGGCGGCGGCGGCGGCGATGGCGGCGCGGGGCGGGCGCGGGGCATGTCGCGCACGAGCTCCTTCCGCGCCGCCGCCACCGCCGTCATTACGGGCACGGGGGCGTCGTCCAAGGGGGGCGGCGAGTCGCCTCGCGCGGCGCGAGCCGACTCTGCCCGCGCCGCGTCGGGCATGGTCCGCGCCCGCTCCGTGCGCGCCATTGGCCGCATGCTGTCCTTTTCCAAGGACAAGGACAAGGGCAAGGCGGAGCAGCCCGTGAGGCGGCCGTCCAACAAGCACGTGGATGCGTTTGTCGTCCCCTTCACCCCCAACAGCGCCTACCGACGGGCCGCCGCGTCGCCCCCGACCGACGGGCGGGAAGACATCGAGCCGCAGTCGCGGGATGGGGACATGCCCGTCAGCAACGGCTCGACCATCCCCACCGTCAGCGACGGGTTCATCTCGTCGGGCCGCAGCAGCAAGACGGCCTCTGGCCGTGGCGGCGACGGCGGCAGCGGCGGCGCGTCGAGGCGGGGCGGCGGCGGGGGCGGCGGCGACCCGCCGAGCCGCCCCGCCCTCGGCAAGGAAAACTTTGACTCGATGGACGGCAGCATGGACCGCACCGACGCGTCCGCGTCGTTGCGGACGGGCGGGCCCGCCCGGGCGGGGGGGCGGGCGTCCAAGGGGGCCGGCGGCGGCAAGGGCCTCCCCGAATTCCGCCGCACCATCTCGGAGAACCACACGGGCAAGAAGGAGGCGGCGGCGGCGGCGGCCGCCGTGGCAGCCGCGAAAAAGAAGAACAAGACGCGGGCGGCCGTGTCGGGGCTCGTCCGCAGCGTCAGCCGTCGCCGGGGCGTCGACGGCGACGCGGCCAAGGCAAAGCGGAAGGGCGCCCGGGAGAGGGCAGAGGTGTGAGGGGGGGCGCGCGGACGCGGACCCTGCGCGCGCACGCGTGGAGGTGGGGGCCGCTCACCGCGGCGGCGTGGGTGGGAGCGACGGCCGGGTCGTCGCCTCTGTTGCGGAGTTCGGGTGTCTCGTCTGTGTTGCTTGACTGGCAAAACAACAAAAGAAACCAGCAACTGCGACGCTTGTGGCGCTCCTCCAGGAACATCATGGCCATGATGGCCTACGCATGCGTAGGGCCACGGCGATGGCCTACGCATGCGTAGGCGTGCGCACGCGCCGGCCCGCGCGGGCCGTCCTTTGAATGTGTATCGTTGTCGTGAACGGATTTTCATCTATTTTTTCTCGGTTCAGTGAATTGCGAAACCGCTGCAATCCTCCCCAAGCCAGCCGTGCTCCTCGCCATCATCACACGCACCGTTCACCACCTTCGACTCCCCGCGCTTGTACTGCCTTGTGGACGCTGTCTGGTTTCTGACCTCCCTTGCGTCGACCCCCGCTTCACCCGGCAGCCATGTCGTCCGCCAAGTCTGGGGGGCTGTGCTGCTTTGTGATGTGTGGGCTGGTACGTCGGGGTATCTGCTGCATCACTTGTTCGCGACCGTGCGGCCACTGCGACCGCCTGCTGTGGTCGTAGTTCGCGGCATTGGGTGGCACTTGCCACTGTATGGAACGGGTTTGGGCTACCTGGGTCTACTAGCACGACATGCGGTTTGGTGTCGCCGATGTGGATGGGCTCCGGTCGCGCCAATCCCGTCGGGGGGAGGGTCGACGCGAGCCCGGCGTGTTGCTCGTCTCCTAACGTTTGTTGTTGTGGTGTGTGGTTTCCCATTGGCTTCCATGCATTTAAATGCATTTGTGTGCTCTGTGCTGTGGCTTCACTGCTGCTGCTTCCGTGCTCGCTTGGGCTGTGCAGGGCGCCATCACGATGGCCATTTTTGGGTCGGGGATGAACAAGGAGTACGCATTCTTTGGTTACGAAGGCGACTTTGTACGTTGTGCGGTTGCTCTTCTCGCCGTCTGTATTGTACGAGTCTCTCTAACGTGCGCCAACATGTAGTACCGTGAGTCTTGCCAAGGGCGCAGCACCTCGTCTTGTTGCGGCTCTTTGCTGACATGTATGCCCTTGGATTGCTGTGCGGACCTCTTTTGTCTGCATTTTTTCTGCTTCGTGGGTGCGCTTTTTCTTCGCCCTGGTCTGGATGACTCCTGCCTCTTGTGCGGCATTCCTGGAACCTCAGTCCGAGGCCGCATCCTTGTGTTTCCGCACGGCCATCACGTTTGCCATCCTGTCGGGCCTTTCTGGTGCCACTTTTGTCGCCGCCGCCGTCCGGGAGAAGGGGTTGGAGGTGTCTGTGCCGCCGCCTTTGGCGGGCGGGGAGGAGCTGTCGCGCACGGGTGGCAACGGCGGGGGGTACCGGCCCGTCTAAGGGACGGCCGCAGGCGCAGGTCGGGCGCGACGCGAGGTGGGGGAGGGTGGAGGGTGGTCCAATAGGTGGACTCATGTGAGGCGGACGTGGTTGTGTATCATTTTTTTTTTTATCGATGTGTATATGCGGGGGTCGGCGCATGCTTGCGGGACCCTGTTGCTTGTTTTCGTGTCTTGTTTCTCAGACTCTTATGTCTCTTTTGTCATCCATGCCTACAGTACCATGCCGCTGCGCTGCCTGACGCGCGTGTGGAGCAGCAGCCAGGCTGAAGGATGCGGCTGAGGCAACTTTTTCGGTTCACCGGCGCGGTGCACGGCCGGCGAGTTGGACGGCCGCTGGTGCGAGAAAGCCAATTTTTTTTGTGGGGCCAAGCCGGCCGCCTGCGGCAGCTAAGCAAGACACCTACTCATGGTGACGTACCACTCGCTACATCCTAGCCGTGCATGTACAATTGATGCCACTCTCCTATGCTTGCCTTGCCGCCGCCGCCACCACCGCCGCTGGCGACCCTGCATCCGCCCCCGCCGCCGATCCTGCCGCCGGCTGCCCCGAGTTTGCCGCCCGCGCGGCGACCGCCGCGCGCATCCCGCGCACCCGATCGGCGCCCCGCAGGCGCTTTACGATCGCCGCCTTTCCCCCCCCCGCGTCCAAGTGCCGCCGCTTGCACGCCTCGACGAGCGCGCCGTGGCTCATCCCCCCGTAGTCCGCCGCGGGGCCCGTCGCCAGCGGCTGCAGCGTAAGCGCTGGCACGTCAGGGAGCGTCGGGGACACGCGCACGGGGCCATTGTGGACGAGCCAGGGGGCCCCCGCGGTGGCGGGCGACGGCGATGGCGCGGCGGCGCGCGCGCGGCGGCGGCCGCCGCCACCGCCGCCACGGCCGCCCGACCGCGGGGTGGCGGCTGGCGTCTTGAACGCTGACGCGCCAGACGGCGCCGGCCGCCGCGCCCGCGTCCGCGTCGTGGCGGGCGCCGTCGACGGCGGCGATGGCGCCAAAGATGGTGGGCGCCGCCGCGTCGCGGGCGTGGATGCCGCCCGTGGCCGCAGACGGGTGCCCGCGGCGTCGGCCAACCGCGACGTGGCGGAGCGGCCCCGCCGCGCCGGCGACGGCGCGGGGGCGGGCGCCGACCGCCCACCTCGCAGCTCGGGCGGCGCCGCGCGCGGGGCGGGCTCAGCCGGGGACGACCGCCCGCGGCGGCGGTCGGGTGAGGCGGCTGTCGCCGTAGCCGCGGAGCGCCCCCGACGCTGCTCTGGCGCTCCGGCTGCCTCGACGGGTGAGGAGCGAAGGCGGCGCCGCTCAGGCGGCGCCGCGGGCTCGAGGGGGGAAGCGCGCCCCCGGCGCCCGTCTGTGGGCGTCGACGGTTTGGCTGGGGACGAGCGCCCTCGACGCCGCGCTCCCAGTGTCGGCGGCCCCTCGGCGGGGGAAGAGCGCATACGCCCTTGAAGCTGCCCTGGTGCTGCCATCGGCTCGGCGGGGGAAGAGTGTCCTCGACTCCGCACTGGCGTTGCTGCCGGCGCGGCAGAGGAAGAGCGCCCTCGGCGCCGCTCCACTGCCGGTGCTGCCTCGACAAGCGAAGAGCGACCTCGACGTCGCTCTGGTGTCAACGCCGCCGCTTCGGCGGGCGACGAGCGTACCCGGCGCGGCGCCAGCTCTGCGGCGGCGGAGCGCCCTCGGCGCCGCTCTGGCGTCGCCACAACCGGCTCGGTGGGGGATGAGCGCCCCCGCCGAGGGGCCGGCGGCGTCACCGCCGGTGCAGCGTCAGCAGACCCCGAGGACCGCCCTCGCCGCTCGATGCGGGCCGATGCGGGCACCCGCTCAGCGGCTGGCAGCGGCGGCGGTGCGGCCGCCGCCGCCCCCGTCAGCGACGACCGTCCCCGCCGTCGCGCCGGCGGCGACGGCGGCGGCTCGGGGGCCGACCGCTGCCGCCGCGACGCCGACGGCGGCGACGCTGCCGGCGGGGGGGTGCCAGTCGCCAACCGCGTGGCCAAGTACACCATGCGCCGGGAGACGGGCGTGGACGGGGCGGGGTCGGCGGCCACGGCAGCAGCCGCCGCCGCCATTGGGGACGAACGGGCTCCGCGGCGGCGCGCAGGTAACGGCGGTGGCGGCGTTGGGCGGCTGTGGCGGCGGCGGTCAGACGGCGGCGGCGCCGCGGCCCCCGCCGACCGCCCCCGCTGGCCGGCCGAGGCGGGCGACACCATCGTTCCCGGTGACCCGGCCGGCGGCGAAATTGCTGCCCCGCCCGACCGCCCCCGCCGCCCACCAGACGCCGGTGCCGGCGCCGGCGCCGGTCGTTTTGCCGGAGTCGACGCTGCCGCCCCTCCCGACCGCCCCCGCCGCCCACTAGATACCGGCGACGCCACCGGGACCGGTCGTTTTGCAGGCGGCGAGGCCGCCGCACCGCCCGACCGCCCCCGTCGCCCACTGGATGCTGTTGACACCGCCGGCGCCGGTCGTTTTGCCAGTAGCGACGCCGCTGCCCCTCCCGACTGTCCCCGACGCCCACCAGACGCCGGCGATGCGGCAGCGGTTGAGGCCTTGGCGGCCGCCGACCCCAACTTGGGAGCCCCCTTGCCCTTGGCAGGTGGCGACGGGCGCGCCTGCTTGGTCGGCCGCGAGACCTTCTTGCCCTTGCCAGCAGACGTCGCCGCCGGCACTGGTGAAAGCGGGCGCTTGCGCGGCTGTCCCCGAACACGATTGGGGGTACCTGCCGCTGCCGCTGCCGGTGACACCGTGCGGGCCTTCTTGGCCGCCGACCCCCCCGGCGGTGGCGACGGCAGGGGATGCTTGCGCGGTCGCCCGACGCCGCGTTTAGAGGTGGCGCCAGCCACCGCTGCCGCCAATGGCAGCGCGTCCTTGCGCGGCCGCCCCGGCCCGCGTTTGGGGGTTGCCTTTGCGGCCGCCGCCGCTGAAGCAGCCGCCGCCGTCGACGCGGCGACGGACTCGCCGGCAACGACGGCAGCGCCAACCGCCGCCGCCGCCGCGGCGGCCGCCACAATCGACGCGCCTGCGGCCGACCGACGGGCGCCGGGGGGCGTGGCGGCCCCGCGGCCACGGCCACGGCCTCGGCCGCGGCCACGCCCACCGACGCGCCCGCCGCGGGGCGTCGAGGCGCCCCGGCGGGCGGCGCCGACAGAAACACCCAGCGTCGCGCCCGGCAGAAATGGCTGCATCACCGCCGCTGCTGCCCGCAGCGCTGCCGAGGCGTGCGCTTCGGCGGCAGCAACGGCCGCTGCGTCTGCGGCAAAAGCGGAGGAAGCGCCGCCGCCGCCCAGTTTTGGCGGCGGAGTAGCCCCGTGGGCGGGCGCGCCCGCAAAGACCACGCCCTCCATGCTGACGGCGGCCGCGCCACCCCCGGCAGCGGCGCCGCTGCCGCCACCAACGCGGAGGCTGCTGCCGCCCCTCGCGACACCCGCCTGCACCACCCCGTCGTCTTCGGTGGCATCCCCGGCTTCGGCGTCGATGATAGCGGCGGCGGCAGCTTGGGCGGCGGCCAAGCCGGCGGCCGTTTTCGGCGAGGCAGGGGGGGCACCCCCGCCGTCACCGCTGTCGTCGCCGTCTCCCGCGGCGACGGGGGCGGGCGTGGAGGGGGCGGCAGTAGACAAGGCGGCGGCCGCGGGTGTTAGCGTGGACAGGGCGGCGGCCGCGGGCGTCGACTTCGACGGGACCGCGGCCGCGGGTGTCGACTTGGACGGGGCGGCGGCCGCGGGCGTTGACTTGGACGGGGCGATGGCCGCGGGCGTTGACTTCGACGGGGCAGCGGCCGCGGACGTCGACTTGGACGGGGCGGCGGCCGCGAGCGTCGACTTGGACGGGGCGGCGGCCGCGAGCGTCGACTTGGACGGGGTGGCGGCAGCGGGCGTTGACATCGACAGGGCAGCGGCAGCGGGCGTCGGCTTGGACGGGGCGGCGGCCGCGGGCGTCGACTTGGACGGGGTGGCGGCCGCGGGCGTCGACTTCGACGGGACCGCGGCTGCGGGCGCCGACGTGGACGGGGCGCCGGCTGTGGGCGTCGACTGAGACGGGGCAACGGCCGCGGACGTCGACTTGGACGGGGCGGCGGCCGCGAGCGTCGACTTGGACGGGGTGGCGGCAGCGGGCATCGACGTGGACGGGGCGGCAGCTGTGGGCGTCGACTTCGACGGGGCGGCCACCGAGGGCGTCGACGTGGACAGAGCGGCGACCACGGGCGCTGATACAGATGGAGCGGCAGTCGCGGGCGTCGACTTGGACGGGGCGGCGGCCGCGGGTGTTGGCGTCGGCCGGGCGGCGGCTGCGGGCGTCGACTTGGACGGGGCGGCGGCCGCGGGCGTCGACTTGGACGGGGCCACGGCCGCGGACGTCGACTTGGACGGGGCGATGGCCGCGGGCGTTGACATCGACAGGGCAGCGGCAGCGGGCGTCGGCTTGAACGGGGCGGCGGCCGCGGGCGTCGATGTGGACAGGGCGGCGTCTGTGGGCGTTGGCTTCGACGAGGCAGCGGCCGAGGGCGTCGACTTCGACGGGGCCGCGGCTGCGGGCGCCAACGTGGACGGGGCAGCGGCTATGGGGGTCGACTTAGACGGAGCGACGGCTGCGGGAGCCGGCTTCGACGGGGCGGCGGTTGTGGGCGTCGGCGTAGATGGAGCGGCGGCCACAGGCGTCGACGTGGACAGAGCGGCGGCTGCGGGTGTAGACGTGATCGGGGAGGCAGCCGCGGGCGTTGACTCCGGGGCCACAGGGCCGGCAGGGGCGACAGCCGAGCCAGTGGGATTAGCGGCGGGCGCGAGGCGTGGGGTGCTCAATGGTTTGGCAGCGGCGGCGGCATCAGCAACCTCCACGTCCATCTTGTCGTCCGAGTCGTCTGGAATCACAGTGGCGTCAACCCCAGCAGCACCTCGGGCGGTAACAGCTGTGGCGGCGTTCACAGGGCTGGCGCTGCCGACAGGACGCGCCCCAATTCCCGCGGCAGACCGCGTGGCAGAGGCCGCAGCGGCCGCCGCAGCAGCGGCGCCAAGCGCGGCAGCGCCTCGACCCGCCGCTGCAGTGGACGGGGCGCGTGAAGCGAGCACGGGGGCAGCGACAGGAGCCGCGGCTGGCAACTGCGCCGAAGTAGCCGCAGCGGCCGCTGTGGCGGCGGCAGCCGCGGTAACGTCGGTAGGGCTGGCGCTATTCATCGCGTGCGTAGCAATACCGGCGGCGACCCCCGACGTAGGCGCCAAAGCGGTCGCCCCAACAGTGGTGCCGGTAGCGGCATTACAGGGGGCGGCAGCAATCGGCGGAGCAGAGAAGGTGGGGGTCGGGCCCGCACGGTGCGGCGTGGAGGCGGGCGGTCGACGGGCCGCAGACGCAGTAGTCGCAGCGCTGGCGGCGGCGCTTGCGGTAGGAGCGTCAGGGGGGACGGCAGAGGCGACAGCAGGGGCGGCGACAGGGGTGGCGGCAGAGGTGGCGGCGAGCGCCTGCGACGGAGACGCGGCGCGCCCACCGCCACCACCACCAGTGGTACCAGTAGGGGAAACAGAGGAGGAGGCGCCGGCGGTGGCGGCGGCAGGCCCAGATGGGGCGTCGACGTCCACGTCAACGGCACCAACGTCGGCTCGAGCAGCCGCAGCCTGAGCCCCCCCCGCGCCAGACGCCGAGGCCGATTTGGCACCGCGGTTGGCGACAACAGCAGCGGACGCGGAAACGGCGGGGCTCGCAGCACAGGGGGCGGCGGCAGCGGCGGCTGGCGTGGGAGGAGCGGGAGCCGGAGCGGCCGGGGTGGTAGCAGCGGCCTTGCTGCCGCAGGTGTCGCCCACAGCACCAGCGGCAGCGGCAGCGGCCGCAGTCTTGGACGCCGCGGCCGCAGCACTCCCGCCACGCGGGGCCGCACACTTGTCTGAAGCTTCCCCTGGTGCGCCGCTGCCAGAGGATCCCCCCTGGTCAGCCATGGCCTCGTGTGGCGGGCACGGGGTCGCCCCGGCCTTGCCGGGTGGAAGGGCGCCCGGCCCGCCCTTCGACGCGGCGGCGGCCAGTGTCGCGGCGGCCGTCACCCCGGGAGAGCATGAGTCGAGGCCCGGTTTCGACACCGATGGCGTACCGCCGACGGGGGCCATCGCGAGCCGCGGCGGTGTGCGCCGCGGCGGTGCGGGGTCGAGTCGGCGACGGGCGGCACGTGGTGGTTGAGTGGGGGCGGCAAGAGCACGAGCGTCGACCAAGGTCCACCCACTCGGGGTGCGTGAAGGCCAGGCCGCCGCGGGCGACCGTTGAGCGACACGGCTGGTGGCGCGCGCGCGGAAGCGCGAGACGGGGGCCGTGGCGTCAACTTGGCGCACAACGCCGAGGCCCCCCGCGCCCGAAGGCGCGCTCGGTGTTTCGGTGTCTGCTCTGGACCAATGGCGTGGCACGCGTCGCTCTCTTTTTGGCGGGTATCGGCCACAGCGTCCATGGCTTTCGGGCCTGAAATGTGCAATTACAAAATTACTGTTGAAGAGTCGGCAGCGCACGCTGCAATTGTCATGGTGGTTTCATCTCCGGGGTCGACCTCCAGCACGCACACGGCCCGGATCGACCCAGGCTGGGGAGATGGAGGCGGGGGCCACCCCCCCCCATTCCATTGCTTGAATGCCCCAGCTCTGCACCAGCGGAAGCTGCAGGCGCCGCGCCGGCGCGGCCGCCGCCACAACCGTGTCGCTTCTGCACCCCCCCCCCCAAGTGAGTGTGTGCGTGGGTGTATTCGACCGCGGTGTGCACCAGGCGACGCACCATCGCCGCGCCAATCTCCCGCCGCGTGTTCCCCACAGTCCGCTGCCTCTCCCCCCTTGTGGTCATTCCCGCTCCCGTCGTGTCCCACCGACCAGCCTGTCTCGGCGTCCCTGCACCTGCCGCGTCCCCCGGCCCTGCGCACCGACTGTGCGCCGGCTGTTCCTGCGCGCGGGCGACGCACCGATGGCGCCAGGACGGCTGACGGGCTTCCTGTGCCCGACAGGGGCAGCGTCATTGACGTCGGCGTTTACGCCGGCACCGGTGCGGCGGGCGGATGAGCGTCGGTCGCCACTACTTCGGCCGGCGGCTGCGGGCGGCCATGGCCACCGCCGCTGTTGCCGGCCGCTGATGGCCGCGTCGACGGGAGCGGCGGCCGGTGGCGTCCCTCGGGCAGAGGACGAGGCGGCGGCGCCAGACCTGGACCGCGCGGCCGCGCCGCTGCTGGCCGCCGCCGCGTCCACCCCGTCGCTCGCGGCGGCGGCTGACGCGGCGCCCGCCGTCAGTGACGCTGCGTCTGTCACCTCTCATCGGGGGGGCGATCTGTTTGCCCCCTTCGAGCGGGCGGCCGGCTCCCTGGCCGGCCGCCTCTGGCGGGCGGCCGTCGGCGCGTGGCAGTCGGGGGCGCTGCCGCGTCTCGTCGTGGTGCCCCTCTTTGCGCTTTTTGCGCTCAAGGCGGCGCCCGCGCTGGCCGCGTCTACCCTCCTGTCGGCGTCGGTGCCGACCGGCGGCGCCGCGACGGCAGCGTCTGTGACAGCGCCCGGCGGGCTCTTTGGCGGCCTCTCGGCGGCGCTCGCCGGCTTTGACCCCGCCGGCTTCGGCAGCGGCTTCTACTCGTCCATTGTGCTCATTCTCGCGTCGGAAATTGGGGACAAGACGTTCTTTATCAGCGCGCTGCTGAGCATGAAGTACTCGCGCACGCTCGTCCTCATCGGCACCATGCTCGCGCTCGGCAGCATGACCGCCATCTCGGTCGGCATTGGGCAGATCTTCCACGCGCTGCCGGCCAGCCTCAACAGCTCCATCCCCTTTGACGACTATGCGGCGGTGGCGCTGCTGCTGTGGTTTGGCTACACCAACATCCGCGACGCGCTGCGGATGGGCGCCGAAGACGAGGAGGGCGGCGAGTTGGCCGACGCGGAGGAGGTGGTCGCCGACGCCCAAAAGCGCCAAGCGACCGCGGCTCGGCCGTTTAACCTCGGTGCCCTGCGGGTGGTGCTCGAGACGTGCTCCCTGGTGTTTGTCGCCGAGTGGGGGGACAAGAGCATGCTCGCCACCGTTGCGCTCGCGGCGGCCAAGAACCCGCTCGGCGTCGTGGCGGGGGGCATTGGCGGCCACTTGATCGCGTCGATCATTGCGGTCATTGGGGGGTCCCTCCTCGGCAAGTACATCAGCGAGAAGAACGCGCGCCTGGTCGGTGGTGTTCTGTTCTTTGTCTTTGCCGCGCTGACGCTGTTTGGGGTGTATTAAACGACGGCGCGACGGGTTTGCGTCGCAGACCCCGTCAAATTTCTTCCATCCCACTCAGTTCCGTCGACCAGACATTCATGCGCCAACAAGAGCAATCAGGGAAGCGCTGTGAGCAACACTATGAACTCACCCACTGACACCCAGATGCCACCGGATGTGCCAACCGTTGTAGCAGGAACGTGGGAGGTGGTTGCGATATTCTTTTTGTTCCTAGGACACACACGAGCGGGAATGGACAAAACATAGTACGGTTATGCGAGCGGCAAGAGACGACAAGGCAGAGGCACGAAGCGAGAAGGCAAGACGAATAAAACCAGACGACAAGGCGAGTACAACAAAAGAGAGGAGCGGAGCAAAAAATTGCCGCAAGCGGAACCGATGACCGAGGAAGACACGCACGTGACCCTAGACGTGAAGGACGACGGATGACGGTGGATGGCAGAGTAGCAGCGACGGTGGACCGGGAAGGAGGCCGCCACGCAGTGCCCAGCGAGCACCGACCAGGCGCAACCCCCACCCCCCCCCCAACGACTGGCTGGTGCGCCCATCGCAAACAGCCAATCTGCCCACCGCCGCTCCCATACTAGCACACCGTGTTGATGTCAAAGCTCCCGTCGTGTACAAACAGGTCGCCATAGACAGCCGTCACGTGCGCCAGCTGACGCTGCAGAGTGGCAACGTCCGGGCGCTCAACGAACTTGACCGTCTTCACGCGGGTGCGGGGCAGCTGGCGGGCCACCGCGTGCGCCGCGTGGCGCTCCGACATCGAGTCGCCAAAGACAAGCACATTGAGCTTCGCGTCGTCCGGCCGGTCGCGCGCATCCGGGAACGTGCGCGCAATCTCGTCGGCAAACGCGGCCACCTTCCACGCCGTCGGCATGTTCGGGAAGCGCGCCTCGTACGTGGTGCGCGCCGAGATAACTCGCACGTTGCGCTGGCGCAGCAGCGCTGCAGTGCGCGGCAAAAAGCGGGCACTCGACAGCTCGACCCAGCCGGCCTCGGCGTTGGTAACGATACGCACGGGGCCGTGGCGGAGCGCCTCCAGGATGAGGGCCTCCGACAGCTCGTCCAGCTGAGCCAGCGACGCGGCCACCTCCGCGGGGACCTCCACCTGCTCGGCGTCGCCGTCCGCGCCGTCAATGTGCAAGCCCATCTCGCCGACAGCCGTGGTCGCTAGCAGCGTGTCGTCGTGGTCCACCAGGCACAGGCTGGAGCCCAGGAAAGAACACGACGAGTCGTCAGACGACAGATCCGAGTCGGTCGACGACTCGGAGAGCGCCTCGGTAACGACCGTCCCCGTCGAGGAAGCGGAATCCACTTTGTACTCGTCGTCACAGTGCTCCACCGACCCAGGCGGGCACACCCCCTCGTCGTCGTCGCCCATGAGGAACGCCTCGTCCACAAACATGTCCGTGTCCGTGTCGGAGTCACCCGTCCCCAGCAACGGCATTGCGTCAGCCCCCGCTCCCCCGCACGGGCCGTCGTCGGTTGAGAGCGAGCTCGCGTCGTCGGGCAGCCCCTGCGTGCCCACATCGTACGCGGCGGGCCCTCCTTCGAGGTCATCTTCGCCGGCGCGGAACTCAAGGTCCAAGCACAGCGGTGCCGGCGGCGCGTACGCGTGGCTGGCTAGGCCGAGCACGCCGTCCACCACGCCGTCGACTACAGCGTCGACAGCGTTGACAATGCCCCCAGCGCGGCGCGGCTCCCCCCGCCCCACGCTGCAGAGGTCCCCGTATGTGTCGCCAAACGAGTCCTCGCTCAGGTCCTCGTCCAGGTCCTCGTCCAACTCCGCAACGTCGAGAAGGGACGCCGGCGACGGCGGGTGTTGCGGCTTCTCCGCGTCCATGGCCGACCCCCGTTCCTCGACCATCGGGTCAGCAACACCGCCCTCCTTGGTGTCGCTGCCCTGGGCGGCCTCCTCCCCGCATTCCGCTCGCAATGCGTTGAGCCGAGCGGATGGGGCCCGTCTCCTTGGCGAAGAGACGCTCTTTGGCCGCCGGGGGGCCGACGCTGCCGTCGGTGGGGCCGCCGCCGCCGCCACCACCGCCGCCGCCGCCGCCATGGCGGCCGCCGCCGCTTCCACCGCCGTCTTGTCGTGGGAGCACATTTCGGGGGAAAACGCTTGAAATGGAGGCACCACACGAGCAAGAGCGGCCACCCCCCACGTCAAGACTGCACGGCGTCGAGTGTGGTACACGACGCAAAGGCAGCGTGCAATCCCGACGTGGGGGTTGGTGGCAACGGCGGCGGCCGTCCACGGTGACGGACGGTACGGCGGCGGGGCGGGCGGGGCGGGACGGGGCGGGGCGAGGCGGGACGCGGCGGGGCGGCGGGACGGGAGGCGGGCGGGCGGTCGGTCGGTCGGTCGGTC
>Ga0114957_1003246_pt1 | contig 14805 bp, 11 predicted proteins | sample BantaG_FD_87175 | JGI IMG/M metagenome (GOLD analysis project Ga0114957, IMG submission 87175) | Marine algal microbial communities from Bantry Bay, Ireland - BantryBay_4 metaG | ecosystem: Host-associated > Algae > Red algae > Unclassified | place: Bantry Bay, Ireland | collected 2014-11-21 | reverse complement strand
TTGAAATTACTTTTCGTTAGAAATTCCTTAAATAGCTAAGGCTATTCGCGAAATTTATAACTCAATCAATTTCAAAATAACCTATTCAAATTCGGACGAAACTTAAATTACAGTGTACTTAGTACACCTCGTATAAAGATATATTGACTTTTGAATTTATACGTAAGTAATTTTTCGCTTAATAATAAGATATAATGGGTTTATTAGATGTTGTAAAAAAAATAGAACCGGACAAGAAGAAATCGCCATTTTTACATACGTTGTATGATGGCTTCTTTACCTTTTTGTATACTCCTGATACGGTCACTAAAGGTGGTGTTCACATCCGTGATGGTATGGATTTGAAGCGCACCATGGTGGTGGTGGTATTGGCCATGCAATTATGTTATGTGTTTGGATCATTTAATATTGGTCACCAGCACTTTGCAGCTACCGGACAATACACGGCTTTTTTAGATGGGTTTCACCTAAAATTAGTTTACGGGCTCATTCAGTTGATTCCGATTTTCATTGTGGCGCACGTCGTCGGTTTGGGAATCGAATTCTGGTATGCGGCTAAAAAAGGACATGCGATAGAGGAAGGCTTTTTGGTTTCCGGTGCATTGATTCCTTTGATTATGCCACCAGACATTCCATTGCTGTGGTTAGCATTTGCTGTTGCCTTTGCAGTAATCATTGGTAAGGAAGCATTCGGTGGTACCGGAATGAATATTTTGAACGTCGCCTTACTGGCGCGCGTATTCATCTTCTTCGCTTATCCAACTACGATCTCAGGTGACGATGTTTGGGTAGCTGGTTTAGCTGAAAGCGGTGATACATTGGCTTCCTCTTATAACTGGTTTCACACCGGACTCTTTAATGGCATTTTTGAAACCTTTGGCTGGGATACTTTCCAAGCCGGCATGCCAGTCGTGGATGGTTACTCTGGAGCGACTCCTTTAGCGCTTGCGTTTAAAGAAGGGTGGGGTGCCGTAACGGAACAATATTCTACGACTCAAATGTTCTGGGGAGCAATTCCTGGTTCTATTGGAGAAACTTCTAAGCCGTTTATTCTCATCGGTGCATTGATCCTTATTGCGACTGGTATCGCTTCCTGGAGAATCATGTTGAGCATGGTACTTGGAGCAGCGCTGTGTGCATGGATGTTCAATGGATGGGGAGTCACTCCATTTATGGAAGTGCCGTGGTTGTACCAATTCTATATGGGATCGTTCTTCTTCGCCATGGCATTTATGGCAACAGATCCGGTAACTGCATCATCTACCACTACAGGTAAATGGATTTATGGTTTTCTGATTGGTTTTGTTGGAATGATCATCCGTGTCATCAATCCTGCCTATCCGGAAGGCTGGATGTTGGCCATATTATTTATGAATGTATTTGCGCCACTAATTGATCACTATGTGATTGAATCCAATATGGGTCGTCGCGCTAAGCGAAATAAAAATTCAGGTGTTGCAGTACCAGTAACTCCGGTTGCTGAAGTAGTTGCAGAACACTAATCGTTCATCTAAAAATACCAAACTGTGTATACTACAAAATATATTTTCGGATTTGTATTCGTCATGACCTCTATAGTCGCACTTGTTCTCTCCGGCCTTTTTATGGGATGGAAAGATCAGTCCGCTATTAATGAGTCCATCTTTAATAAGCGCGCTATTCTGGCCGCAGTAAGTGATCACTTAGGTGGTAAGGATGCCCAGAAGATGGGAGATGATGAAGTGAACGCTTTTTTTGATACCAATGTAAAGCAAATTGCTTTGGACATGAGTGGTACTAAATTGACAGAAGAGGAGGTCAGCAATGCAGGATATAAAGGTGGCAAAGCAGAGCATATTGACATGGCAAAAGAAAAAAAGAAGCCGGAGGAAGAACGCATCATACCTTTATATATATTCGATGCTGGTAAAGAAGAGTTCTACATTGTGACCGTTATTGGTAATGGTCTTTGGGACAACATCTGGGGTAATATTGCTTTGAAAAGCGACTTGAATACCATTGCAGGTGCTTCCTTTGATCATGCAGGTGAGACCCCAGGTCTTGGTGCTGAAATTAAAGATAACCCAAGTTTCCCTAAGCGATTTAAAGAAAAGGAAATTTATAATGATGATGGAGAGTATGTGTCAGTTGCCCTGAAAAAAACGGGTGCAAAGCCTAGTAATCCACATGCTGTTGATGGTATCTCTGGTGCAACAGTTACAGCTAATGGAGTTGAGGAGATGCTGTGGCGTGGAATCCAATACTATGAGCCTTATTTTAATTCAATTAAAACGACTAAAAAATCTGGAGTAAGAAATTAAGAAGGGTTGGAAGTTGGAGGTAGGAAGTTGGAAGCTTTCTACCATCGCAGGCCTTCACCGGTCGGGGCAGCTTCTCACTTCTAACTAAAAATAATATCATGGCAGAAATATTAGATAAAGACGTTGTAAAAGTAAAAGAGCCTCTATTTGGAAAAGTAGAGAAGAAGCTTTTGAAAGATCCGTTGAATGACAACAACCCAATCACCGTACAGGTGCTGGGTGTTTGTTCGGCACTGGCGGTTACATCGGTGGTTTACCCATCATTTGTAATGGCGATAGCAGTAGTATTCGTTTGTGGATTCTCCAGTTTGTTTACCTCTTTGATCAGAAACAAGATCCCGCCACAAGTGCGTATGATTGTTCAGTTGGTCATCATAGCTACACTGGTAACCATTGTAGAGCTGGTGCTAAAAAGATTTCAATATCCAATTTACCGCCAGTTGACGGTATACATTGGTTTGATCATTACTAACTGTATCGTAATGGGACGTTTGGAAGCATTCGCCATGGCGAACAAACCCTGGCGTTCATTTGTGGATGGTATCGGTAATGGATTAGGTTATGGTGCGATCCTGTTGATCGTGGCATTTATCCGGGAGTTCTTTGGTAAAGGATCTTTATTTGCAGGTAGCGGGTTGGAAATGAAAATCATCGGTGGTTCACCTGATTACTTTATCAATACGATGGCAGAAGGTTCATGGTTTGGTTGGTATGCGAACAACAACCTGATGGTACTTCCTGCAGCAGCGATGTTTATCATTGGTGTATTGATCTGGGTTCAGCGTAGCTATAATCCCAAATTGGTGGATATTTCTTAATTATATGACTATCGGCTGTTCGCTATTGGCCATTGGCTTCCTCTTTCGCGATAAAGGGAAGCCAACAGCTAATAGTTAACAGCCATTTCACAAATAGCTTAAATAAATTAAAATGGATTTTTTCAATATTTTCATAAAAGCAGCCTTCATCGAAAACCTGGTATTAGCATATTTCCTTGGGATGTGTTCTTATCTGGCGGTATCAAAAACGGTTAAGACTGCTTTTGGTCTTGGACTGGCAGTTATTTTTGTATTGGCGATCACCATGCCGATCAACTGGGTCATCAGTAATAAGATTTTGAGTGAAAACGGTATGTTGGGTATTGACCTGACCTTTCTGCGTTTCATTCTCTTTATTGCTGTAATTGCATCAATGGTACAATTGGTAGAAATGATCATTGAGAAAGTTTCTCCTGCTTTGTACAACTCATTGGGTATCTTTTTACCACTGATTACGGTAAACTGTGCGATCCTTGGTGGTTCCCTTTTTATGGTAGCAAGAGATTACAACTTTAGTGATTCTGTTGCCTTTGGATTGGGGGGAGGATTTGGCTGGTTTTTAGCTATTATAGCTATTGCTGCTATTCGTGAGAAAATTCGCTATTCCGATGTACCACCTGCATTGCGTGGTTTGGGAATGGCTTTTATACTAACTGGTTTGATGGGCATTGCTTTCATGAGTTTGATGGGGATTGACCCGGCAGCTCTTGGGAAGTAGAAAGAAATTTTGAATGTGTGAATGGTTGACTTTTGAATAATTTGAACGCAAAGTGAAAACTACTCAATTATTAAAACACAATCAATCATTCAACTGTTAATAGTTATAGGCAAATGAATACGGTCGAACTATTAATCATTCAAAATTCAATCATTCAAAATTAAAAACTCTAAAATATGGTACTTTTAGCTGGTATGGGCTCCACCATTTTGTTTTCAGTCATAGTCTTTAGTTTAATCATCATGTTGCTGTCCTTCATGTTGATTATGGCTCGGAAACGTTTGGTGCCTCAAGGTGATGTAAAAATTATTGTAAACGGAGATACAGAAAACCCGATGTTGGTCAAGCCAGGTGATACCTTGCTAACCGCACTTTCCGGAAAGAATATCTTCTTACCATCCGCCTGTGGTGGTGGTGGAACTTGCGCGATGTGCGAGTGTCACGTTGATGCAGGAGGTGGTGATGTATTGCCTACCGAAATGAATCACCTGACCCGTAAAGAAGCCGCCGAGAATAAGCGTTTGGCTTGTCAGGTGAAAGTACGTGGAGATATGGAAGTTCGTATTCCGGAAGAAATCTTCGGTATTAAGAAGTGGGAGTGCGAAGTGGTTTCTAACTACAACGTGGCTACCTTCATTAAAGAATTTATCGTGAAATTGCCTGAAGGTGAAACACTTGATTTCGAATCAGGGGGATACGTACAGATTGATGTACCAAAAATTCACGTAAAGTATAAGGATATGGACATTCGGCCACGGCCAGGTGATCCGGAAGGAGATGACAAGTACCGTTCTGAATGGGACAAATTCAACTTGTGGCCATTAGAAATGAAGAATGATGAAGAGGTATTTCGTGCCTACTCAATGGCGAATCATCCTGCAGAAGGAAATATTGTTCAGTTGAACATTCGTATTGCTACGCCACCATGGGATAGAAATACGAATTCATGGATGGCTGTTAATCCTGGCGTTTGTTCCTCTTTTGTGTTTGGCTGTCAGCCAGGCGATAAGGTGATGATCTCTGGCCCTTATGGAGAATTCTTTATTAAGGAAACAAAGAAAGAAATGGTGTACATTGGTGGTGGTGCCGGAATGGCTCCGTTGCGTTCACACCTGTTCCACTTGTTCCACACCGAGAAATGTACAGATCGTAAAGTTAGTTTCTGGTATGGTGGTCGTACAAAGCGGGAGTTGTTTTACATTGACGAATTCAGAGCAATTGAGAAGGAGTTTCCAAACTTCAAATTCTACGTAGCACTGGATAATCCGCTACCAGAAGACAACTGGCAAGTAAAAGAAAATATTGATGCACCGGGTGATGGTTTTAAAGGATATATCATGAACGTAGCTTATGAAGAATATCTAAAGCACCACGAAGAGCCGGAAGAAATCGAATACTATTTCTGTGGTCCTCCCATGATGAATGCGTCTGTCATTAAGACGCTGGATGATTTGGGTGTACCAGAGGAGAATATTGCTTTTGATGATTTTGGTGGCTAGTATCTTGACCGGAGGTCAAAACTAACAGACGGAAAGGAACCGGAATTTGACGTGAGTCGGATTCCGGTTTTTTTGTTTGCCCGTTATGTGGGTAGTCATAGGGCGAATGTACTAAGGGAGGGAAAATTGTGGAGATGCGGTTTTTACAGGAAAGCGATTTTAATTAAAATTAAGATGAAAATAAAAATTACATGCTTGTTGCTCCTGGTCTCCATGGCCGCGTTTGGTCAATCTGCAGAACGACAAGTTCAGTCGACGAATCAAAAGCTGGAAAATGAATTTGAACGAGAAGAGGTTTCTCCTGCACAATTAGATGCCTTCGAGGAAAGAGGCGTTCAAAAGCTAGCTGATTTGGCCGAATACCTCGAATACATTTCAGACGAGTCCGTCAACGAAACCTTTCGCTTGCAGGCAAAACAATTGGCATTGGATTTATTTGTCACAGCAGATGTGCCTTACAAGTATTATGAAGGAGAAGAAATTATTGAAACAACGATTGATAAATACCTAAAGCATTTGCTACAGCAAAAAGGAGTGAAAACGCATTTTGAATTTCCAGGGATTAATACAATAAGTGAAATTGAAAAAACGCAAGACGGTACTTATTTCTGGTTGGTTCAATTTGTAGAAAAGCAGGAGGGGGATGAAAATACTTCAGCCCGCCTTGTTGTTACACTGAAAATATCTTTACAAAAAGTCATAAAGCAATTTGGTTCGGAGACGAAATTTATTTGGGAAGTATTGTTGGGGGAGATGGTGGACTTGGAAGTGAGTCCATAATTTTTGCCACAGAGGCAAAGAGCTCACTAAGAACACAGAGAAAAAAATTCGTGAACCTCCATGCCCTCTGTGCCTCCGTGGCAAAAAAAATCACAACTTAACAAAAGCCACACTAAGCACCTTATGCCGATTCTTAACCTTCACAAAATACTGACCCGCCGGATAAGCAGAAATATCCAATTGCTGCGTCACCTCCCTATCCGAAAATTTTGGAGACTGATACATCAACTTTCCGTCTACGCCAATCACCACAAACTCAACGCCACGCCCCGGCTCCATATTTTCCATCTCTATATTGACAAAGTCAGTAGTCAGACTTGGATAAACTTTAATACCTTTTTCTGTCCGCTTAGTTGTGGCAAAGGTACTCGTCATTTCTCCCAGTCCCTCACTAATCGAATCCAGTGGATAACTCATGATCGAGCGGGCAAAAGTACCAGCCACCAATTCATTGTTCGCCACATTGTGCACCAAATCATAAACTGTAATGATGGGCATATTCGCTCCAAGTCGTTCCCATTCCGTTCCAGCAGTTACACTACCATAAACACCACCGTCAGTCGCAACAAATAAAACAGAGTCAGACGTTTCCGGAAGAACCAGTAACTCATTGATCGCCAAATCCGGAAGGTTATTGGAGATGTCTTCCCAGCTAATCCCTTGATCGGTAGAGCGATGAATTCTTGGAATAAAATCATTATCGCGGTAACCAGAGTAGGTTACATAAACCGTATTTACATCAGTTGGTGAAGCCACCACATCGGTGACATATTGATCAGGCAATCCATTAGAAATGGAAGTCCAGGCAGCGCCATCATTATCGCCGCGCCATAAATTTCCATCGCCCGTACCTGCGTAAAGCAAGCCTGCTTCAATCTGCGATTCATCCACTGCTGAAATATTGCGGTAGCGGTGCTCCGAATCCTCCCCGTCGGTCAGGTCTTCACTGATTGGTGCCCAAAAAGGAATGTCTCCTTCTCCTTTATAAACTCGTTGTGTCCCAGTATACAAAATATAGGAATCATGCGAGCTGATAAAATACGGCATGTCCCAATTGCGCCGGTCGCCATTATTAATACCATTGTCACCGCTTTGATAATTAGAACCATCATTTAGTGTCACATTAATATTACCGCGTTGTGTTTCCACAAAATAGCGGTTTGGATCGGTTGGATCAAAGGCCATTTGAAAACCATCGCCACCGTAGATGCGTGGCCAGTTATTCATGTACGAAGCATTACCACCGGTGCTGCCATTATCTTGCGCACCACCATAATATACGTCTGGCAAATGCGGATTATAAGCCACTCTGTAAAACTGCGTGGTTGGAATATTTTCTATGTCTTCCCATAAATTATTGTCCGCATCAGATCGGTAGATGCCGCCATCTGTTCCCAACAGTACACCACCATCCTGAAGAAATACGATAGCGTGTTTGTCGGCATGCACTTCGTAATACCACCAGGGTGGGCTGGCCATATCCCAGGTGTTGCCGCCATCCTGCGTTCGCCAAAGATCGATGCCTAATAAGTAAAGGTCATCTTCACTATTTGGGTTCACCTCAATTTTACCAAAGTACCAGCCAAAACCTCCCATCGCATTTTCACTCATGCCTGTACTGTAGTCAATTGGAATTGGATTCCAGCTGGCTCCTCCATTACTTGTTTTAAAAATATGTTCAAGCTGATGGGATGCTGCGTCAACATATTGTGCGTAAATGACATCCGGGTTTCCCCGAAACATAGTCAAGCCAATTCTGGAATGTGGTTCTGTGTTTGGTAGCCCACCTTCCAATAGTGTCCAGTTATCGCCACCGTCAATTGACTTATAGAGCTTGGCGCCAAGTCCTTTACTAATTGAAAGTGTATTATTTCGAATTCGATCCCAACCTGCTGCGTATAAAGTTTGCGGATTGTTCGGATTGATGAGTAAATCAATTACACCAGTTGAGTCGCTGAGGAAAAGTATCTGTTCCCAACTACCTCCATTGTCGGTGGAGCGATATAAACCGCGGTCATTTCCTTTTTCAAAAGGCAGGCCCATCGTTGCTGCGAAAATAGTGCTTGGATTAGTTGGATCGATGGCTATTTTGGAGATGATGCGTTGCTCGGCAAGTCCAAGGTTTGTCCAGGTATTACCAGCATCCATACTTCTGTAAAGCCCATCACCAATAAAGGGGTACCCAGTAATGTTGACATCACCCGTTCCAACATAAACGATGTCCGGATTTGTTGGATCCAGCACAATGTCGCCAATAGCAAGTCGCACCTGATCGTCAAAGATGGGTGTCCAGTTGGCGCCGCCATCCGTTGTTTTGAAAACGCCACCTTCGGAGAAACCAGCGTAGATAATGTTTTCGTCATTGGGGTTGACGGCGACAGTATTCACACGTGCGCCAATGTTGCCCGGTCCCTGCGTAGTCCAGTTGTCACTAAAACCGTTAATTGATCTGCTGACCGCCTGATTCTTTACTTTTTTCAAAGCGCTGATGTAGGTGTCTACTCCAAATCTTCCGTCAGGTCCGGCACGTTGCATAAAGAACTCATCACTAGGTTCGTGCTTTTGTTGAATGCGGTCGTTGTCGACAGAGGTGTCGGTACTCGTTTGATTTTGGTGACAAGCAAATAGGCTGATGCAAATAAAGAGGAGGGTGATTTTGATGGATGAACGTTGCATGTACTTAATGTTTTTTGTGAGTGCTTTTAGCTGAAAGCTAAATAGTGTAAGTAGTAGTATAAGTAAAGATAATGAATATTGTTGGAGTAGGGAGGGTGGAATTTTGTAATTGGTGTATTGGAGACAGAAATGGGGGAATAAGGTTGGAAGTTGGAGGTGGGAGGTGGGAAGTGGGAAGTGGGAAGTGGGAAGTGGGAAGTGGGAAGTGGGAAGTGGGAAGCGCCTTCAGACGTGAGCCCATATTCGTAGTCATAGGGCGAATGCCTTATTCCATTGATGTAGCCCTTTCAGGGAAAGGCTGGAGGATGTCTGAAAGAGATACAGAGGGGCATTCGCCCGGGACTGTTCTGTCAACTGTGTTTTTCAATCAAAACTTCAATCGAAATCAAAAATTTCCCTACTCCTTCGCCAGATCCTATGCCAGATCCTTCGCCAAGGCTTCGGCTCCTGAGAAAGGCTTCGGCTCCTGAGAAAGGCTTCGGCGTACACAGACAAACGCAGAAGCGCTGCTCATAACAAACAGATTGTCAGTTGAATAGGAGGATCACGATTGAGGGATTTTTGATTGGGGGTGGAATTCGGGATCTTTAAAGCGCGGATTAATACTCAAACTCATCCACCAACTCAAACACCCAAAAAAATGCATCATATTGATTCTTCACTTTTGCGTCCTTACGTCGCTCCACATTATAATTGGAATTATTGATGGGAATGTTGATCAGGGTGTTGCCCATTTTTCTGGAAAGTAATGGCAATAAAACATCTACACCCCAACGCAGGTCATAGGTTTTCACCAGATCAATTTTTAAAAGCAGATATAAAATAGAGTAGGGATATAATTGCGTTCCAGCTGAAACAGGGTCGTAACCTTTGAGTGACATTTGTGCTTTTAGGAATTCCTGCATTTGGTACTTGCGGATACGTTCGTAGATAGTCATTTGCTTTTCATTGTCGAGAATGCGAATACCAGTTACTACTTTGTTGTGGGCAGTCGTTTTGTTTTGAGACAAATGATCGAAAAAAGTGTGGAGGACTTCTTTGTGTGAGAAATCTTTGTCCATGTCCATTTTGATGACAAAATCAGGTTTTTCTTTTACGGCAAGTTGCAGAAGCTTGATGATACTTTGAGCGGTGCCCATGTTTATCTCATTTCGATGCAAGGCTATTTTTTGCTGACAAGCATGGTCTTCTATATATTGATAGACCATGGCAAAGGATTCGTCGTCACTAAAATCATCTACGATGATAATTTTGTATTGCTTGACAGAAAGTTCATCAAGGGTATTGGTCATTTCAGTTAGAATCGACTTGATGTTATTCTCTTCGTTATAGCAGGGAATCACTATGACTATTCTCATATGTATATTTTTATTAATCGACTTATGGGTGTCTCAGGCAGGGCAGGCTTGAGCGGAAATCAGGCTTATTGCAAGCCGAATGGAGTTTGTTCATATTTTATAAGACAAAACTGTTCCAAAAAATCAGGTCATTTTCTTTTAGCCTACTACACATATTTTCTGTTTTGTTGGGTGTCCACACATTATTTTGCTTGAAATCATTTCGGAACACTACTATTTTACTACTTAAGCTTAGTTTGACGACATTATTCGGCTTCCATTTTTTTTATTGAATAGTATTCAAGCTTATATTGAGGGGTCGGAAAAGTTAAATTTTCGTTTTCCGTCACCTTCAATTTATTTTCAATTGCCAGAAAATACAACCAATGATTTATGTATAATCGATTTACTTTCTTAGTCCTCTGTTTTTTATTCGCTAACTCATTTGCCGCCAAGGCACAAAACCTATTACACACCAATGGTACTGCCATCGTCAATGAAAGTGGTGACACGATAATCCTGCGCGGCATGGGTCTGGGGGGTTGGATGCTACAGGAAGGATATATGTTACAAACGGCAGGTTTTGCGGGTCCGCAATGGGCCATCAAAGAAAAAATTGAAGAACTGATTGGACCTGACCATACACAGACGTTTTATGATGCCTGGCTGGCCAATCATGTGCGCAAGGCGGATATTGACTCGCTGAAAAGCTGGGGCTTCAATTCGGTGCGTCTGCCCATGCATTATAATTTGTTTACACTTCCCATTCAGGAAGAACCTGTAGAAGGCGAAAATACCTGGCTGGACAAAGGATTTGAACTCACTGATTCGTTGATCGACTGGTGTAAGCAAAACGAAATGTATGTTATCCTCGATCTGCACGGTGCGCCAGGAGGGCAGGGGGCTGATCAGGCTATTTCGGATTACAATCCGGCTTTTCCATCACTTTGGGAAAGCGATCTCAATAAAGCAAAAACAGTGGCACTTTGGGGAAGAATTGCTGAACGTTATGCGGATGAAGAATGGATCGGAGGTTACGATTATTTAAATGAAACCAACTGGAACCTTGCCAACGGTGTATTGCGAGATTTGTATGTAGAAATCACGGAGGCTGTTCGTGCGGTAGATCAGGATCACATTATTTTTATTGAAGGAAACTGGTTTGCGAATGACTTTACCGGACTGACGCCACCCTGGGATGACAATCTGGTGTACAGCCCGCACAAATATTGGTCAACAAATGACCAGGCTTCTATCCAATGGGTTTTGGATATTCAAAACGATCACAACGTTCCTTTGTATTTGGGTGAAAGTGGCGAGAATTCCAATGTTTGGTTTAGAGATGCGATCAAGTTGTTGGAAGATCGTGGGATTGGTTGGGCCTGGTGGCCAATGAAAAAGGTGGAGGCCATTGCAGGCCCACTATCAATTGTGAAGTCAGATGGATATCAGACTTTGCTGGATTACTGGAGTAATGGTGGTGCTGTACCCGACACTGCTTTTGCGGTGAATGCACTAATGGATTTAACGGAAAGAATAAAAGTGGAAAATTGTGTTTTCCAGAAGGATGTCATTGATGCTATGTTTCGACAAGTGCAATCGGATGAGGCGATACCCTATAATACACAAACGATTCCCGGTGTGGTTTATTCCACCGATTTTGACATGGGGGTAGTGGGTTCCGCTTACTTTGATACGGACCTCGCGACTTATCATGTGTCCACTGGAAACTTTACTGCCTGGAACAATGGCTGGGCTTACCGCAACGATGGCGTGGATATAGAAGTGACGCAGGATAATGTCAATACCAATGGCTACAATGTAGGTTGGGCAAACACCGGGGAATGGATGCAGTATAGTGTAGACGTAGAAAATACGGCGGTGTACGATGTGCATGTGCGGGTGGCTTCCGATGTGCCGGGTGGTGAATTTCACTTTAGTGTGGGAGGGGCAGGAGTATCGACTGTGATGAGTGTATCGCAGACTGGTGGCTGGCAAGATTGGGAAACGGTAATAGTCCCGGATGTTATTTTGGATGAGAATGACCAAAAGATTACTTTCCATATAGACAATCAGGGTTTCAATCTGGGCAGCTTTGAGTTTATTGAAACGGGGGCAACGGTTGATGTACCAACCCAATTTGTTTCTGCCAAAACGCTGGATGAAAATACGGTTCAGCTCAATGTGAATAAATTCCTTGCCGGACCACTACCTGCAAGTCCTGCAGATTTTTATCTTTTTAAAAATGGCTCAACGGTTGGTATTACTTCCACAACATTAGACAGCGACAATGCCAGAATTATTCGCTTTGATGTGAATACTGAATTTATCGCAAGTGATGTCATTACGATCTCTTATATCGGAGAAGCTATTGATGCTACGGATGGTACTGCTCTTACGGAGTTTATTACCGAACCGGTGCAAAATAATATTATAGCCTTGCATCAGATACCGGGTCGAATTGAAGCGGAGGAATATGGATTTGCTTTTGGAGTTGAATTGGAGACAACGACAGACGTAGGTGGCGGTCAAAATATCGGCTTTCTGGATGTTGGTGATTATCTCGATTATACGGTTAATGTAAATCAGACTGGTTTATTTGAAGTTAGCTACCGAACCGCTTCGGAAACAGAAGGTGGTGGTGTGAAGCTACAATTAGTAGATGATGATGGCAATGTTACGGACATGCAAACCATTAACTTCTCTGCGACAGGTGGCTGGCAAACCTGGACGACGACAAACGGAACGGTTCCTTTCTTTAGTACCGGTGAAAAGAAGATTCGTGTTCTGATTACAGAATCATTGTTTAATATGAACTGGTTTGAGTTTAATGTCCTTACATCAACGGATGAGGTACTGGTTCCTGAATTTAAAGTTTATCCGAACCCGACGACTGGTTTGTTTTACTTAGAAGGTAATTTTGCTTCTGATGAGGATCTGGCATTAGATGTTTATAACTTGTTGGGGGAGCGTTTGCTTTCGCAAAATGTGGGGGCTGGTGGTTATGTTCGGGAGGCGGTTGATTTGAGAGGAGCTGCTTCTGGGATTTGTGTTTTGGTTTTGCGGGGTGCGGATGGGGTTGTTTGGCGGGAGCGGGTTGTTGTTGAGTAATCGGGAGGATTAGAATGAAAATAAAAATAAAAATAAAAAGCCTTCTAATGCGATAGGACACGGGTTTTCGCGGGTTGAACAGATGAGGACGGATTTTTTTCGTAGGAAGTGAAAGCTAACATCCTCCACTGTCTGAATTAGGATTTTTAGGATTGTCCGCGATCGTAGGTCATCCTATCATCTTATAAATTCTAATTCAGACAGTGGAGGCTCTAATTTGATGGGCTTTCTTTAGCCCAAAATATACTCCACCGGCGCATTAACCTGCTGATACTTAACATTCAGGACACTGGCATTTATGAAGTCGGTGCCTTCCACCTGCTTCATTCCATACGCCTCATGTATGTGCCCGAATACGAAAAGTTTGGGTTTAATGGCTTGCACTCTTTTGAGTAAATCTTCACAACCAACTAATTCATTTCCAATAGTTCGATCCAAGATGCCGTATGCCGGGCCGTGTGTGATGAGGATGTCGGTATTCTCCGGAATTAATTTCCAATGTTTGTTGATATCTTCTCCGCGTTGTCGGTTGAAGGCCCAGTCGTGAAACCAGGGTGATACGGGTGAGCCCCAAATGTTGAGGCCATTTATTGTGATTCCTGAATCGTTGAGATAGGTGATGTTTTTTGGAATGAGGGCATTGATTTCTTCCGGGCTTTCATTTTCAAAAAAGAAATCGTGGTTGCCGGCGATGAAAATTTTGTGGGTTGCTTTTTGTTTTTCTAACCAGTTGAGGAAGTCGATGATCTCTGCCTTCGTTCCACGGCTGGAGACATCGCCGGCGTGTATTAAGATGTCGGTAGGTGGGAGCTTTAGTTGGTCGTGTTTGGTGTGGGTGTCGGAGATTAGTAGTAGTTTCAATGGTAGTATTTTGATAAAATTATTTGCTAACGATTACGGATTCAATACTTTTTTTCGAAAGTAACTCAAGATATGAATTGTAATTAGCTTACTATGTTTTTTAACAAAAAACTTTAACCTTTGATGACAGGTTAAAAAAAAGAGTGAAGTGAAATATTAAAATATTCTCTCCCGTTTTGAGGAAGTATTTTGTAACAGCACAACAATTTACTCCATCCAAAATAAAAATTTCGCTATAAAAAAATCCATTCAGGTACTGCTATTGCTTTGCCTATCCACAACTGTTTCTTTCGCTCAGGAAGAAGCCCAATCAAGCGGAGATATCTTTCTCAGAATCGGTGTTCTATGTGGTAAAATTGCGTTAAACAACCCTCACCGAGTCACCAGACTCCAAATAAAAACCGGCACTCCAATAAATAAAAGCAAGAAAATGAGAAGGCTTCCGATCTGCGCAAATAAACCACCAGCCATTGCAATCATCATTGGCAGCAATCTAAAGAGCAGAGCAAATAGAAGCGCGAAGTAAACCAGAATAAAAAGAAAGGCCTTTAGTTTTTTATTTTTCATGATTATAAGTTTACGAGTAACAGTTCAGCAGGATCTGCTTTAAGACGGAAGACCGAAGACCGAAGTTTCCCGCTAGCGCAGGCCCGCAGTCGTTTTACGTTATAAGGAAACTTCGGTCTTCGGTCTCCCGTCTTCGGT
>Ga0114957_1003240_pt1 | contig 14816 bp, 9 predicted proteins | sample BantaG_FD_87175 | JGI IMG/M metagenome (GOLD analysis project Ga0114957, IMG submission 87175) | Marine algal microbial communities from Bantry Bay, Ireland - BantryBay_4 metaG | ecosystem: Host-associated > Algae > Red algae > Unclassified | place: Bantry Bay, Ireland | collected 2014-11-21 | reverse complement strand
TGCTTCGAGAGAAGGCACCCGACGGTTCCGAAGAAGCCACGCCCGGTAAACCATTGATCCTTCTCGCGGAAGACAATGAACAAAATGTAGAAGTTACGGTGGAATACCTTAGCTCCTGCGGTTTCCGAGTCGAGCGCGCTGCGGATGGAAGCGAAGCGGTGAAGATGGCTCGCTTGCTGGAACCCGATCTTATTTTAATGGACGTTCAAATGCCAGGGGTCGATGGCATACAAGCGACACAGATGTTGCGCGCCGATCTTGGTTTCAAAGAAACCCCCATCATCGCGCTGACCGCCTTGGCTATGCCGGGTGACCGAGAGCGCATGCTCGAAGCGGGTATGGACGATTATTTTGCCAAGCCCTTCAGTTTTAAAGAGCTCGTTACTCGCATGAACGAACTGCTTGGCGAGTCTACCAAGGCTTTGTAATCAATCATCCTGATGCGAATGATCGTCTGGAACCGACGGTTTAGATACAGGCGGGGGGGGCAGAAGCTGACCCGAAACGTCATGACAACGTTCCAATAGTGTTTCAACCGCCAAGCGAAGCGCGGGAGGAGGTGCCTCTGTCTCACGTTGGCCAATACGATCCGGACGAATCGATCAAATAGCTTGGTAGTATGGTACTGATACAGCCCTACAAATGCCTCAACGAGAGACGAGATCGTCACTGCAGGCGGATATAGGTGATCGGCGAATCAAACCGATATAGCGACAGGCCATCAATTCGCTCGACCAATCCCTCGACCGCGGTTTTTCCATTCAAAGCCTTAAACGTTTCCGCCGCTTCGTCGGTAGAAATTCCCACCTCCGTCGCGGGTTTAAACAAGTGGATTTGCCGAGGTGAACTTTTTACAAAAAGCATGGGCACTGAACTAATCATGTTTTCGATTCGCGGTTTCTTTCCGCGTCCATCGATGTAGGTCCACTCTTTGGTACGCATCCGATCCACCCGTTCTTCCTCGTCCAAGATGCTTCCGCCTTCGATTTCTTTGCCCCGGATATACCAGCCCGAAGGCGGGAGAATAATCTCTTCCGTACCTAGCATGAAGCGCCACGTTTCCGTTGCATGTCCATTGATCCAAATCTCCGTGCCGTTCCCATTCACATTTCCGATGCTTATTTTGAGTTGGGAGCGTTCCACCGCTTTACCCAGCCAGGCTTTAGATGCTGAAATCAATTTGATGCCGTCATAGTATTGGTACGTGTGGCGTCCTTGATCCATTAAGGGGAGGACGGGAGCGAGCATGTAGGCAAGGCGTGCTCGGTCGGCCAAGGGCTGTTTAAGCGATAACTTTGGTGTCAAACCATAGGCCAAGCAGATGCAGATCCAAGTGTCGATCGAGACGCTTGGATCCGGTTCGGAGGCATAGAGGGTGCAGTTCGCTAAGAGGTGTTTACTTGATGCAAGAGGGTTCAGAGGGAGAAGCGCATCGCTTTTTTCCGAAAGGAAAAGCCCGTCAACGAGGCCCGCATACAGCCACCCGCAGCCAGCCGCAGACAGGGCAGGGACTTTTCTGTTCTCCAATGCATAGCCATAATCATAGAGGGTTTGTGCAAAGGTGGCGGTGCCAGCGAGCCTCGGGTCATAGTCGGTGAAGCCCCATGGAGGAGACTGACACAAACTGGAGATGATCCAGGCGAGTTTGGGGGCGAGGTCAGGGAAGTGCAGGTTCGCGGATTTTGTAATGTATTGCGCATTGTTTCCTCGGATCCAATTCGCATTGTGATGCAAGACCGCTTCGGAATCTTTCCAAGACCGTTTAAAAGGGTGAAGCTGATTGGGGCTGACGGTTTTAAAGGCCGAGTCGCTTAGCTGCACGAGGGGCTCAAGTTCCGGCAAGGGGGGCAGACTATAGTCGCTCAGCATGCGGGTTCGTAAACCTTTGATGTGTTTTGATTTTGGGTTGGCTGGTCCCGGCAGAACATCCAAAAGTTCATCTGAAATGGTGATGTAAAATCGTTCAAAACAGTCGTTCCGTTTTTTATCGAGGTCGGGTTGGTAATTAGCTTGGGCATTGCCGACAACCAGGTCGGATGCATTGGAGCGCCAGACGTCAATGATACGGCTGACAAATACGTTTTGAGGCAGAACGTAGATCGGAAGTTGATCGTCCATGCCTGCCCGTAGGAGCGGGAATAAAATGGCTCGGTCTGCTTGAATCCAACCAAGCGAAAGTGCGTATACTTCGCCGGTTTGGTCGATGACATCAATCTGCAAGGTTCGTCCTTGAATGCTGAATTCTAAGCGAAGTCCATTGGAGTACACCGCGCGGATAACACCACTGTCTAAGCTCCGAACCGCCAAAAGCTCCCCATCACGCATGCCACTTACCACCGAGTCACGGGTCAGAACCCCGAGCTCTTCTCCGTTCCAGCGCGCGCGAATGCCGTGAAATTTCTCTTTCAAATCGATCTCGTATACCAAAGTTCCGGTGGGGGAACTGCTGGTGAATCGCACCAAGCTCTCCCCTGGGCTTACAGGAGGAATGCTATTGTTCTTGGTTGAGACGGATGGCGGGAGAGGATGCATCGACTCTTTTCTCGCGGGGAAACCAAGCACCTTTTTATCCGTGTCTTTGCCGGTATTTCTCCCCGGAAAATGTCCCGGGAGAAGATCTAGCGGCCGAGCTGGTGCATCGTCGATGCTTAACTTCGGGAGGCGGTCTTGGTAAAATGTGAGTTCGTCAATGTGGATGTCCACCGCTTCGTCCGAGCGAAATTGGTCAAAGCGAAATCCCATAACCAGGCCAGGGCGTTGTGGCCGGTCTGCGAGTTGGAAGCGCATGAGATGCCAGCCCGGTTCTTGTGGGATATTGAATATGACCGGTCTCGGATCTTCCGCACCGTACTCGAGCAAGACCGTGCACCGCCCGCCACTGGAGCGATTACTTCGAAGCCAGAGGGTGACGGTATTGAAGACCCGATCAATCGAAACGGGGGTTTCTGGGCGCAAAATTGTCACAGCATTGCTGGCACTCCCTTGGCTGAGATGCAGTCGACCGCCGTCTTGATAAACCCCACCGCCAATTTCCGTATGCATCGTTGCCTTCATCGCAACTGTCTCGACTGTCCACTTATCGTAGCGCGAAAACTGAATGATGCCTTCATGCTGAGGACGACTTACTTCGGGTTTAGCTGGCATGCCCGGGCTTGAATCCGTCCACACGGTTCCGCCTGCATCCATATAGGCCTCGGCCTCGGTTTCGGGTGGTTGGATCACCACATTGGTGCTGGTCCCCCCCGTCTCCGAATGCTCCTTCTGCAAATTTTTGAGCGACTGAGACTTTCCAATCGGAGCCGGGGCTTTACCACTCGTGCGGTTCGGATTCTGACTCGCTCGAGTCGGTTTTAAAAAGTCGTGCTGGCACCCAAGGCTAGAGCCCATGAGTGCAAGCAGCATCAGCCACGCGCACAGCCGACAGCCATGGTAAGATAAATCCTCGTTTTGTCCGCGGCGTTGCATGCCTTTTTTCACGACGCTGAGGCGCTTGCTAAACCCCTTCGCCTTAACCTTTGAAGATAAAAAATTTACGGCAAACAAAGTTGACCAAGGCTGAAGTGACGACCAATCCGCCTTGCGCGGCCCAACTCGGAATCCCGAAGCGGTCGATTAAAAAGGGGCCGGCCATGGTGCCGATGATAAAGCTGAAAAAAGAGATGCCGGTAAAGTATGCAAACTCGCGGGTCTTGGAGTGCCGACCGGGTTCAAATACGAACAGCACATTGGTGATGTACGCGACGATATTGCTGAAGGGGAAGGCGCAGAGGTTCGCGATAAGGTGATTGATTGCCCGTTCCCGCTTGGTCAAATCCAAGCCTTCCGCATTGGGGAACCACTGTGAGAAAAAGATCCACATCGCGACCTGCACCGTCACCGCGAGGACTCCGCAAAATCCATACTTTCCAAATTGAATCAGCGGATGCGCATCCCGGCTCAAGACGGCGCGAATGATGGTTGGAATATCGTTGGCGCAAACAAATGCCCAGGCCTGTTTTATTAGGTTTATGAGGGTTTTCACGAGGCGATTTGAACCACAGACAGGATGCAAAGCAAGCCGAGAGTGTTTTACCGGTTCTAGCTCGATGCACGCTTCAGAGCCTGCGCTCGCCTTCTTTACGCCTGTTCTTGTGCGATTTTAGGCGTGGAGGCGATGCTCCCCAGGTTTTGCAAGCCTTCTGCACTGTCTAAGCCTTCTACACCTTCTAAGCTTTCTAGACTATCTAAACCTTCTAAGCTTTCTAAGCATCGCTGAATGCCCTCTTCGAGCGACACCTTTGGGTTCAGCACACGTTTCGATTTCGTCAGGTTGGGACGGCGGTGATGCACCCAATCAAACACGGGGGCTGCGACAAATTCGATCGGCGACGAGGTTTGGCTGATGTCGATTATTTTTTCAGCCAAGGCACCAATTTCAATTGGATCATGCCCGCCCAAATTGACCGCATCACCGGGGAAGAGTTCACCGGTTTCGATGAGGTAAATCGCGTCGATTAAGTCGTCGATATACAAAAAGCTTCGCGTCTGTTTTCCGTCGCCGTAGACCGTAAGTGGTTCGCCTTTTAGCGCTTGTTTGAGAAAGCGTGGGAGGACAAAGTCATCGCGTTGTTCTGGGCCGTAGATGTTAAAGAGTCGTAAGATCGTCGCTTCGATCGGACTGTGTTGGGTGCCTTGTGCCACGAGCAATTCGCCCATGCGTTTGCAGCGCGCATAGCCGGAGCCTAGAGCGCTCGCGCTCTCACCGCCACCTTCGCCATAAATTTCAGAGGAGCTCGCATAGATCATCCGGGGCACCTGTTGATTCTTGGCGAACTCGAGGACGGCTTGAATCCCACGAAGGTCTTTAAACACCGCGTCGGGTTTGGCTTGGGTTCGTTCAACGCCCACCATGGCGGCAAAGTGATACAGGACATCAATCGAATGGTTCGTCGCAACCTGGTCGAGAATTTCCTCGTCGTGTGCATCGCCTTCGTAGATGTGCAATGCGTCGTGGCCCGTGTGCTCTGAAAGGTTGGCCAAGCTGCCGGTGGAAAGGTTGTCGATGATCACAACGCGATGACCAGACGCGAGAAAGCGCTTCGCCAAATGGCTCCCAATAAATCCGGCTCCTCCCGTGATTAATATATCTTTCATGTTGTTGTTGCACTCCAGCAACGCTTTTGGCTCTTCTCAAACTGATTTCTCTTGCCCTTCGCAAGCGAAATCAACACCGGGTATAGAGATTGTCTTCCGTCTCAATCCGACGATGCAAAAAGATCCGCGTAATGCCGATACCACTCACTTTGAAATACTCCGTCCGGATCATAGCGTCGTTTCGCGGCAAGAAATTCTGCAAAGCGTGGGTAACAAGCCTCGACCTGATCACGCCGAGCCCAGCGGTGGTAGGTGAGAAAAAAGCTTCCGTGGTGCTCGATGACCCGATCGATGACCCGTTGGAAATCTGCTTTGGCTTTTTTGATTCCCTTTTCCGTATGGACCACATGAAGATTGCATACGATGCAGACACTGGCTTGCTTGGCCCAGGGTAAAAAGCTTTCCGTATCCGGTTCGATAAATCGGATCGTGCCATAGGTCATATCCACATTATGCTGAATAAAGTCCCGTCGCACTTGAATCATAAAGGGAATGAACGCCTCTTTGCTGACATAGACCTCCGAGATCATCTCCGTTGCTTTGTCGATTTCAGGTGGGGCGTTCGTAGCGGTCATGGCCTCGCTGTAGCCTTCAAATACATTCGAAAGCTGATGCGCATCGGAATGGTACACTTGGCCAGAGGTTTGCAGGTAATACTGACCGTACTGACTAAAGGCCCGAGCCTTGTCGCTCCGAGCCAGTTGGTACATCGAGGCCCAATCTGAAGCGGACATTTTACGTCCATCCTCGGGAACAACCGTGTCCTTTGGCATCGGCTTGTAACAGGAAAAGACGCCTGGGTGAAATTCTTCATCCCCCTCTAGGTTGATCGAGTATTGGCAGTCGCCAAAGAGGTAACCTTCTTCGATGGCGGCTTCGACCCGAGATAATAAATGTTTCACTGCGATGATTTCCACCATGCGTTTCACGATCTGCCGAGGCACCAAGCGGAGTGTCACCTGACTCACAATGCCAAAGAGCCCGTAGCCCCCGATGGCAAGCGAGAAAAGTTCCGGGTTCTCCTCGCGCGAACAGTGCAGCACCTTTCCGGTATGATCCACCAAGCGAAAGGATTCAATATCGCTGATAAACGGCGGAAAACTCAGGCCGCGTCCATGAATGTTTGACGCAAGCGACCCGCCAATGCTCACCTTGTCGACTCCGGTTTGTTTTTGTCGGATGGCCCAAATCGGTCCCTCCGATGTGGCTTGATGTTTCGGCTGGAGCTTATGCAGGGTTGCAATGAGGCTTGGCCACATGATCCCGCTCTCAACCTCAATCCTCCCTGCTTGACGGTCAAAGTGGAGGACACGAGCGCACTGCGTCATGTCGAGCAATACGGAGTCCGTGGCGAATTGCTGCCCGCCCATGGCGTGTCGGCCCCCCGCTACAGAAATGGAATCTCCAGCTTTTTTTGCATCTCGCACTACGGTTTGAATTTCTGCTTCGTCACACGGGCGTAGCACCGATTTGACCCGAGTTTGATTGGGCTGGGATTGGACGTCGTTAACCTCGTGTATCATGGCTAAACGAGCCCTGCTACAAAGCGCGTGCCCACTCAAGGAAACCGTCTGGGGATACGCCCGAAGAATTTTTCGTTTCGCCACCTTGGCAACTGACTCTGCAAAGCCGCGAATGCTTCTGTCTCGCGAAAGCACAAAGTTCGTCGATCCTTCCAAATTGAACTTGGTAGGCTCTGCATTCCGACTTAGCTCTCTGCTATGGCTGAACCTGAATACGCGCTAAGCGCCCGTGCCCTCTGTCTCCAAATTGGCGACCGAACCATTTTAAAAGAAGCATCGCTCGCTGTCTCCAGCAGTCAGCGCATCGGAATCGTCGGTCGGAATGGCTGTGGGAAATCGACCTTTTTGCGGATTCTGGCTGGGGAGGAAACCGCCAGCGAGGGCGATATTAGCCGTCGTCGCGGGCTGATTGTAGGCTACTTGCCGCAGACCTTCGAGCTCGACGAAACCATGACGGTTCGCGAGGCGATTCTCGATGGTGCTTCGGATATCACCAAGTTGATCGAAGAGTTTGAAGCTTGCGATCCCATGAGCGACCGGGCCGCGGACCTCGAAGCAACGATTACCCGGCTCGACGGCTGGCTTCTCGATACACGAATCGAAACCTTGATGAGTCAGCTGCGTACCCCCGAAGCGGATCGCAAAATCGCAGGCATGTCGGGTGGCGAACGCCGTCGCATCGCTCTCGCCCGTGCCTTGGCCATGAACCCCGATTTACTCATGCTCGACGAGCCCACCAATCATTTGGACGCGGCATCGATTCAGTGGCTGGGAAATTTTCTCGGCTCCATCAAAAGTGCGGTCCTTCTCGTGACGCACGATCGCTGGTTTTTAGACCGGGTTTGCACCCGTATGGTCGAGCTGCGTGGCGGACAATTCGATACCTACCAAGGAAACTACAGCGACTACCTCGAAGCACGGGCGGATAAGCTCGCAGCCGAGGAAAAAGCGGAATCTAATCGACAATCCTTTTTGCGTCGCGAACTCGATTGGGTCCGGCGTGGGCCAAAGGCGCGGACCACCAAGTCGAAGAGTCGCCTCGACCGCTACTACGATATCAAAAATACCGATGCGCCGTTGCGCGATACGGATATGGAGCTTCTCCTCCCCGAACCACCGCGCCTCGGAAACCGTATCGTGCTCACCGACAACCTCGGTATGCGCTATGGCGACCGACAACTTTTCGAGGGCTTGAATCTCGATTTCCAGGCGGGGATGCGACTCGGAATTGTCGGACCCAACGGCGCCGGTAAAACCACTTTGATCAAATGCATCATGGGGCAGATCGAACCAACCGATGGATCGGTTGAGGTAAGCGATCTCGTGGTGTTCAATCTTATGGACCAAGAACGACTCCGTCTGGAAGAAGATAAGTCGGTGATGGAAAATATTTCTCCTAGCGAGAATATGGATTTCGGAAACAAGCGCATGTCCACCCGTGGCTACTTAAAGCGGTTCTTGTTCCCGGATGACCGCATGACCCAGGCCATCACTCGTCTCTCTGGCGGAGAGCGTAGTCGTCTGCTACTGGCAAAAATGTTTATGCGGGGCGGTAACTTTATCATTCTCGATGAGCCGACAAATGATCTCGATCTCGCGACCCTGCGGGTTTTGGAGGAGTCGCTGCTTTTCTTTCCCGGTTGCGCCTTGGTGGTGAGTCACGATCGCTATTTCTTAAACCGCGTCTGCACCCACATCATGGCTTTTGAGCCCGAGGGTGGGGTGGTTTTCCAAGTTGGCAATTACGATGACTATTTGGATTCGCGTGCCGCCAAAGAAGCAGCATTAAACAAAAGCGCAAAAGCTTCCAAAGCGGCCGCGAAAAATAGCTCAAAGGGTGGGGGTTCAGAGCAACCGTATACCGAGGCGGCTGGGACCGCCAAGCCCTCGGTGAAAAAGCGGAAGTTGACCTATAAAGAATCTCAGGAACTCGATGGCATGGAAGAAGCGATTCTCGGTCTCGAAACGGAAGTCGAAGGCCTTGAGGCGAAGTTTGGAGATCCGGATTGGCTACGCGACAATGCCTCGGAAATCAAAGACCTCAGTGTGAGCATGCAAACCCTTCGCGAAAAAATCGACGGGAGTTATACGCGTTGGGAAGAGTTGCAGGCGATCAAAGACGGCACTGCTAGTTAGAGTCTGTCCTGAATGGCACTTCGTTAAGCCACGGTCTTCGTCGTTAGCTCAGTTCTAATTGCGTGAAAAGAGTCTTGGCAGAGTCCTGGCAGGGTCGGCAGAAATATCGCGGGGTGCAGCGTAGCGTAACCCCCGGGGATCTGTGAGATGAAACCTATTAATGAGCCATACACTCTATCTGGCACAGCCGCTCTGAACGAGGCGCAGGTGCTAGGCCCCTTTTATGGCTCTAGTCGTTTGAGTTCGAAGCTTCTGAATAATGGGGCGGAAGATTTTTGCAGATTGAAACGAAGGTGAACGAGGTCATTGGGGTTCGCCGAGACAGCGCCTTTTGATTCTGCCGGTTTTCCGTTCATCTGAATGGTGATCCGTTGCCCGCGCCGAATAATTTCAACCGTGGTCCAATCAGTGGCCTTAGGGGCCTGCCAATTCCATGAGCGCAGTGACTCGGGATCGTTCGTAATGTCGAAACTTTGAAAGGACCCCTTATATTCAAACCGAAGGGCAAAATCACCTTTGAGTCCGTCCTTGCTCGTGAAAAAGGACCAACCGTGAGGGTCAGCTGTCTTCCGTCGGTTTAAGCGAACGGACCCGTCGCTTTGGGGCTGAATACGAAGGGCTTGTTCAGTAGAAATGATGTTGAGGATGGAACGACCTTGTCCGGGTTGCGGATTTGGCCGTGCCATCTTGACTCGTATCACAAACTTTTTCTGGAAAAGTTCTGCCAGTTTTTCACCCGACACAATCCCAGAGCTGGTTAGTTCGTTGCTTGCACTAGGAATAGCCGGTTCCGGTGGGGCGGGCGCGATGGGAGGCGGGGCAAGAGTCATCCCGTTGGCCAAGGCATCGAGCTCTCGCTGGATCGCAGTCGCTTTATCGAGATCGCCAGCTTTGACCAATTCCTTTTGACCTTCTTTAAGTGCAGTCGAAAATTTGAGCTTGCTTCGAGTAATGGCTCCTGCCTTTTGTTGAGCCAGCTTTTCTAGTTGCTCAATCGCGCTACGCTGCCCTTTTTGAAGTAGAGGGGAGGTGTTATTTACGTGCCCATCAAGCAGGGTTTTGTCCGCCGAAAAACGGTCGAGCTCGTTTTTTACGGCCAGGGTCTGCTTAAAGTCGCCCTTCTGCGTAAAGCCTTCTTTTAGCTTCCCTAAGCCAAGTAGGTATTTTGCCTGGATCTCTTTAAGCTGGATACCTGCTTGCTCCTCAATGGTTTGAATACTCTCTTTCCAAGCCGTTCGCGCGTCGTCAATGGCGGGCGTTTGAGCATACCCCGATGAAAGGCTTAACAAGATCAATCCAGTGGCAAGAATTTTCATTCCGAAGTATAGACTGCAGCGCTTCCCGACACAAGAGATGAGTTGGGGCAGTCGCATAACCATAGCCCAAGGCGTGGGCGCTTCGGGGATCAACATTTTCTGGTACGACGGCCAAAGGGGCCGTCTCGGTAACACGATCTGGAAGGTCGTGCTACGGGAGCATACCGTCGTTCTGTTCCAAGGAGAAAATCGGCGCGCCCCTTCCGAGCTCACGAAATCCCAACTAAATGGAGGAACCGAAGAGGCTGCTACCCGCCTCGCTTTATGATGTAAGTTCGTCCGCCTCGGGATCGTAGTCTGGGTTCTCTTCCGCTTCCTTCGCGATAAGAGCTTCCGCTTCTTTCGCGGCTGCCTCGGCCGCGGCTTCCGCCTCGAGCTGTTCGGGTGGAACCGGTGGCTTCAAACAAAGTCCGAGTTCTTCCAGGCGGGTTGCGATGGAGTTAATCACCGCCGGCTTTCCCCCGGCTTCTTCGAGATCGGTTTCGGTTAGCTTGAGTGCGCCGGAAACGCGTTTAAATTCAAAGGTCCGCAACAGAGCCAGTGCTTTGTCGCTAAACCCAGCGTCTTCCAACTTGATGGTTTCTGGATAAAAATGATCGTTCAGAAGGCTGATCAATCCGTCGAGCCCTTCGCCGATTTCCGCCGACATCTCAATCGGCTCGATCCCGGTTTCCTTTTTGAATTCTTTGAGGAATTCGGTGGACTCGGGGACATCCATTTTATTGGCCACGACGGTGAAAGGGCGGTCGTCCAAGGCCGCACTGTAGAGGCGAAGCTCTTCCTTGAGATTCTGGAAATCTTCCGTTGGATTTCGCGCGTCAACCCCGCCCATGTCGATGACGAAGACAAGAAAACGGGTGCGTTCGATGTGACGCAAAAAGTCATGCCCGAGTCCGACCCCTTCGTGGGCTCCGTCGATTAGCCCGGGAATATCTGCAACCCGCAAGCGCTTGTAGCGGGGAAGCTGCAAGGTGCCGATGATTGGATTCAAGGTAGTAAAAGGGTAGGGGGCGACCTTCGGGTTCGCACCGGTCAAGCGGTTGAGCAGAGTTGATTTTCCTGCGTTGGGGTAACCAACAAAGCCCACGTCCGCAATGGTTTTGAGCGTGAGCCAAAAGATGTATTTTTCCCCAAGCGTCCCCGGAGTGCAATGGCTGGGTGCCTGGTCACTGGGGGTCATGAAGCGCTTGTTGCCGAGGCCACCGACGCCGCCTTTGGCGATGAGAACCGGCTGGTCAGGTTCAACGATTTCGCAGACCGGTTGCTCGGTCTCTGCGTTCACCACCACGGTGCCGCAGGGGACGGTAATGTAGAGATCTTTCCCGTTCCGGCCATGGCAGTCTTTATTGCCGCCTTTGGCTCCGTGTTCAGCCCGGTGATGCGGCCGGAAATAGAGATCGAGCAGCGAGTCGCATTGAAGCTTGGCCACCATATAGACATCCGCACCATTGCCCCCGTCGCCACCACTTGGGCCGCCACGCGGGACATGCGCCTCACGGCGAAAGGTTGAATTTCCGTCGCCACCGTTTCCGGATTCGACGTAAATTTTGACGCGATCTTTATAGACAGGGGTTTTCATCTCTTTTGAGATAGACGGTTTGCCTCAACCTTGCAAGGTCCTGCGCTCATCTTATTCTGTGGGTTGGAATTGGTTGGGCTCAACGCCACGTCGAAAGCGCGGTTTTCGGTGAGCGCATGACGTCTCCGCGAGCGTCTGAGGAAAGGACCTTGCCTTCCGGCGAGAGGATGACGAGGCGCGGGATTCCGCTGACGCCAAATTTTTGCGAGAGAGATCTGACTTCGGGAGATCCGAACGCGATGGCCGGCCAGGGCATCTTTTTGTGATAGGCCTTCTGCGCTTTGGCCGAACTGTCTCCGCCTACGAGAATGATTTCGATCTTATCTTGGTTGGCGTTTCGGAAGGAGCTGAGCTTTGGGGTGAAGACGCGACAAGGCCCGCACCATGAGGCAGAAAAGTAGAGTCCAACTAGCTTGCCTCCGATTTCGTTTTCCGTGGAAGATTTTTTGCCCGTTGGTTTTTCAAGTTGTTTCGGCAAAAGCTTGGCGAGCTCAGGCGAGAGTTTGTTGGCTCGGGCTTGACCCGTTTGGCCGATAGGTGGTCGAGGATTTAGTTGGCTGTTGGCCACGCCTTGAGGAAGCTTTGCCGTCCCCTGACCCGCCTTGCTAGAGCTACCTGCTGCGTTGGCTCGTGCCGCTGCTCCGGCGGAAAAGGAGTTCATGGCTTTGTACTTTTTTTCCGTCGCGGCTCTGAAATCTGTCGAAGCCATCGGAATCCAGGTTGGCTTGCCACCAAACTTCACCTGTAGCTTCGATCCACGTGCATTTAAAACAGGACAGCTTTTCCCGGGTTGAAGCGAGGTGCTCGCCATCACCACGCCCTCGCTATTTTTCATTTCGATGTCGACCTTCTTGGTGATGGTCACGGTGCTTGGCCAATATTGGCGCGATTGACCGTAGCTCGAGAATGTCGTGAGCGAGAGGGCGAGACTCACGAGGGCCTGAGTCAAGGATCTGCTGATCACGGGGAGGCGTGTGTCTGAGGATGTAAAAGGCTTCATGTCAGTAAAGGGGAAATGGGGTGAGGTGGGTTTGTGTATAGTTTGGAGTAGGAGGAGGAGGAGGAGGAGGAGGAGGAGGAGGAGGCGGGGGAGGCGGAGATAACCAAAAAGAAAAGAGCGACTCGTTGCCAAGTCGCTCCCTTTGTGGATTGGAAGTCCGTTGCGTGGTGTTAACTACGCGAATTACTGTTTCTTCTTCCAATTCATCAGCGCGCCGTCTGGCTCGATACTCACGTCCATGCGTCCTTCTTTGCTGAGGACTTTCCCATCCGGTCCGAGGACGATGAGGGCGGGGTAGCCTTTCACGCCGAATTTCTCTTTCAAGGCTTTGCAGGCTGGATCATCGTTCTTTAACGCAGGCCAAGGCATTGCGTACGAGGTCATGAATTTTTGTTGTGCGGCGGTGCCTCGGTCGAAGTTTACCATCACGACTTCAAAGGCCGCGTTGTTCGCTCCGTGGAATTTCACCAACTCTTTGGTGAAGGTTCGGCAAGGTGGCGAGTAGTATGCGGCGAAGTAGAGCCCTACGATTTTGCCCTTCAAGGCGTCGCGGCTTACTTCACTTCCGTCGGCTTTGATCATGGTTTCAGGGAGAATCTCCTTAAGGCCTTCACCGAGTTCGACAGGAGCCGCAGGTGTTTCTGGTGCCACGTTTGTGGCTGGGGCTGCGGGTGCCGCTTTAGCGACCGCAGGGGCATCGGCTGGTGCCGCTTTTTTCAAGAAGGCAGATGGGTCGTCGATACCTGAAGCGACTTTCCAAGCCGCGATGGCGCCTGCTTTGTTCCCCATAACATCGTTGCGTCCGTTCTTGGTGATCGTCTTGCCGTTTGGATCGAGGATGACCAGGCTCGGGATGCCACGAACTTGATAGCGGGCAGACATCGCATTGGATTCTTTGCCTTTGAGCGGCAGGGTGTACCACTTCATTTTTGCTTCTTCCATGTAATCAAATTGCGCTTTTTTGCTGCGATCTGAGCTGGCGAAGACCACTTCAAACTCGTCTTTGTTATTGTCGCGGAACTCGACCAACATTGGGGTGAACATCCGGCAAGGGGGGCACCAATGCGCGGAAAAGTAGATGCCGATAAATTTGCCTGCGAGCATGTCGCGGGAAACTTCTTTGCCATCTGCGGTGAAGATTTTTTCTGGGAGCAGGGCGGCGAGTCCGTCGGTGATTTGACCTTCAGGTTCGAGCGCCACGGCTTCTTCGCCTGCGTCCGCATCGGCTTGAACCGCATCGGCTTGAACCGCTTCGGGTTTGTCCGCATCAGCTTTGTCTGCCCCAGCGATACCTGCTGCATCTGCTATGCCTGCACCTGCCGCGTCATCGGCTTTTTTGGCAAATTTGGCTGGGTCATCGATGCCGGAAGCTTTTTTCCAGCCAGTGATCGCGCCAGCGCCTTTGCCGATGTCACCCCGTCCGTTGCGGGTAATGGTTTTTCCGGTAGGGTCGAGGATGACCAAGCTCGGGATGCCACGTACTTGGTAGCGTTTGGAGAGAGCGGTCGCTTCGGCACTGCGGTGGGACATGGTGACCCATCCCATTTTGGAGCCGGTCATGTAGTCGAACTGTGCTTCTTTGCTGCGGTCGGAGCTGACAAAGACGACTTCGAATGTATCTTTGTGTTCGTCGCGGAATTTCACCAAGCTTGGAGTGAAGGCGCGGCAAGGGCCACACCAATGAGCCGAGAAGTAAACCCCGATAAATTTGCCTGCGAGCTGATCGCGAGAAACTTCGTCACCATTGGCATCAAAGAGTTTGCCCGGAAACAAATCCGCCAAGCCCTGAGGTGCTTCGCCCAAGACGGTTGCTTTCGCGATTTCAGGTTTGGCTGCTTCAGGTTTAGTTGGCGGAGGAAGTTCGCCTTGAAATTTTACCACCACGCCATTGCTGGCCGCGTTGCTTTTGATTCCTTCAACCAAGTCTGTGTCTGGCTCTTGTACCAAGGCCGCGCCTTTGGCGGTGAGCACTTTGATCCCTTTGGTGCTCACGCCCGAGAGTGTCACGATCGCGCCGCGTTTGAGCGAGACGGTTTCTCCACTGTCGATGATGGTGACCGAGATGTCGTTTACGATAGAGATCTTTTCTGGCCATTGCTCGCGATAACGGAACAAATCCTTGTTGCTTA
>Ga0114957_1003237_pt1 | contig 14822 bp, 16 predicted proteins | sample BantaG_FD_87175 | JGI IMG/M metagenome (GOLD analysis project Ga0114957, IMG submission 87175) | Marine algal microbial communities from Bantry Bay, Ireland - BantryBay_4 metaG | ecosystem: Host-associated > Algae > Red algae > Unclassified | place: Bantry Bay, Ireland | collected 2014-11-21 | reverse complement strand
CTTAATTTTAATCATGCGGATATCTCGTTCCGCCAAATTGTTGTCAAAGGGAACGTTAAAATCATACATGAAAGCTAGCACTTCGGCTTTGTGTTTCTTGAATCGGTCAAGAAGATTTTTGGGGGGAGACTGTTTGGGGCGGCCCCTCGATTTTGGTATCGGAGCGTCAGGGGGTGGATTAGCCAAGAACCCTTGCTCAAGAATTGTATCGTAGCGTTATATTGGGATCGAGAACCTTTAGCCACTCCCGGACGGCTCCGGCGTTCACTTTCTCGGGCGACTTTTCCAGACCTTTGAGCTCGATTCGGAACTTCGGAAAAAGAACTCGGTTTGGGCACATTTACCTAAAGGCATTTTGGGCCATCGGCGTACTAAAGCTGCTGCCTAGACCAATTCCTTGTCTTTTTACAACTTGATTGAAACTTTTGAGCGCGGTCTTTTATCAAGGCTCAATTTGAGTTACCCTTTTTTCCATCGTGTTTTACCGGAAAGTAAAGGTTATGGCTAACTGGTTTGTTTATGGCTCGATTCTGCCTTGTCAATCCAGCGAAGCACATGAGCCAAGTACGGTTCGGGATTGTCTTCCCAACTGTAATGCCCGGCCTCAGGAATGATGTCAAACTCACTGTTGGGCAACGCATCTGCTAGGCGACGAGAATTGCCGATGCCAACGAATGTGTCCCGTTCGCCGTGTAGAACAAGAACAGGTGTTTCGATTGTGCCAACAACCTTTGTCAATTCTGGAATTTCTTTGGTGTAGCTTGCTAGAAATCCCATTTGGTTGCGAAGTTTGGCAAACGTGGTGGAACTGCGTAGATAATCTTGAAGACGCTCCTTGTTTGGTTTTTCTGTACGCTTGTAGCCGACACCATTTGCTACGCGAGTGTAAATCCGGCCGCCAATAGCCCCCCCTCCTGATAGCGTTGCAAATCGGGCGATGCGAGAGTAGATGTTCAATCGAAAGAGCAGTTCCCCTTCGATTTTGCCCACAGCGGCGGCGTCACCGATGACGGCCGAACGGAAGCGGCCAGGGTTGTCAGCCATAAATCGGAGTCCCAAAGGTGTACCCACATCAGGGCCAACATAGTGCGGTTGTTTGAGATCGAAGTGATCGAGAATTTTGGGAAGGAACGCTGCCTGCTGGGAAACTGTTATCACGGTTTTGTCAGCATCCGATCCGCCATGGTTTGGCAAATCAACGGCGACTACATCGAAGCGTGAGCACAGTCGTTCCCACCAGTTGGTGTAGGTCAGGATGCTCTGTGGGTGCGGATTGACCAACACCAACTGTGGCGACTCTGTCCGGCGTGAGGCGGCGTATCGAATCTTGCGGCCGTCAATCGTTGTATATTCTAAGTTCATGATCGTTCTGGTGTCTCTCCTATTTACTTAAAGTTACACATGGTGTTGTCATTCGCTAAGTTTTCAGTAGGTATGTTTTGAATGACATCCCAATGCTCTATAATTTTTCCATTTTTTTACTCATACCTAATGTCTTATTAGATTAGTTGATGAATTAAATACCGAATGGTATCATAATAGCTCGAATGCATTTCGTCAAATATAAATACTGGGTGGTATTAAATTATTGTGAATTCAAATTCAACCAAGGCTCCAAGGGGGCGGCCTAAAACTCTAAATCGTGACCACATATTGGACGTGGCTATGCAAGCATACTGGAAGGAAGGCATAGATGACATATCTCTAAATGAGATTTGTAGGAAAGCTAAAGTCTCTAAACCGGGTCTTTACCGTGAATTTGGGAATGAAGATGGGTTGATGAAAGCTGCGCTTCTCGTATATTGGGAAAAGGTGCTCACACCGATGCTAAAAATTGTGAACACGGATGCGTCGTTTAGAGAGACACTCGACAACCTTGTGTCGTTTGCAACGACAGTCAATAATAATCAAAATGTACCGAAGGGGTGCCTTTTGGTGAAAATGCGCGAATCACGTATGCGCACGGGTGAAGCAACACAAGAACAAATAGATTGCATTCATGGGCAGATATTGACCGCGTATGAGGAATGGGTAGAGGATTCGAAAGCAAAGGGTGAATTTTCTGCAGACATGTCGCCCCAATTTGCAGCCACCTACATTGATGCACAGCTAAGTAATGCTCTGGCACAAATAGCACGTGGTGAACAGAACAATACTGTAAAGGAGATACTGACGATGGCACTTTCTGTGCTGGACTGAGTCTTCTGGCCATCTATAACGGTTGCCTGTGAGGTTAACCAATCAGAAGTGTCGCTTCGGTCAGGAGTTCTATTTTAAGTAGCCGAGGGCACAATGCCAAAGTGTCGTTTGTACTCTCGGCTGAACTGAGCCGAGCTGTTGTAGCCGACCAAATAACCTGCCTCGCTGACATTTTTGCCCTCTTTGATCAGCTTTTGAGCCTCATATAGCTTCACAGACTTGGCATACTGCAATGGCGACAGGTGCATCACATTTCTGAAGTTCTCATAAAAAGTTGTTTGCCCCATATGAACCAGTTCAGCCAAATGCTCTACGGATACAGCTTTATCCAGATTCTTGTGAATGTACTCCACCGCTTTTGATATGCGCTGAATTTCACCCCTTTGCTGCAAAAGAAAGCGCAACTCATTCCCTCGCTCATCCTCTAGAAGCCGATAGTAAATCTCATCCATAATCGAATCTGCCAACATTATCGCATCTCTAGGATTGTCTAATAATTTAAAAAGTCGGATAAACGGATCGAGTAAATTGTTGCTTAACGGCATAGAAAAGATATTGGATGGATTGACAGAAGCAGGTTTGGCAGCGACACCATCGATCCGATCCATCCGCATCAATACATTGGCCATCCGACCCAGATCCATCGCGACCCCGGTAGCCAGAAAAGGTTTATCGGGGCTGGCTTCCACAATCTCTGTGTCCATCGCCATTGGATAAAACAGAACCAACACGTCTCCAACCTTAAAATCATATTTTTGCTCCCCCACAAAACAGCTCTTTCGTCCCTGACCCACAATGAAGATTACGGGTGGATCACAACTTGGGTGTCTTCTTCTGGGCATCGATGATTTGAGGGTCCCAAAGTTTTCAATAGCCGAAAAGTTCAAATCCTCTTGTGGGGAATGCTGCTCTACATGGCTCAGAAACTGCTCGAATTTATCTTGTTGGTAGCTCATCTTCTTTGTCCTGCCCTCATCATATCCGCTTTTTTTTAGCAACTTCTCAGTAAGTAGGGGCAAATAAGCCGCTTGGTTTCGATACAGCCGCTGTGCTTCCAAGCTGCATACTGCCGCAGCACTCAACCGGCGCTACCTCCCTTTTTGAGAAGTTACTCATCCTACGCCTAATTTATCCTACACCCAATACTATAGTGAAATTCAGCCTGCAAAGCAACTAAAATCTCATATTCCCGTAGGATTGTGCAAGACATCCGAAGATATGTGTCTTCAATTCTTCGGCTTTGCACTATATGCTAACGTTAACTGCAAAAGAGGATGCAGCAAAAATCACTATTAAGGAAAACATAAGAATGTTAAAAAAACTATTAGGAATTGCCCCCAAATTGGAATCAGATGGCTCTTATAGTCCCTCAAAATTAGCTTTAAGATTAGGAACCGTTGATAAAACTGATTTCGAAAATATTTCATATACGAAATATCAGGGGACTAAGTCTAAAATATTGGTGATTTGTACCGAACAAAAAAACATGAAGATGCAAAATGGGAAGATGTTTTCTACAGGCAATCATCCGGTAGAGAGCTTGCTCCCTATGCTGCACCTCAGAAATGCCGGTTTTGAGTTTGAAATTGCAACACCAACGGGTAAACCTGCCGTTTTTGAACTATGGGCCATGCCACAAAAAGATGAACATGTGATAGGCATCTACAATGAATTCAAATCAAGTTTTGATAATCCAAAAAACTTGCAGGGTTTTGTAGATAATTCTCTGACCGACACCAACTCCTATGCGGCTGTTTTTGTACCCGGTGGCCATGGTGCGATGCTGGGTATCCCAGAAGACCAAAACGTTGGAACCATACTGAATTGGGCGCATGAGAATGACTTGTTCACCATTAGTCTCTGCCATGGCCCTGGTGCCTTTTTAGCAACAACCCTCAATGATCAGAAGTTTATCTATGAGGGATACAAGATGGCGGTGTTCCCCGACTCTGTTGATAAACAAACACCTATCATTGGGTACCTGCCAGGCCATATGCCCTGGGAGTTGAGCACGAAGCTTGCCGAATTAGGTGCGATCATCGTCAATAAGAAGTCGGATGATACGACACACATTGATCGAAAGTTAATCACAGGCGCAAGCCCTCAGGCTGCGAATGAATTAGGAAAGTTAGCGGCACGTACTTTACTGAATGAGTTAAATTGAAGTGAAAAAATGCTCTCACAACGAGCAAATTTAAGAGGCTATTATGGAATTATTAGATAAGCTAAATTGGCGTTACGCCACAAAAGCGATGAACGGGCAATCTGTGCCACAGGAAAAAATTGATAACATCATCGAGGCTGCATCGCTTGCGCCAACGTCAAGTGGGTTGCAGCCATTTAAAATAGTGGTGATTTCCAATCAAGCAGTCAAAGACCAACTCCTTCCAGCCGCATCAAATCAATCGGTCGTTGCTGACTGCTCTCATCTATTTGTGTTTGCGGCATGGGACACCTACACAGCCGAGCGCATCAATAAATCATTCGACTTGGTGAACGAAGTGCGTGGATTTACAAATGAAGGGTGGGAAGATTATCGCCAAAGGTTGTTAGATGGGTATCCATCCCGGGATGCTGAAGAGAACTTTGCCCATGCCGCAAGACAAGCCTACATCGCATTTGCAATGGCGCTGACGGCGGCCGCTTTTGAAGGAGTGGATTGCACGCCTATGGAAGGATTTGATCTAAATGCAGTTGATGAAATTTTAGGCTTACGCGAAAAAGGGTTACGCAGTTGTGTTCTTTTGCCTGTTGGTTATCGCAATGCAGAACAAGATTGGTTGGTTAATTTGCCAAAGGTTCGTAAGCCAAAAAGCGATCTTGTCACGATGATTGAATAAAGTTTTTTCTCGGCCGTGAAGCAAACTGTTTCACGGCCGAATGCCCAACCTCACATTCCCACAATTGAAAGGGGATGTAGCAACTCTTTCTTCCTCTGTTGGTGAGAAACTTTACTTTGCTGGGGAGTCGATGAATATCAATGGCAACACGATTGCCGTTCATGGTGCAAGTGAATCGGTCTATTTGATGTTAGATAAGATGTTGGGGAATGATCATTAGATTACGCCTTCTTTTTCTCCGCGCGTTGTGTCGCATCCTCAACAACGGCTTCGCCGACGATGCCGATTAGACCGGCAATGATGCCAAGACCGACGAAGACGTAAAAGGTGGTGAAAATGCGCGTAAATGAGGTGGTTGGTCCCATGTCGCCGTAACCGAGAGTAGACATATGGCAAAAGAACAAGTAAAAGCATCAATCCGATCTGCACTTTCCGAGATGATTCCATTTAACAAGGTCATTGGGATCGCGCGTGGAAAAGCGTTTATCTACACAGCCTCCGTATTACGAACAGGCAACAAGATTGCAGCTCTGTCATTTTGTGACATCCGTGACGCGATCGAATGATAATTTTTGTCTGGTTCAAGACTTGCCTCGTTCCAAATAACCCGTTTCGTAATCGCTTTCGTTGGTCCGAAATTGACCAATACACCCAAGCCCTTTTGCCAACATTTCAAATAACCGATAAGCTGTACCAGATGGGCAGGCGCAAACTCAAACGATAGCGACACTTTCAGTTCGAGAATAATCAAATCCCAAACGAGCAAATCACACTCAACTGTATGAACGAGCGTATCACGATGGTAAATGGTCTCACGTGCCTTCAACTGAACCGGAACATCAAGGCTGCGCGATAATATAAAGAGAGCCTTACGAATCCTATCCCTAATGAAACTACGCTCGCTACTCCTAATCCTATTTATTCTAACCCTAAGTGCCTGCCTCCAACTCCCGCCGCATGACACCCACCAAACCACCGTCATCGCCCAAGATCTCCTCGGCCCCGTGGGACTCGCGCTCCTGCCCGACGGCAGCCTGCTCATCGCCGAAGAGGGTAACGGCTCTCGCGACACCAGCGCAGGCATCACGCTTGTTACACCCGATGGAAAAAGCGGGCGAATCATATCGGGGTTGTTCAGCACACGCGACGCAGGCGACCTCGCTGGGGTTCCCCTTGTGAGCGTATCGCCCGATGGATCCACCCTTTATACGGCCAATTTCGGTGCGGACCATCTGTGGGCGCTCCCGATCTCATCATTTAGCGACGCCGCGGGAAACGCGCGGATTCCGGCCACGCCCTTTCAGCCCGATGAGTTGGGCCAAATCATGCCGCCGCTCAACAACGTGCGCCTAACCAACGCCTTTGCCATGACCTACGATGTCGAGGGAAACCCCATCGTCAGCGACGCCAGCCAAAACGGTATTGCCTCCACCAACGCCGATGGCACAACTCGCTTCTTTCATCGCTTCGAACCCATCTCCGATCCAGCCGATGCAGAGCAGACGATAGATGCCGTTCCTACAGGAATCGCGCGCGTTCGATCAGCAAGCGGCACAGATGAGTACCTCGTCACCCTCTTTGGCGGTTGTCCCTACCCCGCTAATAGCGGACAACTTGTTGCCATTGACACCCAGCGCAACCAGCGTACTATTCTCGATGGCCTTAACCTGCCCATTGATATCGAGCGCGGTCCGGACGGCACGCTGTGGCTGCTTGAATTTGCACACTTTACATCCGGCGCATCCTGCTTTGACGGCAGCGGATACCAACCCAATAGTGGCCGTCTTTCCACAGTCGCGGCTGATGGCACGCGCCAAACAGTGATCGATAATCTCAACTTTCCGGGTGCCGTGCTGCCCGCGCCTGATGGCTCGATCTATATTAGCGAGGTGTTGAGCGGTCGCGTAGTGCGCTATGTCTTTAACGAAGATAACGCTGTAGCTTATCCTTGTGAAGGATGGCATTGTGAGCTGCTAACCAATGTTGATAACCCTCTCCTGATCCTTCCCAAACTCGCTTCGCTGGGGAGTTTAGGAGAGGATAGCAATAACATTGCCGACCACAAACTTGTGGCTCAGAATTTTAAACAGTCAACGCAAAATGACAGCCTAATGCTTGAAAACGACATCAGTCCACAATTTGTAAACGTGGCGGCAGAATCGGGGCTGACCTTTGAGCACGGTGCGTTTCAACAAGGGGTTTCGACCGATCACGTCGCGGGGATGGGGGCCGGACTCTGCTGGATTGATTACGACAACGATGGCTGGCTTGATCTTTATGTGATCAATAGCCACTCGCTGGACGAGATCGACCAGTGGACCGATGCAGGGGGCCTACCGCGCAACGCACTTTTTCGCAATGCGAGCGGTCAGTTTAAAAATGTAAGCCACTCAACTCGTGCGGATCTTGCCCTGCGCGGCAACGGATGTGTGGCGGCCGATTTTAACCTCGATGGCTGGACCGATCTCTTTGTCACAGCGTATGGGCCGAACGCACTTTTGTGGAATAATGGCGACGGGACCTTTACCGAAGCAGCAGAAACATCAGGTGTGAGCGGGACGAGTGCTGCCAGCCAACCAGAGTGGAACAGCGCAGCCTCCGTCGGCGATCTGGACGGAGACGGCTGGCCCGATCTTTTTGTGGCGGGCTACATCGACTTGAGCAGAACCATCCCCAAGCCCACCGGCCATTTTCCGCAAGATTACTACGGCATTGCAGATCGGCTCTATATCAATCTTGGCACAGCTACCGCAGGTGGCCGTCCTACCTTCCGCGAGATCACAATCGAAGTTGGGCTAACTCGCGCCGAGCGTGGACTTGGCGCGCGACTTACGGATCTGGATCGCGATGGCGATCTAGATCTATACATTGCCAATGACGGGCAGCCCAATCGACTGTATGCCAACGAGCCATTGCCTGACGATCCGCTGGGAATCGGCTTTCGCTTTATCGATTTGACTGAGAGCGCTGATGTGGGTGATTCTGGTTCGGGAATGGGCGTGGCGGGCGGTGATTATGATCTCGATGGCGAACTGGATCTCTTTGTAACCAACTGGGATACGGAGTTGAATGCGCTCTATCGAAACCTGATTGCAGAAACTAGTGAAGAAACTGTGGACGAAGACAAGCAGGGTGAACGCAGCGCGCTTACGTTTCAGTACAGCACCTATCGGATTGGACTAGCTGGGCTGGGGAACAATTTGACGGGATGGGGCGCGCATCTTTTCGACGCCGATCATGATACCGATCTTGATATATTAACTGTAAATGGGCACGTGCCGGTGAGCGACTTTGCGGCTGATGCGGAGTTGGTTCGCTACTATCAGAATCGGACAAAGACGGCTGATAAGATAAATGAAAGCGCTGGAATTTTTTTCGATTGGACACGGCCAGCGGGGCTAAAAATGGTGGGTCCGTTAATGGCGCGCGGCAGTGCGGCCGCGGATTATGACAACGATGGCGACTTGGATATTGCGATCAATACGATTGGCGGGCCGCCTGTTTTGTTGCAGAACAATCTGGACGAAGGCAACTGGTTGGTGATCGATCCGGGGGGCGTTGTGCCAGGGCTGCGCATGACCGCGACGTTGCCCGACGGCACTCGGCTTGTGCGCGAAGTGGTGAGCGGCAGCAGCTACTTGGCGTCGGAAGATCCGCGGGTGCATTTTGGGTTGGGTCGAGCTGGGTTTGTGAGCCAGTTCGAGATCCGCTGGCCGAGTGGCAAAGTTGAGCTGTTTGAGGATATTGGCGGGAATCAGCATTTAAAGTTGGAGTGACTTTATAGCATTTGGTGCAGGGAAGGTATTGTTATCCACTTTTCTTATATGCTAAAATAAAATTCCTGTCATCTGCAACAAAATTAATCAGCTTTGCCAGATTTTTTAGTCGTTACACAGCATAATCGACAATCGGGCAGCATGAAGAATCTACAAAATAATGAAATCTATTTTAGCCTTTTTCGGTGTTCTATTACTTTATATTGTTTTATTTTTATTACTCTTTTCGGGTGCGCTATTCTTAGTTTGGATCATGGCACGCGTACTGATGTTGATCTTCGCCTTCACGATTTTCGAGGCGATGCTGCTTAGTATCTTCTTTTCCGGCTTTGCGATCTCTGTAATCTTTTACTTTAGTGGCGTTGTGGATGCATTAGATGAGAACATTTCGGAAACTCGCCGAGTCAATAACCGAATTCGCCCCATTAGCTTATCCGCTGCCGGGATAGAATCGCTTGGTTTTGATCGGGATGAGTATGCATATATCCCCAACGGACGGTTCTACAAAAGCACATCCGAGCGCACGTGGGAAAAGTGGCTTTCAAAAGAGATAGCGAATGACATTTATGCAGAGTTTCAGCGTAAACCTAGCACGATTCCAAATCTAAACGATACCCAAATGCGCGAGCTAGCTATTCGTTTAGCCGATTTTAGTATTGATATTCTTAAGCGCAAAACAACGCGCGCGCGTAAGCTAACGATTACAAAAAATCAGTTGGCACGCGAGGTGCAGAAAAATGGTCAACGCGCGTATGATGATCCAATCATCAAGGTGGCCGTTTCTGCCTACAATATGAATACGGATTACTATTACGACGAACTAATCAATGTGGTTCACAAAAAGAAGTGGAGTCAGTTAGCAACAGTTGAGGATGAGGATTAGAGTAATCGTTCAGCCCCTTGGGTTTCGATACAAGCCAGAAACTGCTCTGGCTCACTCAACCGGCAGAAGGACTAAACGATTACGGATGAGAGTTGAAGTAGATTTTGAGAAGAAAGTCACCTATGAGAAAAATTGTGTTAACCGGGGGACCCTATTCTGGCAAGACCACAACAATTGCCGCGCTTGAGCAATTAGGGTATCGGACGATCCCCGAAACGGCTATCGAAATCATCCAGGCAAATCCTGGGTTACGGGCGGTCAATCAATCTGCGTTTCAAAAACTGGTTATTTCGGCGCAGATAGAGCGAGAAGCCACGATTGAGCCTAACGGCAATCGGCCAATTTTTTTAGACCGAGGGCTGATCGACTCCATTGCATACTGTACGCTGCGCGGTATCTCTCAACCGGCAGGGTTACACGATGCGTGCAAAGCGACCGATTATCATGCAATCTTTGCGCTTGAGACATTGAGCAACTACGATCAGCGCGCCGAGACAGGGCGCACCAGCAGCGAAGAAGTTTCCCACCGTACCTATACGCTATTAGTTCAGGCGTATGAGCGATATGGATATACGGTAACCACGGTTCCCGAGCGTCCAATAGAAGAACGGATCGAATTTATTTTGCAGGTGTTGGAGCGTAGCGCTTAGGTTAAACGTGGAATAAGTGCATGAGTTTGTTCGTCATCATTTAGTACTTTAGCAGTGAAATTCGTGCGTTTAGAGCAAAAAAAGGCTTTAAGTTTTTGACACTGATACTTGCTTTGCTTCTAGTTTGTCATTAGTTGGCTCTTCACCAGTTACGCCAATCCAACTATTTCACTTCTTTCATGATATCTGCCATGATCTTGGTTGTATGCCGAATATCGCATTGATCTAATACACTCTGGCGCGCTTTTTCTCCAAGAGCGTATTGCAGCGGCACATTGTGGATCAGCCGCTCCAATCCATCAGCCATCGCCTCGCTATTGCGCTCTTCCACCAGCAGCCCGTTGACATCGTTCATAACCAAATCTGGTATTCCGGCAACTGGCGTTGTGACAACTGGGAGACCACACGCCATCGCCTCGACTATCACGTTAGGCAGACCATCCCGATCACCATCTTTTGCAATAACACACGCCAATGCAAAAATATCACACTCGTGATAAAGGTTGACGATCTCGTCCTGAGTTTGATAATCCAGCAATGTAACAAACTCTTCACATTGAGTCTCGTCGATTAATGATTGTAGCTGCGGTGTATCTTCATCAAAGCCGACCACTATCAAACAGCGAAATTTGATACCCCTCTGTGCTAATAAGCCGCACGCGGCAACCAGATATTCATGTCCTTTCTTTTCAACGGTCCTTCCGATAGATAAAATTGTTGGGACAAGCGGCGTGGTTTTTTCTGGACGCGGTACGATTGTATCCGTTTCTAATCCATAATAGACAACAGAAACTTGATCCGCCCGAAGTTTTGGTACTAAGTTGGCAATGTACGCCTGATGATATGTAGAAACAGTAATAATCTGCGACACATTCTCAAGCGTTCGACGCACATCCTGCTGATCGCGCTGAAAAAGACCAAAAGCATGAGGCCGAACGCTAAAGCTAATACCGGTAAGTTCATTGACAATACTTGCAGCCATTGCTCCGAGCCAGACAAAATGTGTGTGAATATGATCGCAGCCTAGCTCTTGGATTTTGCGCGCAAAGTAGACGCTTTTTGGAAAAAGAATCAGCCCGCGCAGGAGCACTTTGGGTTCCCGATAATTTTGCCCAATTAATTTTGTCAACGCACGAAAGTAGGATTTAGATGCATTTTGTAAAAAGTATCGTTGCGCTTGCAATACACTCCATGAAATATAGGGAGAGTAGTGCGTAAGCGGCAAGAGAGCTTTTGATTGAGTATGAACCAAGCTATCTTTCGAAGAAAGTAGTGAAAAAATTGTGATATCAACATCGTGACTTCGTATCCAATCAATCTCTCGCGCAACGAATGTTTCTGTTAAATAGGGGAACCGATCAAGTATGTAAGCGACTTTAAAGTTTGTTTTCATTGCCATATAGTATCAGAAGATTAAAAATTAAGGTTATTGCAAAACATTGACAATTGGACGCAGACAAATAAAATATACCTCCATGCAAGAAGCTATTCAACAGCGTCTAAAAATTATGGTACAATTTCCGAAGCTAGCAGGCTGCGAAAGTCGTTCAATGGACATGGCCGGATTTGCCTTTGCTCACTTTCGTTTTGCGGGCACAAAGTTGCTCTTCTATTCTGCTTCAGTTGATGATCCCGACAACCGCGCTTTTGGCACCCAACTTTACCACAATTCGGCAATTGGGCATTTTTGATACGTGGCTGGCTGTAGCAATTCCATACTTTGGCTCCGCTTTCGGGACATTCCTCATAACGAGTTTCTTTGGCCCTTGATTGTCACATTGTCGGACAGCAGCCGCCCATTGACAGTTGGACTAGTCCGTTTTACACAACTAGGCGAGATCGGCGCTTGCTGGTCGCTATTGATGACGGCGACGCTGATTGTTGCGAACCCGCTGCTGCTGCTATTTTTGATTCTCCAACGCAGATTGATCCGCAGCTTTTCGCGTTCGGGAATTAAGTAGGATACTAAAACGCATCCGTTTTAAACGTATAGGTTGTCAATAAAATGAATACGCTATATACTATAGTATGGTTTTTAGTATAGGCCATTCCAAAAAATAAAATATATAGTATGGCCGTAAGCTATGCCAGAAAATTGCTAAAATCCGTATAATTATTTCTCTGGCTTAGCCATAAGCATTGAATCCAATTAAGTTTGACGCATGGAGAGTTAGAAATGGCCCATAGTAATGGTACAAATGGCTCAGCAAAACCTGAGTTTAAGTATGTTGGTAAACCCCGCCCAATTATTGACGGGCTCGAAAAAGTAACCGGCCACGCGAAATATGCTGGCGATCTTCGGCTGCCAAACATGGTGCATATTCGTCCCGTTTTGGCTCAGATGGCAAATGGGATCATCAATAGTATCGACAAAGAAGCTGCCGAGGCGCTACCGGGCGTGGTGGCTGTTTTAACAGCAGAGGATCTGCCAACCAGCGCAAATAAGATCAACACGCGCAACAATGCCGTATTGGCCAAAGAACGCACGCTTTGGGTAGGTCAACCGGTTGCGGTGGTTGTGGCCGAATCCGAGGCAATTGCATCAGATGCGGCAGAGCTGGTGTGGGTCGACCTGACGCCGCAACCCGTCGTAACCGACGTGATGGAAGCGATTAAACCCGATGCGCCGAAGGTCTGGCCCGATGGCTTTCCCACTGCGGATGATGATCTCTCGTCACTCCACGGTAATACCGAAGTGGGCGAAGCAGCCAGCGGCGATGATGAGCTCAACAATCTACAATCGAAAAACATATTTACGCGCGGCGATGTGGCGGTAGGATTTGCCGAATCAGACGTGATCGTAGAGCAACGCTATCGCGTGAGCAGCGTCCATCAGGCATACATGGAGCCCCATGCGTGTGTGGTCGAGCCGTCACCCATTAGCAAAGCGCTGACCATTTACACTGCAACGCAAAACATGTTTGCAGTGCGTGGCGATGTGGCGAATCAGCTTGGTTTGGATTTGCATGATGTGATCGTTAAACCCACTGTCTTTGGTGGTGGCTTTGGAGCCAAATATGGCATCTACGAACCCCTAGCGGCTGGGGTTGCCACGGTTATTGGCCGTCCGGTCAAGTTGGTGATGTCCCGGCGCGACGATTTCCTCACATCAACGCCAGCACCAGAAATTGTCATCGACATCAAAACGGGTGCCAAGAAAGATGGTACCGTAACAGCCATAGAAGCCAGCGTCTATACAAATAACGCTGTCTTTTCGTTTACTCATGGCGGCATGATTTCGGGTCCACTGGGTGGGACATACAAGTGGCAGCATGTTAAGATCAACGCGTATGAGATCAACACGTTTGCGACGCCGGTGGGTGCGTATCGCGCGCCGGGTGCGCCACAAGGTCTCTTTGCGGTTGAAGGCAATATAGACAAAATGGCTGAACAGTTGAGCATGGATCTGCTTGAATTCCGCTATCAAAATGCGGTCGAAACGGGTGACTTTACCGGAACGGGCAACCCATGGAATACAACGATTGGCATGAAGGAAGTACTCGAAAAGGCGCGTGAACACCCACTGTGGAAAAATCGAAAACCTGGTGATGGCGTTGGCATGGCGGTTGGTGCATGGCCCAACTTCTCGGGTAGCGCCGAAGTCACTTGCCGCGTGGATACGGATGGCCGTGTGCGCATGGAAACAGGCATTGTGGATATCTCGGGTACAAAAAGTTCGCTGGTGCTGATTGCGGCGGAAGCGTTAGGCGTTGACCCAAGCAAGATCGAGCTAGCACAGGGTGACACAACCGGCGCATTTGGTCCGGGCAGCGGCGGCAGCGTGGTCACCTACACAATGGCTGGTGCTATGCACAACGCGGCGGAGGATGCACGCAATCAACTAATTGCCGTTGCGTCGGATCAGTTCGAAGCTGCGCCAGAGGATATTGAGATTGTCGATGGGAAGGCGCAGGTAAAGGGTAGCCCGGACACGGCCACCGCCATCGGTGAGCTATCGGCCAAAGCGCGCGGATCGGCTATGCCGATTATTGGGGCTGGCACCTCTCGCCCCGAAGCTGCGGGTCCTGGCTTTGTGGCGCACATTATCAAGGTCAGCGTGGATCCACAATCGGGCGAGGTAACGCCAGAGAAGTATGTTGCGATTCAGGACATCGGGCTGGCGATCAACCCAATGCTGGTCGAGGGACAGATGCAGGGTGGCGCGATTCAGGCGCTAGGCATGGGTCTATACGAGGGCATGGTCTTTAGCGACAATGGTCAGCTTTTGACGGGTACCTTTATGGATTATTGTATGCCGCGCATCGACAATTCGCCCGAGGTAGAAGCGGTGATTGTGGAGAATGCAAATCCGCTGGGGCTACATGGCGCACGCGGTATGGCCGAGCCACCCCTCTGCGCCGGAATGCCCGCACTGGCATCCGCAATCCGCGACGCAACGGGCGTGACGATCACAGAGACACCGGTTCGGGGCGAGACAGTCTGGTCCGCAATGCAGAAAAACGGGCAGAGCTAG
>Ga0114957_1003235_pt1 | contig 14836 bp, 14 predicted proteins | sample BantaG_FD_87175 | JGI IMG/M metagenome (GOLD analysis project Ga0114957, IMG submission 87175) | Marine algal microbial communities from Bantry Bay, Ireland - BantryBay_4 metaG | ecosystem: Host-associated > Algae > Red algae > Unclassified | place: Bantry Bay, Ireland | collected 2014-11-21 | reverse complement strand
TTTGTTTCAAAAGAAAATGATTAAAAGTGGATTAATCGGTATCCATAATGTGCTATGCCATTTAGAAATGATAAAAGATGAACAAGAAGTAGATGATAGTCAAACCGTTGAATGTTCTAGTTCAAAATGGTTGTATACAGATATGGGCGGCTTACTAAATGTACATGTGAACCTTAGGGATGTAGTACAGAAAGGGGAACACATCGCCTCACTGCGTGATGTATTTGGCAATGAAATAAAAAAATACCTGGCACCCGAAAAGGGCATTGTGATTGGTAAAAGTGTAAATCCTGTTAGTCCTACTGGCTCAAGAATTTTAAACTTAGGCGTAATCGCATAAATAAATTTAAATAGATTGACTTGTCCATTTAAATGATTCATTCTATAATTTTTTTGAAAGGGTCAGGTATTCCAACATATCGTGGAAACCGCTTCGTCATTATTATATACGAACGGATATTATGCAACAGGTATCAACGAGATTATTGCAAAATCTCAGATGGCAAAAGCCACTTTGTATAATCATTTTAAATCGAAAGAAGATTTATGCCTGGCCTATTTACAGTATAAAAATGCTACTTTTTTAAAGGATATCCGCTCCTTCTGTAGCGCGAAGAAAAGTGGAGCACATCAGGTAACGGCAATTTTTGATTTCCTCTTGGCTTTCTTTAAAGACAAGGATTTTAATGGTTGCTGGTGTATTAAAACGGTGGCAGAAATACCTCGAGAAAATAAAAAGAGCAGAGCAGAGATTCAAAACAAAAAAATGAATTCATAGATTATATACAATCCTTAGTAGAAAATAATTTGAGCTTAAGCAATAAGGAAAACCAAACCTTGGCGAAACAACTTTATCTAATTTATGAGGGAGCCGTAGCAGAAAGTCATTTGCATAAAGATGCTTGGCCTATCAAGGAAAGTAAAAAATTAGTTGTAAAAAAAATCGAGTAAAAAAAATATAATAATAAGACAGACTTGCCTGTTCACTAACTGTTTAAATATAAAAACAAATAAAACATGGAACAATTCAAAAACAAAGTAGCTATCGTAATCGGTGGCACAAGCGGTATCGGAAGAGCCACATCAGAATAATTAGCCAAGCAAGAAGCAACAGTGCACATCGTAGGACGTAGCCCGGAAAAAGTAGCTGATCAAGAAAATGTACACAAACACGCAGTAGACATTTCTAATGAAACACAAGTAGAACAACTCATAGAAACAATTGGCGGTATGAGTCAGGTCGATTATCTCGTAAATGCATCAGGTATTTTCGGACCCAAACCATTCCTTGAACATACGAAGGAAGATTACAACTCTTACCTTGATTTAAATAGAGGTTTCTTTTTTCTTACACAAGCCACGGCAAAAAAGATAAAAGAAAATAATGGAGGATCTATCGTTAATGTAGGATCCATGTGGGCCAAGCAAGCGGTGAAAGCCACACCTTCTTCTGCCTATTCTATGCAAAAAGCAGGATTACATTCGCTTACACAGCACTTGGCAATGGAACTAGCGGATGATAATATTCGTGTGAACGCAGTATCACCAGCAGTAGTAAACACACCTGTTTATCACGGCGTATTTGGTGGAGAGGAAGAAGCAAATAAAGCCTTGGTAGGATTTAATGCTTTTCATCCGATTGGTCGTAATGGTAAGCCTGAAGATATCGCGAATAGTATCCTATTTTTACTTTCGGATAAAACGTCTTGGGTTACTGGAGCTATTTGGGATACCGATGGAGGTGTGTGCGCAGGAAGGAATTAAAAGAAAAGCATGAATCAAATAACTAAGCTAGCAAAAATTAGAGAAACGATATTGAAAACGTTAGAAGACGTTTCTCTTACTGATGCGAACAAGATAGCTGCTGGTTTTAATAATAATATTGCCTGGAACTTGGGCAATATTATTGTTAGCCAACAAAATGTATTGTACAAATGTGCGGGGTGCTCCCTTGATATTGATGAGAAATACTTCCCGCTGTATAAAGCTGGTACTAAACCTAAACAGGATATTACAGATGAAGAGTTTATTTCTTTAAAAAATATTTTTAAGGCACAAACCCAAAAAATGCTAGCTGATTATGAGAAAAATATCTTTGCGAATTACAAAGCATGGCATCATGCCATGACGGGCATTGATATTGACTCCGCGGATAGTGCCATCGCTTTTTTACTATTTCATGAGTCTTTGCATTTGGGTTATATCATGGCATTGAAAAGAGCGATTGCCTAAATACTTATCTTACTATTGAAATTTTTAGTTTAAAAAGTCCAAGCATATCCTCATCTCCCGTTGTCTCCCAACCCTGCAAGGATGTAAGGGGCTCACCTAGCATTCCTAAATAATGTTCTTGTTTACTCTGATTATTAGGATCCGCCATATAAATTTCACCTGTCATCATATCTATCAATAAAGCAATATCTCTCATCCCGGCTTGCGGGTTAATATCACACCAATCATCACCAACAACATCCCACTCATACATAGAAATATATATTTTTACTTTATCAGCATTCTTACTAATTAATGGACTTTGAATATTCCACCCAAAGCTATTAGAACTTGGTTTTATCGCTCGTTGTGTTGTGGATGTACGTCTAATTCTAGTTTTACCGGTTTCCATTATAGGTTTTGATCTAGGGCTCCAATTCCACCCTTTCCCAAATCTAAATTTCATAAAAATATCTTCATCATCATTTAGGCCACCATCTAATTCTCCGCCAACTACGCCTAGCTTCAAAACATCTACCTCTAATTGAAAGCTATTGACTGCTCGCCGAGTAGGCTGCCGTCCATCAGATTCAAAAGGATAGACCGTATTAATTCCATCAATATCTAGTGGCGATAATCCAGTTCTAAGATTATCTGGAATCGTCTTACCCCCTTTTGTTAGAATAGCATTTTTATTTGGTTTTGCGAAAGTTGTGCTGCTATAATGCATAATAGATTTTAAATCATATTGATCTGTTGCAATAAAATCATCAGTATCTACTATATCAAAATTGCATTTTAGGTCCTCAAGTATATTATCCGAATAAATAACAACATGATTATTTCTGTCCTGTCTGCATTGCTCATGAAAGAATCCCATGGAATGCAAAATTTCATGTATAACAAGATTCTTTCCAGCTCCTGGTCCAAGTCTTATTTTATTGTATCCTAATTGTCTTCCAACTGGGCTGAATCCTGTACTGGGAATTGACGGATCGTGCGTGAACCATAGAAACGATTTATTCCATTGCTCTGGCCTAGAGGCTTGTCTTCTATATCCTGCTGACCCAAATGTATAAAGAGCCGTTGTTCCAACATTCGATTTTAACTCTACAAAAGTCAAGTTCGTTAAGCGATCTAATTCTCTTATACCATCTAATACGCTTCGGCGATCTGCCGCAGGAAACCCAGAAGCTATGCGATAATATACTTTACCACCATTCCATAAGTATCCATTGTTAGGATCAAATTGTCCATTATCTGCTGTACTAAATCTTCCTGCCAAATTATATCGCTGACTTGAAACACCATTTACATTAGGTGGTCTATATCGTTCGTTTAAATTAATACGACGTGGGTGTGGTTTTGGTTTTGGTAAATTTCTAAGTTGATTTACTTTACCTACTACTATATCTCCTTGAATTATTGCCTCGCCATTCTTTTCAATATATCGGACTCTTTGCGCTTTCTTTGTTTTAGGCAATTTTATATTGGCTGTTTTAATTCTACTTGAAACTGTTGTACGCTTTCTTGGTGTTACCATATTAGTAGACTCAGTGATTCGATTGCTTCGATTTGTCCTGGAAGTTCTTGTAGTTGTTCCTTTACCGTTAGAAGTAGTTCTTGTAGTTTTAGCTGGACGGCTTGATGTATTAGAATTTGATGATAGACTCGAACATATCAAATTAATCTTTTGTGATTTTGAGTTATTCCCTTCATTACTTTCTTTCACTTTATTTGCATAATCCAACACGACAACCGCATACATAAATTTGCTGCCACATCGACTTCCTAAATTGCTAGGCATATAAAACTTTAAGGTATAGGTTTTTGACTGACCTGGTGAAAGTGGTAAACATCTTTTTAACCCTCTTCGAAACAAATAACCTGATTTATAACGGCTGCCATCTCCCGCTTTATAGGTGTTCAATTTGAAAAACGAACCGTTCATGTGAATGCTGGCTGTAAATGGAGAATTCACTCTTCCAATATTTTTTACTTTAATCGTTGCAGTAATAGCTTGTCCTGCTCTAACTTTTGAAATTTGATTTAATCGAAAAGAGGTGATAGTAAGATCCGGCTTTTGAGCAAAAGCGGATATGGTAACAATCTGAAGGGCAAAAAACAATATAATTTTTTTCATGGTTAAATAGTTTAATTATTTATTCTAATTTTTAATTCTGCCAATTCAAAACCAGGTGTGTTCGGCCTTTTGTCTCCTTTGAATGTGAACAAATCTCCCAATCGACCAACTTTTCTTTTTCCTCTTCCATGCTGATTTGATGCTATATAAACAAACCCTTTATAATCAATCATTAGAAATAGTTTATGCGTTTCTCTATCCGGACTAATATCAACTTTATCATCTGTTCCACCACAAGGTATATCATCGTCATCTATAACTTCAATTACTATAACCGCCGGTTTATTTTTCTCTATACTAGGTTTACACCAAGGGTGCAGAATGTTCAATTCTCTTCCAAAACCAATAGATTCCTTGTTTTGAGTGTTTCGTGTCCCTTCTTTATAGCCTGCTGTAGTAAATCGATCATCAATCCTTGTTCTTACTTTTATCATATAATCCAATTTATCGTTACAGTCATCATGACTGAATTGAGTAAGCTTAGCTGAATGTATCTTAATCCTAGGATACATTTTGGCCCGGTGTAATACTGTTCCACGACCAACTTTAGTAATTGTATGAGCATTATGATTAAAGTGCCATTCTCCTTTTCCACCACCACGAGTACTTCCTAAGGGTACATCAACGAAAATCCCTTTAAGATCATAACCCGATTTGCTTCGTGATTGTTTTTGAGAAGCCACAAAAATATTACACCATGTTCCTGATCTACTTCTAGCATTTTTTCGCATACCGACCCAAACAATGGAATCATTTCCCATTGGAAAAGCTGTATGGATAGAATTGTTGGACTCCCAAACACCAGTAATCTGATTAGACCTCTCCGGCATATCCTCTATGCTCTTATTTGAAATGGCTCTAAAAGGTGGATTCGAAATAACCTCAAAATTACCCCTGCCGGTTACAGCCATCATATTACCGTTTTGCGCTATTTTGAAAGACTTCCTTGAGGGGTTTTTCTGACCTGGCTTACTAATCTTAAATTCAATAGTATTATATCTTCTTTTTAAACTTACGTAAATGGCTTCGATGGAACCATCATTATTTTGTTCTACACCATACACTCTTCCCTTAAATTCTCTGAAATAAAGATTTCTGTGAGGTCTGTCCGATCTGTACTTGTTTTTGTAGAATGATCGAACCTTTGGTTTGACATTATTTGCCGTTTGGTTCCTATCCTTGACGACATCTTTTGTCATTTTAAATGTGCGTACTTTCTTTCGAGTTTGTGCCGTAGCGTTATGGGATGTACCCATCAAAAAAATTGCGATTAGAACGAGTTTAATTACTTTATTCATCGGTTTTAATTTTTAAAAATTATTTAATTCGTACTCTTAATTGAATTTCTCCTACTTCTACTCCCGAAGTTCCCGGACGAGTCTCACCTTTTAATCTAAAAACGCTTCCAACTCTTGAAGTAGATCTACAATGGTAGAATTGAGTTCCAGGTCTGTGGAGTTTGATTCGACCGAAATAATCCACATAGAAATAAGCCCCATTACCTCTTCGTGGTGAAATATCCACGGGATCATTATCTTGGCCACAAGCAAGATCATCATCATCGTTTAAAAACAACTTAAAATACCCTCCCGTTACGAAATCATTTTGCACCATATTCGGTTTTTCAGTTCGCAGTACTTTAAGAACCCGAGCTGTTCCTCCGGAAAATCGATTACCCAAAACCTTATTAAAACCAGGAGACTCATTCAGAGTAAAATTCTTTTTTGAACTTGTCCCTTTGGGTTCACCTTGTGAACTAAAAAGGGTATGACCAAAATAATCTAACCTATCATTACAAGCATCGTGACTTAATTGCTTCACACTGATTAGATCTAGCATAAAGGTTCTACCTCGAATAGCCATACGATTCCATTTTGTGCCACCCGCTCGCAAACTATTTTTAAAAGGAGAAGTCCCCCGATCCAATACGAGGTTCACGGGTTTTACGGGTCGTCTATCGGGTTCATTTCTGTAGGCACGGTACATTTTACTACTTCCTTTGCCAATCGGGATTTTATAGCCTTTGATAGTCGTGGACTGAGAACCTCTGTCGTAACCCGCAACAATCAGTTGACTAAGGTATGATGTAAGATTAGGAGCTTCCCCCATAACATGGGTACTAAACCCTATTAATGAGTCTCTTCCAATTTTTTGAAAAAATATATAGGGCTCTCCTGCATTACCTCCTGATCGCATCCAATATCCAGTTGGGTCTAACTCATCTTTTGGGGTATAGCTAGTTAGTACCTTTGTTTTTACATAGTTTAAACGGATCATGCTTTTAGCTCGCACAGTACCTCCTGTTCTCTTGTCTATTATTAATTCATGACTGCTTTGTGTTTTATTAAATTTAAAACGCAAAGGCATCACACCTGGTCTCCCAATCGTATTTAAAGTTAAGCAGGTGATTTTTCCAGAAAATCTTTGTGTTCCAGAATTAAATGTTCCATAAAACATCCCAACATATTCACCTGATTTTTTTTCGACATAACCATAAACTTTATTTGATTTATGCATCAGATAATACCAATGGTTGCCTTGTGCATAATAACCAGTGAGTTTTCCTTTTTTCTCAGCAAAAGAAGCATTTTGTTGATCAATTGTTTTTCTAGTAGGTGCAATAATCTTTTTAGTAGAATTGATCTTACTCTTTTGGTTGATTTTTTTGTACTTGTTGGTTTGTGCCGTAGCTGTAAATGAAAAAAATATTAAAATAGCGATACTTAGTTTGAATTTCATAGCACATAATTACAAGTTACTTTCATAAAAAAAATTGCACATTTCACGAATGGTAGCATTTTTTTAATAATTGGTCGGTATAAGTTATTCTTTTGTTTCTGGGATTTTTTAAAGACTACATATAACCATACACTCAATAGGACGTGCCAAATAGACAATACAATAAGCTGTGCGCCGTATATTGATAACTTAGGTTTATTATTGAATACCGATTAGAATGAAAAAATGGCTTCTTATCATATTTTGTATTTTATCGTTGGGTTCTTCAGCCCAAGTAATCTCCGATGATGCTGTATTTGCAGGTGATACTGACACTTTTGAAAGTAAATTGTATTTTGGAGAAGCTGATATAATACCCTACCTCGGATGGCCCGCCGAACAAGACTCAAAGGGCTATTTCTGGTTTCTGGCAAGGAAAGACGGCGCCTACAGAGTATCCACATCTTCGGTTGACCTATTTTCATATAAATTACAACAGCTGCCCTTCAAATCATTTCTATCAATGCACAATGATCAATACGGAGACACTTGGTTTGGAAGTGAAAAAGGAGTTGTTAAATATGAGGCGTTGGATAATACATTTACTTTATTAGCCCAGGACTTCATGCCTGAAAATAATGAAGTATATAAAGGGGTGAAAGCGATACTTCGGTTAGATTCTACTTTACTTTTTTTAGGGACAAATCGTGGCTATTTCTTTTACAACATACAAAAAAATGAAATCCTAAGAGATTATAGAAGTGATTCATTGGCAAACAATAGTAATGCAAATTTGAATCGCTGTAATGGAGTCATCTTCGCTCGTAATTCAAAAGATATCATTTGGATTACTACCAAACGAGGACTGATAAAATTAAACTGGAAAACAAATGTTAGAGAAGTAATTTCTTGGCCAAATAATATAGGCTCTACAAACGATGGCACTTTTTATAGGTACCCCTTTACTTATAAAAATAAAGTATTCGTTCAAAGAAACGTTAAGGATTTCTATTGCTATGACTTTGAAATAAAAAAATGGTCAAAAGCATTTGATCAATTTAAGGCTTATACTTCAAACGGAAGTAAAATTAAAACAGTGAACACCTATGGTATTTCACGAGTTAATGAACGATATATGTTGTTAAACAGCCCACGCCGAGGGCCGATTGTATTCGACATGCAAGAGAATAAATTACATCAGATTTATGTAAAAAATCCTGTATTTGAAATAATTGAGAATAACGAATTAGAACTAAATCTAACAGATAAACATTTAAACTATTGCGGATTTAGCTTTATTGATAAGAATGGATATTTATGGTCAACACATAGGAGTAAGTACCTTGTTAAGTCTACTAAACCAGTTTTTAAAACGAACAAACCCTGTGAAATAAAAGGATTTGATGTCCAATCCCTAATCGTTAACGGCGAAAGTATAGATTGGAAAAAAATTAGTTTGGACTCCAATCTATTTAAGTTACGAGATTATGAACGTTCTATAAAATTAAATGCCGCATTTATCAATCCTTCAAAAGATGAAAACCTAAACTACCGATTTAAACATAATAATCATGAATGGTTCATGGTTGACACAAATTATGAAATACAAATCAACCGATTAGATGGGGGAAAAAACATAATCACAATAGAAGCTCGAGAAAATGAAAACGTCATTTCTACCAAAGAGATAGTATTTGAAGTACAAAAACTATGGCATGAAAAATGGGGAATTCGAATCGGAATTTTATTGTTAGTACTAGGATTACCCATTTTAGTCTATTGGATAAGAATGAACCAATTGAAAAAGCAAAAAAAAATGGAAAATGCTTTTAATAAACGCGTTGCCGAGCTTGAAATGGCATCCCTAAAAACTCAAATGAATCCTCATTTTTTGTTCAATAGTTTAAATTCTATCAAGCACTACTCTTTAACTAAAACCAAGGAAGAAACGGCAGAATACATCACAGTTTTCTCTCGGCTAATCCGACAAATACTGCAAAACAGTAATGACAAAGTAGTGTCCTTAGCTAATGAGCTACATGCTGTTAAACTATATGTGGAAGTAGAATCTAGAAGGTTTCAAGAAAAATTTGATTATGACATTAATTTGGATGCCAATATTAATCCCGACGTAATTTTTGTACCCCCCTTACTTATCCAACCCTATGTTGAGAATGCCATTTGGCATGGGCTGATGCACAAAGACAAACGTGGAAAATTACTCATACGATTTGAGGAAGACGGCGACCATGTGCTATGTATCATACAAGACGATGGCGTTGGTCGCAAAGTGGCTGAAGAAATAAATAAACGTAAACAGCAATACAGCAAGAAATCATTAGGAACAAAAATTACGGCCAATAGGCTTTCACTATTTAAAGAACTATACGATAAAGAAGCCAAAGTCATTATCAAGGATCTATTAGACGCACAGGGCGAAAGCCTTGGCACGCTAGTAACCATAAAACTTCCAAAACTTAATAATCTTACCAAAGAAAATGAGTGATAAAATAAAAGCAATTATAATTGACGATGAACAACACTGCATTGAATCCTTAGAGATTGAACTGCAAAATCATTGTCCAAACGTAGAGGTTATTTCCAAAGCAACTAGCGCAATAGAAGGTGCCGAATTAATTAAAAACCTAAACCCTGACTTAGTATTTCTAGATGTAGAAATGCCTTGGATAAATGGCTTTGAACTGCTCGAGAAGTTAGAAAAAATTAACTTTGACGTAATTTTTGTTACGGGTTATGATCAATATGCGATAAAAGCCTTTAAATTTAGCGCAATCGATTATTTATTAAAACCTGTTTCTTCCGATGAGTTAATAACGGCCGTTTGCAAGGTCAGAACAAGCGTCAATTCTTTTAATGATGAACATTTGAGTTTACTTTTGGCTAATATAAAAGGACCTCAAAATAATTTCTCAAAAATTGCATTGCCTACAGCCGAAAGTATAGAATATGTTGCAGTGAATGATATCATCCGCTGTGAATCCAATGGAAACTATTGTTCGGTTTATTTAACGAATGGGAAAAAAATTTTCTTAGCTAAAACCTTGAAAAATATGGAGTCTTTGCTAGTAGACCAGAAATTTATTCGCGTCCATAACTCTCATTTAATTTCCGAACAGCATATCAGTCGATATGTAAAAACTGATGGTGGAGAAATAGAAATGATTGATGGTAGCAAAATACCTATTTCGCGCTCCAAGAAAAATGAGTTCTTAAACAGGAATAAATAAATACCTTATTTATTCAAAAAATAACCGTGCACGCGAAACATAATGAATTCATCAAAGAAGTCTTGCTAATTTAGAAGTTTTATAACATTGTTATAAAAAAAATGTACAGTCACATTTTTAAATAATACAGTCTTGAGCATTACAACCAATCGTTAGTACCAAGCAATTCAAGAATATAAAGCATTCAACAAAACCTTAACAGCAGCGGCAATAAAAAGTCCTACTTTTAGGAAATGAAAATCGTAGTTCTACTCTTTCTCATTACATCTACAGCTTGTACCGCTTTACAGTCTAACTCGCCGTCTGGTCTGAATTCTAAAGCTGTATCGATTCATGACATCTATGTTCTGGTTCAATGCGATGGTAAAAACGTAAAAAACATTCTTGAAAAGCCAGCGAGCTTAGAAATTAATCTGACAGAAATGGCTATGATGGGTAATGATGGGTGCAATGATTTTTCAGGTAAAATTGTAGGTTATAGTGCTGATAAAAATACCCTAACTTTTAATGACATTACTGCTACCGAAATGTATTGTAATGAAACGAGTAATAAAATTGGTAACGCTTTGTACAAAGTGAAAAAGTATAAAAGAGAAGGTATGGAGTTACAATTACTATCTGAGAAAGGAGAAGTATTACTCTCTTATAAAAAAGTTGATTAAAGGCGAAAACACCTTTATATAACCTTGAATTTTATCTGTTTTCTTGTAAAGTGTCGCCGCAATAATTGTCACTAGAAGCGATGCATCTTTTTTTGAAATAAAATAACTTGACAGGAACTTGTCGTAGTACTTTATCAGCTCCTACCATTCATCCCAATTCTAAAACCACTCGTACTTCAAGCATTTGTAATTCCCAATGGACCCATTATCTTTACTCAAAACGAATGAACATGATTATAACAACCACCGAAACCATCCCAAACAAAACAGTAGCAGAAATTTTAGGCGTTGCCAGAGGCAGTACCGTTCGAGCAAGAAATATTGGTAGAGATATTTTTGCTGGTTTAAAAAACATCGTGGGTGGCGAAATTAGCGAGTACACAAAACTACAAGCGCAGAGTCGTGAACAAGCTATGGAACGAATGGTGGAAGACGCTAAGGCTCATGGAGCCGATGCAGTAATTAATGTGCGGCTAACCACCTCCATGGTTATGCAAGGCTGCTCAGAAATATTGGCTTATGGTACGGCGGTGAAATTAGCCTAAGATGAAGGCCTTAGAAATAATAGTTATGATAGAAGGAATAATTTTAGTGGCAGTAATAGTCGCACTTATTTATCTCATTGTAAAGCGCATTGAAGATAAAAGTCAAGAGACCTTTGAAAAACGAGATAACTAACTGCTATTGATAGAGAGCAAGTAAGGCTTCGGCATCTCTCTTTAATTCTTTAGCAAGCCGATCGGGTTGCAACACTTTTACTTGGGAACCATATCCTTTAATCCGTTCTGACAATTCATAGTTCAACACAACTGTAACGGCAATGGTAAACTCATCTTTATTTTGAGTAATTACTTCTTGCGAATGATGCAAGGGTTGGGATATCAAATAATTACTTTGATGAGGCTCAAACTGTAACACCACTTTTTGCGGTTTCTCATCCGTTTTTGAAATACCAATCGTCGCATCAAAATACGCTCGATTGTTCACACTTTCTTCGTTAAATGTTTTATTCATTTTAATAACGTCTATCATTCTATCAAAAGAAAATGTAAGTGTTTTCGGCGCCTTTGTCGGATGAATATCTTTGGCGATTAAATACAATCTTGCCTTATACTCTCTAATAAAAAAAGGGTGAATCGTGTGCTTTCTTTCATCCTTTCCAAACGGCTTATATTTTAAAACTACCTCACGCCGTTGCCGAATAGCTTCTACCAAAAGGGGCATAAATTCTATGCCTTTGTAACTGTTCGGTCGATCTAAAATAAAGACTTCCTGCTGCTCTTGCTCCTTATTTATATTTTGTTTTACACTGCTAGCTATCTTAGTAATCGCATCCTCAAAAACTTTAATAGCCGGAATGTCTTTAAACTGCTCTAAAATGGTAATAGCAAATTCTAGACCTTTTAAATCATCAGCCGAAACTGGCATTTTACCAATTGAATAACCCTCCTCAGTATATATATACCCACGAGCATAGCGATCAAACTCAATCGGGGCATCAAAGCCCAAATTGCTGTCGTATCGCATGGCATAAATATCTTTTTGAATGCTAGATACAGAAATACTCATATCCAATTTCTCTGATACGTATTCAACCAAATCGTCAAGACTCGGCGCTTGTAGAGACTTATTGGTTAATCGTTGGTCAATTAACCGATAACGAGTGTAGGCGTTCTTATTCTTCATTCTATTTAACAGGGTTTTAAGTCAGAGCATTGTCAAAATCAGCTTTCACCATTAACACTAAGACTGTTTATTACGTCTATATAAGTGTAATACAATCTAGGCCCATGATAAAAAACAAATATAAAGAAAATAATTCAGTACGTAAACACTTTACGCATTAAGTTGAAATCTTTGTATTTATAAAGAGCACGTAAAAACGTGATTAATAAAATAGAAACGATATGACGAACACATTTATACCACAGAAAGAAGAAATTGAAGCCTTGCACATCACACAAATAATTTTTGATGATAGTGACTTAGTAAGTTTAAAAGCCGAAAGTCGAATCGCAGGACACATTCGTAGTCTAGACCTTCTCTTATCATTTCAACAGTTTAATGACATGCTTCGTTTTACTGGGCGGGCTGGCGAAGAAATTCAATTAGAAATCAGTGACAAACTTAACACAAATGATAAAAATTTATACGTCATTGATTTAGCCAAAAAATCTGTAGTTTTTACAACTGTGAAGTTAAGCATCAGCTTATTAACTGAAGAGGATAACCATACCTACGTTGTCGATGATTTACAACCTTTATCTTTTTTGCAGCAGGCTAAAAATTTAAAAAATAATATCCGCGATTTTGACATGGGTAAATTAGAAAACAATCGACTGCTGAAAAATGAATTACTCCGCATTGCCAAAATGTACCGTTATTATAAAGGATTGCTTACACTCAATATCAATGATACAGAGGCAAGAAAGCACGCAGGATTAGAGAACGACAAGCTGTTTCAACTTGCATTTATGGCTAGTAGTTAAAGACATTCATAGAAGTTCGTTTTATGAATTTTTGAGTAAAGAGCGACATGCTTAGCGTGTCGCTCTTTTGTGTCTCATTTGCACTATTTATGGAAAAGTAGATTTCTGAGCATCTTACTTACATGAATAGTTTAGCCCTAGGCATAAAAACCAGTTTTCGCATTGATGCAAGAGACTATCAAATCTTATTTCTCTCTTGCTTTCTAACAGTAGGTATTTTATTTATTGGTTGGGATTCAGACCTCATCAAATACTATATTCTCATCAGCTCCTGTTTGGTATTCCAATATGTCGGTGTTCTTATTTATGATGTAAACATCAGCTCTCTGAAAAGCGCTCTCATCACTTCTCTAGGGCTAAGTATATTGGTACAGGCCAACCATTGGTATCTTTATATACTAATAGCTTTTATTGCGATTGGTGGCAAATTCCTATTTCGTTTTCGAAAAAAGCACTTCATCAATCCGGCTAATTTTGGTATCATAGCAGCCATTCTACTAACGGATCAAGTTTGGATTTCGCCGGGGCAGTGGGGCAATGTTGCGATCCTATTTTTCATAATCGGTTGCTTGGGTTTTATCATTACATATAAAGTCAATCGCATTGACTTATCAGCAATTTTCTTACTGTCTTTTTTCTCTTTAGAATTTTTCTATCAGGTGATATACCTCCAATGGCCATTAGATCATTTGCTACAAGGATTCACCAATGGTGGATTTTTACTCTTTACTTTCTTTATGATTACCGATCCTATTTCTACGCCGGCTCACAATAAAGCGCGTAAATTTTGGGCCTTAGGCATCGCGATTACTGCCTTTGTACTTAAAGAATTTTATTACGTTCCCTCTGCTCCTTTTTGGGCCCTATTCTATTTTGCTTTCACCACTCCATTCCTAACATATTTCTTCCCCACTCAGAATTTTTTATGGAAAACCACAACTCAAACCATCTCATTATCAACTAAAAATTAATTCTCACCATTAGACAAATAAATCAATAAGCATATAAATTTTAAAATTATGATCACAGTAAAAAAAACAATTTCACTCTTGCTCCTCACACTATTTTTTGCAGCCGATAGTTTTGCCTTTTGCGGCTTCTACGTAGCTAAGGCGGATAGCAAAATTTTCAACAAAGCCTCTCAAGTAATCATAGCTCGTGACGGAAACAAAACCGTAATCACTATGAGCAATGATTTTCAAGGTAAGGTAAAAAACTTTGCCATGGTGGTGCCCGTTCCCCAAGTGTTGCAAGAACAAAACATTAGAGTCGTAGACCGAAATATTTTTGATAAGCTTGATGCCTACTCATCACCCCGCCTAGTAGAATACCATGACCCAGCTCCTTGCAATGTATATGATAGAA
>Ga0114957_1003234_pt1 | contig 14837 bp, 10 predicted proteins | sample BantaG_FD_87175 | JGI IMG/M metagenome (GOLD analysis project Ga0114957, IMG submission 87175) | Marine algal microbial communities from Bantry Bay, Ireland - BantryBay_4 metaG | ecosystem: Host-associated > Algae > Red algae > Unclassified | place: Bantry Bay, Ireland | collected 2014-11-21 | reverse complement strand
GATAATATGCTCAACCTATTAGAACCAAACGGTAGATTGGTTATTATGGATTGGTATATTTCAAAGCCTACATTGAGAGGCGCATTTATAAAATGGATAGGGAAAGGCGAAGTCAATCGTCCTGTCTATCAATACTTAAAATCCAAGGTAGCGAACTTTGAGGTGAATACTTCTTTTAAGAGAGGAGACGTATTTGTAGCAACTGGAATTAAAAAAATAACTTGAATGAAAAAAGATACACACATACATACTTATGATGAAAATGGCAATCTGACCTGTTGTTCATTAGAAGAAAAAATAGATGCGAAAATACCTCCACCTGTTGCCAAAGAGGAACAACATGAAGGAGACGGTCACGACCATTCACATGACCATAGCCACGATGGAGCATTGGGCTGGAAAGCCTATCTACCTGCTCTTATCAGTTTAGTGTTGTTGTTGTCGGGTTTAGCCATTGAACATTTATTGGAAGCCTCCTTTTTTCAAGGTTGGGTAAAAATTTCTTGGTATTCGATAGCCTATATTCCAGTAGGTTTGCCTGTCATTAAAGAGGCATGGGAAGCCTTACGCAAAGGCGAAGTATTCACCGAATTTTTCTTAATGAGTATTGCCACCATTGGTGCATTTGCCATTGGTGAATATCCCGAAGGTGTAGCGGTCATGCTTTTTTATGCCATTGGTGAATTGTTCCAAACGGCTGCGGTCAAACGAGCAAAAAATAATATCAAAGCCTTACTCGATGTACGTCCTAAAACAGCAAGTGTTTTTAAAAATAATTCCTACGAAACGGTCAATCCTGAAACCGTTACAATCGGTGAAAAGATACAAGTTAAAGTTGGCGAAAAAATCCCGTTGGATGGTATTTTACTTTCCGAAAAAGCAGCTCTGAATACCGCAGCATTGACAGGCGAAAGTAAGCCCCAAAATGTAATGAAGAATGAAAAAGTAATGGCTGGTTCTATCAATCTTGATGGAGTGATAGAATTGGAAGTTGAAAAATTATTCAATGATAGTTCCATTGCCCGTATTTTGGAATTGGTACAAAATGCTACTTCCCGTAAATCAAAAACTGAATTATTAATCAGACGTTTAGCAAAAATCTATACGCCGATTGTTACCTACTTGGCGATTGCTATTTGTATCGTACCCTACTTTTTTGTGTCGGATTATGTGTTTACTGATTGGCTGTATAGGGCTTTAATATTCTTGGTAATTTCATGTCCATGTGCTTTGGTGATTTCTATTCCGTTGGGTTATTTTGGAGGATTAGGAGCAGCTTCCCGAAAAGGTTTACTATTCAAAGGAGCAACCTTTCTCGACCAATTGACCAAGGTAAATACATTGGTCATGGACAAAACAGGTACAGTCACCAAAGGTGTTTTTAAAATCAAAGACATTGAACTTACAGGTGGTTTTACTGAGGCGGAATTTATGAAATTGCTAATGGCTGTTGAAACTAAATCTACCCACCCGATTGCCAAAGCTATCATGGAATACTCAACTGATAACAACCTTCCTGAAGCAACAGACATTCAGGAAATTGCTGGGAAAGGATTGAAAGGTAGAGTAGATGGGAAAGCTATTTTGGTTGGTAATAAGAAGCTGATGGAACAATTTAGCGTTACTGTTCCCTCCGAAACGGACGACATTGTAGAAAGCATTGTAATGGTAGGAATTGACGGTCAGTTTGCTGGCTACGTCACCATTGCCGATGAATTAAAAGAAGATGCTATAACCACTATTCAACAATTACGAGCTTCGGGTATCGAGCAGTTGATAATGTTATCAGGAGATAAAAATTCTATCACTCAAAAAGTAGCGAAGGAATTAGGTATCACCAATGCAAAGGGTGGTTTGCTCCCCGAAGATAAACTGAATGAAGTTGAAACTATCAAAGAAGATGCTACCAAAGTAGTTGCTTTTGTCGGTGACGGTATTAATGATGCACCCGTACTGGCAGCAAGTGACATCGGTATTGCGATGGGTGCAATGGGAAGTGATGTAGCCATCGAAACCGCAGACATCATTATCCAAACTGACCAGCCTTCTAAAATTGTTACAGGCATCAAAATCGGAAAAGCTACTCAACGGATTATCTGGCAAAATATCGCTTTGGCTTTTGGGGTGAAAATCATTGTTTTGATTTTGGGTGCTGGTGGCTTGGCTACAATGTGGGAAGCGGTTTTTGCAGATGTAGGTGTGGCGTTGTTGGCTATTTTGAATGCAGTTAGGTTGCAAAGGATGGAGTGGGCATAGTAATTACCTGTTGCTCATTAGAAGAAAAAATAGATGCGAAAATACCTCCACCTGTTGCCAAAGAGGAACAACACCACGAGGGCGATGGTCATGACTATTCGCATGACCTAAAAACCTACTTCATTTTCGGATTTTTAAAATCCTTATCTATGATTGCTTTGACGACTCCACATTTCATCATCTTATCTCCAAAATATGGATTCTGAATAGCCTCTTCCTTACTCAACCAATCGGCGCCTTCATTCCCAAATGCCATCGGACAATGCTGAACATAAAGGGTATTATCTGCAATTCCATAAACCTTAATCGAATTAATCAACACTTCCGAAATGAATTCAAATTGTTTGCGTTGCTCTTCCACATCTGCCAACTCCGTTATTTTTTTACTATGCAATTGTAAAGCATTGAGTTGTTCCATCCAATAAATATGTGCTTCATTTTTTAGTAATGCCATATCTACTTTTGCTAAAGTAGCCCCCACTTGATTCGCAGCCAAAGTTGCTGCTTTATCATCGGTAGCTACCAAGGCATCTTTTAACAAAATATACGCATCTGATAATTTGACCAGTTGTTCTTTAAATTCAATCGGAGTCGTTGCGGTGTAATCGGGTAATTTTATTGAACCGTCGCTATCTTTTAATTTCACATTTTTGTTCATCATACTTGCTTGATTGTTGAGCTGGGCAGCAGCATCAATTGTAAAACTTCCGTAAGTCACCACCTCTTCTCCACTTTCCAAACCACTCAAAACTTGATACGAATCACCTTGTCTTTCCCCTATTTCAATTTCTCGAAATTTGAAAGAAGGAATTTCCACATCGGGAACTTTTATATAAATCACCGAACGTTTGCCCGTCCACATGACTGCTGATTTGGGAACAGTCAATTGGGTTTTCGACTTTGTAGAAGCATTGATTTTTAATGTTCCGTTGACAAACATTTCTGGTTTTAGTTGTCCACTAGTGTTATTGATTTCAGTTCGGATAGCAGTCGTTCTAGTTTGTGAATTGATGATGGGGTCAATAAAAGTAACTCGACTTTTAAAAGTTTTATTGGGAAATGTTGGTGTGGTAAATTCAATTCGACCGCCTACTTTGACATTCGCTAAATCTCCTTCATAAGCATCAAATAACACCCATACTTTATTTAAACTCATCAGGTCAAAAAGTGGTTCGCCTTGTTTTAAATAATCCCCCGTTGAAACCCTACGATTGGTTACAATTCCAGATTCTGCGGCAAATAAAGGGAAGGTTTCTAAAACTCGACCACTCTCTTCGATACTTGTAATTTGATTGTTGGAAATTTTCCAAAACCTTAATTTATTTCTTGCCGCTTCCACCAAATTGGGATTGATGGATTGTAATTTTAAGGCTTCCAATAATTCTCTTTGAGCAGCAATTAAATCAGGTGAATAAATATCAGCTAACTTTTGACCTGTCTTAACTTGCTCACCTGTAAAGGTCACATACAGTTTTTCAATTCGCCCAGGTACATGGGCAACTTGACTAGATGCTAATCTTTCATCTGCTTGAACTTTGCCAGAAAGTTGAATTGTTTTCCCTTCCGCATTACTCGAAGATGTTCCAACAGTAGTGGTTTGGATATTGGCTAATTTTGCAGCTGCCTCTGTCATTTGTAAAACCAAAGGGTCATCTGACTCATTGCTTCCTGCAGGAATCAAATCCATTTCACAGATGGGACATATCCCAAATTCATTTTGACGAACTTGTGGATGCATTGAGCATATCCAAACTTCTTCCTTTGTAGGTGCTGCAGAAGTTGTAGGAACATTGTTATGTTGGTATTCAGAGTGGTCTTGCATCTTATTGTGATTTCCAAACAAAAAATATCCTCCTGCTAATCCAATCCCTAATGCCAATAATCCAACGACTATAATTTTTATATTTTTCATGACTATTTTTTTACTTAATTAAAAATTTATCAATACTACTTTTTGCCAAATGGCTTTGTACGATTGCTTTTATTTTTTTCAAATCATACTCAATTAGTTCTTTTTCCATCCGTAATAATTCATCGAAACTGCTTCCATTTATGCTGTAAGTTGTTTCTAAAATATTGATAGCTGCTCGTGTAATTTCCATTTGCTTTTCATAAAGATTCATTCGCAACTGAGCAGTTTGAAAATCAGCATAAGCCTTTTCAATAACTGCTAAATATTGTTTGAGTACCTTCTCTTTTTTATAATTTAGACTTTCGATTTTCATTTGTTCCTCTCGCTCTTTAGCTTCATATTTCTTTTTAAACAATGGAATTTTCATAGAACCTCTTATTTGAATAATGTCTCGACCATTTTTGACAGGTTCGGCATCACTTCTTTTATTGACCATGATATAATCCAAGCCTACACCAAACGAGGGTTTGCTACTCAATCCATTTAAAGCAATCGCTTGTTTGGAAATGTCTTGTTGTAATTCAAAAATTCGAAGCATCGGATGATTACTTTCGATAGTTGCAGCTAATGAATTTTTATCAAAAGGAAGTATCGCAAAATCCAAATTATCAGTTGTTACAATGGGCGTTTCCAATGGACGATTTAATAATTGATTAATGGAAATAGTCGGTTTAGATTTTGCGGTTTCTAAAATAATTACTTCTTGTTTTAACTCCTCGATTTTGAGTTGAACTCGAAGTACATCAGCAACACTTGCTTTTCCACTTTCAACTTTTGCCAAAGCCAATTGTTCCAAAGATTCTAACAGAGCAAGGTTTCTTTGAATGATAGTTTGACTTTGTTCAATCTCATATAATTGAAAATATGCTTGCTCTATTTGAAATGATAAATCCAATGCTCTTGCGCCAATACGTTCGTAAAGGGCTTTTGCTTTTGCTAATTCTAAATCCTTTTTCCCACTTAATAATCCTTTCCAAGGAAACATTTGAGTAGCACCAACCCGAAGAATTTGAGGTCCTACTCTAGTCTCCACAGGAAGCGGAAACACGCCTACTCCGATTTCAGGGTCAGGTAGTTCGCTCACTTGTGGCGCTTTTTCCAAAGCTGCTAAATATTCTTTTTCTAGAATCTTTAGTTCTAGATTTTCTTCAACTGCATAATAAATTAAAGTATCTAAACTTTGAGCCGAGGCACTACCCACTCCAATCGTTGTAAAGATTAACAATACAATTACATTTTTCGAAACTTTATTCCCCCACATAACTTTATTATCAATTTTCCAACTCCACTCTTTCCAGAGTGCAAATAATATTGGTACTGTAAACATGGTAATCATTTGTAAGGTCATTCCTCCAAAAGAAGGAATAGCCATAGGTAACATAATATCTGAACCTCGACCTGTAGAAGTGAGGACAGGAAGTAAAGCCAAAATCGTCGTAGCCGTCGTCATCATCGCAGGGCGAACTCTACGCAAACCACCTTCCACCACAGCATCTCTAATTCCAGCAATGGAATCAGGTTTATTCTTTTTAAAACTATCTTGAAGGAAGGTGGCAACTAAAACTCCATCGTCAGTAGCGATGCCAAATAAGGCAAGAAATCCAACCCAAACTGCTACACTTAAATTGATACTTCGAATTTGAAAAAGGTCTCTCATATTTGTTCCAAAGAAATCGAAGTCTAAAAACCAACTGGTATCATATAATCCAATCATGATAAACCCTCCTGCAAAAGCGATAAAAACTCCTGTAAAAACCATTGCGGAAATGGTGACGGATTTGAATTGAAAGTATAGAATAAGGAAAATAATGGATAAGGCAATCGGTACTACAATACTGAGTCGTTTGTTAGCTCGAACTTGTTGTTCATAATTTCCTGCAAAGCGATAACTTACTCCAGCAGGTACCTCTAGTGTTCCTTTTTCAATTAATTCTTGTAAATAATTTTGAGCATTGTTGACGACTTCAACTTCTGAATAACTTTTCTCTCTATCAAATAAAACATAGCCAATCAAAAATCCATCTTCACTTTTGATGGATTGTGGCCCTTGCTCATATCGGATTTTCACCAAGTCGCCAAGTGGAATTTGTTGACCATTTGCAGTCGGAATATAAATTCTTTTCAATGCTTCGGGGTCATCTCTCAACTCTCTTGGATAGCGAATTCGAATGGCATATCTTTCTCGACCTTCGACGGTGGTCGTCATATTCATACCACCTATTGCAGCTTGAATATATCGTTGAACTTTTTCAATGGTCAAACCATGACGACTAATAATATCTCTATCAATATCCAATAACAAATAAGGTTTTCCTACAATTCGGTCTGCAAAAACAGCAGCATCTTTTACCCCATCTACATCTTTTAAATATTTTTCCAATTCCAATCCAAATGCTTCAATAGTTGGCAAATCGCCACCTCGAACTTTGATTCCCATGGGCGCACGCATCCCCGTTTGCAACATCACCAAACGAGTTTCGATAGGTTGTAATTTTGGAGCAGAAGTAACGCCTGGTATTTTTGTAGCGCTAACAATCTCATTCCAAATATCATCTGGACTTTTGATATGGTCTCTCCATTGACGAAAATATCTGCCACTATTATCGGGAATTAATGCTCCATAATCATCGAGTTCATATTCTCCATTTACAAATCTAAATCGAGTTCGATGTCCATTTTTATCCGTCCGATATTCTGACTTGTAGAGGATGACATTTTCATACATCGACATTGGTGCAGGGTCGAGCGCACTATTCACACGTCCTGCTTTTCCAACAACTGTTTCCACTTCGGGAATAGCCGTTACTGCCATATCCAACAATCGAAGATTTTTAATATTCTCTTGCATTCCAGAATGTGGCATTGAAGTCGGCATCAACAAAAATGAACCTTCGTCCAACGATGGCATAAACTCTTCTCCCGTATTTTGATAAACCACAAACCCTTGGAAAACAATAAAACCTACAACTATCAAAAACAAGATTTTAAACCGTAATAAAAACCGTAATATATTTTCGTAGAAATAAATGATTAGATAGAAAAAACCTATCAATCCACCAGCAAGAATAACGATAAAAAAGAAGTTGGCGATATTACTTTTGTTGACTCCAAGTGGCATCCAAACGGTTGCCAATAACCAAGCGATAATTAATGCATATATAATGTTAGTGATGACAGAAAGGATATTTGCATTTCTTTCGGAACTGTATTGTTGAATTAACAAATGAAGCATCCCAGTCACTCCAACGACTGCCAAAATACTTCCCAAAAATGGATTGTAAAAATAAGCAACTGCCAACCCTCCTAACAATGCTGACACATTTCCTAAATACGAAAGCGTTTTCTTTTTTGATTTAAAAGAAAAGATAGTGTGTGCTAATGGCGGAATAATTGTAATCGCTACAATAATGGAAGCAATAAGTGCAAAGGATTTTGTAAAAGCCAAAGGTTTGAATAATTTCCCTTCAGATGCTTCCATCGTAAACACAGGTAAAAACGAAATGATAGTCGTCGCTACCGCAGTAATGACTGCTGAAGCTACTTCCGTTGTTGCTTCATATATACTTTCCAAAAGAGACTCATCAGGTGGCGCATCATCTATCCGATTAACCATACTTTCGGTGAGGACAATCCCCATATCCACCATCGTACCTATCGCAATCGCAATTCCAGAAAGCGCAACGATATTCGCATCCACTCCAAAATATTTCATCGCAATAAAACACATCAACACCGCCACGGGTAATGTTCCAGAAACCAACAAGGAAGATTTCAGGTTCAGCAACATCAAAATAACTACAATAATTGTAATCAGTATTTCTAATGTTAGGGCTTCTTCTAATGTTCCTATTGTCTCATTTATCAATTGTGTTCGGTCATAAAATGGAACAATATTGACTTGAGAAATTGTGCCATCATTTAAAGTTTTGGAGGCTAATCCAGGTTCAATTTCTGCAATCTTCGTTTTTACATTTTGAATGACTTCCAACGGGTTCGCACCATAGCGAGCAATGACCACTCCACCGACTGCCTCCGTACCTGATTTATCCAAAACACCTCGTCGGGTAGCTGGTGCAATATTTACTTTTGCTACATCTCCAATTCGAATCGGAACATTATTATTTACCTTGATGACACTCTTTTCGATATCTTCTATTTTTTCTACATAGCCCAATCCTCGGACAAAGTATTCTGCTAAATTTATCTCAATCGTCTGCGCTCCTACATCAATATTACTTCCTTTGATGGCTGACATTACTTGTTCCAAATTGATGTTATGCACCTTCATCGCTTCGGGGTCAACATCCACTTGGTACTCTTTAACAAATCCTCCGATGGAAGCGACCTCTGCCACACCTTCTGCGGAAGACAATCCATAGCGCACATAAAAATCCTGAATGGTTCGGAGTTCATGCATGTCCCAGCCACCTGTTGGATTTCCATCTTTGTCTTGCCCTTCCAAAGTGTACCAAAAAATTTGACCTAAAGCGGTAGCATCTGGCCCCAAAGTAGGTTGAGTATCATCAGGCAAAGTATTGGCTGGTAAGGAATTTAATTTTTCTAAAATTCGACTTCGACTCCAATAGAATTCTATGTCATCATTGAAGATGATATAGATACTGGAAAACCCAAACATCGAATTACTTCGAATACTTTTTACGCCTGGTATTCCTAACAATGCAGTTGTAAGTGGATAAGAAATTTGGTCTTCTACATCTTGTGGTGAACGCCCCATCCATTTCGTAAAAACGATTTGTTGGTTTTCACCAATGTCTGGAATCGCATCGACAGACACAGGGTTACGAGGTAAGTCCTTTATTCCAAAATCAAATGGTGCTACCACCAATCCCCAACCCACAAATAGTAGGAGTAGCAAATAAGCAACGAGCTTATTTTCGAGAAAAAATCGAATGAATTTATTTAGCATAATACATTTACTTTTCTTTTTTAAATGCTCAAATCAGAGCAATCAAGACTCTTTCGCAAAAGCCCAAACACAGATAAGAAGTCCAATGCATAGCCACATTGAATTTCTATTTATAAAAGAAAAGGATATACTATAAAAGAAAGGATTGATTCAGGACGGAGATGTCCTTCACGATAATGGGCGGATGATAATATTGAAAATTAGAAACTGATTTATCAATAAAAGTATTTTGGAAAAATACTGCGACAAATGCTATAATAAACTGCTGAAATTCTTGACTTACTACAAACTCAGAAGATGAATTGACTTGTTCTAAATCAGATTGAATATGAAGCAATTTACTATCACAACAATCTTTTTTACGCATAGAACAGTTTTCTTTTGAAGGTGTTTCTTCCACTACCTTTTGATGATGCGGACAGTTTTTCATAGTTGCCGTCATCTCATGGCAAGTTTCTGCTTTTCCAAAAAAGCTAACTGACTTTAGTTGTCCTTGGCAATAATGCATATCGATAGCAAGGTTTACCGTGGTGGCAAACATCACAAACGCCATAGTTAAGGCGATGATTCGATATGTGTTATTTATTGATTTCATTTTTTGTAAAAAGTATTTCGACAAATATACGATAAAACTGTAGAATATATTTTACATAATTCTGAAAAGGTCTTTTATAATTTTGACCTCCTAAAGCAACAGTAACATAATTGCAGACATCGCTAACATAGATAAATCTTCCACAATCGTTACGGTAGACATCGGTAAATTAAATACATCACCCAAACATGCACACTTGATTTTTTGTTTATTTAAAACACTTCGAATAACTCCAATACTACTGATTCCCAAAATTATAATGGTTGTCACATTAGTAAAAACTGGAGCAATATTTATCAAAAATAAAATCCCTAACAATAATTCTACAAAAGGATAAATATATCCCCAACCTTTCCATTTCGTAGCAACAATATCATACATTTGATAACTCATCGCAAAACCTTCAAGGTTTAATAATTTGAAAAAAGCAAACACAATAAAGAAACCTGCCATAAAATGCCGCATCCATATCATTCCCGAAAATTCGGTAAAAGGATATTGAATCAATAAAGTGACACCGGCTATAAATCCAACAATTAAAAGCAAAGGCTTATAAGTTGTAAAAGATTTTTCAGGAAGGTCTGTTGCTTCAATTCTCTTTTCTTCCTTTGGTTTTTCTATTTTTGAAATTTGATATTTCCCTAAAGCTTTTTGGAGTTCAGTTACTTCAACTGAATGTTTTAAACTCAATTTTCCTTGTGGAGCTTCCAATTGAATATCAGCTGATTCTACAACTTCAAGATTTTCTAACAACCGTTTTACGTTGGCTACACAGCCGCCACAAGTCATTCCGTCTATTTTATATGTTTGTAACATCATTTATTTTTATAAAACTAATCTAAACAATTGTTCAGATTCCATGCAAAATTAGACAAACCCAAAGAAAGGGGTGTTATATAATTCCGTTCAAATTTTATAAAATTTTGATTTTATATCCTTACACCTCATCGAGGAATTGACGATTCTGACTTTGTAATTTTTTAAATGCAGAAGGTGACATTCCTGTTATTTTTTTGAATTGGGTAGAAAGATGGGCAGTACTACTGTAGTTCATTTGAAATGCTATTTCAGAAAGTGTGAGTTCGTCATAGGTGAGTAATTCTTTTACTTTTTCTATTTTTTGAGCTAAAATAAATCGTTCTATGGTACGACCTTCGACTCCTGAAAATAATCGACTTAAATAGGCATAATCATATTTCAATTTGGTGGAAAGTAAATCAGAAAAATTAAATAATGACGGTTCTTTCTGGTAATGAATTTCGTTAATGATGATAGACTTGATTTCATTAATTAGCTTGGTGTTTTTATCATCAAGCAATTCAAAACCTCTTTCCACCAATTTGGATTGGAGTAATTTCTTTTGGGTAGGATTTATTTTTTGAGTAGTTGATACTGCACCTAATTGAATATCAATGACCTCGATTTCTAAGTCTTGAAATGCTTGTTTAACGGATTCAATACAACGTGGGCAGACCATGTTTTTGATGATGAGAATGTTTTCCATATTTAGACAAAATTAAGAAATTTTGTTTCAAAATAATTATCGTTAAATTATTAAAAGATATATTTTGAACCTTTTTTTTAACTTCCCTGAAGAGTGAAAAGTAGTGAAATTGTAAAGTACTATACAACCTAAAAACCTCTGCTGTCCGATACAACACAGAATGAGAATTTAAAAAAGAAAAGCTGCTTGTGTTGACTTGTAGTCAACGTACACGAAAAGGTTAAGGGCAATCCTGGCATTGCGTTTTTTTTGGGTGTGGGGTATGTAAGTAGAATGTTATATTTTAAAAACCTCAATCCTACTTAACATAAATATATTTATAAGGGTTTTATAACGATAAACACACGGTTCTCAAAAACTACCTCATTAAACCTAATCTCACATCCCCAAAACCTTCCTAATCTGCGCCTTCGTCTCCGAAGGAAAATCAGAACCCAAAACCCAATTACAATAACTCTTAGTTTCAGAAACCAGTTGATCCTTATGCTTTCCAAAACGCCAATAAATTTGTCCTTCTTTTTCGTAGAGTTTTCCAGCAAAATCTACTCGTTGGAATTCGCCTTGACAAAAAGCTTCTAGGTCTGCAGCTGCGCTTGGTAAGTGTTCATTTTGTTCCAGTTGTTTGTGAAATATTTTGATGGTAGCGTAGATATCGATCAAGGCATCATGAGCGCCTTCGAGTTCTTCTCCTGTGTATCGTTGGTAGGTGTCACCTAATTTATGACTATTGACTTTTCGTTCAATCTTGAGGACATCAATGAATTTGGTTTCTTTTTCTGGAAAGGCTACTCCTACTCGACTAAACTCTTCTATCAGCATCGGCACATCAAAGTTGTCGGAATTATAACCTGCCAAATCGCAACCTGATAACCATGACGCAAAACTTTTGGCTACTTGTCGGAAGAGCGGTTTGTCTTGAACATCTGCATCAGAAATACCATGTACTTCGGTTGCACCTGGAGGAATAGGAATCGTAGGATTGAGGAGTACATTTTTAATTTCTTCGGTGCCATCAGGATTGACTTTGATCGCTCCAATCTGGACGATACGGTCATTTGTGATACTGACTCCTGTGGTTTCTAGGTCAAAGAATATGATAGGTTTAGGTAATGCCATGGTGCAAATATATTATTTTTTGGGAAAGGCGTTTCCTGTTCTTCTTTTCAAAAAAACCTTATCTTTGGATTATCAAAAATGCAGTAGTGAATTTCTAATCTTCTTAAAATTCACTTTATGACAAAAGCGTGGTGGGAAAAGATTCTCTATAATTATCCCCAATCTTTAGAAGCTTGTAAAAAATATTTTCAACATCGATACCAGGACCAATGGCGTGATCGGATTCAGAACTATTTGCTGGTTATAGAATTCTTTGAAGCGAATTATATTCCTATCTATATCCATTGGAAGCATCATCAATCGGGTAAAAAATATGGGTTTAAGATTCAAGTAAAAGGGACTATTAAAATTCAGATGGATTATGTTTTTAGTGATTCGGAGAAGGCGGCTGTGGAGGCGATTCCTTATGCGTTTAAGATTTTGGAATGGCGGATTTCGCAAGGGAAATATCGAGTGAAGATTGATGGGTATGGGAGAAGGGAGAAGAGGAAGTAAGTTGGGATTTTGGTGTGGTTGTTTTTTTATTTTCTAATCGGAGACTACGGAAATTTATACTAATACTGCGAATCTGAAATTAAATGAGAAGTTTTGGGAGTTGGAGAAACAATGATAACGCAAATATTAGTTACAGTATTCTTTAATTGCATCATACGCTCTTTCCTACTGGTCGATAATCTGATTAATTAATTTATCCTTTTGACTTTGCCAATATTTCAAATGCCTTTTATAGTGACCTATACTCTTCTTTTTAGTTTGTATTAATCCACCTTTTAGAAATTCGTCGAGTTCTCCGATTTCATCTTCAAGAGATTTTATCTTATCATATAACTGTCTTATTTCTTTGTGGATCTCTTTAATTGATACACGCTCTATCTTTGCATTAACCGCAGTATATGGAATTCTAACATCTATAGTATATTTATCTTCATTGGTTTTATTGCCTTTTAATTCATCTAATGATTTCATGGTTAATATTAATAGTGCCTCTATGTTGGAATTTTCCATTATTATAATTTTGTTATTTTAATCAATACCAAATTTCGCCCTTCTGCCGTTCGCGCCAAGACTGTGCCTGGTGTGATCTATCCACAAGCTTCTAGCTTGTACGTTCGAGAAAAAATCAGGAGTCAGAGACTCAACAAATTATTCACACCAGGCACAGCCTTGGCGCAAACGATTGGTATTCAAATTTTATTCCTCTTGGCTTCTAGATGCTCCACCATACAGTAAAATATCCCCCTTATCAATTGCATCAAAGAAGTTATCCCAGTTCGTGATATACTCTGGAATATCAGGAAAGAGGTATTCCCGATTATAAAAAATAGTTAATGGTGGTGAATAATCTTTTTCAGGATGTTGGACATAAAAAACAGAATCTTCTTTTTGAAATTCTATTGTTATAAGACCATAGCCTCCACTATCCATCTCACTACTTCGGTTTTTTTCTTTGAAACCATTTTTATTAAAAAAATTCCAAAACAATTCTTCAGGAGTAGTAATATTTGCTAGTTCTAGTTTTGCTCTAGAAATGGTATTTGTACGATTAAATAAATTAGTATAGAAAGAAAAAATATTTTCTGTGCTGTATAATTCTGTAATCCAAATAGTTGTGATGGAATTATCATCTTTTGTGTCGTCATATTCCTCATCATAAGTTCCTTTAAAAATCTTGTAAGACTCTTCTTCTTTATGAATACTTAAATAACCAAAATCAGGGTCCCAATCATCAATGATAGAACCAGGTAACTCAGATTCTATAAAAGAAAGAATTTCAGTCTCAGTAAAATCTGAAATAGGAAAATTATAAACAATTCCTTTTTTATCCTTTTGGATATTAACAGGAAGCATTTGAGCAAATTTTAAAAACGTATTGTAACTCATGTTTTGATTTGAATTTAAAATACAGAATATTTTTTCTTAGATTTCGTCCAATCCCAGCTCCTTCAAAAACTGATTATGCTCCTTAGCACTCTTAGCGATTTTCTTTTCAATGTCAACTAGTTTTTGATTCACTTCCTGCAGGTCAATTTTCACCTCCGCCTTTGCCGTACTCACATACCGAGAAATATTGAGGTTATAATCATTTTTCTCTATCTCCTCCATGGGGACTCTTCGAGCATATCGCTCTATTGGTTCTTCTGGACGGTTTTTATAAGTGTTGACAATTTTATCTATATCTTTTGCTCGTAGGTGATTTTGGCGTTTTCCTTTTTTAAAGTTTTCCGCATCGCTGGCATTGATGAACAACACATCATCTTCCTTTTTACATTTTTTTACCACCAGAATACAAACAGGAATCCCCGTAGAGAAAAACAAGTTAGATGGCAGACCAATCACCGTGTCAATATTTCCGTCTTTGAGTAATTTGGTTCTGATACGGGACTCTGCACCACCTCGGAAAAGTACACCATGCGGTAGGATAATCGCCATCGTTCCTTCATCACTTAGGAAGTGAAAACCGTGTAAGAGAAAAGCAAAATCCGCCGCAGACTTAGGTGCTAAACCATAGCTTTTAAAACGGAAATCT
>Ga0114957_1003233_pt1 | contig 14841 bp, 11 predicted proteins | sample BantaG_FD_87175 | JGI IMG/M metagenome (GOLD analysis project Ga0114957, IMG submission 87175) | Marine algal microbial communities from Bantry Bay, Ireland - BantryBay_4 metaG | ecosystem: Host-associated > Algae > Red algae > Unclassified | place: Bantry Bay, Ireland | collected 2014-11-21 | reverse complement strand
GAGTTCGATTCCCCTTTTCAACAGTCCACTCATTTTAGTCAGAGAATTGTGTGTCTTTGAATGGACTTGGTTGCAAATCGTTACGCTGATGTCCATGCTCTTCATCCGCCGAGTGAACACTTTGATAACGAAGTGTTCACCTTTTGGCTGATTCTGTCAATTGCACAACCGCAGTCCTATGCGGTTTTGACTCCCCGACTGACCCCAAATTTGCTGTAGAGTGAACAGATGACCAGCGAACTGTTCACTCTTGAAGGAAAACGCAAATACCTGACCGCTGAGGAACAGGGCCGATTCATCGCGGCGGCCAACGCTCACGAGCGCGCCGAGGTGCGTACCTTCTGCCTGACGCTTGCTTACACAGGGTGCCGAATCTCCGAAGCCCTGGAGCTGACACCGGAGCGCGTTGACCTGTCGGACAAGTCGATCACCTTTCGCGCATTGAAACAGCGCGGCAAGGTGAAGTACCGGTCGGTCCCCTGTCCTGACACCCTGCTCGATGCCATCGAGTTGGTCCACAGCGTCCGTAAGGCTCGACGTTCCACGAAGCTGAAAACCGTGGCGTTATGGTCGTGGGGTAGAACCCAAGCCACTAAGCACATCTGGGCGGTTATGGAGGCAGCTGACATTTCAGGCGATCACGCCACACCCAAAGGCTTGCGCCACGGGTTCGGGGTTCGTATGGCCATGCAAACTCGAAATCCGCGCCTTGTCCAAAAATTACTAGGACACACCAACCTGGAAACCACTGCTATTTATATGGATCTAGTTGGTGATGAAGCACGCGCCGAAGTTTTAGGGGCGTGGTGAAGTGTCGGAATATCGTCTTTCTGTAGAAATCATCAGCGAATCAAGCGCCAACATCTGGGACGAAGCAAAGCTCGAATGGTCACTATTTGAAGTGTACGAAGATGAAGAATTTGATACCTGTCTTTGTGGGCACTATCCAATCAAAGAAATTTGCATCTTAACAAACAAAAGGAATGGAAATAAAGCGAAGGTTGGCAATTGTTGTGTAAAGAAATTTGTCGGTTTACCTTCCCATCTTATCTTTCAAGCTGTTAAGCGTATCCGTGGTGACAATGAGAAACCCTTGAACGCCGAAGCAGTAGAGCATGCATATTCCAAAGGCTGGATTAATGAATGGGAGCGCGATTTTTCTTTCAGCACCATGCGAAAACAAAAGAGGACAATGTCAGCTAAGCAGATAACAACTCGTAAGAATATCAACAAAAAAATGTTGAGAAATATGCGACGACGGCCGAACTGATTGAACAGAATCCAAACCTTTTTGGCCAACAGAAAAGCATCTAGTTTCAGCTTACTACGCGTCACCTTGGAGAGCGTTCACCCTAACCTAAGCTAGGGTGATCTCCATTGATCGCTGGCACAAAATCGACTCGAATTTATCTGGGTTTTGATGCACTATGGGATAACTACAGAAAAATTTCAGCCACAAGTAAACGGAGAGACCTAAATTAGTGGACGTCACTATCAGCAAAGAGACTATCGAGCATAGCGGTGTCTTTTTCGACGATGCGCCGGTTATCGTGACGATTACTTACGACGAGTACGATCCACAGGATATGTCTGCCAAGATCACGCTCGTCGAATCTCGACCGAACCACCAAAGAGATGCAGTACGAGAACTTCGTGCAGACGACACAGGTAACTTAGTACTGCGAGAGCCGATCGGTGGGGAGGAGATCATGAGCTTGACGAGTGTGCATGGTTTGGCCTTGAAAGGCTACAACGCAAACTTGGGTCTAGAAGGTTATGAACTTGGATTCACACATGCATCGATCGAAAATATTGATCGCGTAATCATTCAGATAGATCTCACACCAGCCGAAATACTGTCGGGAAACATCCGAAATTCACTGAACTACAACGGCACCATCACCTGCGAAGAAATGCACTCCGAAAAGATCGAATGGGAGTCGAACTACGGCACAGTCAGAGCAGAACATAGGCATTCGTACGAACAAGTCCGAGCAGGTGACAACAGGGCCATCATTCAAATCGCTAGACCTCGAATCGTCTACGACTTTATCGGCGGTCTCAACATTAGTGCCACGGAGCTCAAAAAGAATATCTTGAGTGAGGTTGACGATGTAGCCCTAGTTCTCTCTCTGTGTAGCCGGAAGATGGTGAGCTGGTACAAAGCAGAGTTCATCTTAAAAGGTATATCGGAGGATTCCCAGAGTCGTCAAATGATAGCCAGACGAAAACGGTACGCTCGCACCTACCCCAAACACCAACAGCCATCGGTCACATACGCCAACCTCTCATCTGGAGGCCTGGCGGGGCTGGTTTCTCGATTCCGTGAGTCCCCCATTCGCGAGTCTCTTCGAAGAAGTATCGTGTTTCTTGTGTTCTCTCATGCTAATCAAGCTATCGAGCAAAAGTTTTTTAGCGTCTTTGCTTCGTTAGACGCCTTCTGTCACAGCTACTGGGAGCAGGACACCAGCGCAGCTAAGATGCCAAGTAGCGTGTGGAAACGCATTGAAAAAAAACTGAGGACAGCGCTAAGGGAGCTAGACGGCCCCGATGAAAAACATGCCGAGGCAGTGAAAGAAAAACTTCCTGAGCTACAACGGCCTACGACGATCAAAAAAATCGTCCACTGCTGTACGATGCTCTCGATTCCTACCGACGACCTTTGGCAGCAGGAAGGTTTTGAAGCAGGCCTAGGCGGAGCCCTCAAGGCAAGAAATCTTCTTTTCCACACAGCTAACTCAGAAGATCCAATCTTACTGCACGATGATTGTATACGCATGCAGATCCTCGTCGAACGGCTCGTGTTCAGCTTGCTCGAATGGCCAGAAGAAAAATTGACTCTTTGGTACGACTGGAGCCTTAGCTCGATGAACTACCCCTGATTGGTCCCGACAAGTAGCCACAGATGATATTACCCAGCTGCCCTGTTTTTTATGACTTTTTTTCACCACCTTTTTGCATCGATCAAGTGTTTTATTTTTCTACGATTTAATAAGCGGTATTCGAGTGCACTAAAAGCCAACCCTTTTTGTGCACTCGGATGCGGCTGAATATTGACGCACTATGCTAAGCGTCACTGTCATGATCTGTTCCGGTACTATTGACCGCCATGTTCGCACCCCTATCCCGCCATGACTAATCCCTGGTTGATCACCATCGTCGGCGGGGCGGTGGCCACCGTCCTGGGTACGATCGTACTCACCGTGGTCCCCAAACACGGGTTGGCCAATCTGGGGGTCTGTGCTGCCGGGATGTTCGTGGTGCTCTATGTGATCTGTGTGCACTGGTACCGGATGATTCTCGATTACCGCAACTCTGAACCCGGCAGCGACGCGAGGAAAACCTACAATCGGTTGCGCAGCAATCTGCGTGGACTCAACAAGCCACAGGATACGCCGCTCGGGGAACGATACAGAAACACAGTGACCAGCAGGCTCGAGGGCATTGCCGGCTGGTTCGGTGATGCGCAGCATCCGAACAGTGAACGCTTGTGCCACTCCTTCAGCCTGGCACAGCCGCGTCCCTTGTGGACGCCTGAATCCTATGATCGCTGTTTGTTGCTCGCACTGTTCTACCCGTTGACCGGTCTCTTTATTATCTGGACCATCACTGGTGCGGTTGGACCCGCAGAACAGGCGTTGGGTTTGACTGAAACCCTAGGCGACTGGGTTCGCTACGTAATAGCGGGCGGTCTGTTGGTGGCTCTTTTTTTGTACTACAAATTCATACAGTCAGAGGGCGTTGTGCCGTGGCTCTATCTGTTGGGTGCCGTTGCCGTTGCCTTTGCCTTTGCCTTTGCCGGTGCCGCTGCCGGTGCCGGTGCCGCTGCCTTTGCCTTTGCCGTTGCCGCTTCCGGTGCCGGTGCCGCTGCCTTTGCCGTTGCCGTTGCCGTTGCCGTTGCCGTTGCCGCTGCCTTTGCCGGTGCCTTTGCCTTTGCCGGTGCCTTTGCCGGTGCCTTTGCCGGTGCCTTTGCCTTTGCCTTTGCCGGTGCCACTATTAGGATTTTCGAGACCATTGACCGTCGCCAAAAAGGCACGGCTCTGGTTATCTACACCCTGTTGCTGATGATGGTCCTTGTCATCACGCCCGCACTGCTCAGCCACTCTTCAAGCTGGGACAATGCAGGACCGCTACTGTTGTTTTTCGGCGTTCTGGTCGTGGTCAATGCACCACTGGACTGGTTGACACTCGGGGTCACTCGGGCGCTGCTATGGCGCGGTGTTGATCAGCGGGGCTTATGGCCCTTTCTCTGGGGTCTGGTCGATATTGTGATCGCTCTGATCATGCTGGTCGTGCTGTCGGTGCTGATGATCCTGGCCATCCAGTTATTCAATGCCGCCGCGCTATTCGGTGTCCAGGCATTGACTGATCCTGCGATTATTGAGGCTGCCGTTTTTCTTGATTCTGCTGAGCTGGTGGCCGGGATGGTGAATGGGGAGACGCGCGCAGATCCCGAATACTGGTGGGTTTATGCCACGTTGTTTTCTACTCTGCTACCCAGCTGGGTACATCTGTTAGTGGCCTCAGGCTGCTTCGTTCGAGGGTCAACCAGATTGAACCAACTGATCGGTGACGAATTACCACAAGGCAAAGCGGGCGAATCGCTTCTACCACATACCCTCACCAAACTCGCCGCTTTGCTCGCACTGCAACGTACGTTCGGCCTGGCATTGGCCACCACAGTGTTTTTTGGCGGCCTTTGGTGTTTGTTTTTTGTGCTGTTTCCGCACATACCTCCACGATTGCTCGATCTGGCGGTCCCCTTATCTGAAAGTGATTGGGCAACTGGATTCGGGGTATGAAGCCCAATGGAACGAAAAGTTGCGCTAAGCACCGAACGGCCCCGTGTTTGGGTCGTTTAAGGGTCTGAGCACACCTGATTTGATCCCCTTTGCCAGCGCAAAGGAATAATGGCCCAGCATGTTGATATGTTTGTTGATCAGCGGTGACAGTCTTGCTAGATCTGCCTCGATGATTTCTTCTCCTTGTTCACGTAGTCGATTGACAGCGGCATCCATGTAGATGGTGTTCCATAACACAACGGCATTGGTGACGAGTCCCAACGCGCCGAGCTGATCCTCTTGCCCTTCGCGGTAGCTTTGTTGGATCTCACCCCGTTTTCCGTAGCAAATTGCTCGAGCAAGCGCGTGACGGCTCTCACCGCGATTGAGTTGCGTCAGAATTCGGCGGCGGTAGTATTCGTTGTCGATGTAGTTCAGCAGATACAGCGTTTTGTTGATGCGACCCACTTCGATGATCGCTTGCGCCAGTGCTGAAGGTCGATCACTTTTCAACAACGAGCGGATCAGCTCGGATGCCGAGACAGTGCCGAGTTTTAGCGACCCTGCAACACGCAACATTTCATCCCACTGAGTCTCGAATCGTTGAGGTTTTATGCAGCTACGCACCAGATCATCCAGCACACCGTAATCCGCTTCCTTGTCGATGCGCCACAGCGTGGCCTCTCCTGCATCGGCCAAGCGAGGCGAGAACTGATAGCCGAGTAACCAGAACAGACCAAAGATCATGTCACTGGCTCCAGCCGTGTCGGTCATGATCTCTCGTGGAATTAGGCCTGTTTGCTGTTCCAGCAAACCTTCAAGAACAAAGATTGAGTCTCTGAGCGTGCCAGGTACGACGATGCCGTGAAAGCCTGCGTATTGATCAGAGAGAAAGTTGTACCAGGTGATTCCGCGACCTGAGCCGAAGTATTTTCGGTTTGCACCAGAGTGAATGGTTCTGCCTGAGCTGACAAAGCGCATCCCATCTGCCGAAGCGACTTCACCACCACCAAAATGCAGAGCCAAAGGTATTGTTGACTGATGATCAACCAATCTTGCATTTGCGTCGATTAAGGTTTCCGCACGGATATAGTTTTGATGCGCCCACAGTAATCGGTGCCGCGTCAATTCGGTTCTTGCCGGTCGAACGAAAGGCTCTCTGCCAATATTGCAGGCCTCTGCCAGCAGCACAGCACAGATACTCGTCGGCATGTCTGACGCACGAGCGTTGGCCTCGCTGATGTGTGAGAAGGCGTCGAGAAACCCCGTGTGGGCATGAATCTCTAACACCAACTCTGGCAGATCGATGCTTGGCATCAGGTCCATTACTTTGTCCTGCAGGGCGAGCAGGCTTTCTGATTCATCCAGCTTGGCCAGGCCTGTGATAGTCAAACTTGGCTTTTCGTTGGCGTACTCAACTCGCACGGCCGTATTTTTATCAAAGCGTTCGATGGTTTGCCGATACGCCGTATCAAGTTGCTTGCTTAACCCCATGAGTGCGTCGTCTACGTTGATCGGATGGCCTAAAGAGCGATAAATCTGCACCTTGTTGGCCTCCCATTCAGCACCCTGCAATAGCTTCGAGCGATGGTCTGTCCACCGCTCGCTGTCTTCGACGTAGATGTCACGGCGACGCAATGCATCCTGTAATCGATCCATCAAACAAAGCGTGTATCCAGCTCGACTGATACCGCCGCCTTTGTCGAACACTAAACGACGCCAAGCGTTCGTCACAAAAGCAACGGGGGCATGACTTGGGAGGTTTTTCTGCGATCCGTCGATGGTCTGGAGAAAGGTGAGCGCCTGATGAACAGGCACACCAGACGCTGTGGGTTTGAATTCAATATCAGACAGCAGTCGAGGCACGACGCGTTTCAGACGACCATATTGCTCAACCATCTCTTCATGGAATGTACCTTCTGGCGGGCGAGCAATGTCGTTGATCGTACCGATCGCTTGTTCGAGCTGCGGCTTGGCGATCAGTGAGAATATCGAGGCGCGTAAGTCATCCGAACTCTGTTCTTCGTCCAGTATCAAAGCGCAGGCTTTGGCCAGTGCGATAGCCGCTTTATCCAGATCTTTGAGTGTTCTCAGACGGTTACGCTTACCGAGATTTTTCGCTTTGCTGGTGATGTCCGAGGCCAACAGATCCAATACATCAAGGGCGTCGTCCAATGCCCGTGTCTGGTAGCTGTGTACAAAAGCCACCAGGCTGGCAATCCGACGACCGTCCGGCATTCGTGCCATGCGGTAGGCTGAGATTTGAGCTGCGTGACGCGCCAACACCTTCAACCGTACCAAGGGGATGCCGGTAACGTTTAACCGATTTATGCCGAATGCTTTGAGTTCCACGTAACGATCAAGGGCCGCAAGAAACGCGGGGCCACTGACATGCACAGGGGCTTGACGTAACCGATCCAACGCTGTGGTACGGCTGCTGGTTTCGATCTGCAAAAGCGTCTCTAAAGCAGCCACTTGGCTTCGATCCGGCAAAACGGAGAGTTTGCTCCACAGACGATTGGCCGCACGCTCTCTTGTTTGAGACACCAGACGTTCCAGCGTCGAGGAACCGGGTAACAACACTTTGTTGACCATGAGCCAATGAGTGGCAATATCAAACTGTTGGCTGGGACGCACTGTGCTCGTCCACGCTTGCGCATAGAGCAGCCGAGTCAGCCGGAACCGCCACGGGGCTTCGTTGAAGTCATGGTATCCATACGCGTGTTGGATCTCGGCTTGATGCGCATGTCTGGTCTGTTTGCGATCCAAATACCGCAGTAAGCATGTTGGGTCATACCCACCAACTTGGCGGGCAATGAACGCCACCATATTGCTCGGCGCATTGATCGGATCAGCTAAAAACGTCCCCAGGCAGCGAACGGTGCACAACTGGACGGCAAAGCCGAGACGGTTGTGCTCCTGGCGCCGACTGCTGATCAAAGCGCGATCCTTATCATCGAGATGGCAATGCTGGGCGAGTTCGACCACGGACAACTCACCGGCAAATCGACCGTAGTGCTCGCGTTGCGCTTGGGTCAGAAATTCGACAGGCATAGGAGATTTAGGGCATCCGGAAAACGGAGGTTTATCGAGCGATGTGAAAAGGCGCGATTTTGAGGTGTATAGCGGGCGAAAGTCACAAGAAAACTCATTCCGATAATCTACGCAAGAAAAACGGTAGCTGCAGAGGTTTTCTTGTATTCTCAAGAAAATCAATCTGGAAAACCCCATGCAGCTCGGATATGTCCGCGTCTCAAAGGCCGATGGCAACCAAAGCACAGACCTGCAACACGACGCGTTGCTGGCAGCAGGCGTCGAAGACTCACGGATCTACACTGACAAGATGAGCGGTCGGCATGATCAACGCCCTGGACTGGACGCGTGCCTGAAATCCTTGCGAAGCGGTGACATTCTGGTGGTGTGGAAGCTCGATCGATTAGGGCGCAATCTGCGCCACCTAGTCGAGCTGGTGGAGACACTTTGCGATCAGGGCATTGGCCTGCAGGTGCTGACTGGGCAAGGCGCAGCGATCGACACCACTAAGCCTGAAGGAAAACTGGTCTTCGGCATCTTTGCTGCCCTGGCTGAATTCGAGCGAGAGCTCATTGTTGAGCGAACGAAGGCTGGTCTCGTGGCAGCAAGAGCGAGGGGGCGCACTGGTGGCAGACCACGAAAGATGACACCGTCCAAGATTCGCATGGCCATGGCGGCGATGGCGGACCCCAATGCCAAGGCGAGTTTGATCGCCGAAGAGTTAGGCATCACCACCTCTACACTTTATGAGTACGTGGGCAGTGGCGGAAGTCCCAAGAAAGTTGCGCTAGATGTACTAGGACCTTGAGCCTCAACCGGTCGAAGACGTCGGGCAAATGTTCGCAGATAGACGGTGCTGTCAAAGACTGCTTGCGGCCCTTTCCAGCCGTTCGCATGATCTACAATATCTAGCCCAACACTACGGAATCGACGAGTCCATGATGAAGTACATGGTTATAGAGAAACATCGTCCCGGCGTTTTAGATGAGGTTTACAAACGATTTCATTCGAAAGGTAGAATGATGCCGGATGGTCTGTTCTATATCGACAGCTGGCTTGAAAAGAAAGGAGACAGGTGCTTCCAGCTCATGGAAACAGATGATTTTTCGCTTTTTTCACTATGGACAAGTAATTGGGACGATTTAACCGATTTTGAAATCATCGAGATTGGCGAGAAACCAGAAGCGGAGTGATAGTGAGCACTATTTTGACGCGATGCATTTACGCTCTGGGAGTAGCTTCGGCTATTTTGTCTACGGCGACTCCGATTGATAGCGCCTGTGCGGTCTAGGGTGAAGGAAACACCAGAATCGTGATTTTCTCGCAGCACTAGGTGTAGCGAACTGCACTTATCCGGCGCTCGAACTGCACTTATCGCGATTTCTCGATCACTTTATGTGATTCTATCGGCGGCCCCAAAACCACATTAGTTGCCACTGAAACCACTTTAGCTGCCACGAGATCGCACTTATCGCCTCCGAACCACATTGTTCGCCACTGGCGCAGTCGTACCGGTGGAAGGGGCTGTGAAAGTCAATAAACCCGTGGCCGGAGCCTGAAACCTTACGTAGATTTCTTTACCGAGTAAACTGCCTCCTGAGAGCCACATGCCATGTGGCGTGGTCCTGTTGCTTGGCTTGTGGCAAGAAAACGTTCGTTTCCTTGCCCATATTGGATCAGAATCGCATACCTGATCAGGAGTGTCGTTAGAATGCTGCAGCCAAGCAGACTACGCGAGCAGCGAACCGAAAACCCTACCGTGCGACCGAATTGGTTACTCTGCGATTCCATTTGACAAAGCTTCGTCGTCATTTCGATAGTCAAAATGATCTCGAGGATAACCAGCAAGTTGGGGCAGTAGTACCTGCCAGTCACAGTTTCGTGTCGCATCAACCAGCCAATGAATTGCCGCAGGTACAGACTGAGCATACGTACTATTGGTTTCAACAACTGAATTACAAATAAATGGATTTAGAACCGACCAGGGCGTAGTTCCTTTTGTCGGTGGATAAGTCTTGTCTGACAACGGTACAAGCTCCGCGTTGATATCTAGAACCTCCATTATTGTTTTGCCAATTTCTGCCACCGTTGGGCTGTCTGCGTCAGCCACATTTACAATAGAAGGGAGGCGGCCGTCGGATGCTTGAATAACGGCTTCTGAAATAGTAGAAACGGAAGTCGTTTGGAACTGACTGAGGCCACCATATGCCAATGGAATCTGTTTCCTTTTATCAAGTAGTCGCTTTACAAACCACCACTCCCTTGCGTGCTTACTGTGAGGGCCATGTACTGCACAAGGACGTAGTACCGTGATTGGAATCGAAGCGTTTTCGAGGAGTTCGTGTTCCATCTGTATTTTCTTGGTTGAGTAAGTCTCTGGCCCTGCGTCAACTGTTAATGTTTCCTCGGTTATTGGCCCCTCGAAAAACGGAAATCCACATTTTTTTGCTTCATCAAGCGTCCGCCCCGCATAGTCTTGATACACACTGGCACTAGAAATGACAATAATCCGCCCAGTCGAAGACTGAACCTTGAGAAGTTCACGTGCATCAGACCCATCAAATGCGATACAAGAAATCAGAAGGTCAAACTCGGTTGCAATAGAATCTCGAAGAGCATTCGGTTTGCTGGAATCAATCTCAACGTGTCGCCACGGAAGCTTCACAGTAGGCGGGGATCGACACCCTAAAACGACATCCCAGCCATCGGCGCAGAGCCGTGTAGCTATTGCGATACCAATTTGGCCAGAACCTCCTAAGATAAATGCGCTACGCATTGCTGTGCCCCTTGGTTAGACCCTGATTCGTGTCACCATTGGCGAAACGTTTCAGCAGAATTCTACAGTATGGGTGAGATGGACTAAGCCCGCTTCACGCTCGAAAGGATGCAGAACGTGCCACGCGAATGCCTGTTGGTGTGGCAGGCGGGATTACAGATATGAAGCTCGTGGCGCAGAAAGTGGTTCAGAGGCGATAAGTGCGATCTCGTGTCACTTAATGTGGTTTTATTCGTAATGTGGTTTTATTCGCACTTAATTTGGTTTAGAGGTCGCGGATAGAATCACGTAAAGTGATCCAGAAATCGCGATAAGTGCAGTTCAGGCGCTCGATAAGTGCGATCCGTTACAACTAGGACCATAAATATACAAATGCCAAAGATTGATTTATCAACAGTTGAAGTTTGTTCAGGTAGCGGGTATCCACCCCCATTGGACGAGCCCTGTCTTTCAGGGGTCTGATCGGGATACGTGTAAATTTTTATCACAAGGGAGTTTCATACCCTAGTTTCAGCCATCGAAGCACACTCTGCGGCAGCTCTTCTTCCATGTCCAGGATGTACTGACCAAACCTACGGATGTGCTCTCGCCAGTAGGGACTCAGCCGTGCGACCTGTTGCTCGGTGACTACATGCCCGTCGGCCATCATTCCTGTCAGTGCGGTTGTCATATCCACCACGTTGTTCAGCATCACGGCATTAGCCACCAAGTCCATGTATTTGACTTGTTTGAGCTGCTCTTCGGGGTCTCCACTTTTGATGATGGGTCCGCCAAACCCGATCCAGTCCAGAAAATCATTGTAGGACTCCACTTTGGTGGTCTCCGCGCGGATGCTCTGACGTAGCTCGCCCTCAGACACGTACCGCAGCAAAAATAACGTTCTCTCCACGCGACCCAGCTCACGAAAGGCCAGATAGAGTTTGTTTTGCCGGTTGTGGCTGCTGAGCTTGCGCAGCAACATCGAGGGCAAGACTTTGCCTGCCTGGATCGAGAGCACCACTTGCATCATGTCTTGCCAGTGCGTTTCGATCAGTTCCCAGTTGATTGTGTCCGTGAACAGCGCATCGATGTGCTCGTATTTCTCTTTCCTGGACGGTCGGTAGAAGGCTGCGTCGTTCCATGTGCGCATGCGGGGCAACAGCTTGATACCCAGCAGATGAGCCAGGCCAAACACCGGCTCACTCTGGCCGTGAGTATCGGCGTGCACGGTGTCCACATCGAGGGTTGAGGTATTCTTCAGCAACCCGTCGAGAATGTAGACGGCTTCCCACACACCACAGGCAATGAAGTTGCTGAACAACGCGATATAGGTGGCCGAGATGTGGTGGTAAGCAATCGCGCCGTGCCCGCCATAGCGAATATGACGTTCAGCCAAAAGGTTGTTCTCACGCAGCTCCATCTGCGTGCCGTCAGCAATCGCCACGTTGCGTTTTCCCCAGTGATTGGGCAATTCAAATCGAGCGTATTCGTCGATCACGTCGCGCAGCGCTGCTTCCAGCGTTGCCACGCTGATGTGTTGGCTGTTGAGCCGGCGCAACATCTGGCGATTGATGCCATCGGGTGCGTGCTTAGCGGTTTGGCTTGCGCCCATGTTACATCCGTAACCAAACACGGTGAATAGGTATCGCCTGGTCGCGTCGTCGATCTTTGGATCTGATCCGGACAAAGGCCCAAAGTGTCGGGTGAACGGTGCCCAATGATGCGCCCGTTTGAGGACATCAAGTAAGTGCCGCTCTGGCATGCGTGCCCGCAGGTTTTTCTCGAAAGCGGCCATACCTGCTGGTGTCGGTTGTGCTGCCTGGCGCATTAAATGTGGCACACCCTTGTGGTCGATAGTCAATTCGCTGTTGGCGGGAAAGCCTGCGTCAACGTGTCGAGATTCGCACTCCAACCGTTCGCGCAATACGTCCACAAAATCCGAACCATTACTGGCCAGTCCGACGGCATCACTGTAGTCCGCCAAACGTTCTTCGCAGGCCGACCAGGGAAGCAGCTGCTCGCGGTAATCGGCAAATGCGCCGGAGTCTCTCACGAACAAATCACCGCTCTGAAAAGCGTTGGCCATGTGGATCAGCACGCAGACTTCTAGTGACCGATGATCAAGCACCGTGTCTTCTCCATCTTTCACACGGACAAAGGTTTGCCAACGTTGCGAGGCAAAGCCTATATCTAGTGTGTCAGGAATGTATTTCTGTCGGGACAACGGGTATTTTCGCACCAGCTCATAGGCTGTAAGCAAGCGGTTGTCTTGCGTGGACGAAGCGATGTCCAATTGCCCGAGCAGGCGCAAGAGTGCGGTGCGGTTTACCGCATGCGACGGCCACAACAGTGGCAGAAAATTATTGTCGTGGTAGTTCGTCACCGCCTGCAACTTCACACCAAGAGCTTCTACGCCTCCTTGCGATTCCAACACTGTACGTATTCCGCAGCCAAGATCTGCGTCGTCTGTTGCGCTATGCGCGTGGCGCAGTACTTGGGCTAAAACGTCGATCAACGACTCTTCAGTTTCTCGCTTACCTTCGCGCAATTCCTGTAGACGCTCAGAGGCCACGCGTTGGGTCCGTCGCATGCGACGAACAAACATCTCCACCAACTGATCACGGGTGTCAGACTGGGCTTGTTGCAAGAAACACAGTAGCAGTGTATAGCGCCTGCCCTGCGTACACACGTCGCGAAGATCCCCCACATCCAGTGAGGCTGCCTCTGCGGCAAATTGACGAATTTTGGTGTGAGGAATATCTTTGAGCGCCGACTTCGGGTCATAGATTCTGTCGATGTCCACCAACCGTTGTGTCCAATCACGAACATGCTTCAATGTCGGTGGACGCGGAAATTGCTTCAGCTTGGCAAACTCGCTCAGTCTGCGATCGGCAGGGACAACCAACATGGCGTCGAGCGTGGACCGTGCGGTGTCATCCAGGACCATCGTCGCCTGCGTGTAAATGTCTTCATGCACTGCTTGTCGGATAGAGCCTGCCAACCGATTGAGTGCACTAAAAGCAGGCAGTTCAATGCTTGCACCAACGAGTGCTTCTATCGCCGTGTTAATCAGGTCAGCGGGATCACTCATCGTTCTAGCGGCGCATCGCATGGTTGATTCCACCAGCTCGAGCCCGCCACTGTGAAATGGATGGCTGTTATGGTAATCGCGAACAGCCGTGCGGTAACGGTGAGATGTGGCCGGTTGGTTTATCTCATCAACCAGTGGAGTCTCCTCATTCAGCTGCAGCTGAACTGCTAGGTGTCGTCGGATCTGATCTGGTATTTCTTGCAGCGCTGGGAAATAGGCTAAGTGCTGCCGGGTTTTTAGCAAGATCGCTAATGACAGACGACCTTTGTCGCCTCGTGCGGAGCGACGGACAAAGCCCAACTCCGGTTCACTCAGCCGATATTGGTTGACAAGTTCTTGGCCAGTAAATGGTTTGGAAAGTCGTGGGTAAGCTGTTCGATCAATGGATGCCATAGGGGTCTAGTGTTGGTGTCCAAAAAGGGGGGCGCCACCGAGGACAGAAAGTGCTTGATTTTGCAGGGGATCAATACGGTAGAATGATCGTCCGTAAAGCTTTACCTAAATGGACGACAGATGCCAGAGAAAAAAGCGACGAGGAACCGCGTCGCCCTTTATATGCGGGTATCGACGATCGAGCAAAAGCCGGATCTGCAAATTAATGAACTACGGGACTACGCCGAACGTGCTGGGCTGGAGATCGTCGATGAGTACCTGGACGTGGCAGTGTCAGGGAAGAAGCAAGGTCGGCCTCAGCTCGATGCGCTAATGGGTGCTGCGCGAGATCGAGCTTTCGATCAGGTCTTGGTGTGGAAGTTTGACCGCTTTGCCCGATCGACAAAGCACCTTCTGTCGGCACTGGAAGAATTTGACCACCTGGGCATTGGCTTTGTGAGTTTCCGAGATCAGATCGACACCAGCTCCCCTATGGGCCGTGTGATGTTCACGTTAGTAGGTGCGCTGGCAGAGCTGGAGTCGTCACTGATCAGTGAGCGAGTGACGGCGGGGATGAAAGCGGCGAAAACCAAAGGCAAGCATGTGGGGCGTCCAGGCACGCCACGGCGCACCGTTGCCCGCATTGAAACGCTCGCCCGCACAACTGAGATGAGCGTCCGGCAGATTCACCGAGAAATAGGCGAGGAAGCAGGCCGAAGTGTGGTGGGGAAAATTGTCAAAGAAGCCCGCCAGACGGTGCATTGAAATCCTTGTGATAAAAATTTACACGTATCCCGATCAGACCCCTT